>Ga0164292_10001046_pt1 | contig 22012 bp, 21 predicted proteins | sample GEODES117metaG_FD_111486 | JGI IMG/M metagenome (GOLD analysis project Ga0164292, IMG submission 111486) | Eutrophic lake water microbial communities from Lake Mendota, Wisconsin, USA - GEODES117 metaG | ecosystem: Environmental > Aquatic > Freshwater > Lake | place: USA: Lake Mendota...
ATGTAATATCTTTAATACTACTTATGTAAAATATTTTAAATAGAACACTATGTCAGTCAATAGAAGAAATTTTTTAGCAGTATCGGCACTTACAGCTAGCGGTTTAGGTTTTAGCAATTCTATATTTGGAAAACAGCTTGACCCGCAAGAGACAGTAGTAGACTTGCCCGAAGCTATTCGTAGCCTAAGACCTCAATTGGAAGGCATTGTGCCTATTTCAGTAGCGGAAAGAAAAGAAAGGATTGCTAAAGCACAAGCACTGATGTTTCAAAATAAAATGGATGCTATATTTTTAGAGGGCACGACTTCTTGTTATTATTATACAGGCATGCGTTGGGGTCAAAGTGAAAGAACTTTTGGAGTCGTCATTCCTGCAAAAGGAACACTGGTATATGTTTGTCCAAAATTTGAAGAAGATAGAGCAAGAGAACTAATACTACCTGATTTTGGTGAAGAAGTTCGTTGTTGGGAAGAACACGAAAGCCCTTATGCGGTAATTGTAGGCATTGTAAAAGATAGAGGGGTGATACACCATACTATTGGAATGGAAGAAAGGGTAAGATTTTTTATTGCCAATGGCGTAAAAAAAGAAGCCGCAGGTTTTGAAGTAGTAGATGCAACACCTGTAACTGCTGGATGCAGAATGATAAAATCTCCTGCTGAAATTGCACTCATGCAAAAAGCAAGCGATATTACTATTGAAGCATATAAAGCAGCTTTCGCAACCATTATCCCGGGCATGTCACAAACCACATTAAGTAATAATATTTCTGCTGCCTTTAGAAAATTAGGATTTAGTGGAGGCGCTTCTGTACAAGTTGGAAAATATTCGGCGCTGCCTCATGGAAGTATAACTCCTCAAACCATTAAAGAAGGAGATGTGGTAATGATTGATGGAGGAACTAGTTGTGAAGGCTATGCTTCAGATATTACTAGAACTATTGTGGCAGGTAAACCTACACAAAGACAAATAGATGTTTGGAATTTAGAAAAGAAAGCACAAGATGCTGCTTTTGCTGCTATTAAAATTGGAGCAACTTGCGAACAAGTAGATGCTGCTGCAAGAGCAGTGATTGAAAAAGGAGGCTTTAGTACTAATTATAAATTACCAGGTCTACCACACAGAACAGGCCATGGTATTGGATTAGAAGGACATGAATGGACTAATTTTGTAAAAGGAAATACAACCCCTATTGAAGTGGGCATGTGTTTTAGCGATGAACCCACTATTTCTATTCCAGGAGAATTTGGCATTAGATTAGAAGACTGCCTTTATATTAATTCTGATGGTCCAAAATTTTTCTCGAAACAAAGTATCTCGATTGAACAACCTTTTGGATAATTTTTGTGGTTAATTATTAGTTTAATTTTTGTAAAATAATATAAGCGCTTGGTGTTGCTGGTCGCGAAGGACTCGCTTGCACAGTCGTGCCAGCTAATATACTGCTTGCATTTTTAACACTAAAGTATAGCTCTATATAATCGTTATCGCCTAGGTCTACCAAATAATTTCCAGTAAGTAAATTTTTTATACCACTTCCTGAAATTATAAAATTCGTATTGGTATTTATATAAGCCGATCCATTTCTTCTTATCCAAACACTAACCTCGTCTACACCAAGATCTGATTTTATAACTTGAATAGCATAGCTAAGCTTATAAACGCCTGCATGCAGCACTGTAATTTTAGTGGGCTGCCCACCTGTATTGGACTGTACTGCAATATTATTCAATAATCCATTATAGGAAAATTTGATGGCAGTGGCACTAGCAATAGCAGTAGCCGATTGCTTAGCGGTGTCGTAAAAACATCCATAATCATACACTATAGACAAAGAAGCTATATTATTTATTCTATTAGACAAGCTAATAGTGTCTTTAGTATTTAATTTTAAATTGATGCGATTGCTTAAAGAAAGGGTATCTGATTTTTTTAATTTATCATTAATAGCAGTTAAGGCTAGGTTACTTATGGGCTTACTTGAATCGGGGGTATTATTTATTTTATCAATATTGAATAAGACTTTCACATCTTTTACATTATCAAACCCTGTGCCTCCTTGTGCTATTCCAATAATACCATTGATATTTTCTGCCGCCACATTATCGGTATAAAAAGAGTAGGGCACATAATTTATTTTTTGTCTGCCCATATAAATAAAAGATAAATCTCCTATTGTATCAATTTCTATTTGTAAATACTTTTCTGCTATTGACCATTTTATACTTTCAAATGGCCCCACTGCTATTATTTTATTAGTTTCAGCAGCACCTACTACAATGGTAAATAAACCAAGTACACTAGTGGTAATGGGTGTAATTTCTTGGTATTCAATTTTGTTGGAAAGGGTATCGGTTATAATGGATATTCTAATGTTAATTGATTTGTTAGCCAATATATAGCCATTATTATCTCTAGCGATGCCTTGAAAGTTAATACCCTTAGTAGTTTGTGCGAATGCATCATTACTAATACTTCCCATTAAATAAGAACATACTAAAATCAATAAACGAGGCAGTTTCATTTTAGATTTTTATAATTTTAATTATTTTCATTTGACTGAATTTATTAGCTACAATATAGTGAAGGGCAATAAAATAAATGCCCGTATTTACCGAAGCAAATGATATTGGTTTTGAAAAATGGAGCCCAGAAAAAGGCCCCTTTATATTTTGAATTTTATTTCCATAGTTATCCATAACATGAATACTCATAATATCAATGCCAGCTTGTTTGCAAGAAAGTCCCACAGTAGTAGATACAGGGTTGGGCCCCCATACTAATTTAAAATCAAAACCTGCTGGGTTAGTGAATGCAGGGTTTAGCATTAAAGCGGGTTGTAAAAATCCTGTTGAGTAAATAATTTTATTTTTTACATGCAAGGTTTGAGTGGCTATTGATTCACCTAAACTCCAATCAAGTGTCCAATTCTTTTTTACTTGATTTGGTTTGTAATCGATATTGACACTTCCTCCAACAGTATTTATAATAGTAGGATCGAATAATTGCCCCTGCGTAAAATGGCCAAGAAATAGAAGGCCCCATATAAAAAATATTTTCAGCATTGCTATTTATTAAAAGTTTCAAAACTAATTGAATAAATAAGCAATAATTATTTTCTCTATTTGAAAATGGACTCAATTTTCAACGCAAATACACCTAAGCTTTTAAATTTTAGGCAAGCTATATCCGTTATGATAAGCCTTGGTAAAATATTCTTTATTAATCGCATCATCGGTAAATAAATGCTTACTGGCATCCCAGTTAACTTTAAGTCCAGAACGATAAGCAATATTACCCATTTGTGCAATGGTGGCTATATGTGCACCTTCTTCAATAGGGCAGTGTAAACTACTTGGTGTATTATTTCTAATGGCATCTATAAAGTTTAACCAATGTAAGTTCACGCCATTGTCTTCACTTTTATGAAGTGCAATAGCTACTTTATTTTTTGATTGTCTTTCTTCAATCACTTCCCAACCGCCTCTATCTAAAATAAGGGTTCCATTATTTCCAATGAAGGCAATACCATGGTCGCGTCCATAAGAACCATTGTCAATGCCCATGGCAGAGTCCCATACTAAATTGAAATTATCAAATTCGTATAAGGTTGTTAAGGTATCCGGTGTTTCTTCAGCTAGTTCTGGATAAGCAAATTTTCCACCGAGTGCACTTACACTTTTTGGATTCCCTGCTTTCATTCCTTGAATGGCATAGTCTAATAAATGGACACCCCAATCGGTCATCAGTCCTCCAGCATAATCCCAGAACCATCTAAAATGAAAATGAAATCTACTTGCATTAAAATCACGCATCGGTGCGGGTCCTATCCAAGTTTTGTAATCTACTCCCGCAGGTACTGGGCTATTGGGTACAATAGGTTGAGGGCGCATCCAACCTTGATAACACCAAACCTTAGTAGTACGAATATTTCCAAGTTGCCCAGAATGTACAATGTCTAATGCATCTTTAAAATGTTTTTGACTTCTTTGCCATTGTCCTACTTGCACCAGGCGGTTGTATCTATTTTTTGCAGCAATCATGGTGTTACACTCCCCAATAGAATTACCTGCTGGTTTTTCTACGTAAACATGTTTACCTGCAGCGCAAGCGTCAATCATTTGAAGTGCATGCCAATGATCGGGTGTGCCAACAATGACAATATCAATATCTTTTCTATCTAATATTTTTCTGTAATCGCTGTAGGTGTCTATCTTTTGAACACCTGGTTGCTTTATTAATAATTCAGCTTTTCTTTTATTTAAAACCGATTCATCTATATCACATAAGGCTACTACTTCTATATTTTTTACAGAAAGAGCACCCAGGGTATTGGCCCAGCCCATTCCATTGACACCAATGGTAGCTACTCTTAGAGTATCGGTATTAAAAATACTGCTGCTTGCAAATAAATTAGAACTCATTAAGGCTCCAGAACTAAGTGCTGCATTTTTTAAAAAAATACGTCGGCTATTCATTTGAAATAATTTTTGATTTTAAATTCGGAACTATGTTAAATATAATTATTTTTTCTGCTACCATTTTATATAATAGAATTTAAATGATAGCGAGATAAAACAGCCATAAAATAGCATATGTATAAGTCTATTAAAATAGTAGACTTTATGAAATTATTCCTATATTTGTGAAAAGTCATATGGCCGAGTGGCGAGGCAAGGGTCAGCAAAACCCTCTACGATGGTTCGAGCCCATCTATGACAGCTATCAGGTTTTTAAGCAAGCAATCGTTAAATCCGGGAGGTGTTTCTACACTGCCCTTTTTTCATTAAATTTAACCAATACAATTAAGTATGAAAACAATTCGTTGGGGTATGATTGGTTGCGGATCTGTCACAGAGGTGAAAAGCGGACCCGCTTTTAATAAAGCACCCCATTCGAAATTAGTAGCTGTGATGCGAAGAGATGCTGAAAAAGTAAAACAGTATGCCCAAAGACACCAGGTCCCATATTATTTTACTGACGCTAATGAACTTATTCATCATCCTGAAGTAGACGCAGTCTATATTGCCACACCACCTAAATTTCATGAAGCCTATGCAATAGCGGCTATGCAAGCAGGCAAACCAGTATATGTAGAAAAGCCTATGGGTTTAGATGTTGCAGCTTGTGAACGTATGAATGCCATTTCAAAACAAACAGGGATTCCTCTAGTGATTGCACATTATAGAAGAGCGCTTCCTTTATTTGTTGAAGTAAAACGTTTATTAGATACTAAAATAATAGGAGATATCCTTTCAGTTCGCATTGAAATGCTAAAACATGATAGAGGCCTTTTAGACCCTATTGAAAATTGGAGAATTGATCCAGCTGTTGCAGGGGGTGGTTATTTTTATGATTTAGCACCCCATCAATTAGACCTTGTGTTTTATTTTTTTGGCAAAGCAAAATCCTATAAAGGCAGGGCATTTAATAAAGCCAAATTATATAAAGCAGAAGATACTGTAAACGGAGAAATGCAATTAGAAAACGATATTCAATTTAAAGGAGACTGGTGTTTTTGTATAGATAAAGGAGAAGAAGCAGATGTTTTTGAAATAACAGGCAGTAAAGGAAAAATTTCATTCCCTGTTTTTGGACACACTATTACATTAACCGCTGATGACAAAGAAGAACAAATACATTTTCAAGCCCCAAAACATAATCAACAAAATTTTATTGAAAAAATAGTGGTTTATTTTAATGGAGTAGGCCAAAACCCTTGCTCTGCAGAAGACGCACTACAGTCCATGCGCGTGATGGAAGCCTTTGTTTATGGGAATAGTGAATTGAAATAAAAAATTTAAATAAAGAAACTATAGTAGCGTTCTAATTGTAATTACACTATAATAATTATACAAATTAATTTAATAGACATGACAAGATTTTGTTTGGCACTAGATTTAAAAGATAATCCAACCTTCATTGCTGCTTATGAGCAGTACCATGCATCGGTATGGCCAGAAATAATTGCCTCTATAAAAGAAGCCGGCATACAAACATTAGAAATTTATAGAGTAGCCAATAGATTATTTATGATTATTGAAGCTAACGATGATTTTAGTTTTGAAAAAAAGGCAGCAATGGATTCAAAAAATGAAATAGTAATGCAATGGGAAAAATTAATGTGGGAATACCAACAAGCCTTACCCATCGCAAAGCCAGGAGAGAAATGGATCTTAATGAATAAAATATTTAGTTTATCAAATTAGAAAAGAAAAATTGTTCTATAAAAATAATAATGGCCATTGCTAAAACAAAAAATCCAAACCCTTTTTTAAGTTTAGCACCTTCTATTTTTTTATTTAAGTAATTACCTGTTATTATTCCAACGGTTGCTAATAAAATTATTTTAGATAAAAAGCTCCAGTCAACGGATGTATGTAATAAGTCTCCTGTAAAACCCACCAAGGATTTTATACTTATAATAATCAAGGAAGTGGCAATCGCTTTTTTCATAGAAAGCTTAGCAAGAATTACAAGTGCTGGTATAATTAGAAATCCTCCTCCCGCTCCTACAATACCTGTTAATGCTCCTTCACCAAATCCAACAAGCATAAGGGTTAAACCATAAACGGGCGAAACACTCACTTGCTCTTCTTTATTTTTTCCAATGATCATGGATAATGCAGCTACTAACATGAGCGATGCAAAAAATAACATAATAAAATGGTCTTTCGTTAATATTAAATTAGCGCCCCAATTCATTTGCTCTGGTATAGCAGGTAGCATAAACTTTCTAGCAAAAAAAACGCCTGCAATAGAGGGAAGTCCAAAAACTAAAATGGTTTTGAAGTCCACCAATTTTTGTTTTAATCTTGAAATAACACCTGCAATACTGCTTAAGCCCACTATGGCTAAAGAATAGGTGGTGGCTAGTAAAGGAGATTTATGGAAAAAGTACACTAATAAGGGTACGGTTAAAATGGAGCCACCGCTACCAATAAGTCCTAATGAAATGCCTATAAGTATTGATACTAAGTAACCTATATTCTCCATGAAATTTAATTTTAAGCAAAACTCCTAAATGGGCTGTACAATTTAAGTACTAATTGTCACATAGTGGGGATTAATATTTTCCACACAAAAGTGATTTTTATCACCGTATTATCTAATTTTATGTAGCAACTTTGACTTTCAATAATAATGAGATTTATGAAGATTGAACAAATATATACAGGCTGTTTAGCGCAAGGCGCATATTATATAATGAGTGAAGGAGAAGTGGCCATAATTGATCCACTAAGAGAGGTGGAGCCTTATATTCAAAAGGCTGCTTTAGACAAAGCCAAAATCAAATATGTTTTAGAAACCCACTTTCATGCCGATTTTGTTTCAGGACATTTAGACCTTGCTCAAAAAACCGGCGCCACTATTGTGTATGGTCCGAACGCTGCACCTTCTTTTGATTTTCATAGTGCGAAAGATGGGGAAGAAATTAAATTGGGGAAACTCATAATTAAGGTTTTACATACACCTGGCCATACTATGGAAAGTACATGTTATTTATTAATGAATGAAGCGGGTAAGCAAGTGGCGTTATTTAGTGGAGATACTTTATTTATTGGAGATGTTGGCAGACCCGATTTAGCGCAAAAAATAAAAGCCGATTTAACACAAGAAATTTTAGCGGGTTATTTATATGATTCTTTAAGAAATAAAATAATGACTTTATCTGATGATATTGTTATTTATCCTGCACATGGAGCAGGTAGTGCTTGTGGTAAAAAAATGAGTAAGGAAACACAGGATACCTTGGGTAATCAAAAGCAAACAAATTATGCATTAGCGGCCGACATGACTAAAGAAGAATTTGTAAAAGCCGTATTAGAGGGCTTAGTAGCACCTCCAGGTTATTTTCCACTCAATGTAATGATGAACATTCAAGGCTATGATAGTATTGATAAAGTACTAGAGAGAGGACAGCATGCGATGAGTCCTGCTGCTTTTGAAACCGCTGCAAATGAAACAGGTGCGCTTATATTAGACACAAGAGATCCTCAAGTTTTTGCAAAAGGCTTTATTCCTAATTCAATTAATATTGGCATTGATGGAAGTTTTGCTCCATGGGTAGGTGCTATGATTCCCGATATTAAACAAGAAATTTTATTAGTAGCAGAAAAAGGGAGAGAAGCGGAAGTGATTACCAGGTTAGCACGAGTTGGCTATGATTATACCATTGGATTTTTAGAAAATGGATTTGAAGCCTGGGAAAAATCGGGCAAAGAAATAGATCAAATTATTTCTATGGATGCAGTCTCATTAGCTGCCTTAAGAGCCAAAGACAGTAGTATAAATATAGTAGATGTGCGTAAAGCCTCTGAATACAACAGCGAACATATAGTAGGTGTACAAAATGCACCCTTAGATTTTATCAATGATAGCATGGCCGCTATTGATAAAAATCAAACTTATTATGTGCATTGCCAAGGGGGGTATAGATCTATGATATTTATTTCTATTTTAAAAGCACGTGGCTTTGATCGTTTGATTGATATCAAGGGAGGCTATAAAGAATTAAAAGATTCGGGAAAGTTTAAAACCACCGATTATTCAATACCAAAGACCCTACTTTTATAAATAGTATTCAACTTATAGAATAAGGACTATTTAATATTATTATTAAAAAAGTATGACAAGTATAAAAATGAACCGCATCATCATTTTACTAATTTTTCTATTGAGCTCGCAATTAGTAAGCCCAACTGCTCAAGCGCAAACACCTGCAAATTTTTCACCAGCTAGCTATCAGGATCCTGAAAGAAATAATCGAATTGCCACCACTTTTCCTATTGTGGAAGAGATGATTAAAGAATATGCAACCGCACATCATTTTCCTGGTTATGCTTTTGGTATTGTAGTAGATGGTAAATTAGTTTTTAAAAGTAGCGGAGGCTATGCAAATTTGGAGCAAAAAATTCCAGCAAGTTCTTCTTCAATGTTTAGAGTGGCCTCTATGTCAAAAAGTTTCACAGCTTTAGCTATTTTACAATTAAGAGATCAGGGCAAATTGCGTTTAGATGATCCTGTTGAAATGTATATCCCTGTTATGAAAGGACAGGGCTTAACAAAGGATGCACCCATAATTACAATTAGGCATTTAATGAGTCATAGCGCCGGTTTCCCGGAAGACAACCCTTGGGGGGACAGACAATTAGCAGATTCGGAAGCTGACTTATTAAAATTAATTAAAGAGGGTATTTCTTTTTCAAATGCAGCAGGTTTAGAATATGAGTATTCTAATTTAGGATTTACAATGCTTGGTTATATAATTCACAAAGTATCGGGCTTAACCTATGACGCCTATATTAAGAAAAATATTTTAGCGCCAATTGGCATGAATGAAACTACTTATGAATATGCTAAAGTGCCAGAGACAATATTAGCCAATGGGTATAGATACATTGACAATAATTGGAGAAAAGAAACTTTATTGCATGATGGTATTTATGGAGCCATGGGTGGTATGATTACTTCAATTGATATGTTTAGTAAATATGTAGCTCTTCATGAAATGGCTTGGCCAGAAAGAAATGATGCAGAAACTTTTCCCATTAAAAGAAGTAGCCTTAGAGAAATGCATCAGGCTTCTAAATTTATTTCATTAATACCTAATTATACATATCCAAGTGGACGTGTACTAGCTGCTACCGATAGTTATACTTATGGATTAAGTTGGACGCATGATGCTTTAGGAAGAAATAGCGTGGGTCACAGTGGCGGTCTTCCAGGTTTTGGTAGTAACTGGCAAATTATGCCGCAGTATGGTATTGGGGTTATTTTATTTGCCAATGTTACCTATGCGCCTACTTCAGAGATTAACGACGCTGTCTTAGATACTATTGTACAATTGGCAAAATTAAAACCAAGAGCTAATAGTGTTTCTCCTATTTTACAAAAAAGAAAAATACAATTAGTTTCTATGCTTCCTAATTTCACTTCTAGCCTCCCTATTTTTGCAGAGAACTTTTTTGAAGATTATCCTATTGAAGCATTGAAAAAAGAAGCAGCAGCCATATTAAAAGAAGCAGGAGAAATTATATCGGTAGGTGAAATGGTTCCAGAAAATCAAATGAGGGGTTATTGTATTATTCAATGCCAAGATAAAAAAATAAAATTAGCTTTTACTTTATCACCAGAAAATCCCGGCTTGATACAAGAATATCATCTAGATATCATTCGATAGTTATAGGATAAGTCTACTAGAAATAGGCATAAATCGATTCCTGTTTTGTTTGAAGTTTTGAATTTTGCGCTATAGAAATATTAGTGAAAATGATAAGACTAGTAAGTAAGCAGCTTCTACTTAATCATTATTTTTTGCTTAAATGTTTGGGATAGATTATATTTAAATATAATTTATGTGCTATGCAAAAAACGAAATCAGACCTAATACCTTTTATATTAATTACTTGTTTGTTTTTTTTATGGGGCTTTGCACATAATTTAGATCCCATTTTAATTCCCCATTTAAAAAAGTCATTTACTTTAACGACTACTCAATCTACCCTGGTGGACTCTTCTGTTTTTGTAGCTTATTTTTTTATGGCCTTGCCTGCAGGGTATATTATGAAAAGATGGGGGTATAAAACAGGTATCATTGCGGGCCTTTTATTATTTGCAATAGGCTCCTTCTTGTTTATACCTGCTGCCAATAACCAATCCTATAACTATTTCTTATTTGCTTTATTCGTAATTGCCTGCGGCCTTACAATTTTAGAAACCGCTGCCAACCCTTATGCCTCCTCATTGGGCGACCCTAGTACTTCTACCCAAAGACTCAATTTGGCACAATCTTTTAACGGCTTAGCTGCAGCCTTGGCGCCTGCTATTGGTGCAAGAATTATATTAACCAAGGGTTATAGTGAAGAGCAATTAAGCGCTATGACGACGGCTGCTCAAAAAACAGCTCTTGCAGCAGAGGCATACACTGTAAAAATGCCTTATGCTATTTTAGGTATTATACTTTTATGTATTGCCTTCTTGTTTTTTAAAATTAAGCTACCTGATATAAGAGAAAAAGAGGCCGCTAATCAAAATACAACCCTATTAAAAACATTCAGGCATTCTCATTTAACATGGGCGGTCATCGCACAATTTTTTTATGTCGGCGCACAGGTATCTGTACTTAGTTTATTTATTTTATACGCAACACAGTCGGCACAAATTTCAGAAATACAAGCTGCCGATTATTTAAGCATGGGGGGCCTTGCATTTTTAGTAGGCCGTTTTTTAGGTACAGCTTTAATGAAATATTTCACACCGCGCAATTTATTAACTTCTTTTGCTATAGTTTGTATACTACTATGTTTGATAGCCATTTTTGGCAAAGGAATGATGACTATTTATGCCTTAATAGGTATTTGCTTTTTTATGTCAATTATGTTTCCCACTATTTTTTCATTAGGCATACAGCAATTAGGTCCGGATACTGAAATGGCCAGTAGTTTAATTGTCATGTCCATTGTAGGTGGTGCTATTTTGCCTCGTATTTTTGGATTAATTAGCGATGCCACTGGCAATATACAAATGGGCTATATAGTGCCACTAGTAGCTTTCGCCGTAGTAGCATATTTTGGATGGAAGGGTAGTGTTATTAAAAAAGCTACTGAATAATTTTATTTTTCTGCATCCAGGTTTTCATGACGCTGGTCCATAGAATTTCACTGGTGGAATTTTTCATTCCATAACCATGTCCGCCTTTTTCAAATAAATAAATTTCAGCAGGTACTTTATTTGCGATTAAATGATCATAATAATGTATGGCATTCGCTACGGGCACTACATCGTCATCTTTTGAATGTACTAAAAAAGCGGGCGGGGCCTCTTTGGTAATTTGCTCCTCATTACTAAAATAATGAATGGCTTTTTTAGTTTTTTCATCATGAGCATTACCTATTAAATTAATTCTTGAACCTTCATGTCCTTCCGGACCAAAACTAATTACAGGATAAATAAGTATTTGGAAATCGGGTTTTAATGAAACTTTAGTTGGGTTCTCAATTTTCACATCCTTATAATGAGTAGCTAAGCTGGACGCTAAATGTCCGCCTGCAGAAAACCCCATGATGCCTATCTTATTTTTATCAATGCCCCAGTTGTCTGCATTGGCTCTTGCTAATAATATGGCCTGCTGTGCATCTTGTAAAGGCGCAATAGTTTTATCTTTTTGATTCGCATTATTCGGAATTCTATATTTTAAAACTAGGGCGTTCACATCTATACTATTAAAATATTTTGCCAAATCAGTGCCTTCATGTCCCGCGGCAAGAACAGCATATGCGCCTCCTGGACAAATAATAACACAAGCTCTTTTTGTATTGTCAGTTCCCACTCTAAAATATTGATAAGCAGGTATAGATACTTTTTCAATAATTAAAATACCTGAATTTTCTGATTCAGACTCTTGATTCTTAGTAGAAATATTATTAGGGATAGTTTTGTATAAAGGCTGGTATTGCGCTGATGAATTAGACATATTGAAAAATATTAAACAAAAAAGTAAACTTATTTTCATTAAATTTTTATTTCGCATCATAGAAATTCATTTTAATTCATCGAATGATATAAAAAAAATATTTTTACTTATTTAAGCGATCAAAATTCTTACTCCTGTTCCCAGCCTCTTCTTTTACTTACCTCGTTTCTCATTTTATATAAAAAATCTCTTTCTACTCGCAAGGCTTTATTCACTCTTTCTTCAGTTTTTAACACAGGCAGTAAATCAGCTTTGAATTTTTTTCTAGCAGCAAGCATGGCTTCTTGTAAAAGAATTTCATCACGCATCTTACTTTTAATTATTTCTTGAATATCTTTTTTATGCCCTTCATATACTGGCCAGAAGCTTTCTGCTTCAATTTTAGTAAGTTCTAATTTTTTTGAAATAAATTGAATTTTAAACATTTCAATTTTTTGTCTCTGTTCGGGTCTCATTCTTTCACCCCTTCTTGGTCCAGGTCCAGGTTCGTCTCTTCCAAGATCGTCTCCATTTTGATACTCTCTAGGAGGAGGTGGTGGTGGCCCTTGTCTTCTATCTCTATAAGGTTGCGCTATTAGAGATGAATGTATAATTATACCCATCAAAAGAAAGTAAATTATTTTTTTCATTGGTTTATAATTTTTTGAATTTCTTCAATTTGTTTTTCATCTAAACTAGAAAGTTTTGCATTTTCTTTTTGTATTTGTGCTTGAACATCTATTTCTGCTATCCATTCATTCGCTTCTACATAGGTTTCAATTTCCTCAATACTAATATCTTGTATATTGATATTGTTAGCTAGCATGGAAGCCCCTGTTTTTTTAGATACAGAACTATTTAGAAAAATAAAGGAACCACCTACTAGAATAATAAAGGCCGCCGCAACAGCCCATCTATTCATTGGCTTTATAAAGGAAGGCAAGAAAAATATTTTTGCTTTCTTCTTTTCTAACTTTTCTCTTTTTTGTTCTTCAATGCTGCTCATTAATTTATCAGGGAAAGATTCAAAATAATCAATAGGCACCTCCGTATTAGACGCATTCAATTGGCTTAGGTTTTGTTTATTCAACAAGCTTTCAGCCCAAGCGCGGTCTTGTTCTAAGCTGTTCCCTATCTTATCTTGATTATTGAATGCCATATCTTTTTCCATATCCTTATTTTGACTCATTTTTATACTATAAGTTTAAAGCTGTGTTATAAAATGCTCTACTTTTTTTACTGCCTGGTGATAATTAGCCTTGGCACCTCCAATTGTTGTTCCAACAATAGATGCAATTTTTTCATAATCAAAGCCATCAAAATAACGTAGCATAAACACAACCTTTTGTTTTTCAGGTAGTTGGCTAATGGCACGCTCAAGGCCTATTTGAATTTCAGTGCTTTTAGGACTATCGGAACTAGCAGTGGCGTTCTCATAGTCCAATAAGTCGCTACTAGAGTTGCTAGCACCATGTTTTCTCTGCTTTTGTAGGTAGTTGAGGGTCTCGTTATAAGCAATTCTAAATAGCCAGGTACTGAATTCACTTTCCATTTTAAAGCCATCTAGTTTATCCCAAATTTTTATCCAAACTAGTTGCGCAATATCATCGGCGTCGGCATGGTCGGTGACCATTCTTTTAATTTGATAATAAACTTTTTGTTGATGCTTTTTCAGAAGGGCCGTGAAATTAGCTTCTCTATTAATAGATTCTTGAAACTGTATAATAAGCTCTTGATCACTCGCCATAATATGCTAATGTAACAAAAAGTTTTAGGAATTAACCTATTTTGACTATTTTGTCTTGCTTTAATAGCTAGCCTTTTAAAGCAAAACTTACCTTAAAAATCATAATTATGAAGAACATAAAAATTTACTTTATGAAGTATATGCAATTTTGTATGTTATTATTAGCAGTTGGATTTGCTGGAAAATCCTGGAGTCAAGATTTATTAAATACGATTTCCAAAGCTGAAACAGAACGTATAGAAAAATATTTATCCTCAGATGAATTAGAGGGACGAAAAACATTTAGTAAAGGTATTGATAAGGCTGCTGCATTTATTGCCAATGAATTTGCACAAACAGGGCTTTCTACTTTCAAAAATAGCGACACTTATTTACAGTCATTTTCAAGAATGTCTGCTAGGTTTATTAGTGCTTCAGGTAATTTTGATGGCAATGCTTTAGATCAAAAAAATATAATAGTGGTGACGCCTCAAGCCCATTTTTCTATTACAGAAGCTAGTGGTTATGAGGTAGTTAAAATAAATAAGGAAGATAATTTAGGCATGGCTATTAGAAAGTATGTGGGGGCTGGTAAAAATTATCTTATACTAGTAGATACATCTTTTGCACAGAACTTTTCGCGCTTAGCCAGTTTAAAATCAAATTTAACAGAGAATCAAAAATCGCTTGCATTTGTTTTGACTACTGCAACTCCTACAAAGTTTACTATAGAGGCTAGTCATAAAATTGAAAATCTAAAATTGGCCAATGTAGTCGCCGTTATTCCAGGTAAGTCGCTTGCCGGTGAATATGTAATTTTTTCTGGTCATTATGATCATTTAGGTATTAATAGTGCAAGAGTGGTGAATGGAGATAGTATTTATAACGGTGCCAATGATGACGCTGCTGGCACTACTGCTATGATTATGCTTTCTAAGTATTTTAAAAAATTAAATAACAATGAACGTACTTTAATTTTTGCAGCATTTACTGCAGAAGAAGTAGGAGGTTTTGGCGCACAGTATTTTTCAAAACAGTTCGACCCCATTTCCGTGAAAGCCATGTTCAATTTAGAAATGATTGGTACAGAAAGCAAGTGGGGTAAAAACAGTGCTTATATTACTGGCTATGAAAAAACAGACATGGGGTCTATTTTACAAAAGAATTTAGCGGGTACGGCTTTTACTTTTTATCCAGATCCTTACACAGACCAAAACTTATTTTACAGATCAGATAATGCCACACTAGCCCGTTTAGGTGTGCCTGCCCATACAATCTCTACTTCTAAAATGGACAACGAACCTAATTATCATAAACCTAGCGATGAATTTCAAACCTTAGATGTAGATAATATGAATGAGATCATTAAAGCCATTGCTAAAAGTGCACAGTCTATTATTGCAGGTAAGGATACACCTACAAGAGTAGACACTACACAATTAAAATAAAAAAATTCAGTTATTATAAAAAAGGCTCATTAATTTAAATATAACTAGCATTATAAAATCTAGCATGATTAAAAAAATACTTTTTACCCTTTTTACAAGCATAGTTATTCTAAACAGCTATGCACAAGATACCACAGGCGTAAAACGAGTTATTGAAAATATGTTTATTGCTATGAAAACAAGTGATACGGTATTACTTAAATCATGTTTTTCTACCAATGCTATAGTTCAAACGATACTATCAAGCCCATCAGGGGCGGAAGTGAAAGAGGCTAGCGTACAAGCTTTTTTGAATAGAGTAGCAAAGCAACCAGTAGGTGCTATTGACGAAAGAATTGTATTTGGTAAAATATTAATCAATAAAGAATTAGCGAGTGTATGGACCCCTTATCAACTATTTGTTAAAGATAAATACATACATCAGGGGGTAAATTCTTTTCAAGTAGTGCGCACAAAAGAGGGTTGGAAAATACAATACTTAATAGATACGCGCTATCCCTAAAACAGGCAGGTATTTTTATAAAGTAAAGTTTATTTAGATTGTTTCGAATTCGCCTTTATCGGTATTCTTTTTAACTTTATCTGCTTCAAATATTTTTCCATTGATCGCAATGTATACACCAGGGCTCAGAACTTGCACAAAGGCCAGGGCGCTTCCTAAATTAAATAATCCATCTGAGCTACCAAACTTATATGGTACCATAGCACCGGTAAGTACAATGGTTTTTCCTTTGCAATGCTTTGCTAAGTAAGAAGCAGTTAGGGTCATGGTATCGGTACCATGGGTGATTAAAATTTTATCTTCTTTAATTTCATGGCAGGCTGCAGCAATCATTTGCCTGTCGGCTTCAATAAAGTCAAGACTATCTTTCATCATTAGTGTAGTAATCGAGAGATCTAGTTTACTTCTCCCTAATTGCAACATTTCATGTAAATGTGTTTCTTTAAAAAACAAACTACCATTTAATTCATTGTACTCTTTATCGAAAGTACCCCCTGTAACAAAAACTTTAATTGTGCTTGACATAGAAATTATTTTTGATGAAAGCTATCGCCTATAAAACTAAGTGCGTCAATAATGCCAGTTCTCCAATAGGTCCAATTATGAGCGCCATCTTTCATTCTAAATTCATGGGGTACATTCTTTTTAGTGAGCGCAATGTGTAACTCTGCATTACCAATGGTTAAAAAATCATCATCACCGCAGTCAATCCAATACCTCACTGAGGATAACTCTTCAAGTGTTTTTTTCTCAATAAGACCCAATGGGCTATTGCTTAACCAAGCTGCTGTTAAGCGATCCTTTCCCTTTAAATTTTTCCCCATTGAATTGTCAAATAAACCATTGAACATATTTTCATTAAGATTAATAATATCCTTATCTGTCCATACTGCCGCACTTAATGGAGCAGCAGCTGCAAATAAATTTGGATATTTAAGGGCATATAATAAAGAACCATAACCACCCATGGAAAGACCTGCAATACCTCTAAATCTTTTCTCTGCTTTTACCTTATAGGTTTTTTCAATATGTGGGATGAGTTCTTTAATAAAAAAATCCTCGTAATTAAAACTTCCATCTGCCGCATTAATATAAAAACTTGTAAAACCATCAGGCGTAACAATAATCATAGGAGGAATTTTTCCCGCCTTAATGGCATCGTCTGCTAAACGGTTCACTTCACCAAACTGAATCCAGCCGTCATCGGCATCGCCATAACCATGTAATAAATAAGTTACAGGGTAAGCACGCTCACTCGTATAATAATCGCTTGGCAAGAAAATGGAATAATGTACTTCTCTATTAAGGAGGACGCTTTTTATAACTTGTTTTTCTTTGACAAAACCTTGCGCAAAAATGCTAATGAAAATAGAAAAAACAAATAGCAGTGTCAATTGTATTTTTTTCATAAGACCTTATTTATAAGCCTAAGATACAAAAAACAAAGCGCTGATAAAAGAATGTTTTAGGAACTAGTTTTTAGGTTTAAAGGGCTTATCAAACATATCCATTTTATCTTGAATAGGATTGTCAGAAAAAGAGGCTGCCTGCAGTTTATTGGCCCTTGAAACTGGCGTAACAGGACCATTGGCATTGACTTTATAAGCTACTGGGCCAATGATATTGAGTGCTTTATTTAAATAAGTTTCATTGGGGTCGCCTAATAATTTATAAGGAAGTATATCGTCTGTAATAGCATAGTCTGGCAAAAATCCATTCACAGTTCCATAATCGGATTGGTCTTGGGAATTTAATATTTTAAAGGTGATGGGTTGTAAACCATAGTTCCATCTTTTAGCATTGTCGGTAATAGTAAAAGAACCCACATTTTTACCATAAGTATGTTCGCCAATTAAAACGACAGTCATAAATGGTTTTAAATTATTAATGATAAGTTCACTCGCTGATGCTGTGCCAGTAGAAGTTAAAACAAAGACTCTATTTAAGGAGCCTATATTATTAGACTCCATTTTAAAATTGGTAACTAAGGCTGAAGCTCCATATTGTTTTATGACTTCTTTTGTATATGCATCGTTATACTGTCTTTTATTCATCACACTATTTACTTTACTAGCTAAATCCTTCACCATTAAATTGGTTAATAAATCTGAACTAGAAACATAGCCACCTCCATTGTAACGAAGATCAATCACAAGTTCGTTGACTCCTTTTTGTTTAAACTTGCCAAATATAAGTCTTAAGCTATCATCGAAATTAAATTCAATTCCTGTATTGCTATTTTTAACATAGCCAATAAACTGATTATAGGCAAGGTAGCCCACTTTTTTACCTGCCCAATTAATAACGGTGTCTGCTAAAATAGGATTGGTTTGTAATTCAACTTTAGTAACAGTTACAGTTTTACCTGTACTGCTAAATACTTTATCATTATAAGTACCTAAGCCTAACTTTAAAGTTTGATTTTGCAAGACTGTATTATAATTAGAGGTAGTAATGGCTTGGTCATCTACGGATAAAATAATATCTCCTCTTTTTAATCCATTTTTTTCAGCAGGGCTTCCTTTTAATACATATGCTATCACCAAGGCTAGATTTACTTTTGTATCATTGGTAGGAAAAGGACTCACCCGAATACCTAAAACGGTATTAATGCCGTTTAGTTGGTTTATTAAATTAGTTGAACTACTATCAATCCAAGAAAAACGATCGGTGGTAGGATAATCATATAAAATACTATGAAAATAATTCATAGGATCACTGCCTGTATTGGTTTTAGCAAGGGCCGGCATTTTATCAGGCCATAAATAATAGGCCGTCATACTCTCATGAATCCAGGTATTAATATCGGCATTGGTAATTTTTGGAGCAGGTGTAACAGGTGTTTCAGGAATACTGATCACCGTTTTGGTACAAGCTACTGCCCCAAATAATAATAAACCAATAAGTAATCTCTTTAGTTGCATGCTATTATATTTAAATACCTAAATTTAAGAAATTTATAAGCTTCTGGGTTCTAATTTACTTAATTTTGCAAACAATAGAAATGATTCTAAGTGAATTATAAATACATAATAAGGAATGAAAAAAATACTACATATATTACTGTTTTTAAATATCTTTTTTTCAGCTAACGCGCAAAATTCAAATAGCTATACAAAGTCTATCAACGATTGGCATAAAGCTCGCATTGCCGATTTAAAAACGCCAGATGGCTGGTTAAATTTAGAAGGCCTTTATTGGTTAGAAAAGGGAGTAAATAGTTTTGGGAATAAAGAAGGTAATGATTGTAGATATAATAATGCAGCATTCCCAGCTGAATTAGGCTCCTTTATTTATGAAGGTGATTCTGTACTTTGGATGAATAATGCAAGCAATGCGATTAAAGTAAACGGTGTATTAGTGAATGGAACAAAACCCGTTAAAGTATTTTATAAAGAAGAGCAAGATATAACTATGTCATGGTCTCATTTCACTTGGACCATAATAAAAAGAGAAGATAAAATGGGTGTTAGGTTTAGAAATTTAAAAGCAAAAACCTTAATTAATTTTAAAGGCATAGATCGATTTCCTATTGATGCTAATTGGCGTATAAAGGCTAGCATGGTGGCGCCTTCGCAAAACTTATTAATGATTACTAATGTACTTGGTCAAACTACGCCTACCAAAACAGCAGGTAAATTAATATTTAACATTCATAATAAAGAATACAGTTTAGATGTGATTGATGAAGGAGGCCCAAAATTATTTGTAGTATTTGCCGATGAAACGGCGGGCAAAACTACTTATGGTGCAGGAAGATTTATCGAAATACCTAGACCAGATGCTTTAGGGAATACAGAAATAGATTTCAATACTGCCTATAATCCTCCTTGTGCCTTTACTGCCTATGCTACTTGTCCATTACCTCCTGCACAAAATAGATTAAAAGTAGCCATTCCTGCAGGCGAAAAAAATTATGGTAATCACTAGTTGGTCCATTACCTTTGAAAAGAGATGATCCAATATTCAACCATACCAACCAGCATTGCCATAGTAGGCTTGGGTTATGTAGGCTTACCACTTGCCGTCGCTTTTGCAAAGAAGTATACTGTGATTGGTTTTGATATCAATGAAACAAGGGTTAAGGATTTACGAAATGGGAAAGATATTACCTTAGAATGTAGTGCAGTAGAAATTCAAAATGCAGGCAATTTAATTTTTACTGCTTCTTTAAAAGATATTGCTTCCTCTACTATATTTATTGTTACAGTGCCTACACCGGTAGACGGCGAAAAGCGCCCTAACTTAAAACCTTTATTAGAAGCAACTGCCATGATAGGTTCTGTTTTGAAAAAAGGAGACTTAATTATTTATGAAAGCACTGTGTATCCTGGTTGCACAGAAGAAGACTGTGTTCCTGTTTTAGAAAAGCAAAGTGGTTTAGTTTTTAATCAAGATTTTTACTGTGGCTATTCTCCTGAAAGAATTAATCCAGGAGATAAAGTACATACACTTACTACTATTAAAAAACTTACATCAGGCTCTACACCTGAGATTGCTGACAAGGTAGATGCGCTCTATGCAAGTATTATTACAGCAGGCACTTTTAAAGTATCTAGTATTAAAGTAGCGGAGGCCGCAAAGTCCATTGAAAACGCACAACGCGATATTAATATTTCTTTTGTTAATGAACTGGCACTCATATTTAATAGAATGAATATTGATACCCATGAAGTATTAGAAGCTGCTGCTACTAAATGGAATTTTCTACCATTTAAACCAGGCTTAGTAGGCGGACATTGTATTGGAGTTGACCCTTATTATTTAGCGAGTAAGGCTACAAGCTTAGGTTATCATCCGCAAGTAATATTATCGGGAAGAAATGTGAATGATCAAATGAGCAGTTTTGTAACTGAAAAATTAATACAATTATTAAATACGAATGGCCTTCCTGCTAAAGGAGCGAAGGCCTTACTTTTAGGAGTGAGTTTTAAAGAAAATTGTCCTGATATTAGAAATTCAAAAGCCTTTGAAATATATAGCCAGCTAAGCGATGCTGAAATGGAGGTGGATGCCTTCGACCCTTATGCCAATGCATTGGAAGTAAAAGAAAAACACCAAATTCAATTAGTGACTGCACTTCGAAAATATGATGCGATTGTACTAGTGGTAGCACATGAATTTTTTAAGTCATTAGATTATACTAGTCTTAAAGCTTCTCATAAAACTATTATTTACGATACCAAGGCCTTCTTGGATAGAAGCATTGTTACAGCAAGATTATAATACTTGCTCTTGATTGCTATATACTTTAAAATAACTACCAGCTACTTTGATGTACTATTGCCTATTGAGGATGATAAGTACGCTCTGCATTTTTAAGTACTTCGTTTTTATCTAAGCTCATTTTTTTCACTTGCTGCGCTTGATACATGGCTCGTTGGTCGGCATAATGTGAATCTCCTTTATTAGAACTTGCTCCGAAAGTATTCACTGATTCTATTAAGGGCAAACTACCATCTTTAGGAAAGAGAACAAATTCAATATAGGCATCACCGCTATTCATTTTTCTTTGTCCTTCACCATAGGGTTGAGTTTGCACTGCTGCAAGTACATCTGGCATACCACCTTGTGGCCAGCTCTCATCGCCTCTTACAAGTCTTTGCATTTCACCCAAGCTTACATCTAGTCTATTATAATTTTTCATTAAAAAATCATAAATATATTGATAGGTAGCAACGGCTTCTTGCGTGGTTAGTTTATCATCTTTTCTTCCCTGCATTAATTTAGGAATTTCATAATAAGCTAAATTATAAATTAGCGCGCCATTGCTTTCGGGATTGGTATTGTGGTCCCAAGTCTTTAAAGCTTTAATAAGTGGAGACAGTGTTGTATATTTATTTTCATCTATTAAAAACATAGTATCTGCCGTAAAGCCATA
>Ga0164292_10001049_pt1 | contig 21990 bp, 33 predicted proteins | sample GEODES117metaG_FD_111486 | JGI IMG/M metagenome (GOLD analysis project Ga0164292, IMG submission 111486) | Eutrophic lake water microbial communities from Lake Mendota, Wisconsin, USA - GEODES117 metaG | ecosystem: Environmental > Aquatic > Freshwater > Lake | place: USA: Lake Mendota...
GCCGTCGCCTTGGGCTCAAGCGTGGCGGGCACGGCGGCGGGCGCGGCGGGGGGGGTCTTGTTCTCGGACTTCTTCGCCGCGGGCTGGCCGTCGTCCGGGGTTATTGGGCTCTTTGTGGCTGGCGTTGCCGGCTTGGCGCTGTTCTGGCCCGTGGGTTTGGCAGGGCTCGCGCCGCGAGGCGGTTGCGCGGGCTTGGGCGTGGTCGACGTGGCCGGCGGCGGGGGCGTCGTGGTGCCCTTTGATGAGCCGTTCGAGGTGCTTTGCGCGATCGCGTTGGTGCCGATCGCGAGGGTCGCTGCGATCATGCATGTCCTCATAACGAAATCGCTTGCCATCGCAGCATCCTATTCGCTTCGCTTTCACCTTCAACCCGCATTGACAGATTGCGGAAGATCGCTACTCTTGCCGATTCCCCCCAACCGGACGGGTCATCCCCGCAGCGTCCGCTTGGTGCCTCGACTGCAGGGAAGACGACGAACGAACCTAGAAATCAAGGCACGAACGAACATGCACGGACGGATTCGAATCCGAATGGAAGCCTACGACCACCAGGTGCTCGATGCGAGCGCCAAGGAAATCGTCGAGCAGGCCAAGATCAGCGGCGCTCGCGTCGCTGGCCCCGTTCCGCTGCCCACGCGCCGCGAGACCTACACCGTCAACCGCTCGCCGTTCATCGACAAGAAGTCGCGCGAGCAGTTCGAGATCCGCACCCACAAGCGCATCATCGACATCACCGAACCCAACGCGCGCACCATCGATGCGCTGAACCGCCTCGTCGTGCCCGCCGGCGTCTTCGTGAAGATCAAGGCGTAATCGAATCCCCCCCGTCATCCGGCGCCCCGCGCGCCGGAGTGTCCCGCAAGGGCCAAGTCCAAGCGACCTCTGGCCAGTCCCTGAACCGAGCATCAAGCCATGCCAGCCATCATCGGAAAGAAAATCGGAATGACCCGCTACTTCACCGCCGACGGGAAGAACATCCCGGTCACGGTGATCCAGGCCGGTCCCTGCGTCGTCACGCAGGTCAAGACCAGCGAGACCGATGGCTACGCCGCCGTGCAGCTCGGCTTCGAGGAACTGGCCGCCCGCAACTCCAGCATGCCGGTCATCGGCCACGATGCCAAGGCCGGCAGCGATCCGCTGCGCGTGCACCGTGAAGTGCGCTGCGAGAGCGACGACGAGGCCAAGGGCTTCGAACTCGGCCAGCGCATCGACGCCAGCTGCCTCGATGGCATCAAGTTCGTCGACGTGGTCGGCACCAGCAAGGGCAAGGGTTTCACCGGCACCATGGTGCGGTGGAACTTCAAGGGCCTCTGCGCCAGCCACGGCACCGAGCGCAAGCACCGTTCGCCGGGCTCCATCGGCAGCCACGGCACCGACCGTGGTCACGGTGCGAAGATCAAGAAGGGCAAGAAGATGGCCGGTCACCTCGGCGACGAGCGCGTGACCGTCCGCTGCCTCGACGTGGTGTCCATCGACGCCGACAAGAACATCATCCTGGTCAAGGGCGCCGTGCCCGGGGCCAGCAACGGCTATCTGTTCATCCGAGCCAGCAACCGGCTCTACAAGCGAAAGGCGCGCATCCAGGCCGGCAAGTGACCTGGATGATCCCGCAGGCCCTCTTCACCTGACGCCGACTGGCGCAGGCTGGCAGGGAACCGCGGGATCGCGACAAGACTGTTGGACCTGAGTCAAGCCGGTCCGAGCCCTCGGTCGTGATTGGGGCAAGGCAGGCAAGGCGCATGGCGGGACAACCCCGCCGAAGGAAAGAACCATGATCGAACTTCCCATCTACAACAAGGAAGGCAAGCAGGTCGACTCGCTCAAGATCGACCCCGCCACGCTCGGCGGCGAGGTGCGCGTTGCGCTCCTCAAGCAGGCCTACGTCACGACCCACGGCAACCAGCGGCAGGGCTCGGCCCGTACCAAGAGCCGCGGTTCCGTCGAGGGCTCGACCCGCAAGCTCTACAAGCAGAAGGGCACCGGCAACGCCCGCGTCGGTGCAGCTCGCGTGCCCAACCGCAAGGGCGGCGGCGTCGCCTTCGCGAAGACCCGCACCCGCGAGGACTTCCGCTCCGAGCTTCCCAAGAAGATGCGCCGCCTGGCCAACCGCAACGCGCTGCTGGCCAAGCTCGTCGACAACGAAGTCAAGTGCATCGACTCGCTGTCGTTCAAGGCCCCCAAGACCGCCGACTTCGCCAAGCTGATCCGCGCCGTGGGCGTCGATCGCACCTGCCTGGTCGCGCTCGCCGCAGGCAACGACAACGCCCTGAAGTCCGCCCGCAACCTCGCCGGCGTGGACTGCTGCAGCGTTGACCAGCTCTGCGCGTACGGCCTGCTCAACCACCGCTACCTCGTGGTCGACAAGGCTTCGCTGCAGTCGTTCCTCGATGAGAGCGCCTTCGCCAAGGAGACCACGTGATGGAAGCCACCACCGTCATCCGTCGCCCGCTGCTGAGCGAGAAGGCGACCGCGTCCAACGAGGCCGCGAACCAGTACGTGTTCGAGATCGACCGTCGCGCCACCAAGACCGACGTGAAGAACGCGATCCAGGCCATCTACAAGGTCCGCGTGCTGGCCGTCCAGACGCAGAACCGTCGTGGCCGCGACCGCATCTACAAGTTCGGCCTGGTTCCCGCCAAGGTCACCAAGCGCGCGATCGTGCGCATCCACCCCGAAGACAAGATCGAGCTCTTCTGAGCCACGGAGCCTGAACGATGCCAATCCGCGTCTACAAGCGTGTCACCAACGGCCGGCGCAACGCCAGCGTGAACATCCACGCCGAAGTCACCAAGAAGCGCCCCGAGAAGAGCCTGCTCCGCCCGCTCCACAAGACCGGCGGCCGCAACTGCCAGGGCAAGCTCACCGTCATCCAGCAGGGCGGCGGCCACAAGCGTCGCTACCGCCTCATCGACTGGACCCGCAACAAGCTCGACGTGACCGCCAAGGTCATCGGGATCGAATACGACCCGAACCGCTCGTGCCACATCGCGCTGGTCGAGTATCCGTGCGGCGAGCGTCGCTACATCCTCGCCCCCAAGGGCCTCACCGCCGGTGACACCGTCACCAGCAGCAAGAGCGGCATCGATCCCCGCCCGGGAAACTGCATGCCGCTGGCCCACGTGCCCGCCGGCATGGACGTGCACAACGTCGAGATCATCCCCGGCCGCGGCGGCAAGCTCGTCCGTAGCGCCGGCATGGCCGCCCGCCTGTCCAACAAGGAAGGTCGCTGGGGCACCCTGGTCATGCCGTCGGGTGAAATCCGTCAGGTCAGCCTGGACTGCCGCGCCACCATCGGCGCCGTCGGCAACCCCGACCACGCCAACGTCGTGCTCGGCAAGGCCGGTCGCGCCCGTTGGCTGGGCCGTCGTCCCCGCACGCGTGGCGTCGCCATGAGTCACCACCAGCACCCGCACGGTGGTGGTGAAGGTCGTTCGAAGGGCGGCCAGGAGCCGACCAACGCCTCGGGCACGCAGGCCAAGGGCGGTCGTACCCGCCGCTATGGCAAGTCCAGCGACAAGCGCATCCTGCGCCGTCGCTTCAGCCGCCGCTACGGCCAGCTCAAGCTCTGAACCACAGGACACCTGAACCATGTCACGATCACTGAAGAAGGGCCCGTTCGTCGACGAGAAGCTCTACCGCAAGGTGGAGAAGGCTTCGGGCAGCACCAAGCGCACCGCGATCAAGACCTGGTCGCGCGCGTGCACCATCGTCCCCGAGTTCGTCGGGTTCACGTTCCAGGTCCACAACGGCCGCAAGTTCATCGACGTGTACTGCACCGAGGACATGGTCGGCCACAAGCTGGGCGAGTTCTCGCTCACGAAGACCTTCAAGGGACACACCAACAAGAAGGAAGGCATCGCGGAAGGCAGCAAGGGCTGATCGCGGTCCGCCGAGGACACCACCATGGCATACAAGGCATCACACAAGTTCTGCCGCATCGCGCCGCGCAAGGCCCGTCTGGTCGCTGACCTGATCCGTGGCCGCGGCGTCGCCGATGCGCTGACCGAACTCGAGTTCTCGAAGCGTCGCGGCGCCTACTTCGTGCAGGGCGTGCTCAAGAGCGCCATCGCGAACGCCGAGCAGGCCAGCGCCGACGTCTCGCGTCTGGTCGTCGTCGAGAGCCGTGTCGACGAAGGCCCGACCATCAAGCGGTTCCAGCAGAAGGACCGCGGTCGCGCACACCCGATCATGAAGCGCACCAGCCACATCATCGTGGCGGTGGACATCAAGTAACCGGAGCACCACATGGGACAGAAAGTTCATCCGTTCGGCTTCCGCGTCGGCGTCACCGAAGCGCACAAGAGCCGCTGGTTCGCCCCCAAGGCGCTCTTCGGCGAGCTGCTGGTCGAAGACCACAAGATCCGTGCGTACATCGACAAGCGCCTGAACCGCACCCCGCCCTTCGCCGCGGTCAGCGACATCCACATCGAGCGCACCCGCGAGGAACTCACGGTCATCATCAAGACCGCGCGTCCCGGCCAGGTGCTGGGCCAGAAGGGCGCCAGCCGTGAGCAGCTCGTCAACGAGCTCCAGGCGCTGACGGGCCGCAAGGTCGCCGTGCAGGTCGTCGAAGTCCGCAACCCGGAAATCGACGCCAAGCTCATCGCCGAGACCATGGGCGAGCAGCTCAAGAAGCGCGCGAACTTCCGCCGCGTGCTGAAGATGCGCTGCGAGAACGCCATCCAGAACGGCGCGAAGGGGATCCGCATCCTGCTGTCGGGCCGTCTGGGCGGCGCCGAAATGAGCCGCCAGCTCGACTCGCGCCTGGGCAGCATCCCGCTGACCACCCTGCAGGCGCAGGTCGACTATGCCGTCGCCCACTCGTCCACGACCTACGGCGTCATCGGCGTCAAGGTGTGGGTGTTCAAGGGCCTGTACTCGAGCAACCAGGAAGAGGAATACCAGTCGAAGGCTGCCGGCGGCCGTGCGCGCGCCCGCGGACGTCGCTGAGTTCCACAACGACCAACGGACCCAGAGAGGACTGAACCATGGCCTTGATGCCAAAACGAGTCAAGCACCGCAAGATGCAGCGCGGCAAGATGAAGGGCAACGCCACGCGCGGCAATTACGTCGCCTATGGCGACTACGGCCTCCAGGCACTCGACACCCACTGGGTGAGCGGGCGCCAGATCGAAGCCGGCCGCATCGCGGCCCAGCACTTCCTGCGTCGCCAGGGCAAGCTGTACATCCGCGTCTTCCCGCACAAGTCCATCTCGAAGAAGCCGCTGGAGACCCGAATGGGTACCGGCAAGGCCGACGTCGACTACTGGGCAGCCTGCGTGAAGCCCGGAACGATGCTGTTCGAGATCGCCGGCGTGTCCGAGGAGCTTGCCAAGCAGGCCCTCGCCCGCGTCGCCCACAAGATGCCCATCCGATGCCGCTTCGTCGGCCGTCGACTGGCCGTCTGACCCAGGACCAACCGAGGAACCAGACATGGAAGCCAAGGACATCCGCAAGCTGACCGACGAACAGATCTCCGCCGAGGTGCAGGGGCTCAAGCGCCGCCTGTACGACCTCCGCGTGCAGACCATGGTCGAGAAGGTCAACGATCACTCGCAGTTCGGCAAGATCAAGCGTGACGTGGCCCGCCTGCTGACCGAGCAGAGCGCCCGCGCCACCAAGAAGGAGACCGCCCGATGAGCCTGAAGAAGCCCCTGGTGCTGCCTGAGAACAGCCCCCGCGTGGTGGGCGTGGTCGAGAGCGACCGCACCAGCAAGACGCGCAAGGTCGTCGTGGCCTACGTCGCGAAGCACCCGCGCTACAACAAGTTCGTCCAGCGCCGCACCGTGCTGCACGTGCACGACGAGAACAACGAGAGCCGCCGCGGCGACCGCGTCGAGGTGGCCGAGTGCCGTCCCGTGTCCAAGACGAAGTCGTGGGCGCTCGTGCGCATCGTCGAGCGCGCGCCGGCCGGTCTCGAATACAAGCCAGAGGAGGCGGGCGCCTGACGCCCGGCAACTGACATGATCCAGAAGGAAACCAGGCTCGATGTCGCTGACAACAGCGGCGCCAAGGAAGTGATGGTCATCGGCGTGCTCGGCGCGAGCACCGCCCGCGGCCGCTTCCGTCGCCTCACCATGACCGTCGGCGACAAGGTCGTCGTGGCCATCAAGAGCGCGATCCCCAACGGCGACGTGAAGAGCGGCGACAAGGCCAAGGCCGTGATCGTGCGCGCGTCGTACCCGGTGCGCCGCGACGACGGCAGCTACGTCCGCTTCGACACGAACGCGTGCGTGCTGATCGACGACGACGGCAATCCGCGCGGCACCCGCATCTTCGGTGCGGTCGCCCGCGAGCTCCGCGAGAAGAACTACATGAAGATCGTCAGCCTTGCGACGGAGGTGGTCTGATGCCAGCGCACGTGAAGAAGGGTGACGTCGTCATCGTCACCGCCGGTGATGACAAGGGCAAGACCGGCGAGATCGTCTCGGTCGACACCAAGGCCAACCGGGTCGTGGTGCGCGGCGTGAACATCCACAAGCGCCACCTGAAGCCCACCCAGGGCCGCCCGCAAGGCGCGATCGTCGAGATGGAACTTCCCATCCACATGAGCAACGTGAGCCCGGTCGTCGATGGCAAGCCCACCCGCGTGCGCTTCGCCACCAAGGCCGATGGTTCGAAGGTGCGCGTGGCGGCCCGCAACGGTGCCGAACTCTCCACGCTGCACGGTCCCCGCACCGCCAAGAAGGCCAAGTGAGCCCCGGAGCCACCACCATGCCTCACGCCGTCCCATCCACCCCGACCCCCCGGCTGCAGCAGCTGTTCGCCGAGACCGTCACGCCGAAGCTCATGAAGGAGTTCGGCCTGGTCAACGTCAACCAGGCGCCCACGATCGAGAAGATCGTCATCAACGTGGGCGTCGGCAAGCAGCTCGAGAACCAGAAGCTCAAGCCCGAGTACCGCGACACGGTCATCGGCACGCTGAAGACCATCAGCGGCCAGAAGCCGATCATGGTGCTCGCCAAGAAGAGCGTGAGCAACTTCAAGGTCCGTGAAGGCGCCCCCAGCGGCTTCATGGTCACCCTGCGCCGCGAGCGCATGTGGTCCTTCATGGATCGCTTCATCAACCTGGCCACGCCCCGCATCAAGGACTTCCGCGGTCTCGGCGACCGTGCCTTCGACAAGGGTGGGTCGTACTCGTGCGGCCTGACCGAACAGTCGGTGTGGCCCGAGATCAACATGGCGAACGTCAACTTCAGCCATGGCATGAACATCAACATCGTGTTCCGCAACAGCAACCCCAAGATGAGCCGCTTCGCCCTCGGTGAACTCGGCATGCCGTTCGAGCGGCGTGACGAGAACGGCAAGCGCATCGCCTGACCAACGAAGGACCAACCATGGCAAGCAAGCGCACCTTCGCCCGAATGAAGCAGACCCCCAAGTTCAGCACCCGCAAGCGCAATCGCTGCGAGCTGACCGGCCGCGCCCGCGGCTATTACCGCAAGTTCCGCATCAGCCGCATCATGCTCCGCGAGCTGGCCCTCCAGGGCCTCATCCCGGGCATGCGCAAGGCGAGCTGGTGATCGACACCGAACCCAGGAGCAACACATGAGCCTCCAAGACCTGACTGCCGACATGCTCACCCGCATCCGCAATGCGGTGAAGCAGAACCGCAAGAGCGTGACCTGCCTGAACAACAAGCTGAACCGCGGCATCCTCCAGGTGCTCGTGGACGAGGGCTACCTCGGCGGCTTCGAGGTCGTCGATGACGGCCGGCAGGGCGTCCTCCGCGTCGCCCTGAAGTACGGCGAGCGCGGCGAGAGCCTGATCCACCGCCTCGAGCGCGTCTCGAGCGTGGGCTGCCGCATCTACAAGGGCTGTGACTCGCTGCCGCGTCCGCAGCAGGGCCTCGGCATCGCCATCGTGAGCACGAGCCGTGGCGTCATGAGCGACCGCAAGGCGCGCGAGATGCGCGTCGGCGGCGAAGTCGTGGCCACCGTCAGCTGAACCACCGGAACAACAGGAGCGAACCATGTCACGCATCGGAAAGAAGTCGATCCCGGTCCCCGGCGGGGTGAAGGTCGCGGTCAACGCCGCCAGCCGCACCGTCAGCATCGAAGGGCCCAAGGGCAAGACGAGCTTCGTCTACCGTCCCGAGGTCAAGGTGGACTTCAGCGAGGCCGAGAAGGCCATCACCTGCACCGTCGATGACCCGGCGAAGATCGACCTGGGCAATCGCCGCGCCTACTGGGGCACCACCCGGGCGACCCTGAACAACATGGTCGCCGGCGTGACCAAGGGTTACGAGCGCAAGCTCGAGATCGTCGGCGTCGGTTGGGATGCCAAGGTCGCCGGCAAGAAGATCACCCTCAAGCTCGGCTACGCCGACCCGATCGAACTCGCCATCCCCGATGGGCTGACCGTGGCCGTCGACCAGGGCGTGAACGTCACCATCACCGGCATCGACCGCCAGAAGGTCGGCGCCTTCGCTTCGCTCATCCGCAGCAAGCGCAAGCCGGAGCCGTACAACGGCAAGGGCGTGAAGTACTCCGACGAAGTCATCCAGCGCAAGCAGGGCAAGGCCTTCGGCGCCTGATCCAAACATTAGGAAACGACCATGGACAAGTGCACCAAGAAGCTCGCCGCGCGCACCCGTCGCAAGAAGGGCCTGCGCAAGCGCATCCAGGGGACGCCGGATCGTCCGCGCCTCACCGTCTTCCGTTCGCTCAAGCACATCTACGTGCAGGTGATCGACGACTACGCGGGCCGCACGCTCGCGAGCGCCAGCACCCGCGACGTCGATGGCGCGGCCCCGGGCGGCAACTCCACCGCTGCGGCGACCGTCGGCAAGGCCGTCGCCGAGCGCGCCATGAAGGCTGGCGTGCAGAAGGTCGTGTTCGACCGCAACGGTTTCCGATTCCACGGCCGCATCAAGGCCCTCGCCGACGCGGCTCGCACCGCCGGCCTGCAGTTCTGAGCCAACCACCAAGGACCACCAATGGCAGAGATGCTTGAAGACAACGGAACCGACGCCATCACCGTGGGCGTCTACCGCACCAGCTCCACGGTCGCCGGCGGCCGTCGCTTCAGCTTCGCCGCACTCGTCGTCGTCGGCAACCGCCGCGGCGAGGTCGGCGTGGGCTACGCGAAGAGCAACCAGGTCCCGCAGGCCGTCGAGAAGGCCACCCGCGAAGCGCGTCGCAAGACCAAGCGCTACCCGGTGCAGGCCACGACCGTGCCGCACACCGTCGAAGGGCGCTTCGGTGCCTCGAAGGTCGTGCTGGTGCCGGCCAGCCCCGGAACGGGCATCAAGGCCGGCGCCGCGGTGCGCGCCGTGCTCGAACTGCTCGGCGTCAAGGATTGCCTGAGCAAGTGCTACGGCAGCAGCAATCCGAAGAACCTGGTCAAGGCCACGTTCGAGGCGCTGTCCATGCTGCAGACCCGCGAGCGCATCGAAGCGCTGCGTGGCGTCACCCTCGGCACGACCGCCGTGGAGGATGCCATCGCACGCGGCATGGCGTTCATGCCCAAGTCGTCGGGCGGCCCGCGCGCCCAGGCCCCGGTCAACACCGTCGGCGATGAGCGTCGTGGCGGCCGTGGCGGCCGTGGCGGTCCGCGCGGTGGCGGCGGCGGTCGCCGCTTCGAGGGTGGTGGTGGGGGCGAGGCGCCCGCCGCTGCACCTGCCGCACCGACCACCGAAGCACCCGCGGCTGATGCCCCTTCGGCAGGCTGATCCCGGTCACCCGCACACGAACGAACACAGAGGAGCGCAGCTCACATGATGATCCATGACATTACGAAGAAGGCCGGCGCGCACACCAAGCGCATGCGTCGCGGCCGCGGTGAAGGCTCGGGCATCGGCGGAACCAGCCGTCGTGGCCACAAGGGCGCCAAGAGCCGCGCCGGCTGGACGAGCCGTCCCGGCTACATGGGTGGTTCGACGCCGCTCATGCGTCGCTTCCCCAAGATCGGCTTCAAGAACGCCTTCGCGACGACCTACGCCGTCGTGAACGTGTCGGACCTCGAAAAGCACTTCGACGCCGGCGCCCAGGTCGACCTGGACGCGCTGGTCAAGGTGGGCCTGGTCCGCAACCGCAAGCTCCCGGTCAAGGTGCTCGGCACCGGCGATCTCGCCAAGAAGCTCTCGGTGACCGCCGGCAAGTTCTCGGAAACCGCCAAGGCCAAGATCGAGAAGGCCGGCGGCAGCGTCACCGTCGCGTGATGCCCATCCCATGCTGAGCGCCTTCCTGAACATCTTCCGCATCCCTGACCTGCGCAACCGCGTGCTCTTCACGCTGGGCATGCTGGTCATCTACCGCGTCGGCTTCTGGATCCCGCTCATCGGGGTCGACCAGGCCGCGCTGTCGAACCTGGCTGAGAAGGCCACGGAAGATGCCACGGGCTTCGGTCGCCTGCTCCAGTTCGCCAGCATCTTCTCGGGCGGCAGCCTGCAGCAGAGCACGGTGTTCGGCCTCGGCATCGCGCCGTACATCACGGCGTCGATCATCTTCCAGCTGCTCCAGACGGTCTACCCGCCGCTGGCTGCGCTCAAGAAGGAAGGCATGTCGGGCCAGCAGAAGGTGATGGAGTACACCCGCTACGCCACCGTGGCGCTCTGCTTCGTGCAGGGCTTCATGTGGCTGGGCTACCTCTACAGCCAGAACCTGGTCGAGCCGCAGTACGTGTCGGGCGGCGGCCGCATGGTGTTCTACGTCTCGGGCGTGACGGCGCTCGTGGCGGGCAGCCTGTTCCTGATGTGGCTTGGCGAGCAGATCGACAAGTTCGGCATCGGCAACGGCATCTCGATCATCCTGACCGCGGGCATCCTGGCCCGCATGCCGGCCGCGATCCAGTGGCTGTTCGACAACTTCAACCCGAGCGTCCAGGCCTCCGACGGCAAGGTCGGCGCGCTCGGCCTGATCCTGCTGGTCGCCTGCTTCGTGGCGGTCGTCATGGGTGCGGTCATCATGACCGTGGCCACGCGACGGATCCCGATCCAGCAGGCCAAGCACGTGTCCGGCCGTCGCATGTATGGCGGTGGCCGTCACTACCTGCCGCTGCGCCTGAACCACGCCGGCGTCATGCCGATCATCTTCGCGAGCAGCCTGATGATCTTCCCGAGCATGATCCTGGGCTGGCTCGCCGGCCTGGCCACCTCGGGTGGCTGGAGCCAGTGGCTCGTCGAGTCGACCGCCTTCCTCGCGCAGAACTTCCAGATGGGCGCGTACCCGTACGTGCTCGTCGAGATCGTGCTCATCTACGTCTTCAGCTACTTCTGGGTGACCATCCAGATGTCGCCCGAGGAGATGAGCAAGCAGCTCAAGGAACACGGCAGCTTCATCCCCAACGTGCGCCCCGGCCCGCGCACGGCCGAGTACCTCGAGGACGTCATCAGCCGCATCACCTACGTGGGCGCCGGCTTCCTCTGCGTCATCGCGATCATCCCCACGCTCGTCTCCGAGGCCTTCGGCGTGCCGCCGTACGTCAGCCAGTTCCTCGGCGGCACCGGCCTGCTGATCGTGGTCAGCGTCGCCCTCGACATCGTCCAGCGCCTGGAGGCGAACCTCCTCATGCGCAACTACTCGGGCTTCCTCAGCGACGGTGCCCAGGACGGCCCGCGCATCCGGAGCGCCCGGGCGACCTGAGCCCAAGACCACCACACCGCACCACCAAGAAGGAGCCCATGCCCAAGGAAGACAAGATCTCGCTCGAAGCTGAAGTCACGGAAGCGCTGCCGGACAGCAAGTTCCGCGTCAAGCTTCCGAACAACCAGGAGATCATCGCCTACGTGAGCGGCAAGATGAGGAAGTTCTTCATCCGCATCACCCCCGGCGATCGGGTCACCGTCGAACTCAGCCCGTACGACATGACCAAGGGTCGGATCGTCTTCCGCCAGCAGTGAGCTGCCAGCACGCCTGAACGAACCACACGGAGCACACCATGAAAGTCCGAAGCAGCATCAAGCGCCGCACCAAGGATTGCCAGATCGTCATCCGCAAGGGCAAGCGCATCGTCATCAACAAGAAGAATCCCCGCCTGAAGCAGCGGCAGGGCTGAACGACCGAACCGAAAGGACCAGACCATGCCACGTATCGCAGGCGTCGACATCCCCGAGAAGAAGAAGATCATCGTGTCCCTCCAGTATGTCCACGGGATCGGCCAGAAGGTCGCGACCGACATCCTGGGCAAGTGCGGCATCGATCCCGATCGCCGCGCTCACACGCTGAATGACCAGGAGCTCGCGGCCATCGCTGCCGAGATCGACGAGAGCCACCTCGTCGAGGGCGCCCTGCGCCGCCAGGTGCAGACCCAGATCCAGCGCCTCAAGGAAATCCACTCGTACCGCGGCGACCGCCACCGCAAGGGCCTTCCGGCCCGTGGCCAGCGCACCCGAACCAACTCCCGTACCCGCAAGGGCCGCAAGAAGACGGTCGCCGGCAAGAAGGGCGTGAAGGGCTGATCCGGCCCGGATCCCCCCAAGGAAAACACCATGGCTACCAAGAAGAAGGTCCGCAAGAGCGTCGTCAAGGGCATCGTGCACGTGCACGCGTCCTTCAACAACACCATCGTCACCATCACCGACCTCAATGGCGAGACGGTGGCGTGGGACTCGGCCGGCACGGCCGGGTTCAAGGGCGCCCGCAAGGCGACCCCGTTCGCCGCCAGCCGCGCGAGCGAGCGCGCCGCGAGCAAGGCCAAGCGCGTGGGCATGCGCGAGTGCGATGTCCGCGTGAAGGGCCCCGGCCCTGGCCGCGAGAGCGCCGTCACCGCCCTTGGCGCTGCCGGCCTGCGCGTGCTCACCATCGAGGATCACACCGGCGTGCCGCACAACGGCTGCCGGGCCCCGAAGAAGCGCCGCATGTGATGAACGCGGTCCGTCCGCTACACTGATCCGTCCAATTTTTCCCCGCCTCACCGAAGGGGCCCGGGCCGCCCGGCAGCGGCTTGGAGCATCCGATCGAGGCAGGGTGACCGGTCCCGAAGAACCTGTCCTGCCGGACCTTGGAGACTCACCATGCACATCCGTTGGCGCGGCCTCGAACTTCCTGCCGCCGTCCTCGTCGATCCCGCCTCGCGCACCGAGACCTTCGGCCGCTTCGTGGCCGAGCCGTTCGAACGCGGCTTCGGCACGACCATCGGCAACAGCATCCGCCGCATCCTGCTCTCGAGCCTCGAGGGCGCCGCGGTCACCAGCGTGCAGATCGGTGGCGTGTCGCACGAGTTCAGCACCATCCCCGGCGTGCTGGAGGACGTGACCGAGATCCTGCTCAACTGCAAGGACCTGATCGTGGACATGGACGGCGATGAATCGCAGGTCCTTCGTCTTCGCGCCAAGGGCAAGGGCGCCGTCACCGCCGAGCACATCGAGTGCCCGGCCGGCGTGATGATCGTCAACAAGGATCGCCACATCGCCACGCTGACCGGTGATGTGTCGCTCGAGATGCAGCTCACCGTCGAGCGCGGCCGCGGCTACCAGCCGGCCAGCGAGCAGTACACCAACGGCCAGGAACAGGTCGTCGGCGTCATCCCGATCGACACGATCTTCAGCCCCGTGCAGCGCGTGCGCTACCGCGTCGAGGCCACCCGCGTCGGCCAGCGGACGAACTATGACAAGTTGATCCTGGACGTGTGGACCAACGGCACCGTCACCCCCGAGATGGCCGTGGTCGAGGCCGCCAAGATCATGCGCAAGCACCTCAACCCGTTCGTGCAGTACGCGACGGCCGGGGAAACGCTGGCCATCCAGGGCATCGGCGCAGAGACCGCCAGCGAGGAAGAGCTCTTCCGCAAGCTCTCCATGCCGGTCACCGGCCTCGAGCTCGGCGTCCGCTCGAGCAACTGCCTCGAGAGCGCTCAGGTCCGCTTCGTCCACGAACTCGTCACCCGCACCATCGACGACCTGCTCCAGATCCGCGCGTTCGGCAAGACCAGCCTGCGCGAGGTCGAGGACAAGCTCGCCGAGCATGGCCTGAGCCTCGGCATGCGCCTTCCCGAGGGCTTCACCCCCACGGTCCAGGCCTGAGCCACAGCACACCACCAAGGAGTCATCATGCGTCACCGCGTTTCTGGAAAGCAGCTGAGCATCAAGGCGGACCACCGCCGAGCCATGCTGCGCAACCTCGCCGCCGGCCTCTTCGAGCACGGCCAGATCGAGACCACCGTGGCCAAGGCCAAGGCCGTCCAGCCGTTCGTCGAGAAGCTCATCACGACCGCACGCAAGCGTTCGCTCGCTGCGCGTCGCACGCTCAACTCGCGCCTCACCGACCGCAACGTCTTCCGTTGGATCGCCGACGGGCAGGTCAAGAACCAGCAGAAGCTCACGAGCGACTTCTGGGATCTCCCCAAGGAAGACGAGATCGTGTTCGACGAGTCGACCGGTGAGATCAAGCGCGGTCCGCGCCTGGTCGAGCACCTGATCAAGCGCGTCGCGCCGCTCTTCGAAGGTCGCGCCGGCGGTTACACCCGCATTGTGCGCCTGGGCAAGCACCGTCAGGGTGATGCCAGCGACCTGGTCCTGCTCCAGCTCGTCGGCCGCGAGAGCGGTTCGCAGGTGTCTGGTGCAGCCAGCCGTCGCCGCGAGAAGGCCGACAACCGCACCAAGTTCGCCGCTGCGCGCCGCAAGGCCAAGCCTGCTGCGGCCTGAGTGGTGCTGACCATGATCATCCACGGCGACCTGGCGAACAGCCAGGTCGCTGTCGTTGTGGGGGTGCCGTGAACGCCGCGGCCGGGCGGCCTTGGTGTAGCCTCGAACCATCATGATCGCCGAGCTCGACTCCCTCCAGGCCGAGGCCCTGCGTGCACTGCACGCCAGCGACACGCCCGCAGCACTCGAGTCGTGGCGCGTGCAGTGGCTCGGTGCATCGGGTCGCCTGAAGGATGCGATGGCTTCGCTCAAGGCCTTGTCGGGCCCGGAGAAGCCGGCGGCGGGCAAGCGGCTCAACGAACTCAAGGCAGCGCTCGAGGCAGCCTTCACCGAGCGCAAGTCGGTGGTCGGAGCGCGCCCGGCGGGGCCGATGGTCGACGTCACCGAACCCGGCGCACCGTGCGGAGGAGGACGGCAGCACGTCCTGACCCGCACCATCGACGGGATCGTCGATGTCTTCGGTCGCATGGGCTTCAGCGTGGTCGAGGGGCCCGAGGTCGAGGACGAGTGGCACAACTTCAATGCGCTCAACATTCCCGATGGGCACCCTGCGCGTGAGCCCACGGACAACTTCTACATGGGTGCGCAGGGCGGAGCGCTCCGGCTGCTGCGCACGCAGACGAGCACCGTGCAGATCCGTGCGATGGAGACCACCGCGCCGCCGCTGAAGGTGTGCGCGGTCGGTCGCGTGTACCGCCCCGACACCCACGACGCCACGCACTACAGCATGTTCCACCAGGTCGAAGGCCTGTACGTGGATCGCCACGTGAGCATGGCGGACCTGAAGACGACGCTGATCCAGTTCGCGCGCGCCTACTTCGGTGCCGATGCCGAGGTGCGGATGCGACCGAGCTTCTTCCCGTTCACCGAGCCCAGCGCCGAGGTGGACATCATGATGCACGTTCGCGGTCAGCGGCAGTGGGTCGAGATCGGCGGATGCGGCATGGTGGACCCGGCGGTGTTCGCCGCCGTGGGGATCGACCCTGAGCACTGGAGTGGATTCGCGTTCGGGCTCGGCGTGGAGCGCATTTGCATGCGCCGATACGGCATCAGCGACATCCGCTGGCTGTTCGAGAACGACGCCAGGTTCCTGCGCCAGTTCTGAACCGGCAGTGCGATGGCGCCGGCGGCGGGGGACGCGGGGTGTTGAACGACCTGTTGGACCGGCGTCGGCAGCCCCGGAAATCTGCCGACCGAAGGAAGGAGTCTCGCCGCTCGTCTGCGTCGGCCGGTCCCTCGAATTCTTCCCAAGAATCAGCTGATGGTCGTCACATCCCCGGATCTTGGTCGTTGAACCTAGGATCCTTGCATGCCATCGCCCCTGACCGATTCGTTCCCCCCGTCAGCCCGCTCGTGGCTGGCCGTGGCGCGCGATGGCTCTCCGGACCAACGTCGTGAACTGGCCGCAAGCCTGACGGCCATCTATCGAGATCCGTTGCTGCGCTACCTGCACGCGTTCGGTGCACGATTGGACGTCGAGGACGTGGTCCAGGACCTGTGCGCGCGGATCCTCGATCCGGGTTTTCTGGATGGTTGGCAGCGATCCGAACGCCCGTTCCGCCTGTGGTTGCGGACGGCGGCGCGCTTTGAACTCATGAACCGCATCCGGGCCGAGCGTCGCCGAGGCGGCGCCGGCGATGATGCGCTGGCCGACCTCGCAGAAACGGACAACGCCCAAATTGCCTTCGAGCGTGCGTACGCCGCCTCCTTGATCCGATCCGCAACGGATGCCGCGCAGCGATTGCTTGAGTCGCAGGGGCGCGGGCGCGAGTGGGTGCTCTTCATCGAGCACGCGGTCCATGGCAAGCCCTACGCAGAGTGTGCGCCCCCGCTCGACATTCCCGTCGATGCCGCGCGCCACGTCACCGCGCGCGTCAGGGGCCTCGTGCTGGATGCCCTGCGTGGCGTGCTCTCGGCCGAGCGGGTCGCCGAGGCCGACTTCGAGCAGGAACTCGTCGCGCTGCTCTCGCATCTGAAGCCATGAGTGCATCCGGCCCCGACTCCGGTTCGCACGACCGGGAGCGGTCGGATGCCGCTCGGCCCGGTCATGGTGCGCCACATGGTGCGCCACTTGGTGCGCCACTTGGTGCGCCACTTGGTGCGCCACCTGCCGCACCAACGGACGCCCAGCACGATGCCCAGCACGGTGCCCAGCAGGATGCCCCGCACGATGTCCAGCACGGTGTCCCGCTCGATGCCCAGCAGGAGGGGCCCTCGTGCCTGGCGCTCTATGCGGCGTTGCTTGGTGAACGACTGCCGTCCGACCTGCTGGTGCGCACCTGGTTGGCGAGTGAGGATGCCGGGGGGTTGCTCAGTGACGTGCTCGATGCCTTGCCGCAACCCGGTTGCCTGGAAGCACTCGAGCGCATCGATGCCGAGCGTCATGGGCCCGACGGACCCGTTCGTGCGGAGTGGCCGCCTCGGGTGCGGGTGGCTGGAGTCGTCCGCTACGTCGCCATGGTGGCGCTCGCGTTGCACGAGCACGGCGTATGGCGCAGTTCCCGCCCGGCGCGGGAGCTGGATCCGGTGGCTGCAGCCATGCTGCCGATCGTGCCGGAATCCTGGAAGGCCTCGCTGCGCGCGTTGCGTGCGCACGCTCAGGTGGTGTAGTCCGCGTTGATGTCGACGTAGCGCTTGGTCAGGCCACAGCTGTGGAAGACGTCGCTGCAGGAGCCCTGGCCGAGATCGATCGTGATGTGCACGACGTCCGCGGTGAAGGCGGCACGGCGGTCCGCCAACGGGCTGTCGGCCGGGGCGCCCGCCTCGAACAAGGGAACGCCGCTCGCTCCGACCTTCAGGTCATCGACGTCGAACGGCACGCCGGCCCGGCCGGCCGCCGCGAGGATGCGGCCCCAGTTGGGATCGCCGCCGGTGACGGCGGTTCGAACGAGCAGGCTCATGGCCACGGTCCGGGCGACCTGCAGGGCAGCCGACGGCGTGGCGGCGCCGCTGACGCTGACCTTGATGCCGCGTTCGAAGCCCTCGCCATCCTGGACGACCTTCAACGCAAGGTCGGTGCAGACCTCGTCGAAGGCGCCCTGCAGGAGCGCTTCATCGCATGCGCCGGCCTGCCCGCTCGCCAGGGCAAAGACGCTGTCGTTGGTGCTGGTGTCGCCATCGACGCTGATGCGGTGGAAGCTCCGCTCGACGCTGCGGCGCAGGATGCGATCGAGTGTGGGCGCATCGACGGCGGCATCGGTGGTGATGGCCACGATCATGGTGGCCATGTCGGGGTGGATCATGCCGGCACCCTTGGCCACGCCGGTCACGCGCACCGAGCCGACCGTCCTGGTGCAGGCCTTGGCCCGCGTGTCGGTGGTCATGATCGCCGTCGCGAACGGGGCGCAGGACTCGGGCGTCAGCGCGGCACGCAGCGCGGGAAGCGCCGCCACGATGCGATCGCTGGGCAACTGCACACCGATGACTCCCGTCGAGTTCACCAGGACCGCGTCGGGGGCGCATCCGAGCATGCCGGCGACGGCGTCGATCGTGTCCTGGCAGCGGGCCATGCCTTGCGGCCCGGTTGCGGCGTTGGCGCAGCCGGAGTTCACCAGGAGCGCGGTGCAGTGACCGCGACTGCGCGCCAGATTCGTGCGCGAGGCCTGGATCGGCGCGGCGGCCACGAGGTTGCGCGTGAACATGGCGGCGGCGACCGCTCCCCGCTCGCAGACGAGCAGGGCAAGGTCGGGCGCCCCGGACGACTTGATGCCCGCGGCGATGCCTCCGCAGGCGAAACCCATGGGAAGCGGCAGGTCGGCCGCGATCGCGGTGCGGTGGACGGTTGCGGTGGCACTCATCGTTGGCTCCTGGTTCATCGGTGCGCGACGACGCATGGTCGCACACGGGGTTGGCCCGCCGGCATCACGCCGAGGCAGGGGGGACGAGTTCAAAGACCATGGCGATCTCGTCGCACTGTTCCTTCTTGGGGCAGTTGGCGCAATCCTTCAGCACCTTCTCGGGAAGGCTGTTCACGCTGACCTGCCGGAACCCGCAACGCTCGAAGAAGCGGGGCGTGCGGGTGAGGACGAAGACCTTCTGCAGGCCGAGCTTGGCAGCCCAGTCCAGGAAGTACTGCACGAGCTTCTGGCCGATGCCGTGGCCGAGCATGGATGGATCGATGCCCAGGCTGCGGATCTCGGCCAGCTGCGGCGTGTAGACCCAGAGCGAGCCGCAGCCGACGACCTTGTCGGCCGATCCATCGGCCAGCTGCGCGACCGCGAACTCCTGCACGCACTCCATGATCTCATCGCGCGAGCGGGGCAGGTTCTCGCCTTCGCGCGCCCAATGCTCGACGAGCGACACGATGCCGTCGAGGTCGGCCATGCGGGCCTTGCGGATGGTGACGCCGCCCATGGGCGTGCGCACGCGACGATGGCCCAGGCGTGCCTTGCGCGCGCCGAGCAGTTCAGCCACGCGGCCGGGCGCCGTTCCCCCGGGCACGTCACGCTTGCGCAGTGCGCTGTCCACCGTGAGTGCGGTGTAGACATCGGATCCGATGCGGGCATCCACGCTCGACATCTGCTCGACGCTCAGGCCCTCGAGCGGCTTCTGCTCGATGATGGCTGCGCGGACCAGGCGCCCCGCGACGTGGTGGGCATCGCGGAAGGGGAGCCCCTTGGCGACCAGGTAGTCGGCGAGTTCGGTGGCGTTCGAATACCCACCGAGGGCAGCCGCCCGGCAGCGCTCGCGGTTGATGGTCATGCCATCGAGGACGACGGCTGCCATGCGCAGGCACATGGACAGGTGTTCCATGCAGTCGAAGAGCGGCTCCTTGTCCTCCTGCTGGTCCTTGTTGTACGCCAGCGGCAGGCCCTTGAGCACCGTGAGGATCGTGACGAGGTTGCCGACCTGGCGGCCGGTCTTGCCACGGATCAGTTCGAGCGCGTCGGGGTTCTTCTTCTGCGGCATCAGGCTGCTGCCGCTGGTCACGGCATCGCTGAGCTCCACGAAGCCCGCTTCGCTGCTGGCGTAGAAGATCACGTCCTCGGCGAAGCGCGAGAGGTGCACGGCGCAGAGCGTGCAGGCCGCGATCGTCTCGACGACGAAGTCACGGTCGCTGACCGCATCGAGGCTGTTGGCGCTCGCAGCGTGGAACCCGAGGCTCTCGGCCAGCCGGACACGGTCGATGGGGTAGGTGGTGCCGGCCAGCGCGCCCGAACCGAGCGGGCAGACCGCCGTGCGGCGCGCGGCATCGGCGAGCCGGTCGGCGTCGCGGGAGAGCTTCTCGACGTACGCCAGGCACCAGTGCGCGAAGAGCAGCGGCTGCGCACGCTGCAGGTGCGTGTAGCCCGGGAAGACCGTGTCCTTCTCGCGTTCGGCCAGCCGGAGCAGGGCATCGATCGCACCGTCGATCTCGATGCGGCGCTGCTCGATCTGAGCGAGCGTCCACAGGCGAAGGTCGGTCGCGACCTGGTCGTTGCGGCTGCGACCGGTGTGGAGCTTCTTGCCCAGATCACCGATGCGTGCCACGAGCTCGCGCTCGACGAAGGAGTGGACATCCTCGTCCTGGGCGGACTCGATCGACGAGGGATCGGACTCCACGAGATCGAGCACCGCCTCGAGGCCTTCGGTCACGCGGTCGAGTTCGCCCGCATCGAGCACGCCCGCGTGGCGGAGCGCGCGCGCCCAGGCGATGCTGCCCTCGATGTCCTCGCGCACGAGGCGACGGTCGAACGGCAGGCTGTCGTTGAAGCGCTTGAAGAGGGGATCCACCTCGCCGCTGGCGCGGCCGGCCCAGAGCGCCGTCATCGGGCGAGGTCCTTCGTGGCGACGTTCTGCTTCAGCGCGCGGATGCGCGATGGGAGGCTGAACAGGCGGATGAACCCGTCGGCATCCTTGTGGTCGTAGACCTCGTCCTGGCCGAAGGTCGCGAAGTTCTGGCTGAACAGGCTGTTGGGGCTGCGACGACGGACCGCCGAGGCGGTTCCCTTGAAGCAGCGCACGACGACGTCGCCGTCCATGACCTGGGCCACGGACTGCGCGGCGGCCCACATGGCTGCGCGCACCGGCGTGAACCAGGTGCCGTTGTAGACGTGGTCGCCGAACTCGAGCGCCAGGCGCTGCTTCCAGTGCAGGGTGTCGCGGTCGAGCACGAGCTGCTCGAGGCCGCGCAGCGCCTCCATCAGGATGGTCCCGCCCGGCGTTTCGTAGGCGCCGCGGCTCTTCATGCCGACCAGTCGGTTCTCGACCAGGTCGATGCGGCCGACGCCGTGGCGGCCGGCGATGGCGTTGAGCGTGTTCATGATGCTGACGCTGTCCATCGATCGGCCATCGACCGCGGTGGGGAATCCGCCCTTGAACGAGATCGTCACGTCCTGGTGCTGGTCGGGGGCCTGTGCAGGGCTCGCGGTGAGCATCCAGACGTCGTCCGGCGGCGCCTTCCACGGATCCTCGAGATCACCGCCCTCGTGCGAGATGTGCCAGAGGTTGGCATCGCGCGAGTAGAGCTTTTCCTTGCTCGCCGCGCAGGGGATGTTGCGCTCGGCGAGGTAGTCGAGCATGGCTTCGCGCGAACGCAGGTTCCACGTCGGCAGGCGCCACGGTGCGATCACGGAGAGCTGGGGCGCGAGCGCCGCGTAGGTGCTCTCGAAGCGGACCTGGTCGTTGCCCTTGCCCGTGCAGCCGTGGGCGAGCGCATCGCAGCCGGTCTGCAGCGCAGCCGTGACCTGTGCGCGCGCGATGCAGGGACGGGCGATGCTCGTGCCCATGAGGTAGCGCCCCTCGTAGACCGAGCCCATGATCGCCATGGGGAACGCGAACTCCTCGAGGAACTCCTGCTTGAGGTCCATGACCACGCACTCGCACGCACCGGTCGAGCGCGCCTTCTGCTCGATGCCGTCGAGTTCACGGTCGCCCTGGCCGACGTCGGCCACCACGGCGACGACGTCGGCGTCGTAGTGCTCGCGGAGCCAGGGAATGATGCAGCTGGTGTCGAGGCCACCGGAGTAGGCGACGGCGATCTTGGTGGGTGAGGTGGGCATGGTGTGTGCTTTCGTCGGAACGGTACGGGGCGAGGGGGGTGGGGTGTTGGGAATCGGTTCAGGCGGCGAAGTCGCCGGGAACGAAGGTCGTCGGCAGGTCGACAAGGTCGGGGCGAAGGAGGGCCAGCAGGATGGCGCACTGCACGTGCATGCGGTTCTCGGCCTGGTCGAAGACCACGGACGTGGGCGCGTCGATCACGTCGTCGGTGACCTCCTCGCCGCGGTGTGCGGGCAGGCAGTGCATGAAGGCTGCTCCCGGCGCCGCCTTGGCCATCAGCCCGGCATGCACCTGGTACGGGCGGAGTGCGGCGCGCTTGGGTTCCGCATCGGCTTCCCCCATGCTGATCCAGGTGTCCGTGTAGATGGCGTTCGCGCCGGCGACGGCATCGGTATCGTTCGTGAACCGGATCGATCCGCCCGTGCGCA
>Ga0164292_10001050_pt1 | contig 21974 bp, 13 predicted proteins | sample GEODES117metaG_FD_111486 | JGI IMG/M metagenome (GOLD analysis project Ga0164292, IMG submission 111486) | Eutrophic lake water microbial communities from Lake Mendota, Wisconsin, USA - GEODES117 metaG | ecosystem: Environmental > Aquatic > Freshwater > Lake | place: USA: Lake Mendota...
CGATAAATTTCAACTTGAGCGTGCTTTCGATTATCCGAAAGACAAATAACTCGCGATTCAGAATCAACTGACTGCACAATAGGCCTCCAGTGATCAGTAGAACCATTATCAACTAGGATAATCCTTTCAACTTGCTGATCCAAATAGTGGGAAATCCACTCAGCGAGATTAGTGGATTCGTTTTTAAATAGTGCCAGAACTGAGATGCCTGAGGAAGTCATGAATAGAAGAGCTCAGCAATCAGAAAAGGGAATGGATAAATACTTAGACAATCTGAATGGGCTTATTAGCGCCAGAGAGCCACCATGCGACCTCAACAAAGGTACTCATATAAGAACCTATGAAAAAGTCTGCACTGGCGAGCACCAAGATCTCTCGAAGCGCTCGCTGATGCGACTGAATACTTCGCGCGGGTGCGAGATGTGCATCACCCTCGAGCAAACGCGAGGATGTAATAATGCGTCGCTTGAATCTCGATGCAATATAAGCCTCAAGATCAGGGGAGTCTGATGTTAGAAATATAGTGATATCAGGGTGAAGGCGGCGCAACTGTTGCTCAAATGTAGCTAAATCAAACAAGTGGCGACGCTCAACACAGTCGACCCAGGTGCGAATAGCCACTCCCGCGCACGGCTCACCACCAACAAGGTCGCAGACTGCGCCAGCAGATTGAACAACTTCATCATTAAACCGTATAGACTTAAAAGTCTTTGAAATGTCACGACGCAGCTTCCTAGGAACATTAAAATACTCCAAGTCGACGGCATTACGCTGAATGGTGACTTCCTTTTCGCGGCATCCCTCTAAAAAGATCGAGCCACGGTAACCGCTCTCGTAGTCCGCTGGATTCCAGAAAGGAGAAACAAGACGCCACGTTGAAAACTGGTGATACTCGCAACCTGCCCGCGAGGGAGGGAGCGGTGTTTGCAATAATGAATTAAGTTGCTCATCATCGCAGTGCACTTCATCGCAGGAACGAAGTGCCGAAGCAAGACATCGCAACTTGTTTGCAGTACCGAATTTATTAGTTACAAGACCATAGCGATACCTGGCCTGGGAGGGACTGAAATGTCGTAGGAATCTTGGCTTAGGGATTGAAGGCTTCATAAGCTGGTACGCATGTGCGGTCAAGGTTTCATTGATTGTTGCATCCTAGTCATAACGAGAGATCGTTTAAACCTGCAAGTCCTTTTAAAGCTTCTGGTCCGGCTCGACTGGTGCTGGTCAATTCAAGGCTGATTCAGCCCTAGGCAAGCCCTGAGGAGCATCCATCAAACTCAGCGCTGGGCAGTCACGCCAGCCTGCCCGAGATGCTCCCGGATCGAACGTGCCATGGCAGGATTCAGGCGCGAAGCCACTTCGAACCAGTCGTCGATGTCCTGACGGATCGGATTCAAGCGCAGCAGCTCCGTTTTCAGGAAGGGAAACTGCAGGTCTTCCAGCAGATGACGCCAGTGGGTATGGGTGATGTTGCCGTGACAACCATCAAGGTAGAGAGCCTCGAGGCTGAATCCAGCCTTCTCCAGCTGTGCGCTCCAGCCGACTTCGCAGGCCAGAACAAGCTCCACCTTGCTACCCCAGCAGCCAATCTGGTCCCAGAAGGTCCAGAACAGCGGGGTCTGGATCACGCGTTGGCTATGAGCCAGAAAATAGCTCTGCAAATGACGCCGAATGGCAGTGCTACCGGTTAGTCCAACGACATCTGCTGAGGTTGAATCCAGTCGCTGGAACAGGGAATCCAGACTTTGGAGAGGACCATAGCAGCTGTCATTGGTGAGAATGAGCCGCCTGGCCTGCCTGATCCAGCGTTCACAGAACTGAAGCCCCGTCTTCCAGCTGCCAAAGTCGTAGCCCTCGTTATGGCGTATCAACAAAACATCACAGAGATTCTGTAAGTGATTGATCAGTTGCTGACGTTCGATCAGCTTCGGGGATGCGGATACAAATGCCACATCGGCATGGCGACGGTAGGCCCGTAGCTGCTCGAACACATCAGGGCGTATCTGACCATCAGGATCCCAGTGCACATAGACCAGAAAATGACGGTCTGGGGCCGGCTGAAAGTTTGAGCGGACCCAGCTATACAGCAGGCGATCGCGAGATGGGCCAAGGGGTAGGGAGGGCATGGACATCGGCTCAAAGCGATGGGAGGCCGGGCCGAGAAAGGGGTGGTACAGCGGATCACCCTGCTGGAAGTGCTGGGGGAAGCGGCGGCGCAGGGCACCTGATTCCCGTGCCAAGCGGTTGCGCTTCTCTCCGGCGAAGTCGTCGCCGCGGGATTTCGATTCGGCGTGAATGATGAGCGGCTCGGGGGTCACCACCACGGCTTGGCCCTGTTGTACCAGTCGCCAGCACAGATCTACATCGTTGTAGGCCACCTCAAATGATTCATCGAAACCCCCGAGACGATCGAAATCCTCACGGCGCATCAACAGACAGGCCGCCGTTGCCGCTGACCACTGCTCCTGCACCTGCAGAACGGTGAAAGGATCGGTCTCCAGTCCGGGGCGCAGTCCCTTACCCGGCGAGAGGATGTCGTGCGGCTGGCCTGCCGCAGCGGCGAGGCCGTGGTGCTGGATGGTGCCGTCTTCATAGAGAAGCCTGGCCCCCACTGCTCCGGTGAGTGCCAAGCCGAAGGGGTGCAGCAGGGCTTCTATCGGGGCAGGAGATTCGAAGCGGATGTCGTTGTTGAGAAACAGCACGAAATTGCCGCTGCAACTCTGCAGAGCCCGGTTGTTGAGGGCAGCGAAGTTGAACGGCCGCTCATCGCGCAGCCCGATCACGTGCACCCCACGTTTCGATGCCTGTGGAGTCAGTTCCGTGGCCAGGTTGATGGCGTCCTCCTGGCTGCTGCCGTTGTCGACCAGCACGAGCTCCAGCGGCACCGGCCCCGCCTGCTCCAGCAGGCTCAACACACAGGAGCGGGTGAGCTGGGCCTGATCGCGGAAGGGGATGATCACCGACACCCTGTCTTGAGGACTCGGGCTGTAGCGCACAACAAACGTGCCTGGCAGGGAGCCCGTTTGCAGCGAGCCACCTGGCGCTAGCCAGGGGGCCGCACCGTTTTCAGTGATCCGCTCCAGCTCCACCAGCTGCTCATCGCTGAAACAGCCTCTCTGACCTGGTGTACTGATCGGCAGCACGGCCGGATTGGAGCCGGGCTGGCGATGTAACAGGGCCTGCGGCAGACAGGTGATGGGGCGATTGCGAGCCAACCACTGCAGGCCCATGTGGCGCAGAAGAGCATGCAGGCTGATGTAGGTGGGCTGGAGATCCAACGCGTCCCAGTGCTCAGCCGGCACGGCCACCAGTCCGGGCAACAAACCGCGGCAGAGCAGACGCAGCGGGGTGGGAGCAGCGGCGAACTGACGCTGGCCGCGCCGCCGGGGCTCGTCGCACCAGAGCAGTTCCTCATCACTGCACAGCAGCTGGTGCGGCTGCCAACTGAGCCGCTGCCGCAGCCACGACCAGGCCGCTGGAGCCACCGCATCCTCCGGCCCTATGAAGACCCACGCCCAGCCCTGCTTCGCAAAGCCCGCCAGCTGGGATGCCAGGGGCTGGGCCAGCTGAAGCACGGCTCCATCCTGGAAGCCTCCCCGCACCGCCTGAGCGCGGGCCCGCTGCTGCAGGACTCCATAACCATGCAACCGCACCTGCTCGTCGGTGGCGGCCAGCACCAGCAGCCCCTGCAGCCGTGTTGGCCTGGCAATCGGAGCTGGACCAAGCACCAGGGCAGGATCCAAGCGGACTTTGCTGCTCTGACTGGGGCCCTCCAACCAGTGGTGCACAAAGGCCTGAACCTGCCGCGGTTGACGGCGTGCCAGCCAGCGGGCGTCGATGGCGAGCAGGGCCGCGTGACGCTGGAAGCGGGGGGGAAGCACCTCACCGATGGCCCCATCCACCTCGCCCAGCTGCACCAGCGGGGCCCGACGCAAGGCCACCAGACCGCGGATCCAGTCAGCCCAGATCGGCTCCGGGGGCTGATCACCCCTCCAGAGCAGGTAGTGGGCGCCGCCCTGGAGCAAGCGCGAAGCTGCATCCCGGCAGAGCGCCTCGGCCGAAGCGAGATCGTGCACCGGAATGGCTGCAGCAACCCCGAGGCTGGTGGCCTGGGCAAAGGCGTCCTCCTCCCCTGAGGCGACGATCAGCAGCCAGGGCGTGTCCAACAACTGGTCATGGCGGCTGGCTTGCCAACGCCGCAGCGGCTCGGCCTGACCCGTGTCAGATGGGCCGGATTCCATCGCCAGACAGGCCAGGGCACTGCGCTGGTGCAAGCAGACCCGCCGAACGGGATCAAGCTGCAGCAACTGCTGGTAATGACGAATCTCAAGGGCCGGCAGGCCCGCATAGAGAGGCTTATCGCCACGCAACACCGGATTGAGGTGCTGGCTGGCGAAGCTGGCCAGGTCGCAGCCATGGCTCAGGGCGATGCGCAGGGGGTCGAGGCCGGAGCGGACCGCCAGCTGCGGGAATCGGACCGCCAGCAGCAGCGCCTCAGGCACCAGCTGGGGATCCAGATAGGCCGCATCCAAGCCGGGGTGGCAAGGGGAAAGCAGCGATCTCAGCAGGCCAGGCGGGTAGGCCTGCTGCTTCAGGAGCTCCAGGCAACGCAGGGCCGCGTCGGCATCTCCTGCCTGGAGGGCAGTGCGAAACGCATGGAGTTGGTTTGTGCTCACCAGAGCGTTCACCACCTGGGGAGAGCAGCCTATCGAGCCTCCCTCTTCTACACTCATCCCAACGGGAACAACCGATGTTTCGCTGGGCCGCTGCACAGCCACTACCGCCTCGGCTGCGGGAGCTTCTCGATCGCGCAGATGCCGCATCTTGCCCCTGGGACGAGCGGACGGCAGACGTGGTGATTGTGTTTATGCCTCCCCATCTACTGGTGGAAGCTGGCTGGTTGCCCCATACGGCACTACTCGCCAGCTACACCCTCACTCGCGGAAGTTACAGCGAAACAACTACCCCGGCTACGCTGATCAACGGCGAACGACTGCTCGCCTACAGCGCAGAAGAACTGCGCGACTGGAGTACCGACCAGCCATTGCCCCGGGCAGGTGACCTCCAACCGGTATCTGTTCTACACGGTGCTTTCACCAGAGCTCTCCTCGATGCTGACCCCAGCCTGCAAGCACAGTATCAATGGCTGGATGGCCACAGCCTGCGCGGTGGTGCCGAGCCAGATCTGGAGTACCGCGCCCGACTCGCGTGCAGCGATCCCGAGTCCCTGGTTGAGGCTTGGCATCAGATCCACGGGCAGAGGAGCGCCGACATGCACCTGGAGGCTGCGCGTCAACAGCTGATCTCCCTGGAAGATGAGTTTGAACAGTACGTGCTGGCCAGCCGGGAAACCGCCAACAAACTGAGCTGGAATCGGGAGGGTCGAGCGCAGGCCCTTCAGCTGTTGCAGCAACAGAGCAGCCTGTTGCAGAGACTGCTCACCCTGCAGGCACGAATGGCGTCATGCGGGTCGTTGTAACCAGCGGCACTCCTGATGCCATCAACACCAACCAGCGATTGCGGCTACGCATCGCCCATGGCTTTCAACAACTGGGGTTGAGCAGTCAGGCCCAGGCGATCGAGCAGATGCCAAGGTTGCTGGGCTGCCAACAGGTCGACCTGCTGTTGATCACAGGCTCGATCGCCGATCCAGGCGTGGATCTCAGCTGGCTGGTACACAAGGCCCGCCAGCACGGTAGCGAAGTGGTGTTCTGGCTACACGATGACCCCTATGAATTCGATCTGCACTGGCGCTTGCAGGGTCTTAATTGCCTGGTGTTCACGAATGAACCAAACTGCGTTGACTACTATCCCGTCGATTGCCGTGCCAGGCCTCTGGCCCTGGCGGCTTCGCCGCTCGACGATCTACCTCCGAGACCCAGCAACATCACACCTCAACTGGATCTGGGGTTCTGCGGCGTGGCCTTTCCCCAGCGGATTGCCGTGATCCGCCAGTTGCTCAGGGCAGGCTTCAAGCTGGAGTGCTGGGGCGATGGATGGCCCGACGACCTCAAGGGAACGGTGAATCGGCGCCTGGGGCCTGTGGGTCTACGGGGGCTGTACGGCCGCTGCCGGTTCGTGCTCAATCTGGGCCGGGAGATCTCAATCGCCAATCGCCGCTACCAGTTGCCGGCATCAATGCCAGGGCCACGCACCTTCGAAGCAGGACTGCTGGGCGCTGTGCAGTTGTATGTAGGCCAGTCACCACTCGTGCGCCACTACTACCAACCGGATCAGGGGGTGATTGAGGTGAACAGCGAGGAGGAGATCAGGGCGCTCGTACACCGAAGTCAAGAGCAACCTGAGTGGCTGCAGCAATTGGGGGCGGCAGCTGCAGCCCATACACGCCGCACTCATCTCTATCGCCACCGCTGCCACGATCTATTGACTGCAGTGCGGGCGGAGCGCAGGGGCTAATGCGGCTGCTGATCTACGACACGGAACGGGAGACCGCCAATGGCTACTTGCCCAGGGCCATCACCCGGGCGGCCCAGGCGCTGCTGGGGGAGGCCGATGCCAAGTTGTGTGACCACGCGGACGTTGTGGCCCTCGCGGCGTCAGGACATTGGGATGGCCTGCTGGCGATCGGCGGCGCCGGCGCCGATCCCCATCTGCTCGGCGCCTTGATGCAGACAGGCATCCCCCGGGTGCTCTGGGCCACGGAGGATCCATACGAACGACGCCTGATCGAGCAGGCGGAGCTGGCCTTTGAGCACGTGTTCAGCAACGACCACACCTGTGCCGGTGCCACGGCTATCACCTCGTTCCTGCCCCTGGCAGCGGAGCCCAGCGTGCATCTGCGCCCGGTGCGTGAGCACGACAGAGACTATCGATACGACCTCACCTTTGTAGGCACGGCCTGGCCCAACCGGGTGGCCAGCCTGCAGAAACTGCTGGAGGCACTGCCCTCTGGCCTCAAGATCCACCTGGCGCTGCCGTGGAACCGCCACATCCCCGAACCACGACTTGATGGCTTTGGCGTGCTGCCTAGACAGCGGCTCCCCATCAGCGATCTATGCGACATCTGGAATGAATCCCGGGTAGTGCTCACCATCGGTCGGGAATTCTCAGCCGGCAGCCAACGAACAGAGGAAATCGTTGGCAGTTCACCGCCACCCAGGGTCTACGAAACGGCCCTGGCTGGTGGCTTCCAGGTGGCCCTGCGGGCGCGAGGGATGCAATTGGAAACGGCTTATGGAGAACTTATTCCCATCGCCGCCAATGAAGCAGAAGCAGCTGCCCTGATCATGCAGCAACTCAGACATCCCCAAACCAGGATTCGGGCCGCTGAACAGATTCAACGCCACACTCTCAACCATCACATCTATAGCCAAAGACTCAGCCGGGTGCTGGAAGTGCTGGCAGGTCTTCAGGCCAAACGCCGGCGCACCCCCTTGCTGGTGCAACCCAGGCAGGCAGGCGTTCTGCACGTGGCTCACAACCTGGTGGGTCTGGGGATGCGACAACCAGGGGGCACGGAGGCCTATGTGGATGCCCTCGCCAGGGAGCAGCACAGGCTGATACCCGATCGACCGGTGTTAGCCATCGGCCCAAAGGATCCGATCAGGCTTGGACTGCTGGATTACTCATCCGGGCGGCCACAGTTGAAATACTCCATGCGGGTCGGTACGGTCGCACCATTTGCGGCCAGCCAACCGCGCTATGAGCGGGCCTTGAGTCGGGTGATTCGCGCTGAGGGGATTGGCATCGTGCACATCCACCACCTGATCGGATGGCCCCTTGGTCTACCGATGATTGCCCGCAGCCTGGGGTGCCGCGTCGTGATCACCCTGCACGACTATTACCTGGCCTGCCATCGCTACACCCTGCAAACGCCGGATGGTGCGTTCTGCGGAATTGATCAGGCGGCCAATCCCGACCTGCGCTGCAAGATCTGCCTTCGCAGCGAAGGCCTCGACGGCACAGAACGCAACCGACGGCTGGCCCTGGCGCAAAGAAGCATTGAGACGGCAGACGTTGTGCTGGCCAGCACCAGCACCAGCGCGGAACTCATGACACGCCTCTTCCCCTCAGTGGCCAATCGGATGACCGTGCTTGAAATGCTCACCCCAAGGCTTGAGGAGCTGCAGAACAACGAAAAACGGAACAGGCACGCAATCGCCAGGAGCGGAGCCAAACTCAGGGTGGGGCTGATCGGCAATCAGGTGCCACACAAGGGATTAGAAACGCTCAAAAAGGTACTGAATGCCGCAATAGATCTGCCCCTGGAATTCACGATTCTAGGCTCCACACCGGAGTTCGAAGACAGCCTTGCCGACCTGAATATCAATCAGCTGAAGCCCTGCATCAGGCACTGGCAAGGAGCCTACAATCGCAGAGAGCTACTCAACACTTTGCAAAATATTGACGTTGCCCTGTTCCTATCGACCTGGCCAGAGACCTACAACATCAGTCTGGGCGAGGCGATGAGCCAGGGGGTGATCCCCATCGCGACGGCCATCGGCGCCCATCAGGATCGGGTCAAACACAGACACAATGGTTTGTTGGTGCCTCCGGGAGACGGCGAAGCCGTGATTGAAGCGCTTCTCCAGCTCCAGGCCGATCCTGTTTTCACCAGCCAACTCAAAGTGGCAGCGAGCAACACAATGTTGGTGTCAGCAGCGGAGCATGCACTCCAGCTTGAGGAGATTTACGCTCAAATGGATCTCCTGCCCCATTCCATGGCAAGCGACAAGATCAGCATTCCTCTCGCTGAACAGCTAGACCTCAGAATGCTGGGCTACAGGCCAGCACAGGAGTCACTGGACCAGCCTGGAGTCAGCTGGGACGATGCAATCTGAACGAGAAAAACCTGCGAAACTGACGACTCAATCTGGAGACGAGGCCAGAGGTTCTATCAGCACGAACAACTTCTCGCCGACGATCTCGCCTCACGCGCCTACGCTGACCTCTTAAATCAGCGACTGTGATCTTAAAGCCGTAATCATCAGCAAGCCCCACAACAGCCTGATCCTGAACATACTGGATACGCTTCTGGATAAAAACATCATAGCGACAGCGGCGCCTGAAAGCCTGGAACTCAGCTGACTCTTGGGCGGATACTTTCACAATTCAATAGAGAGAGTGGGCGGCCTTGGCGAATGAGATAACAAGAACAATTTCAGAACCCAAGCTGTAGGTTCGACATCGTGAGTCTGCAGGAAGGAATCTCAATTGGATTAGCTGCTTAAGAAAAAGGGCTAACGCCTTGCGGGTAAACTTCCAGCAATGCACATCTACATAATCATTGTCCACATATTCGCGAGCGGCCGCATCAAGTGATTCACGCAGATTGGAGCGAAGATCAAGAGTCGGATCCGACGTGGATTGCCAATGATGCTCCGTAAAACAACGATGTTCAATAACAGAATGGAGGGATGGTCGTGTCCGTTTTTCGAGATGGGCAGCCAGCAGGTCCACCAAGGCAGTTGGCTGAAGGAAGTGATCAAAGCACATTCGGTGGTCTGGAAGCGTGCAGAGATAAAAACCAGAATCCTTCAGCAGACCGCTGATCTCGAGGAAATGGCCGATCAAATCAGGCTGGTGCTCAATACAATGGTGGGAAACAATGGCATCGTACTTCTGAGAGATCTGGTTGTAGCCGCCATTTGACAACACATAGTCGATATGCGGGACAGCACCTGGATCTCGCCCTGGAATCTGGCGTGCTCGCTCCACCAGCCCTGAATGAGAAAGATAATCCGCATAGTGCACAGCCTTGGCGGTACCCGCTAAAAACTGAAGCGATGGCTTATCAAATGGACCGATTTCCAGTAGGTGATCAAGTCCAACTAGGTATTCGAGGAGTTGCGAGCGCGTTTCGAAGGGCGCAGCGTTTCGCCCCCTCTTACGCCCGGTCGTGCGCCAGTGACGCGCAAGCTGCTGATCAGACAGCGACCGAACATCCCGATACCTCCGACGGTAGCTCTCAGCGTCGAAGCATGGAGGAAGCTTGCGTGCTGCTTGAGGAAGCTGCTGCGGAGAAGGGGGGAACACCTGAGGGGTCTCGACCGAACCGGTGGAGGTGGTCATTGCTGCAGAGATGATTTTTAACAGAGAAGGCTTGAGATAGGTGGCAGGCTAGATTTAGTTAAACTGTCTGTCGCACCCTATGCATGGTGATGCTGCCAATATTAGCGCACCAGGCCTGATTCCATGAATGAAGCCACCGCTCCCGCCCACCACCCTGAGCATCAAGCCTGGCTCGACTTCTTCAGCGGCAGGAACGATGAGCTGCCCTTGGCAAACCTAGAGGAGACTGCCCGAGAGGCGCTTCGTCATGTGCAGGTGTGTCGAGGCAGTGCTCCCTCTTCGGAGTTAGTCGCATTTGTCGACAGCGCTGGCAGTCGCAATCAACTGTTGTCGATAGCGAGTCTCAGGGAGTCGGGACAGTTCCCATCAGTTTATGGCTCAGAGAACGGATATATTATCAGCAGCAGGCTGATTCAGAACTGGAATCTGCTGCTCATTGAAGAGCAGAGAAGAAGAATGATTGTCTTTCAAGGGGTATCATGCTGCGACGCGATACTGATTCCAAGCGAGCAGCTCCTATTGATCATCTGCCACATCGAAAAGTCGATGGTCGTAAATAGCCTGGCCATACTATGTCGCCAACCTGATTTCTTCCAAGCCACCTCAAGGCATAGAACTTTTGGCGGATACTTAGTGGGCCACTCACGTCCCTATCACTGCCTCTACGACAGCTTAATCGGATTTGAAGCCATTCGAACAGCAAACCAGCTCGGTGATTCGGATCTACTTCTATCGAGGCAGGGCGAGAGCTTTTTTCGATTAGACGAATGCCTTGAGCTGAAACAGAAACATTTGACCCTGGAGAGCAAAGACATTAATCACCACTGTGATGCCAACGCTGTATTTCTTTTATATCTGGGTTATTGGGTAAAAAATGCCGGCAACGACAGTCCAAACCGACGACTAGCAGACAAACTCGATCAGCAGCTGGTCAAAGCAGCACGCAATCAATCAACCGTCGATCAACATGGCGGCCTAACGGCGTTGAAACAGTGTCGCCCTTTGATCTGGATTGGCATCACCGGCCAGAAGCGCAGCTGGGTTGAACAGGTTGACGGGATCGCCTCAATTCTAAATCAACTTATTGAAGTTTATCCTTCCCTGGGAGTTGTATTTGATGGATGGACAAGCCCTATCAACCCCGACCATTACCACAAGCGAGAGGCTCGCAACGACGATCGGGTCATCAGCCGAATCTGTCGTAAACTAAAAGTCACTAAAAAGAATCGAATCGGCGTGTTAGCGGGTCTGCCATTGCTCGACAAAATCCGGGTCGGCCTCGAAATTGATGCCTTTATATCCAACTACACCACTGGGTCAATGAATGTTGCGCGGATATGCAAGCGCCCAGGAGTTGGCCACATGAGTCAAAAGATGATGGCTGGCCCAGGGCCCCATATCCACTTTCAAACCCTAAAGATTGAATCCAAGTGGGTCAGCGACGAGCACGACCCCGCCAAGCCAACTGGATATATTAATTACAGCATTCCGTGGCAAGTCGTTTACAATACCTTTATTCCAATACTCTCGTCACTTGACATCCCACAGGCTCAACCTCTGAAGCCCGTGGAGCTTCCAGCACACCCTGGCAATTCTTGAATCCTCGGACATCCAGCCGGACAACCAGCTCCAAAAACCAGCAATGACGCCGATCCCCATTTTCATTGGCTATGACCAGCGCGAACGGGCCGCTACCAACGTTTTGATTGATAGTTTATATCAGCACAGCAGTACACCTCTCGCCATCACGCCAATCGTCCTGTCGCAGGTTGAATCGCAACAGCTGTACTGGCGGGCGCGCGATCCATTACAAAGCACAGCATTTTCATTCAGCCGTTTTTTAGTGCCACGGCTGATGAATTATCAGGGCTGGGCCATCTTCATGGATTGCGACATGCTCTGCCGCTCCGACATCACTGAGCTTTGGGAGCAGCAAGATGAGCAATTCGCAGTGATGTGTGTGCAACACGCACACACACCTTCTGAATCCACCAAGTTTCTCGGTGAAATCCAGAGTCGCTACGAGAAGAAGAACTGGAGCTCACTGATGCTCTTCAACTGCCAGAGATGCACAGCGCTTACTCCCGAGTATGTGAACCAAGCCACTGGTCTGGAACTCCACCGCTTTCACTGGCTGGGGAATGACGAACTGATTGGCTCCCTGCCGATCGATCGCTGGAACCACCTGGTGGATGTACAACCTGCCCGGCAAGCAGACCAAGCAGCCCTGCTGCATTGGACCCTCGGTGGGCCGTGGTTTCGCGAGCAGACCACGATGGGGAGCAGCATGGCCGCCGAATGGTTCAGGGCGAGAGACGACGCCATGCGGCTGTGGGACTGAGCAGCTGTCCCCAGTCCCTGGCCATATGCCAGACAGTGCGTTGGGTCCACAGATAGCGCCTAGCGCGGTAGGCACGCCAGCGCAGCCGCCAGCGATGCCGGGCAGCCCAGGAGATGCGCTGGCCCCACTCGCCTGACACCGCCCCGTCGGCTAAACCAGAGGCAAGCAGGCTGTCATAGGCGGGCCCAGGGGAGCAGAGGGTGGGCAGGTCGAGGGCGGCGTAGTCGAGCACCTTGAGATCGCTCTTGGCAGCATTGAACGGGTTGGGGGCAAGAGGAGCCAGCCCCAGATCAGCCCTGGGGCACTGGCGCAACCAGGCCACAAACTGGGGGTAGCGCCTTGCCTGCAGGGGAATCTCCAGGGTCTGCAACCAGGGGCGCTCCCCCTGGAGGGGCTCACTTGTGCCGCCGATCAGTGTGAGTTCAAAAAGGCCTGGTCGCGCTGCCGCAAGGGCATCCAGCTCCGGCAGGATCAGCTCCAGGTCGGCGTTGTGAGTGCGCGTGCCCATATAGAGCAGCTGCAGTGGATCGCCATTACGGAGGCTGCAGGGAAATCGGCGGCGGGCCCAGGTGGTGGGATCGAGGCCGTTGGGTATCAGTGCATGGGGCCGATCAACGTGACGCAGCCGACTGAGGTGCTGGCCGCACAGCTCAGCGAGGGCTGGGCTGGAATACACCCGCAGGCTGGCCTGGGCCAGCAGCAGGTCGAGGGCCGCCAGCGTGGGTGCGTAGCGCTGATGTTCCGGGTGGGTGACCGGCAGGGCGAACAGGGCGTCGTCGAGATCGAAGATCAGTGGCAGTGCCCGGGCTTGGCAGGCCGTCACGAGAGCCTCAGCCCAGGGCAGTGAGGGGCAGGCAGCGCGCTGCACGATCAGGGCAGCCAGCCCCCTGAGCCTGGGCAATGCTGGCTGATGGGGCTTGGGCCATTGCAGCAGTCGGATCTGGCAGTGACCCTGGCGCTCCAGCAGCTGCAACGGGAGCAGCAGGCGAATCCAGGCCGAGCTGGTGAGGGGGGCTTCCGGGGCCTGGGTCAGCACACCGATCCGGACAGGCATGGAAGAGCGAGGCGGCACACCTAATCTGATGCCATCCACCGGATGGGATTTGGAATTCAAAGCCCAGCTGGAGCTCACGGTGCAGATCCTCTGCTTCGGCGACGCCCCAGGACTGAACCAGACTCTGAAAAGTATCCATCACTGCCTGGGTCAGCTTTCTGAGCCGATCAGTATCGACCTCCAGTTGCTGCCCTGGCGGCTGACACCAGCTGGCCTGGAGCAGTGCCTGGCCGCGTGCGGCCAATGGGGATCAGTGCGGTGGGTGAACATCGGCGACTGCCGCAGCGCCGCACAATGCCTGAACCGTGGATTCCCGCAGGCACACACTGGCTGGATCTGGTGGCTGGAGAGCGGTGACCTCCTGCAGCCCCCAGCCGTGGAGCGGTGGAGAGAACTCGTGCAGGCCCATCCGCGTTGCCTGCTGGTTGCGGCCGAGGGTGAGCATCTCGGACAGCATGGCGAGGTGTTGCGGAGACACCGGGCGCTGCCTGCCAGCAGCAGTCTGATGCAACAAGCAATAGCTGGGTTCTACTGCCCAGGAGCCTGGGCATGGCATCGGGACCTGTGGGCAATACAGGGGCCGATTGATGAACAGCTGCAAGGCGCTTTCGGCGAAGCGTGGCTTCAGTCTGCCCTGAAAGGGTGCGGACATCGCTGCCTGGTGGTGCCGGAACTATGGGTGCAAACCCATGCGCTCAGTGACTGGAATGCTCCGAGGCGCTGCCGCCAGAGGGCGCTGGAGATCAGCCGGATCGTGTCTGAGGAATACGGACACGCGCCGGGCGAATTTCTGCACCTCTACGGACTACAGCTCCAACGGGGCGATGCCGACATCAGCAAAGACAATGATTGGTTGTCCACCTTTCAAGATGCCTTAAACGAGGCAGCAGGGTTTCTCCCAGACAACGTGATTCACTCCTTGGAGGTGGGATGGGGTCTGAATGAACGGGTCAAACCATGGCAACAACAGGTAGACGAGTTGCTGCGTAAAAGCGGCATTGGGGACCTGTGGAGTGTGAGTCTGTTGCGCAACCTGCTGCATCCTGAACTGGGGGAGCTGGAGCTGGGCAACCCATGGGGACCAAGCCTGCGCCTGGCTAAAAACTTACTGAGAAAGGAGTTGTGGGGTGTTTACCGGTTACTGCGGCAAGACGAGAAATTAATCAACATCCTGAACCGGGAAGTGAATGGGTTGCCGGTGGTGGCAATCCTCCACTGGCTTCAGGACAGTGAACGACAGGAGCAGTTTGATCTGGAGACAGACAGCAAGAGGTACCTCACTTGGTGGCAGCTTCACGGGGGAGAGATCTGGACGCACATTCGGCTCAATGGGAATGGGAGGATCGAGGCTGAACCGCATGACAGCAACGATGATCTGCAGAGGGAACAGCGGCCCTTCGGGGTGAACCTGATCGGTCATGCCTTCGAGGTATTTGGCGTCGGGGAAGACGTGCGCATGGCCGCGCTAGCCCTGCACTGCGCAGAGGTGCCGTTCTGCGTGGTGAATGTGCCGTCCAACAACGGGTCGGGTGCCACGGAGCGGAGCCTGGAGAGCTACGCCCTGCCGCCTGGGGAGACTGGTCCCTACAGCTTCAACCTGGTTTGCCTGACAGCGCTGAGCCATGGCGGCTGGATCGCCCGCGAAGGGCTGGCGCAGCAAAAGGGCCGCACCACATTGGTGGCGTGGCCTTGGGAAACCCAGACGTGGCCAACCTCCTGGGAGTGCATGATTCCGCTCGCAGATCGCTTCTGGCCGGCGAGCACATTCACAGCCAAGGCTCTCAAGCCCTTCAGCCACCCAGCCAAAAGGCCGCTGCAAGTGATGCCGATGGCGGTACACATCGACCAGCCTCTTCACTACCGCTCAGCCCAACAACGGACCAAAACCCGAGAACGCTGGGGGTTGGAGCAGCAGGCGGCGCTAGTCCTGTTCGTATTCGACGTAAAGTCGTCGATCGCACGTAAAAACCCATGGGGGGCAATTGAGGCCTTCCAACGGGCTTTCCCGCAAGGGAGTAACGAGAACGTGCAGCTGGTGATCAAAGCGCTGCGCCCAAGCGGCACAAACAGAGAATGGGAAATCCTGCGGAAACAGGCGGCAGCCGACCCAAGACTGAAGGTGATCGAGGCCGAGCTGAGCCGCAGCGACTTGCTGGGCCTGATGGGTGCGTGCGATGTATTCCTGTCACTGCACCGTAGTGAGGGGTTTGGACGCGGTATCGCTGAGGCAGGCATCCTGGGACTTCAGGTCTTGTGCAGCTCCTGGGGCGGCAACACAGACTTCTGCAAAGGCGAACCATTCCATCTAGTTCCCTGCGACAGAATCGAGATTGAACCAGGTATCTATGCCCATGCAGAGGGTCATGACTGGGGCGAACCGGATCTCGAACATGCGGCGCGACAGCTGAAGGAAAGCATCCACCGCTCCACATCAACATCCCTGAACAATAGGTACCTAAACCTTCTGAGCATCAAGGCTACGGGCGAGCGCTACAAAAGAGCGTTGCAAATGCACACCAGTAGAGCCAGACTGATCCGCATACATAAGGATGACAGATGCCAAAGAACAATCGCGCGAAGCTCGAGCGATAGAGAACAGAATGGATCGACTGACAGAGCGGAATAAGCCTGACCACCCAGTAGCCAACGGGTTATCAATCTGTCCGCAGCGAATGAGCAGGTCGCCAGTGCCCCGCAAATGAAGAACTCAGCAAGAAAAGAATCAGTGGCCACCGACCGACGCGCCAAGAACTAACAGCTCAGGGCGAAGCAAAGCACAAGGCAGAACCCATACACCGCTCCCAGCCCATTAATAGACAATCCCCACACATGCAAACCCTACCCTCCGCAAACGTCTTTCTGCTTACACACAAGTGTGGCAACTCCTATATAGAGTCTATCTTTCGTGGCCGCAAGGACTATTGCCAGTTCTTGTCCGAAGACCTCAAAGGGGAGATGCCTGGACCGCACATAGGCGAGATAGCAAGCCTAAGACCAGAAGTTATCAACGTAAAATGTCGCAATTTTAATCCACTCTCCATCACGAAACTGCTAAGACTAATTGACGCCAAGAAGTCAAGCTTTTATCTATTCACACGACATCCGGCCTCTTTCTTTCGATCAGCCGCAACATACCATCTGCGCGGAGGCGAGGAATGGGCCCGCACCAATGTTTATCCGCACCTAGGCGGCTCGACACTTCACGAGGCTCTCATTGCTGCAGAAGGCAACAGCGAGAGGCTTCTTGTCAGCATGAAACACTTTGGGCTGGCATGGACATTAATAGACAAATGGGTCCAGAACCACAGATTACTGCAATCGCTGAAACTCGAGATTGAAGTAGTAAGAATCGAAGATTTATTCACCTGTCGTGACGCCAGCTACTATGAGTTACTGGCAGATAGCATGCGAAAGACTTCGTTTAGGATCAGCGCGACGGAACTGATGCGTTCTTCGCCAGCCTTTATGCCAGAGCTACCATTGCACTCTACAGGCGAGTTCCAAAAAGATGTTTTCCACGGCTATGGAAAGAACTCACTGCAGTTTTACGAGGATAACTTTGCAAGTCAGCAGTCAGAGCTATATGGTGGCGATTTGATTCTGGGCGATTGGAGCAACTCGGCATCAGCAGGGCGATCGAATGAGAAGGCGATATAAGACTCGATGGAAAGAGACGGCAACCTTGCCAAGCGCCTCAGTGACCCATGGGTGGGAGCCAGGCCCCACCCACAGAGACGCGCAAGGTGGGGTCCGGTCACCGAGAACTCCAGATGCCAGAGACACCGCTGATCTGTCGCGGGACGCAGGGATCCAAGGCCTCTGATCCTAAAATCAAGTAGTAGCCTCCGCAAAGTCGGCAGCCGCATTTCCCGGTGAGGCCCAGGAAGGAAGTCTAGCTGGGTAATTCATGAGAGAATCAATGTTGCCAGTCATGACGCCAGCCCTTCTCCATTTGCACTGATAAATGTGATGAATAGTGCTTGCCTTTCCAGAAATAGACAATAGAAGACAAGCGTAGCCAGCTATAGCACCTGACCCAATCAGGAAACAATTATTGGACCACCCAGCAAGCCCATGAGTTCGAAAAAGCAGGCAAGAGCAAAAGCATTCCATCTGCATATCCCCAAGTGCGGTGGGACGTCACTCAATTTATGGCTATCAACCTTGGCCGACACAGAACGGGCGTGTAAAGCCAGGACAGTAGACGACGCTTTTTACGGGGAAGTCGGCAGGGGAAACTTGCATTGGCACCCCGATAGCATTTCAACACCAATTGTCGCAGAGCTTGCCGAAAGATACGATATCCTCCACAGCCATATTGACATATCGAAGTGGCTTCCATCTGAAGTTGTGCTATCAACCCTACTTCGAAGTCCGCAAGCACGCTGCCTATCGCAGTTTCGAGACTTCAAAAGACTCAAGGAAAACGATATAAAGCAGTCAACACCACGCGAGGCTAGACTCGTTAGATCAACTTGGAAAGCAAGCAGCTTGGCAGATTTGTATTCAGAAGAGAGAGATAATCCCTATTTTTACACATACTTTGTGGACACACAATGCTGGCATCTCCTGAAAGAAGCCATGTGCTTCAGAGATTTTATGAATTTGCCTACCACAGGAAGAGCCGAGCTTGCCATACAGAGATTGGAAAAAGATTTTACCGTGTATGGCACCTTAGAGGATTTGGATCTATTCACATCAAGGTTGGCATGCACGATAGGGATGTGTCCACCTGGTGGATTACATCAATACAACAGAACCGACTCACAAAAGGGGCAAGAAGAGAGCGACTGCTTGGATCTATTAGACGACTTGAACCAGGCTGACTGGCAACTTTACAATCATGTCAATTGTTCACTAGCCTCTGAGAGCAGGGAGATAAGTAGAAACCTCGAATATTTCGAAAGCCGCGTTCTTCCATACACATTGAAACAAGTAACACATGAAAAAGAAGGCATTTGTCTTGCATACAGCATGAATGAGGCATTGGTATGCTTTGGCCTACATGCAAGAGATGCGCCTGGAAACGAAACAACTTGTAGGTGGCTTGGCTCCGCGCACGAATGCATCATATTCCTACCAGCACCCCAGGACTGGGAGTACTTGACATTGAGGATACACGTGAAGGGCTGGCGATCTCCGTCCCTGCGAACAGAGTTTCATGCCAACATAAACAAAAAGCCCTGGGAACATCAGTTCGCCGAAACTCCTAATAACGTAGCCGACATCATTGAGTTCAAGCATATTCCCATCAACGGACCGTGGGTGAAGATTCAAATAGATACCAGCAATTCTTTGACAGACGAAGAGGCTGGACATCCATCTAGCGACAACCGGAAGAAGTACTTTAATCTTTGGAAGATTGAGATTTGCCCTGGCGAAGAAGAACATGGTCGACAAAGCCCAATGGAATCTCCAAGGTTCCACGCCAAGTTGCAATCACAGCAATAAATCAATACTTTCAGCAATAGATATATTATTATACCGCAACTCAATTAAACTAGGCCCGAGCGATAAGGCAGCCACACACTGGAATCAGCTTTCGGCTAGCCAACAGCATGCAGGTTGCCTAGAAAAGGGATACGGGCTGTGACTAATGTTTGCGCCGAAAGGAATGGATGCAATGCACGATGGATGCACCAAGCAGGAAGACAGACCAAGTTTAACGGAGATTCTAGTTCAGCTGACCCAGCAGAAATTATGATAGAAATTGCAAGTAGAGCCAAGCACAATAAGCTAGAGCCAAACCCAAAATACCAAGTAGTGACTATCATGAGCCAGTCGAGGTCGTAACTTTTTCTAGTCTGCTACACTTATGTACAATGATGTGCGCTCTACTCGATATAAAGCAGTTGGGAGCAGGGCTGAACAACAGAGTGCTCATAGTGCAGCACAGAATTGTAGCTAAAGCTCAGGTCTTTGAAAGAGTATGTGGTGAGTTGTCTCAATCACAAAGAAACCCAGCACCTTGAGCACACCAACGGCTGGAACCGCAAGGTCTAGTGCAGTCAACAATCGTGCCATAGCAAATACGATGGCGTGTTGTGATTAGGACAAATCTTCCGAAGCCGCCCAATCACATCGTCAAGTGGATTGGGCGACTTAATACTCTATTGGGAATGAAATCCCTAAGAATCATCCCTGAATCCCACCATATGCGCGGATGAATCCGATGCAGACATTATCACAGGGCGGAGAGTGTTTGATCTGGCTGTAAGATAAGATGACGCGACATTAGGCGTTATGTAAGTGTCTGATTGTTCAGAATCTGTTGAATGGAAGACGATTGGGGCATCATTCGACTGCTACATAGGGCTGGAATTGGCAGGACTTGAATTGAGCTCGAAGTGGGCAACTGGCGTTCAACCGCAGACTCAACAACAGATGATAATAGTGCGACTGGTGAAGATTTCAGCAAATCAGGCTTAGCCAAACTAGCGAACAGAAACCAGCCGTTCGAATTGCAGGCCTGAATCAGATGAGAAAGATAATCAACAGTGAACAACCTATTAGTGGGGAGAACCGTGAGAATTGCGATGGTGAAGCTGACCCTGGAGTAAAGAGGATGGAGAGAGAAGTTGATCATTTGATGGGAAGAATCCATCTGGAACAAGTCTCCTCACAAAGGCGAATGATCAAGACCGAGCCAGAAAGACGGGCCTGCCCCAGCAGCGGCAGGCTGCCGGAGGCGCAGGCTAGGATTGGATATTCATATTCATATTGTCACCTTCAGGCGCCCATTCCATGCTCATCAGCTCAAAAAGGACCCCAGTAGAAGACGAGGTTTTTTTTGTCCGATACTACCAAAGACTTAGCAACATGCTAAGCAAACTTGCACATCATTATCGCCATACACGAAAGACCTACGATCCCACCAACATCGATGAACTGGCGATGCTGGCCGGCGCAATCATGGAGGTCGTCCTTGAAATAACCGGATCGCAGCATTCTGATACAGATCAATTGGAAAAATGCCAGTATTTCATGAGTCGGGCCTGGCAGCTACACAGTAGCCTGGCATTATCAGATCTCGAAGTCTGTCAGTCTGCCGCAATACAGCTGGAATCACACCTTAACTACGCTGGTGAGAGACTTGGGAGCCAAATCAAGAAGGCCGAAGCCTTTGAACGATCGCAATCAGCAGTATTTTGTGACTGCTTGATCAATTGCATAAGCACGACCGTTTCGATATTTAAGTACAATTACTGGTCGTGTCCTGATCCAAGAGAGGTCACAGAATTCTTTGAGAGCTCAGTTACATCGCAAACAATCACAGACGAAGCCAATATCCTAATTCAACAATCAAGAACACTAGAGGGATGGTGCTCACAAGAAAAGTCTATGCTTCTGTACACACTCATTCGTGAGTACAAGCCGACAACGGCGGTTGAAATCGGCGTATATGGCGGGAGCTCAATTATTCCAATCGCCGCTGGCTTAAAAGATAATGGATTCGGAGCGGTATACGGGATTGAGACATGGTCAGGGGAAACCGCAATCAAATACAGAACTAATATTGCCAACGATTTTTGGTGGATGAGCATTAATCTTGAGGAGATCAAAGAAAGATTTTTAAGATTCATCGTAGATCATCGGCTTTGTGACGCAGTCAAACTGATCGAATGCTCATCAGATGTCTGCTCTACTTTGTTTGACAAGATTGACTTCTTGCATATTGACGGTGGACACTCGGCATTTGGTTCGACGAAGGACGTTGTGAATTACGCTTCACGAGTTCCGCCTGGCGGAATCATTGTGTATGACGATATTAACTGGAGCTCAACATCTGCAGGACTGGAGGTATTAAGGGACAGTTGCAGTCTCCTTCACGTAACTAAAGCATTCGACTCAGACACGAAGCCAGGCTGCGCAGCATTCATCAAGATTTAGCTTGCATGATATGCCCGTCCCGTGCAACGCTCTAGTTGTGTACCTGCAAATTCCTGACGCGATCCACATTGATTGACTTGCTGTCGAGTAAGACAGAAGTTCTGACACTCAAGCAATGAAGGTGTTGGCAGTCTTTGATACACAGTCGCACAACGCTTGCTAAGGGCAAAAGAGTGGCCATGCTCGAATAGACAGCAAAACAGAAAAGGATTTATTAAGATGTTCAAGTCCATACTATACACTTGGCAGTTAGAGCAAGGAAGAAAAGGTTAAGTACTGACAGATTTGAAATCCTTGCAGGCATTACAGTCGGCCTACTACCAACAGATATCGATGATGCCTGGCAGAAGCTGACCACTGAGCTGATCCGGCCAAGATCGCGAAGATAACTATTAGTAATGCTATTCGGCACCTAAACACTATCTCTAGAAGTTGATCCACCAAAACTGGCACATAAACAAACAAGCAGGACTGGTCAAGGCCCACTTAGACCGTCTCATAGCAGGCACCCACCAAAGTGACTTATCGTCAAGCATTGGAACAGCAGGCCAGGTTGGGCAAAGGTGGGCTGGGTGCGGGTGCTGGGTAGATGACATGGGCTGCTGTGGTGTGGTTGTGATCGGCGACAGGGAAACTAATGCGGCGGCACGGTCGGTA
>Ga0164292_10001052_pt1 | contig 21945 bp, 21 predicted proteins | sample GEODES117metaG_FD_111486 | JGI IMG/M metagenome (GOLD analysis project Ga0164292, IMG submission 111486) | Eutrophic lake water microbial communities from Lake Mendota, Wisconsin, USA - GEODES117 metaG | ecosystem: Environmental > Aquatic > Freshwater > Lake | place: USA: Lake Mendota...
TCTTCAAGACCGGCACCGTGTGATTCGCAAGAGTCGACGGCCCGGTGCACCACGTGAGGGTTCCGTCGGCCAGCGCCGCGGTGACGCGCAGCATCTGCTCGCCCAACGCGGCGACCACGACACCGAACGGCTGTGACCCGGCAACGGACACGCCGGCATGGGTGGAGTACACCTCACCCGAGAACGAGACGTTGTTCGTCTTGTTCAGTGATTGCAGAACGGTCAGGTACTCGCGCATGTGACGCACGGGCTTCTCGAACGACATCCCCATCATGTTCTCGATGACGATCTGGTGGCTGAGCCCGATGCCCAGACACAGGCGACCACCGGTCGCGGCGTTCACCGTGAGGCATTGCTGGGCAAGCATCATCGGATGCCGCGGATACGTCGGCACCACCGCGGTCCCCAGCTCGATGCGCGGCACCTCCCGACCGATCAACGCCAGCAATGTCAGTGCGTCATGGGCGAAGATCTGTGGCATCCAGTAACTGGAGAAACCGTCACGCTCCGCCTGCTTCGCCTCGGCCACGACCTGATCCACCGTGCCCGATTGGGCGGCACCCCCGAAAAGTCCGATTTTCATGGGGTGAAGGTATCAGCCCTCACGCTGTGTCGTCGTCGGAACCCCCGGGACAGGCGAAGGAGCAATAGTTGATGGAGTTCCCGGTGCCGTGGTCTGCGTCGGTACTCGGCCGAGAGGTGACGTCGTCTCCGTCACGAGCAACGATGTCGTCGTCGCGTCGACGACCGTTGACGACGTCATCGAAGGATCGATCGTGGACGTCGTGGTCGACAACGAGGTATGACCGTCGAGCTCCACGTCGATGGAGACGTACGGACACGATCCGGCAACCAAGTAAGGATCACTCTGCCGGGAGACAACCATGTCACTCGCCGCGTCCTCCGACACCATTGGCAGAGTCGGGCCGGGAAACGTCACGTTCAACATGACAACCCCACGACCCCACATCACGATCGCCTGATCGGCCTCCTCCGAGGTGAGGCCGACAAGATCCGGAACGGGATCCGTCGGCAGACCGATCCGGCCCATGGAGTCATATCCGAGCCCGGCACACTGTCCGCCGTGATCACCGTAGCCAAGTGAGCTTGCCGCCAACTCGGCTACACGCAGTTCGTCACGAATGGTGAGCGCGCCGAACAGGACGAGCACCGCGGCGAGCCCGATTTCTGCCCACGAAGGAAGCACGAACCGACTGCGACCCCACCACACGGAACCCACGATCGAGGCGCCGAGGAGAAAGATGCCGAGCCATTGGCTCCCCGCCACGGCGATGTAACGAGTTCCCGCCGAGCTCACGTCGAAGTTGGTCGTCAACTCACCGATGATCACAACGAACAAGAATGCGCGCAACAGCCACCACATCGGTTCAAGCCCTCGTACTGCACGTCGCAGCACAGCAACCGCTTCGACGAACGTCTTCTTGTTGTTGTGCGGAACAGGCGATGGGAGCCCGAGGCCTGCCGCACTCAAGAGCTCTGCCACGTAAGCATCGACATCGGGAATCGGCGAGCCGTCGGCAACCGATGCGGTGACGTTTGCCTCGAGGTCGCCCGTCAGTTCCGCGATCTGATCAGCAGGCAGGTGTGCGAGGGCGCGGCGAACATCGCTCGCGAACCTTGCGATCTCTGGCGAGACGTTTTCTAATGACATGAGATCAGTCCTTTCCGGCGGAATCGACGAGAGCGGAGACCGCCTGCGAGAAATCCCGCCAGACAGCGGCTTGGGCGACGAGATGGGATCGGCCGTTCGGCGTGAGGGCGTAGTACTTGCGATGCGGACCCTCATCGGAGGGAACCACGTAGCTGGAGAGGAAGCCGTCGGCAAAGAGTCGCCGGAGGGTTCCGTAGACCGAAGCTTCGGCGACGTCCCGCAATCCGGCCTCGCGGAGGCGACGTACCACGTCGTAGCCGTATCCGTCCTCGGATGACAGAACTGCCAGAACTGCAAGATCGAGCACGCCCTTCAGCAACTGGGTTGAATCGGGCGAGCTCGACACGAAGGCACTATAACGCTTTGCAGAGTACCCTGCAATTCATAGTTATTTGTCAAAGGTTTATGGCTTATCCTTCATCAAATGAAGCCGGCTGGTTCTCACTCCGTGACATGGAGGGGCCGACGCATCAGTGCGGTGGTTCCGCACCGGCTGTCCCAGCAACGTCTCGACATCGAGGATGGCGTTGCCGAGGCATGCATTGCTGCATCGACACGTCTGTCTCTCACCGCCGAAGTCGTGCCCCCGGATTTCGCAACACTCGCCCAACTCATGGCTCGTCATGAAGCACTTGCTTCGTCGTACATCGAGAGCATCAGCGCACCGATTCTCGACGTTGTCCTGCCGGCGGTCACACAGTTGTCGCGCAGCATCAACGATGCCGTCGACACGGTCCGGTTCGTCCGCACCAACCATGACCGCGATCTGTCCGTCGACATGCTTCTTGACTGGCACGTGCGACTGATGAAGTCGACCCCTCTCGCACGGGAACATCTCGGTCGTCTTCGTGACGAACAGGGATGGATCGGAGGCACATCCCCGGTCGAAGCCTCGCTCGTGACCCCACCGCCGAATCTCGTCCCGGCACTCGTCGACGATCTCGTCGTCTTTGCGAACCGAGTCGACATCGAACCCGTCCTGCAGGCGGCCATCGTGCATGCACAGTTCGAACTGATTCATCCGTTCGCCGACGGCAACGGGCGCATCGGACGGCTGCTGGTCGACTGGGTACTGTCGCGGCGGCTCGGCCTCGTTGCACCGCCCGGTATCAGCAGCGTGATCGTCGGCGACATCGGTGGCTACCTGTCGGGCCTGACGTTGTTCCGCATAGGTGATCTCGATGCATGGGTTTCATGGTTTGCATCGGTCGTCACACGCTCCTCGCAACGCCAGTTGGGCCTCGTTCAGGCGATCGACGAGCTGAAGGCACGATGGCGGGCGCAACTGCTTGCACGCAGCGATTCGAGCGCATGGAACACGTTGTCGTTGATCCCCCGCCATCTGGTGTTGGATTCGCGAGTCGTTGCCGCAGAGCTCGGCATCTCACCGCGGGCGGCACTCAGTGCACTCGAAGCACTTCGGGAGTCCGGCATCCTCGAGGAGCACTCGCGACCCATCGGCAAGGGGCGACCGAGTCGCTTGTTCGTGTCATCCGAACTGCTGGCTCTCGTCGACGTTTTCTGACGCTCAGGACAGGCTGACGAGATCCAACCACGATTGGTTGAAATAGTCGACCTCACCGTCGGGTAACAGCAGGACCTTGGTCGGCTCGAGGCGCTCGACGAACTCGGTGTCATGGCTGACGAAGACGATGGCACCCTTCCACGTGCTGAGCGCGTCGGCAATGGCTTCGCGGCTGGCAGGGTCGAGGTTGTTGGTCGGTTCGTCGAGCAACAAGAGATTGTTGCGGCCCACCATGAGCATGGCGAGAGCCAGCTTGGTCTTCTCGCCTCCGGACAACGTGCCGGATTCCTGGAAGACCTTGCTTCCCGAGAGACCGAACATACCCAGATAGCCACGCAACTGAGTTTCGGTGAGATGCAGGTGCGTCGGCGCTTCCTTGCGCATGTGGTCCATCAACGACGCATACGGATCGAGGTTGTCGTGCTCCTGGGCGTAGTAGCCCATTTGCACCTTGTAGCCGAACGAGAACGTGCCGATTTTCGCCTCGGTCTCGCCGGCGAGGATGCGCAGCATGCTGGTCTTGCCGGCACCGTTCAAACCGAGAACGAGGAGACGCTCTCCCCTGCCGAGGTCGAACGACACGTCCTCGAAGATGGCTGGGCCTCCGTACGCCTTCGACAGATGTTCCACGGTCAGGACCGTCTCCCCGGCCTGCGGTGGATCGGGGAACTTCACCTTGAGGACACGATCCTTGGAGGACACCTTGGTGCGGTTGGCCTCCATGCGGTCGATGCGCTTCTCTACGCTGTGGGCCATGCTCGCTTTCGTGGCCTTGGCACCGAAGCGATCGACCAGGGTCTGCAGTCGGTCAATCTCCTTGGCCTCGAGCGCAGCCTTGCGTGCCGTGCGCTTTTCGTCCTCGGCTCGTGAGACCTTGTACTGCGAGTAGGTGCCGCGGTATTCGACGAGCGTGCCGAGATCGTCCTCACCCGGGCGATCGAGGTGGAGAACTCGGGTGATGGCCTCGTCGAGCAGTTCCAGGTCGTGGCTGATCACCAACAATGCCCCGCGGTACTGCCGGAGGAAGTTGAGCAGCCACGTCTTGGCGTCGACGTCGAGGTGGTTGGTCGGTTCGTCGAGCAGCAACACATCACTGCCGGCAAAGAGGATGCGGGCGAGTTCGACACGGCGGCGCTCACCACCGGACAGAACTCCCAGTTGCAGATCGAGACGATCGGGTCGCAGACCGAGTCCGGCGGCGATGGCCCGCGCTTCGCTTTCCGCGGCGTAGCCGCCCTTGGCAGCGAAGGCCTCTTCTGCCTTCGTGAAGCGACGGATGTTGTCGTCGCTCGCGTTTTCCTCCATGGCGATCCGCAGCTTTTCGATGCGCGTGAGATCATCGTCGATGTTCCGACCCGAGAGAATGTGGGTCACCGCCAGACGACCGTCGAACTGTCCGGCCTGTCGCGGATCCTGGGACAGATATCCGAATCCGCCCTTGCACACGATGGCTCCGCCCGCGGGCTCGAGATCTCCACCCAGGGTCTTGAAGAACGTGGTCTTGCCTGCACCGTTGCGGCCGACCAGCCCCACCTTGTCGCGCGGCATGATCGTGAAGGATGCTCCTTCGACGATCGTTTTGCCACCGACTTCGACGGTGAGTGAGTTGACCTGCAGCATCAACCAGTGACGGTACTGGCAGTGACCGTCGATTCCGTGGGCACCGGTGTCGTCGTGGGTGCAACACTGACAGCAGGTGCGGTCGTTGGTGCAACACTTGTTGCCGGCGCGACAGTTGTCGACGTCGCAACAGACGGAACGGTGGTCTGCGCCGGGTCTGCCACGGGAATCGTGGTCTGGTTCGGCACGGACGATGCCGGCATGACGTCACGCAGCACGCGACTGTCGTCCTGGAAGTAGGACTTCAGACAATCACCCGGCGAAGTGGGAGCGATACCCATGGCGCGGGCGATGGCGGTGGCCAACACCACGCGACCCTCGGGACTCGGGTGAATCCCGTCGTTCGACCGCACCGATCGTGCAGCCGAGATGCTTCGCCAGTCGAGCAACGTGGCGTTGGGATTCGCCGCAACCAGTTCCTCGATGATCTCGTTCACTTCGGCCTGACGCGAACGAAACTCGGTGGTGTTGAGAATGAGGACGGGAGTCGGTGACACCTTCTCCAGGATCTTCTCCATCGCCGTTCGGTAGCGGGTTTTGCTGCCGTCGTAGTTGGTGCCGAGCTCCACGACGACCGCGTCCCACCCCTCGTTCCAGCGCCGCGAGAGCACGGTGCTGCCGAACTCGGCGAACTGACCTGCCTCGGCTTCGAGGGCGATTGCCCACCCCTGCGGCACGAGCAAGGAACATGCTTCGTTTCCGTAACGCTTGGCGATGGAGGACAGGATCGAGTCACCGATCATGAGAACGCGGTTTCCCTTGGCGACCGAACCGATGATCGCACCCTTCACTGCGGGAATCGACACGTCGGCGGCGATGTTCGGAGGAAGTGTGGCCACGCCGACGAAATCGTTGCCCGGAATGCGACCCACACCGTCGAGTGTTCCGCCCGTGGCATCGCCTGCCGACCCGCAGGACGCAAGGGCGAGCGAGGCTCCTGCGAGCACGAGAGCGAGGGACAGTGGGGCGTGGCGTTTCATCGGCAAGACGTCAGTCCAGTGGGGTGGGCACCGAAAAGCAAGTCGGTCAATCGGCTTGCTGGCGTTGCTGGCGGAGTTCGTCGCGAATCTCGGCGAGAAGATCGTTGGTGGTGGGTGCCGGATCGGTGCTGCGGAAGCGGTTGTAGACGCGAATGATGAGGAACATCACGAACGAAACCATCAAGAAGTTGATGAAGGCAGTCAGCAGGCTCCCGATCGGAATGAAGCTGCCGTTGATGGTGACGCCCTTGTCGTTGAAGTTGGGGGTCTGTCCACCAAAGATCGCACCGAGGATGCCACCGAGAATGCCGGGGTTGTCCTTGCCGTCACCGGCGAATGCATCGATGACCGTCTTGAACGTGGCACCCATGATGAATGCAACGCCGACTTCGACGACGCCACCGCGGTCGATGAACTCGCGGAACTCCCGTCCGATGCTCTTCTTCTCGCGTGGTTGATCCGATTCGGTCGCGGTGACGTCTTTCGACATGTCGTCAGTCTATTTGCGTCGTTCCTGTCTCGGCCCGTTCTTCCAGATCGCTGAATCGATCGACCTTGCGCAATGCCGGGAACATGAACCACCAGAGCCCTGCCACACCCACGGTGGCAACGCCACCTCCGACCACGGCGCCAGCGGCACCGACAGCCTGCGAGGCAACCCCCGACTCGAATGCACCGAGCTCGTTCGACGCACCGATGAAGACGTTCTCGACTGCGAGCACTCGTCCACGCTTTTCGTCGGGCGTCACGAGCGGGACGATCGAACCACGGATGAACACGCTCACCATGTCGGCGGCGCTGATGATCAACACGGCGAAGAACGCGACGAGGTAGCTACGAGTGAGACCGAGAACGACCGTCCCGACACCGAAGACCGCCACCACGAAGAAGAGCTTGTGGCCGACCTTGGTTCGCACCGGCCGAACGGCGAGGAAGATCGCCATCAGTGCAGCGCCGATTCCGGCGGAGGCCCGCAACCATCCGTAAGCAACGTCACCGACGCCCAATCGCTCTTCCGCGATCACCGGAAGCAGCGCGATGGCTCCGCCGAACAGAACAGCGAAGAGGTCGAGCGAAATGGCGGCGAGCAGGATCGGGGTTCGACGAATGAATCGCAGGCCCTCGACGGCATCGCTCAGGGTCGGCCGCTCCAACGGAGTCTCCGTCACCACGGGCGGTACCTTCACGCGGGTGAAGCTCAACCAACCGATGGTGATCAACACCGAAGATCCCGCGTATGCGACCCACGGATCGATGCTGTACAGGAGACCCGAGATTGCGGGTCCGACGATCATCGCCCCGGTGTAGGCAGCCGACGACAGGGCAACGACCGCGGGAAGACCGCCGGGCGGAGCGATCGAAGGCCAAATCGAACGGGCAGCCGGCGCGATGAACGCGCGCGCTACTCCGTAGAGAAGGGCGATGAGAAAGATGGGCGCAACTGCAGTGGGGTTCGTGCGTGCGTAGAACAACATGGCCAACGAAGTCGCCAGTTCCCCGGCGACACCGATCATCACGATCCGCTTGCGAGCGAAACGGTCGGCCACCACACCCGTGACGAGCACGAGGAACGCTGCCGGGAGAAACTCGACGAGACCGATCCACCCGATGTCGATCTCCCGGCCGGTGATGTCGTACACGTTCTTGCCAAGGGCAGCAGCCTGCAACATGAGCCCCGAGGAGAGCGCCGCGCTGTAGACGAGCATCGCCCTCACCGCCGGGAGTCGCAGAACCTCGCGTGTCGTCCACTCCTGCACCTGTTCGGGGGACGGCAATTCCTCTGGTACTGGATCGGACACGCACCGAACACCCTAGACCCACCCCCAACCTGCTAGACAAAAGGTCTATGGAGAAACTTGCAGACGCCACACAATGGCTCGATGCCACTGATCAGGCCCGCCTGATCAGTGAACGAGAAGTGTCGGCACGAGAGTTGACCGAGGCGGCGATCGAACGGATCGAACGGATCAATCCGCACGTGAACGCCGTCAACATTTCGTGGTTCGATCATGCCCGCGAAGTTGCATCACGTATCGACAACTCGACTTCCGAGGGACCCTTCGTCGGCGTCCCTTTCCTCCTGAAGGACCTCCACACTTTCTACGCCGGCCAGCACATCTCGAACGGAAACAAGGCACTCAAGGCCGCGAACTTCACACCGTCGTTCAACACGACTCTTGTGGATCGTTTCGTCGACCAGAACCTCGTCCTTCTCGGACGTACGGCCTCACCCGAGTTCGGCAGCGTTGCGGTCACCGAACCCGAAGCATGGGGCCCCACTCGCAATCCATGGAACCCCGACCTCTCGCCGGGTGGCTCGAGCGGAGGTGCCTCGGCGGCCGTTGCATCGGGCATGGTGCCCTTCGCCCATGCGAGTGACGGCGGTGGTTCGATCCGCATCCCGGCCTCGTGCACGGGCCTCGTCGGGTTGAAGGTGTCACAGGGGCGCATCACCGTGGGACCCACGCGTCTCGAAACCAATGTCGGGGTCGAACTTTGTGTCTCGCGCAGCGTGCGCGACACGGCAGCGCTTCTCGATGCAGTTCACGGCCCGGGCGTCGGTGACTCGGTCATCGCACCACCGCCACTGCGCCGCTACATCGACGAAGTCGGTGCTCCCGTCGGAAATCTGCGCATCGGCTTCGCAACGACGAAGTTCACCGGCGAGGCGATTCACCCCGATTGCGTGGCTGCAGTGGAGCACACGGCACGACTCCTCGAGAGTCTCGGCCATCATGTCGTCGCCGACTTCCCTTCCGCCCTGAACGACCGAACCGCGGCAGCGCGATTCTCGGCGCTCTGGGCAACGAACATGGCGATCAGTCGCGAGACGGTGGGCGCACTGCTCGGCCGCGAAGTGACGAAGGACGACCTCGAACTGGTCAACTGGACGATGGCCGAATACGCCGCCGGCCTCGGCGCGCTCGACTACGCACGGGCCACCAATGCGGTGGGTGCCTTCCGTCGCAACGTCGAACAATGGTGGGCGGACGGCTACGACATCTTGCTCACTCCAACAGTGGCTGCCCCACCTTTGGCCGTCGGCACAGCGGTCAACGACTCCGCTGATCCGCTGCGCCCGTCACGCGTGTCGGGAGAATGGGTTGCATTCACGTCGCAGTTCAACACCACCGGACAGCCCGCGATCAACGTGCCGATGTACTGGAACGAGGACGGTCTGCCCATCGGTGTGCAACTGGTCGCGTCCTATGGACGCGAAGACGTTCTCATTCGACTTGCGTCACAACTCGAGGCCGCGCAACCGTGGGCCCATCGTCGGCCACCCATCCACTGAGTCTCCGGCACGTGTTCGACAACTAGTGTCGAACACGTGCCGACAAGGACCGCAGTGCCCATCCTGCGGACCCTCGTTGGTTGCCGAAACGACTGGCGACTGAGACGACCACGGGTGCCCAATCCACCGCGACCGGGGATCGGTTGGGTCGGGCCGTTCCTGATGTTGGGCGCCACGGCCGCCGGTTGGCTTGCCTTCGCCGACGCGAAAGGAGACGACGGAAGCGTCGCATTCGCCCTCTTCATCGGCTCGGTGTCGATCCTGCTCATGTCGTGGAGCAACACCCTCGCCACGCGTTCAGGACTTTTGGAGCCCCTCTTCGGTGGTCTCGACAAGATGTACCGATGGCACCGCTGGTTCGGAGCCATGGCTGTCGGCGCGATGTGGTTGCACATCCAAACCGTCGACGACGTGAAGGGCATTCGCGGCGCCTCGAAGTCCGTGGCGGAGGCTGCCGAAGAGCTCGCGGGCACAGGCGAGGTTCTCCTGTACGTCCTGATAGTTGCAAGCCTCGTGCGGTGGATCCCCTACCGCTGGTGGCGCCAGTCGCACAAGTTGTTGATTCTCCCCTACGTCTTCGCCAGTTGGCATTTCCACACTGCGACAAAGCCGTACGCGAACTCCTCGCTTTGGGGTCGGTGGTTCCAGGCGATCATGCTGCTCGGCATCGCGACGTGGGCGTATCGCGTTCTGTGGCGCGACGGTATACGTCGTGGTGTCGCCTATCGCATTTCCGGAATCGACCGCACTTCTTCGGTGACAACACTGGAAATGGAACCAGCCAAACGGAAGATGAAGTTCCGGCCCGGCCAGTTCGTGTTTCTGAGAATCGGTTCGCGATCCGTGTCGGAGCCCCACCCCTTCACGATCGCGTCAGGGCCGAGCGAGCCTGTTCTGCGCATTCACGTGAAGAACCTCGGTGACTGGAGCGGCACGCTCGCCGACCGGGTCTCCGTCGGCGACACGGTCAGAGTCGAAGGACCGTACGGGCGACTTCATCTGTTTCCGAAACGGAGCCATCCCGTGGTCTGGATCGCCGGTGGCGTGGGGATCACCCCTTTCCTCGGAACAATCAGCGAAGGTGGCGGCACCGGTCATGTCCCTCATCTCTTCTACGCAGTGCGCTCGCGCAACGAAGCTCCCGGACTCGACGTTCTGGCATCGGCCCACGCCGAAGGCCGCATCGTCCTTCACCTGCACGTTTCCGACGAGGGGTCTCGACTACGTCCCGACGATCTTCGGGACGTCTTCGGACCAAACGGGCTGAGGGGTGCCCACGTCGCGATGTGCGGTCCCGACGCGTTGATCAACGACATGACACGAACCGTTCGATCACTCGGAGCACGCCACGTCCACGTCGAAGCCTTCGACATCCGAACAGGTATCGGTCCCGATCTGTCCCGCGAGGTCGACCAGTTGATCGGATCGATCCGTTCGCGGATGTTCGACCGCGAATCAGCCGTACAAGATTCGCCGCGTTAACGCGCGGTCCGTACCCACAGCCGCGCTAGCGCGCGGTCCAGCCACCGTCGACGACGATCGCTTGTCCGGTGACGAATGACGAAGCTTCGCTCGCCAGATACAGCAACGCTCCATCGAGTTCATGGGCGTACCCCATGCGTGGCATCGGCGAGTTCTGCTTGATGTAGCGCTGACTGCCTTCGTCGGATTCCATACCAGAGGTCATCTCGGACTCGAACCATCCGGGACACAGTGCGTTGACACGAACGCCCTTGCGTGCCCACTGCAAGGCGATCTCGCGGGTCATGTTGATGACTGCACCCTTGCTGGCCGCGTAGTTCGCCTGCTTGATGGGAGTCGCCCCCACGAGGCCCAACATCGAAGCCACGTTCACCACCGATCCGGAACCGCGCTGCACCATGCCGGCGCCAGCCAACTTCGTGAGATGCCAGACCGCGACGGTGTTCACCTGCTGCACCTCTTCGAATGTCTCGAGGGTTTCGACTTCGATCCCACCCGTGCGCGAAATGCCCGCGTTGTTGACGAGGATGTCGATGCGACCGAAATGCTCCTCTGCTCGAGCGACGAGGTTCTCGCGATCCGCCGCCTTGATCACATCGGTCGGTACGGCGAGAGCGCCGGGCAACTCGGCAACGAGTTCGTTCAGACGGTCCGCGCGACGGGCCGCAATGACGACTTTCGCTCCGACGGCGTGGAGAACCTTGGCGAACCTGACACCGAGGCCCGACGAGGCACCCGTGACGACGGCAACCTTGCCGTCGAGGCGGAAGAGGGAGAGAGGATCGAGCGTTTGTGGCACGATCTCTACCATGCCAGAAAACGACGCAGAACGAAAAAGCGTTCCGCCGATGGTGGTCCTCGTTCACGGAGCGTGGCACGGTGCGTGGTGTTGGGCAGCCCTGCAAGCCGAACTCGATCGGCATGGTGTCGCCTCGATCGCCATCGACCTCCCCGGCCATGGCGCCTCCACCCTGCCTCTCTCGGACATGTACGGCGATGCTCGCCACGTCGCCGACGTGGTGAAGCAAGTCGGTCGCCCTGTCGTGCTGGTCGGCCATTCGTACGGCGGAGCCGTCATCACCGAAGCCGCCCACATACTCGGTGGGTCCGACAACTCAGGCCTCCACCCGGTCGAACATCTCCTCTATCTCGCCGCGTTCTGTCTGGACGAAGGCGAAACGGTGATGTCGATCGCCACGTCACCTGTCGGTGGACCGGTGCTGCTCGGTCAGGCAATGCTCCCCGGCCCGGAAGGCACGACCGTGCTCGACCCCGACAAGGCCCATGCCGCGTTGTACGCGTCGTGCAGTCCGGAGATCAGCGCGGCTGCGGTCGCGCGCCTCTCTCCCCAGCCGATGGTCACGTTCGGCCAACCGGTGACCGGCGCACCGTGGAAGGACATCCCGAGCACCTACGTCGTGTGCGAACGCGACGAAGCGGTGCATCCGGGCCACCAGCGACGCATGGCGGCACGTTGTGGTCACGTCCACGTCTTCGACACCGACCATTCACCGTTCGTCTCTGCCACCAACGACGTTGCACGGATCATCACCGACGCAATGCAAGGAGGCTCCAAGTGAAGATTCGAATCGGATACGGCCTCGGCGTACGTACGCAGCTGAACGACCACCAATTCCTCGACGTGGTGGAGGCAATGGAGTCGCTGCGGTTCGACAGCCTGTGGGTGAGCGAACGCGTGGGCTCGGAATGTCCCGATCCGGTGGTGGCCATGTCGATGGCCGCGGCACGAACCACGAAGTTGAAGTTCGGCATGAGCGTCATGGTGCTGCCCGGCCGCAACCCGGTCCTGCTCGCGAAACAACTCGCCACGCTCGATCGCATGTCGCAGGGACGCCTCCTGCCGGCCTTCGGACTCGGTGTTGCGGATCCCGCGGAACAGCAGGCCTTCGGCGTCGAGCGCTCCAGTCGGGCCCGGCTCTTCGACGAGTCGCTCGAGGTGATTCGCAAGTGCTGGACTCAGGAGACGGTCACCCACCAGGGCGAACACTTCACGTACGACGATCTCCGCGTTCTTCCCAAGCCGCTGCAGAAGGCCCCCGACGTCTGGCTGGGGGGAATTGCGCCGAGCGAACTCAAACGGGTCGCCCGCCTGAGCGATGGCTGGTTGCCGAGTTTCGTCACCCCCTCCGATGCGGCCGCCGGATGGGCCACGATCACCGAACATGCCGCGGGATTCGGGCGGGAAATCGAAGACGAACACTTCGGGGTTCTCATCCCCTACACGATGGGTCCGCTCCCCGAGCCGCTGGTGGCAGGCCTGAGGGCCCGCCGACCCGACCTCGACGATGTTTCGGTTCTCATTCCGACCGGGTGGGAGGGTCTCGTGTCATCGATCAGAGAATTCGTTGCGGTGGGCGCCAGCAAGTTCGTCGTGCTCCCTATCGTTGAGCCCACCGATGCCCGAGCTTGGATCACCCACCTTGAAGACGCCTCCCGATTTCTCCTCCCGCTGCAGACGTAAAGCAGCCATCCTGACCGTCGCTCTCGCTTCGGTCGTGGGCGTCAGCGTCGATGGATCGACATCGGTCGACGCAGCCGGCGGCAAGCCCGATCGACCGAAGCGACCGCGCGCGCTCGTCTTGGGAGACTCCGTCATGGCCATGGTCGGCGTCGCCCCCGAGGCGTTGGCGGAACTGAACGACATCACACCGGTGGTCTTTGGTGCGGAGGGGTGCCAACTCCTGCTCTCTCGAGGTTGCATGCCGGGTGTCGACAAGAGTGCGTACCAGCGGTTCCGCGAAGCACGCGGGAAATTCTCCGACGTCGTCGTGGTGGCCACCGGGTACAACGAGTACAAGGACGAGTCCCTCGTCGATGCACTGAAGTTGTTCCGCGAAGAAGCAAAGCGCCAGAAGGTGACCTTGGTCTGGTTGACCTACCGCGAAAACGGCAACGTCGTGGGCAAGGCGAAACGCTTCAACGCGATCCTGCGGCGCGCTGCAAAAAGAGACGGATCACTCGTTCTTTTCGACTGGCACAAGACGTCGCGAGGCCGCGAGTCGTGGTTTTCCGGGGACAAGGTGCACATGTCGCGCGGTGGCGCCAAGCAAATGGCCCGCCGGCTCGGCAAGGTGATCGATCAGGTGATCGAGGAACGACGCACGAAGAACTCCACCACAACGACGTTGCCGACTACGACGACGACTCTCGCACCCGTTGCAGCGATCGCTACAGAGACGACCACACCGCAAGGGTGACTGCCGCCGCAGCCAGGCGGTACCAGCCGAAGATCGACAATGGGTGGCGTGCCAGGTAGGTGACCAACCACCGCACGGCAAGGATTGCCGTGACGAACGCCGCCAGCACTCCGATCAACGGACGCAGGATTCCGTAGGTGTCGAACAGCACGTCGCCGTCCTTGGCCAGGTCGAGCACGGTTGCCGCCGTCAAAGTGGCCAGACCGAGCAGGAAGCTGTACTCCAGCGCCGCGACCATCGTGCATCCCACCAGCAGTGCGGCGACGATCGTGACGAGGCTGCGACTCACGCCGGGCCACAGGGCAACCGACTGCGCCAGGCCGATGATGACGGCATTGCGCAGAGTCAACTGCTCGAGTGCGGTCGTGCCGGCACGTGGTTTCCACCACAGAAGAAGCAGCCCGCCCAGGATCCAGGCAATGACCACCGGCCCCGGGGTGAAGAGGCGATCCTTGATCGTGCCGCCCAGCGACACACCGATGACTGCTGCGGGAAGGAACGAAGCCAGCAGCATCGTGAGAACGTGTCTCCCGTCGCGGTCGCGACCGATCACCCCGTTCAGCATCGACGTGATCCGAGATCGATACAACGCCACGACGGCGAGGATCGCACCGACCTGGATGGCCACGACGTAGGTGTCAGCAGCGATCTTGTCGGCTCCCTGGCCGAGACCGAGCAAACGTTGAACCACGAGAAGGTGCCCCGTGGACGACACGGGGAGATATTCGGTGATGCCCTCGACCACGCCCAGAATGAGCGCATCGAGAACCGACAACGTGTTCACGTGGAGAGCGGTCTACTTGCGCGGCGAGGGATGGTAACGACCTGCCGGAAAGGCGGGCTCGACCATGTGCTTGATGTCCCAGTCATGGGTCAAGCGTCGGTGCGCGATACGCCAGTCCCCGTCGCGGCATTCGAAAGAGTCGAAGTAGCGACCGGCGAAGTTCTCGAGGTATTCACCCTGCTCGTTGCTGCAACGATGCCAGGCAATCACTTGCGTCTCGACCTCCGCTGTGGTGGCAGAGGTGAACTCGATGAGCGAGTCCGACGGAAAATGCTTGGTGGCAATCGCATACTCGCGCAGCTTTGCCGTGGCGCCCTTGGCGAAATCGGCGGCTGGACCCTGCATGGCTCCGTAATCCGCGGTGGCGTCGGCATGGAAGGCCTTCATCACCAGTTCGGCATCACAGGTGTCGATGCCCTTGCAGTACTGCAGGATCGCGCGCCGGATGGCACGCTCTGCATCGGCCGCTTCGAGCGATCCGAGTGGGCCGTTGACTTCTGCTGCTGTCGCCATTGCAACGACTGTAGTCGCGACCGGAAGAGCGACTCGGTGGAAGAACGATTCCAGACCGCGGAAAATGGCACTCCCAACGGGATTCGAACCCGTGCCGCCACCTTGAGAGGGTGGTGTCCTAGGCCACTAGACGATGGGAGCCAGTAGCGGAGTCGAAGGCTATCAGCGGCATTCGTGATGCAAACGAGCAAACGGGCAAACGAAAAGGCCCGGCGCGTTTCGCGCCGGGCCTTTCGAGTGGCTGGGGAGCAAGGAATCGAACCCTGAATAACAGAACCAGAATCTGCTGTGTTGCCAGTTACACCACTCCCCATCGGAGTGCGTTCATTTTATCGTCGGACCGAGCCGGACGGCATCCTCAACCGGTGATCTTCCAGAGAGTCTCGAAGCCGATGAGACGCCCCGTGGCGACACCGAGACCCTCTTTCAGGTGTTTGTTCAGGGCAGTTCCACCGCGCAGCGGGCTCGTATCGGTGGCCGAGGTGCTGGCATCGAAGCCGTTTTCCTCCGCAATGAGGCGGGTCCGCAGCGAGTGAAAGGGGTCGGTGACGAAGATGTAGGTCTCCGCGTCCCGCAGGAGTGGCTCGGTCCATGCCATCTGACGGAGCATGTCGATGGCCTCCCAGGTGGACCGCGAGGAGCCCTCCTGAACAATCGCATTCTCCGGAATGCCGGCTTTGACCAGGTAGCTCGCAGATGCAGACGCTTCGGTGAAACGGTCGCCGGGCTGGTTGCCGCCGGTCACCACCACGACGGGTGCGACACCTCCGTCCCAGAGTTCCACGACATGGTCGAGGCGAGCCCGGAGAAGAGGCGACGGACGTCCGTCGTACTGGGCCGCCCCCATCACCACGATCACATCGGCACGTGCCGGGCCGTCGTTGCGACCCACACGCCACACTTCGAACACGGTGAGGCCGACGTAGAGCACGCCGACCACGACGGCGAGAGCGACGAACTTGGCGACGCGACGCACCATCGTCGTGTCAGCCGTTCAGGCGAGCGACGACAGCGTCGAGGCGCGCCAACGTGCGTTCCCGTCCGAGGATCTCGAGGGACTCGAAGAGCGGCGGCCCCACGCTGCGACCGGTGACCGCCACACGGATCGGTGCCTGTGTCTTGCCCAACTTCAGACCCCGCTCGTTGCCGATCGACTCGAGGGCCGACTTGAGCGCATCATGGTTCCATGCGCACGTCGCGTAGGCATCGCGTACTTCTTGCAGGACGGGACGTGCCCAGTCGTCCTTCGTGGCCTTCGCCCAAGCAGCATCGTCGACGACGGGCTGTTCCTGGAAGAAGAAGTCCACCATTGCCGGAACCTCGGTGAGTACCTGCACACGGGTCTGCACCAGCTCCGCCATGGCCGAGAAGACGGCCGGATCGAAGCGATCCGCCGACCACGGAACCTCGGGCGAGGTGAGCACCGGTTGGCAAGCAGCGATGAAGTCGGGAAGAGCCATCTTGCGGATGTACTCACCATTGAAAGCGAGGAGTTTCTGGATGTCGAAGAACGCCGGCGAATGATTGACGTCTTCGAGGCGGAAGTCATCGACGATCCGGCTCCAAGGAACGATCTCGGTGTCGCCGCTGGGTGCCCACCCGAGCGTCATCAGGTAGTTGACCATTGCATCGGCGAGGATGCCCTCTTCGCGATACTGCTCGACGGCCACCTTGTCGCGACGCTTCGACAGTTTCTTGCGCTGTTCGTTGACCAACACCGGTACGTGGGCCCATGTCGGCGGTTCGGCACCGAGCGCCGCCCACAACATCTGCTGCTTGGGAGTGTTGGGGAGGTGCTCTTCGGCGCGCACGACGTGTGTGATGCTCATCAACTGATCGTCGACGACGTTGGCGAGGAGGAACATCGGCGTTCCGTTGCCACGCAGAAGCACGAAGTCCTCGATGGTGGCATTGTCGAATCGAACCTCTCCACGAACGAGGTCATGAACGACGGTCTCGCCCTCGGGCACACGAAAGCGCAACACCCGCCCCGGCCCGGGTTCGAGTCCGCGGTCGCGACTGAAGCCGTCGTAACCCTGCTTCCCCGATCCCTTCGCACGCTCCTGGATCTGCTCCGCGGTCAAGTCGCAGAAATAGGCCTTGCCTTCGCCGTACAACCTCATCGCCGCATCGACATGGGCCTGGGCGTTGGCGGACTGGAAGTACGGTCCTTCGAACTGTGGATGCGTGTTAGCGATACCTAACCACGCAAGCGCGTCGATGATTCCCTGCGTCCATTGCGGCTGGTTGCGTGATTCGTCGGTGTCTTCGATGCGCAGGACGAAGGTCCCACCCTCGCGCAATGTGAGCGCCCAGTTGTAGAGAGCCGTGCGGGCACCACCGACGTGGAAGAACCCAGTGGGTGACGGCGCGAAGCGATAGCGGGGCGTGTTCGATGTCATGACCGTTGCAGATTACCCAGTGACCTGCTCGTTCCCGTGTCGCCGTTATGGTGGCATGCATGGCGACAACGGCACCTGCTTCCGACCATCGTTCAGTGTCAGGAGGTTTGGCCCGCGCTGCAGTCTTCGGCATCAACGACGGCCTCATTTCCAACGTGTCGCTGGTGATCGGCTTCGCCGGCAGCGGCGTGTCCTCTTCGGTCGTCCGTCTCGCTGGTTTCGCCGGCGCGATCGCAGGTGCTGCCAGCATGGCGGCCGGTGAATGGGTGTCGGTCACCGCACAGAACGATCTCGTTCGCCGCGAACTCGAGTTGGAGAAGCGCGAAATCGCGGTCAACACGAAGAAGGAAACGCAAGAGCTCGCGGCCTATTACCGCAGCCACGGCATGTCAGCGGAACAGGCCATGCGCTCGGCACTCGAAGTGATGGCCGACCCGGAAGTGGCCCTGCTCGTACACGCCCGCGAAGAGTTCGGCCTCGACCCGACCGAACTGCCCTCCCCCGTCAAGGTGGCGATTCTCTCGTTCATCTGCTTCATCTTCGGCGCGCTTCTTCCCGTGCTGCCATGGATGGGCGGCTCCGGCGGCGACGGTGCGAAAATTGCGTCGATCGCCATCGGCATGGGAGCAGCTGCTGTCGTGGGCGCCCTCGTCGGCAAGTTCGCCGAGAGACGCATCGTGTGGACCGCCATTCGCCAGGTGCTCATCCTTCTCGTCGCCTGTGGTGCCACCTACCTCGTCGGCAACGCCCTCGGCGTCGCCGTCTCCTGACCGTTCTCGGCGTGAAAAGTGACGGAAAACGAAACTGGATGCGCCGAGAACTGTTCTGACGAACTAGGAAACGGAACATGACCTCTCAGTTGAACGTCTTCGGCGACACGATTTCGACCTGTTGCACGAACCCCATGACCGGCTGGTACCGAAACGGGTGCTGCGAAACCGACGGCAACGACACCGGCGTACACACGGTATGCGCCGTGATGACCGACGAATTTCTCGAGTTCTCGAAGAGCATGGGCAACGACCTCTCCACCCCGATGCCCCAGTACAACTTCCCCGGCTTGAAGGCCGGAGACAAGTGGTGTCTCTGTGCCATGCGCTGGCAAGAGGCTCTGGAGAACGGGAAGGCTCCCAAGGTCGACCTGGCCGCCACCCACATGCGTTCACTCGAGTTCGTCGAGATGGACGACCTCAAGCGCTTCGCCATCTGAGCGGTCCAAAAACCGTCAGGAGTCCCGAATCCGTCAGGAGTCCCTCATCCGTCAGGAATCGAGGTGGAGAAGGTCGTCGTAGGTTTCGCGACGACGGACCAACCGTGCCTCGCCGTCACGCACGAAGACCACGGCGGGTCTGGTGATCGAGTTGTAGTTCGAGGCCATCGAGTAGCCGTAGGCGCCGGTGACCGGGGTGGCGAGCAGGTCGCCGACGGCGAGGTCCGCAGGCACTCGCGCCGAGTTGATGATGATGTCACCGCTTTCGCAGTGCTTCCCCACCACGCGCACCTCGCGCGAGCGCATCGATCCGACCCGCGTGGGCACGAAGGCCTCGTATTCAGCGTCGTACATCATTGGTCGCGGATTGTCGCTCATTCCACCGTCGACGGCGACATACGTCCGCACGTTCGGGATGTGCTTGATGGTTCCCACTCGGTACACGGTGATGGCGGCCGAAGCGACGATGGCGCGGCCCGGCTCCACGAACACCCTCGTCCCGACCGGGAGACTCGACGTGGCCCGGGCGACGACGACACCCCACTGCTGCATCGTCGGCGCATGTTCGGCTTCCGTGTAGGCCACGCCGAGACCACCACCGACCGTGAGGTCGGGAAGATCCAGAGGTGCAAAGAACTCGACCATCGACTCCACGGCCTTGCCGAGATGTTGGACGTCGAGCACGTTCGAACCGATGTGGAAGTGAATACCCGACAGTTCCATCGCCGCCGACTTGCGTGTCCTGTTGATGGCCTTCATCGCATCACCGTTGGAGAGATTGAAGCCGAACTTCGAATCATCCTGGCCGGTCGAGATGAACTCGTGCGTGTGTGCATGGACACCCGGCGTGACGCGGATCTTCACCCGCGGCACCATGCCGAGATGAGCGGCGATCCGTTCGATGCGATCGATCTCGTCGAAGCTGTCGATCACGATGTGATGTACACCTTCGCGAACTGCGGCGTACAACTCGTCGTCGCTCTTGTTGTTGCCGTGCAGGACACAGTTCGCGGCTGGCACACCGGCCTTCATCGCCACGAACAACTCGCCACCCGTTGCCACGTCGAGCAAGAGACCCTCTTCGTGGGCCAGCTTCGCCATCGCCGTGCAGAGGAACGCCTTCGTGGCGTAGATGACACGTCCGGAACCGAAGACCGACACCGCCTCGCGGCAACGCGTTCGCAGATGTTCCTCGTCGTAGACGAACAGCGGGGTTCCGAAACGCGACGCGAGGTCGGAGACGAGCACCCCGCCGATCGACAGCTCTCCCGACTCCTCGATGAGTGCCGTGTCGGGCAACAAGCGTTGTTCGATCGGGGCGCTGCTCACATTGCCTCCGGAGCCGAGATGCCCAGCAGTCCGAGTCCGGTCGACAGCACCCGCGCGGTGGCATCGCAGAGGACGAGGCGAGTGGAACGCTGCGGCTCGTCGGACTTCAACACGGGACAGTTCTCGTAGAAGCCGGTGAACGCCGTGGCGAGGTCGTACAAGTAGGTACACAGTCGGTGCGGGCTGGCTTTGTCGAGAGTGTCCCAGACGGCGGAGTCGAACTGCAGGAGCGTCATGATCAGGACTTTTTCGTGCTCCGACTCGATCGACACCACGGAGCCGTCGAGACCCGAACGCGAAACCCCGGCACGTCGGAAGATGCTGCAGATACGAGCGTGGGCGTACTGAAGATAGGGCGCCGTGTTGCCGTCGAAGGACAGCATGCGATCCCAGTCGAAGATGTAGTCCTTCACCCGGTCGGTGGAAAGGTCGGCGTACTTCACGGCACCGATTCCGATGGCCCGGGCAATCTCGGCCTTTTCCGAGACCGAGAGATTCGGATTCTTTTCCTGAACCGCGGCCGCGGCCCGCTCGATGGCCTCGTCGAGGAGTGCCGACAGCTTCACCGTGTCGCCACTGCGACTCTTCAGCATCTTGCGATCGGACCCGAGCACGTTTCCGAACGAGACGTGCAACATCTCGATCTGATCCGGCAACCAACCTGCCTTGCGGGCCGCTGCTTCGACCATCTGGAGATGCTGGGCCTGGGGAGCACCCACCACGTACCACATCGCATCGGCACCGACACGCTCGACACGGTCGATCACGCAGGCGAGATCGGACGTTGCGTAGTTGTAGCCACCGTCGCCCTTGCGGATGATGAGCGGCAACGGTTCGTTGTCGCGGTTGGTGAAGCCGTCGAGGAACATGACGTCGGCGCCTTCGCTCCGCTGCAACAGTCCCGAGCCGGCGAGTCGTGTCACCACCTGCGGCAGGAGATCGTTGTACGCACTCTCACCCATCAGATCCCCGTCGTCCAACAGGACACCAAGGACCGAATAGACACGGTTGAAGTACTTGGTGCTCTCCCCCACGAGCACCTGCCACATGCGCAGCGTCTCTTCGTCACCGGCCTGAAGAGCCACCACACGAAGCCGGGCACGATCCTTGAAGACATCGTCGGCTTCGAACTTCTGGCGGGCCTGCTTGTAGAAAGCATCGAGGTCGCCGACAGAGAACTCGGCAGCGGCGCGATCCTCGCCCAGGTCGACGAGATGTTCGATGAGCATGCCGAACGGCGTGCCCCAGTCACCGATGTGGTTCTCGCGCACCACGACGTGGCCCACGAAGTCGAGCAAACGCACGAGAGCGTCACCGATGACCGTGGAGCGCAGGTGGCCGACGTGCATCTCCTTTGCGACGTTGGGTGCCGAGTAGTCGACCACGAATGTCTGCGCAGTGGGTGCTCGCCGGACTCCCGTGGTGTCGCTGGCGAGAGCCTCACGCAACTGACCGACGACGAAGTCGTCGGAGAACGTGACGTTCACGAAACCCGGACCGGCGATCTCCACCGCGGCGCACATGTCCGACAGATCACCCGCGGCATCGAGAACGGCGGCCGCAACCTCGCGCGGCTGACGACCGAGCGCCTTGGCCACGCCGAGTGCTCCGTTCACCTGAGCGTCGGCACGATCGCTCGGCCGCACGACGGGGTCGGCGACTGAGCCCGCCACCGAGGCGAACGCTCCTTCGAGACGACGGGACAAGAGAACGAGGGGATCTGCCATGCCTGTCTCATTGTTGCCGACGACGGCATCGAATCACGGATCACTTGCTACCGACTCCGCCCCCGACCGGTAGCCTCGTCATCGTCTTCGGTGAACGTTGCCGAATGGCCCTCGTAGCTCAGGGGATAGAGCGGCGGCCTCCGGAGCCGTAGGCGCAGGTTCGAATCCTGCCGAAAGCACTCGCCGAA
>Ga0164292_10001053_pt1 | contig 21941 bp, 33 predicted proteins | sample GEODES117metaG_FD_111486 | JGI IMG/M metagenome (GOLD analysis project Ga0164292, IMG submission 111486) | Eutrophic lake water microbial communities from Lake Mendota, Wisconsin, USA - GEODES117 metaG | ecosystem: Environmental > Aquatic > Freshwater > Lake | place: USA: Lake Mendota...
ACACATACACAAACACAGCAGGAGCGAACGATGATCACAGAAAAAACAGCAGAAAAACTGGGTACTATGGTAGGCTACGGTGCACTGATCGGTGCAGTGGTATTTGGCTTCACAGCCTGTGTGATGAAAAAAGAAGCCATAGCCGCTGACACACCAGCTGCTGTGGTCAAAGCATCCAAAGCACCCAAGGCAGCTCCTGCAACAGTTCAAAAAGCCAAAAGCAACTGGAAGTATGGTGAGAATGTTGATAAGATGTCCGGTGAAGTCACTGAATGGGCCATGACAGACAGCACCAACAAAGTCCCAATGTCCTTTCCGTACAGCAGCGGTTCTGAAGGCACTATCGTGGTCTTTGAAAAGAATGTTAAGATACACATTTCTAAAGGACAGGTAATGTGCAGCAACTACAGCGGCTGCACCATACGAGTAAAGTTCGACAATGAGCAGCCTGAGGATTATGCAGCAGTGGGTCCCGACAACGGACAGTACAGTCACGTGTATCTCGGCAGCGCAGACCCAGACGGCAACGGCGCTGAGAAGTTCATGAATAAACTCAAGACTGCCAAGCGGGTTATGATCGCCGTGGAAGTGTTCCAAGAAAACACGCCAGTATGGGAGTTCAATGTTGCAGGACTCAGAAGAAACAACGGTTGACATCTAGCCCAAAAGACGTTATAATCTACACATACACAAACAGGAGCACACATGAAAGCACTACAGGCATACATTGATCAGCAGAATCGTTGGAACTCACTGTTCAGCGGCAACTGCGTGGTCTTCGAAGTCCAGACCGCCAAGGGACGTGAGTTCGTGGCACGACACATTGACAGCGCACTGAGTCCCGAGAACTTGAGCTGTGATGGTGAACTGTCACGCACGGAAACACAGGCTCGCTATCGTGCATTGACAGCGGCAGCACGAGACTTGATCCGGCTGGATCCCACAATGGCTGAGTTCATCTACGAGTTAGCATAGATGGAAGCCGTGATAGAAACCACAGGGGGCCAGTTCCCCGCACACACATATCTACTAGACGGTAACAATCTAGTAGCTTATGTAAAGGTAAACGAAACTGAGCCATTCTACTTCCGGAACCCAATCAAAGGATTCGACAAGAGAGGTAGGAAGTTTGCACCAGGCAATATCAAGTTATTCACAATCAAGAAAGCAAGTCATGGACGCACAGTTATTGGTAGTAGTGGGCAAACGTACACAGTCACAGAACACTCATGTACGTGTCCAGGATACACCTACAGAGGTACCTGCAAACACATGGCAGAACATGTGTGACTATCTAAAGAGCCTGTCATGATCGCCATACAGGGACTCACTAAGCGGCAACTCAAGCTGGCACAACTGCTGTGGTCAGTGCAGGATGTAGCAGAGCACAGGCTGTTGATGCAGAGCCTACAGGGTCGTGACCGCATAGATGCTGCAGGCCTTACAGAGATAATGATACAAGAGTTCTTATGGGAGACACTGGATGAAGACTACGAAAGCCGGGAGTTGTCTAGCACAGTTATTGATCGTGCTCGCAGCAGTTAGCAGCACGGGCTGCGCTACACACGATCGCAGGGACACAGCCTACGATCCCAAGATGTCACAGGGCAAGACTCTGTTCGATCAGATGCCCAACTGGGATGATGCCGCGGCTAAGATCTGCTGTGGTCATCTGAGACAGTGCAAGGCCAATCAATCGCCAAGGTGCTGAGGTCATGGTGGGGGGTGGTGGTCTATGGTGGGGTGGTCGGTATACAGTGTATACGTTAGTATGCGCTAACTAGCAGCTATGGGGTCTAGATTCACCACCCAAGAAAGCTAAGTACTCCACCCAAATTTTTTACGCCGCAATTTTTTAGGCCTGTAGACCCATTTGGGCTGCTAAATATCTCATGCGAATCTTATACACAGTGTTAACTCTTGCTCCAGCGCCCTTGTTCTTGCTGGGGTTTATCTATAGTATCATAACTCCCAGTGCCATCTGCGGTGCTTGGCCCTATGAAATGGCAGTGATGTGGTTTGTGATGTTTCTAGCCCATTCGACACCGTGGGTTCTACGCTGTCAACAATTCTACTTTTCCCGGTAAGCTAAAACAACAGTGATATGCACCTTGCAGCACAGCATATGATTCCCAGTAGTAGATCTCCAGTAGGTCTTGTCTATCTGCAGGGCACCATACCAAATCACATATACGTATCACACCCACTGGACCCTGTATGGTCACTGTGGTATTGTATTCTCCAGTGGCGGTCAACAACTTCAGCATCCTGTACTTATCGCAGTAAATACATTCATGCTGTACATACTGCAAATAGATGACGACACCACCATGGAGTTTTGGATTCTATCCTGTGCAGAGATCTACCAGCGTATCCTAGGCGGTGAGATCTACGCTGTTCCACAACCTTCCACTGACAGGGAACTACTGTAAAAAATCTTGCGCTGTGTGCTCTGCACAAAAAAATTTTGCGCTCGGCTTCGCCAGGAATAGCCTCCCCAAACTAAGTTTGGCTAATTAGTGTATCATGACATTTATATTAGATTATATCAAAACACATGTTCCGCAAATGGAAATGCTTGGGGTTGTGATGCGTATTATATCATTTAGTTTGGTATCTTGGCTAGGTCCTGCAAGCCCATTTATGTTTGTGTGGATCTTTAACACCATAGATGCTGTGTTACTGACCTACTGTGCTAGACTCAAACAAGATCCAGCTTATACTCTGTTAAATGGGTTTTGGATCTTGGTGGGCATTATTGGCATTGCTCGAGCCGGGGGCTGGCTTTGAGTTTTTCGTCTAGCCGATAAATATCACTATGAACACTCAATATCTCCTACCCATGGCCCGCAACATGATCACAGGCGAGACTGTGAAAACCCAGGATCTCACTGGCACAAGATTCACCCAAAAGCAACGTGTGTTGGCTGAAGACATGGCTCGTCAGTTGGCTGACCGCATGACAGCTAGAACTGGTGACACATGGCAGGGCTTTGTGAAATTGTACACACCCAGCGAACGCAGCTGATCAGGTTGACATCTGCAGCAGTTTCATGTATACTATATACATCAACTACAAGGAGTAATTATGAAAACTGTGATTATGAGTTTGATTCTAGTGTGCTCTCCAGCTTGGGCAGATGTTGGCCTGCTGCAAAAGAACAACTGTCTGGCCTGCCACAATGTCGAACAAACAGTGGTAGGTCCCGCATTTCGAGCAGTGGCCAATAAATATCGCGGACAAGCAGATGCCGCGGACAAATTAGCCAGAAAAATACGTCTAGGTGGCAGCGGTGTTTGGGGCGCTATGCCCATGCCTGCACATCCACAGATCTCTGACGCAGATGCTAAAAAATTAGCAGTCTACGTTCTCAACATCAAATAATCAAGGAGTAACACATGTTTGGCGCAAACTATTCTGATCAAGACATATTGAATTATCGATCAGCAGAAGAAATCAACTCAGCCATGGGCCGGGTATACGGTCACATGAGCATGGCTGTGTTGGTATCTATGTTGGTCAGCTATTGGGTGGGCACCACACCTGAGTTGTTGGCATTCTTCTTCACTGGTGTGTTAAAATGGATCGTGATCTTTGCACCCTTGGCAGCGGTGTTTGCTGTCAGCTATGTATTGGGTACCAACCCCACTAAAGGCGTAGCTCAGTTATGCCTACATGGTTTTGCAGCACTGATGGGACTCAGCTTCGCAATGATCTTTGCTGTGTTTACCATGGGGTCGATTGTGAGTGCATTCATGGGTGCAGCCATACTGTTTGCGGTAATGAGCGGTTATGGATACTTTACCAAACGCAGTCTAGAAACCATGGGCCAGTTTATGTTTATTGGTTTGATCGCCATTGTCATCGCCAGCATTGTCAACATCTTTATTGGCAGCTCAGTGATGGCCACTGTGATCTCAGCATTGGCTATTATCATATTCCTAGGACTCACTGCCTACGACACGCAACGTATTCGTGAAATGATCTCAGTTGATACCAGCCCTGCGGTAGAAATATCAGGAGCATTGAGCTTGTACATGAACTTTATCAACATCTTTATCAATCTTTTACAACTGTTTGGTATTAGACAAGACTAAGGCAATCTACGCCAAGCGGGTAAATCAGCTCGCCACAAAAGACCAAACTGGGTCAACATCGACCCAGTTTCGAATTCCACAGTAATAATATTATCTTTACGTACAGTTTTAAATTTGATCGTTGGATAACATCTTTGAATACCTCTTAGTGCATTTCTTATACGACGAATACGACTCCATCGTCTAAACGGTAACACTAAGTCAGGTGTTATTCGATCAAATATTATTGATACTGAGTCCAATATGATATCCAGAAATACATACCAATAACAATTGCAGCAAATTCAATACGTTCACGATAATACCCCGAAGGCTTAGATTCTTTTCTAGATTTTTCCACAGATTCGATTATTGGGATCTTACCTGTGGTTAACTTAGGTTTGGAGTATTGCCATGGCGGCCTAGGTTTATCTGGAAAGATCATTTTCCGGGAGCGATACGATTGGCAATGCGCTTCTGTGTACCGTCTACTTTTTCTCTGAGATTAATAACATCGTCTCGGAGTTCATTGCCATGATCCTGACATTCCTGTAGATGATCACCTAGACTGTCTGCTAGTCCTGCTAGCGCACGGATTTCTAACTTGTTGATTTCTGCTGCTTTGAGTAGAATATCGGTTTCAGTTTCCGATGCGGTCACACGCTCTGCATTACCGTCTGCGGTAGATGCCTTCATCATGCGATCTAGTTCGCCGTCAAACCAGACTGCATTCTCATTACTGATATCATCACAGTGTTCTACCATCAGCTCGTTAACAGCATAGAAACGTTCTGACACATCTCCAATAGCACGGATAGCTGCTGCCATTTCTTTGATGATCTCTACCATTTCTTGATTGACATGATTACGATGATGTAGATAATCCAGTTTGGTTTTAGTGATCAACGAGTCTTGGAACAAGGCCTGCTGCGGATTTTGCGGAACTAGCTGCGTCAACATCATCATGCGATTACGATAGACATCGTCTGTGGTACGCATAATTAGCTCACGATTACCACCAGCGTTGATGGTATAGCTCTGCATGGCATCAGTGACATTTTCTTCGACAATTGATCGTGCTACCTGTACCTGTGCAACATTGAATTGCACAATGGCTTCTGAATCCCAGGCACGTCGGGTATTACGAGCAACAAGTTCTTGCTGTCTGCGGATCTGATCAGGATCCTGAGAACGGCTTTCGCGTTCCATACGTAGGAATTTCAGTTCTTCTTGTAGCTCACGGATCATGTCGTGATCCGTTTTGTTTTCTACAGGAGCTACTTCCTGCTTTTTAGTTCTGGCCATCTAAATCTCCTTTAAAGTAGACAGAAAAACACTTGATTCAAGTGCGTTTCTGAAATTGATTTAGGTCCAGCTCAGATCGCCTCACACGCAGGGATATTTAGTCGAGTATATTAGTCTGCTGTTCTAAACTGAGTTCTTGATCTTCTAATTCACGAATCTTGTCTGTGATTTGATCTATCAGGCCTAGATTGCGCAGGATCTTGAACACCACATTTTCTACAGAATATTCACCAGCACGATCCAATCCAGCCCTGCGCATGGTAGTGATCTTGTCTTTGACTGACCTCAGTTTGTCAAGATCTTTTGACAGCAGAGCCTGTTCTATCTGACTGAGCATGCTGTCTTTTTTGGCTTCCACTGCTTGATCATCTAGATCGGGTTCTGTCTTCTGCGGCTTGATCAACCAACGGCTGTCCATGACACTGTAGACGCCGGTGCTGTGGTGTGTTTCTGATTCGCCTTGCACATAACACTCTACTGGCAGGCCTTTTACTGTGATATCATGGTATTCTGCCCACAGTGCCTTTTTCGCTGAAAAAAGTTCTCTTTGTGCATCTGAGACTTCACCTTCAATGATCACGTGTAGATCAAGGTCGCTGTACTTGCTCCATGTGTAATTGGCATTAGATCCAGTTATGGTATAGTCTTTGATGTCGAGATCCACACCTACGAAATCCACAAACGCTCTGGCTATCTGCAGCAGCTTGAGGCGCACTTTGCCGTCTAGTCTGCCTTCTTGCCATAGTTTGGGATTTAGTTCTGTGTTTACCGTGACAAAATCTGTTTGGGAAAATTCTCGCAGTCGCATGTTAAACTCCGTAGCGATTGCGTTTGGGTTTGGCCACAGGACTCTGTGTTTCTGTGCTCTTGGGCTCTCGACTGCCACGATCAGCGAATAATCGCCCCTTATGGCCAGTGGCTCGCTCAGCTGCATGTATGATCTCTTCTTCTTCGGGGGTATATGCACTGATCACAGCATGCTGACCAGCAGGCCCGTAGGGCGGTTCTTCGTGATTGGCCATGGCAACACCAAATCTATAGACTTGATACCCATCTGAACTGGGCATGGTGGGAAACTCAAAGGCAGTGTTCATTGCCCGACTCTTGCGTTCGGGCATTTCTCGCTCAGTTATAAACTCTTTTGCTCGCATCCATTATTTAGCCCACATTAAGTGATAGGCTAGTAATGTTTGCTGATCGTAGAATTCTGCCATCAGCTTGAAATCGTCGTTGAGTTTATCTACAACTAACTGGCATTTTTCCTTGGGCTGTTTATTGATCCAATTTATTAGATCAACGCCTACAGTTTTGTGTACTTTAGGCCAGTCTACATCTATTATATCTTTGCCGTTGCGTGTGTGCCAATGATAAAGTTCAAATCTACTACTCTTCATCTGTGTTCATGCTGTTTAAAATTTCACGCAGTTTTGTGCTTTCTACCTGTGCTCGCACTTTGGCCACAGGTATGCCCTCAGAAGGCTCTTCTCTGTTACTGATTTCAGTTTTGCGTTTGATCTGTTCAATGATACTGGATCCGCCACGACTTCCACCGCTTGTGCTTTCTTGTTCATCTTCAGGCAAGTCGCTGATTCGTAGGCTTTCAAGATTAAACTCTAAATCAATCTTCATGCCTACACCACTCGATGAACGTGTCTTCATTAATTGTATTTGATATCGACCACGTTCACGCATAGCACGACTTGTAAAGATACCAAACACGTTATCTGCTGTTTGAATCTTAGATAGTCCACCTGAGATATGACTGTGATCAAATTCAACTTCTTCCACTGCTCCACGATTTAATTGTGCGGCAGTAACAAACACGCAGTTCTTTTCCACTGCTAGATTACGCAGTTCTTCTGATACATATTTGTCTTTGATAAACAAGTCTGCTGGGCTAATCTTCTTGCTCACAGGCATTAACAGGTCCAAATAGTCAACCAATAATACATCAACTTTCTTACCTACTTTGATTTCATATTCTTTTAGATATGCGCGAATGTCGTTGGCAGTCTTACCTGAAGGCATATATTTGATCTGTAACATGCCCGACTTCTTGCCAATCATTTTAACTTTCATTTCAACATCATCTAATTCTTTGAAAATATCTTTAGTCGACGTGCCTGTTATCATTGCATCGATACGCATGCTCACAAGTGCTTCTGAAAGTTCTAGTGTTAGATATACCACATTCAATCCCATCAACGCCCAGTTAACTCCTAGATTGGCAAGGAATAGGGATTTACCTGCACCCGAACCTCCTGCGAAGATATTCAGTTCTCCTCGATTCATCCCGCCAAATAGCTTGCGATCCATGCAAGGCCAGCCTGTGCTCACTTGACCGTTCTTGTCTTTGATACCCATTAATCGGCCACGGGGATCAGCAAAGTAGTCTGTGCCCATGTCTCGAGCAAGACCGATCTGCACTGCTTCTTTGATCAAAACTTCTACTGCACCATAGTCGTGTTTTTCAAGCAGGTCAGCCGATTGAATGATTGCACGTTCCAGCGCCTTGTGTTGCGTAAACTTTTCAAACTCGTCCATGAGCCATTCATTGTGGCCATCTTTGATGTCTTCGGGCTTGCGTAGATCAGTTCTGCAGGAAGCATTTACCATGTCATAGTCCGGTAACACGGAATATTCTTTGGCATACACATTCACAAACTCTGCAGCGTCTTGCAGTTTACGATCAAATAATGTGTGATCAAAAATACCTTGACAGCGAACAAATACTTCTGCATCTGCCAGCATGAGTTCAAGATATAATTTTTGTATTTCGTATCCGTAATCTTTTATCATATAATATATTATACACTAATTTCTAGGTGTTTTGCAACACCGAAGTTGTAATCCCATACACGCTGTTTTGTATGATATAGCACTGCACCAACTGAGCTACTAGGGTCACCGGGGTTAGGCAAACTCCATACATACTTCCATTGATCGAGCAGTTGTTTATTATATTTCGAGTTCATAGCACAACCCCCCATATATACTAGACAATCACTGCCAGTTAGTCTACGAGCAATAAGCATAACCATGTCAACTTGTTCCTCAAAGACCTGTTGTACGGCGGCGGCAATATCATATCGATCTTGTTGAGTGAGCATCTCCGGCCAGCCGTGAACTCCTGTATGAAAATTTGTGTTTAAGGAAACTACTCCGTTGAAGTATTTTCTTATCTGCAAAAGATATTTTTGAGAATCCCCCATCTCACTATCACGCTGTAATAGATGTTCTTCAGCTAAAGGTTTGTAACCAATTAACTGTGTAAATGCAGAATAAAATAATCCTAAACTGTTAGGATAAGATCTACTCCATACCTTTTTTATTTCACCGTGATTAGCTTCCCATATAGTAGCACATTCAAACTCACCGATAGCATCTAATACCACAATCGCACAATGGTTAAACGGACTAGTATAATACCCTGCAGCTGCATGGCTGGCATGATGTGGTGTATATTGTAACTTGGCGTACGGTACTTTGAGTGTTTTCACATACGAGGATGGTAGGTCGTTAAAATCAAAAACTCTATTCCATTGACCGGCACGTGCCTGCCTAACCTTTTTAAACCATGGACGTTCATACCAAAATATTGTATTAGGACCGCCATAGTTAACTGCTCTACGAATAATAGCTGAATCTAACTTATCGCTAGCAGATTGTTCAAATGTCAACAAGCGACCACTACTGAACACAGACAGACTACTACCGTGGTTAAGAGCGTTTATTCCCCAGGTAATCATTTGTAGATAAAAGGATCACGTTTACGTAATTCGGCAAGTCTTTTCTTAAACCGTCTGTGTTCTTGATATTTGTTCCAAGGATAGAGCAGAAAATCTATTATTTTTTTAAACATTTTCTAATATTTCCAATTTATGTTCTTGTTGCTTTTTTGCCATGTTGATTTTGATTTGTCCTTGTTGTGCAGTTTTTATTGCATCAACAATCACAAACAATTCTCCATATCTCAATACTGCGTCCGCTACATCTTTAACATCAGAGTCCCAATTAGGCATAGCCACTGCCCAATCGAGTTCTGCCGCACGATCAAATAACGTCAATCCTGCACGATCCTGATCGGGGATTACAATAACTTCTGCACCTAAACTGTTGATGATGCGACTCTGCTGCTCTGCTATTTCATTAGTGAGCAGTGCTACTCCGCCTATTGCCAAAGCATCAAACGGCCCTTCACATACAAATACATACCGCTGTTTGTCTGATTGTTTATCGAAGTTAAAAACAAAATGAGGATGTTGATCTGATAGATATTTAGGTTTACCGTTTTTAACTTTGCGAGCAGTATTACCTACAACTCGCCCTTCCCATCTAAAAGGAATAATCACACGGTCTGTATACCCAGTTGCAGGACTCCAGTGGAAGTTACCATCAAATGGATCGTATCCTCTGTTGACAACATAGGCAATCACGGGTTCTATTTCTGAAGATATGTCTTTCCAATATTCACCGTTCACCCATTCTAACAAAGGCATTGCATCTTCTGGTAATGGTTTATCTTCAAATGTCAACTGAGTCTGTTGTGCTGCGGGCTGATACTCGTCGCCTTCAGTTTTCAGTGCCTCAAACACTAATTCCTTAATAGTGTCTTCGCTGGCTCCTAGCCACCTGCATAGGGTTTTCATCTTCTCACCGATCGAGCTGCCGGGTTGCCAACCAGTGGTAAATTTGCAATTGAAACAGTTGTAGACTACACTGTTGCCATCGAATCTTATACCAGCACGTTTTCGAGTGTCCGGACTGTGTCCTCGATGTTGACAGCAGGGTGCATTGAATGAAGTCCATCCTGATGGACTGGATTTAGCACGAGGTGGAAGTAGTGTTCGAAATTTATCAACGACTAGAGTCATACTACAAGTATACTATCTGTACAGTATCTTGTCAACGGTTCCCACTGAAATATTAGAGTCATCTAACACAAATGTTTTGACTCCGTTATAGGAAAGACCAGTATAGGAAAATCCAGTAATACCACCATCTGCATTTACCGCAGAAACAGTGATGGTTAAATCGTTGGTTAATAATTCTCCGCCCAATTTATTGCCAGTGATTACAATAGTGTTGCCCACATCATATCCTTTGCCAATATTGCCTATGGTAACATTATATGTCAGTAACATGGTTTGAGCTATGGTAAATCTTGCAACACTGGATACATTGCCCGGTGTGTGTTTGACTCTGAACCAATTATACTTGCCTGTGACGTTTTTATACTGCTCGGTAGTGAGATCTACATTGGCCACTGTGATCCATTTGGTTTCTCTTGGGGTAGCGCCTTGATCCTCTAGACTTGCCTGTATCTCCACTGTGCCTTGGTAATTAGTGGAATAAAATTGAAATGTGTGTATAGGATAAGCAGGAGATGTGCCGGGACGAGCATCTATGATAGCGCTGGTATAGAATGGCGCTGGGTCTGTTGCTCCTTGAGTAAATGGATTGGTGTAGTTGAATGTGTCTACCACCACGCTGTCTGCCACTCCGCCGTAAACATCGCCGGTTATCTCAAGCGTTCCGATAGTATCATACTGGCTGTCCATATACAACGGGATTTTAGAAGTCACTGTGTAGTCTGTGCTATCAACTGTAGATCGTACTTCTTTAACTATACTGTAATTGTAAAATCCTGTGTCAAGATCCAGCAGCTCCTTATCGGTGAGGATCACAGTTACCTTGCCTGTGGCAAGATCCATGGCTGTGAAATCTTTCTGTAGAACTAAATCTTTAGTGTCTTGGCTTACGAGATTAAATACCAAAGTGCTGCCTGTGATGTTGCTGGCTTTTTGATCACTGTTGCGGACCTGTATGTCTATGCGATTATCAACCCCACGGAATATTTTTAGATTTCTGTTGTACACTCTGCGATACCTCTCAGTTGACCAAGTGTCCGTTGGAGTGGTAAATACATCGAGTTTGTTGGCATATAAATAAACAGGATTGAATTGCATACACTTAACGGACCTTTTGCAGTATTTATCGAATGAGAATAACAACTAACCTACAAGAAAATTTTCCTTTTATCAGCGTTGTAATGCATGTTAGCCATGAATATGTGGGCATCATTATCAACCAAGATGCACAGGTCACCAGCATGTATGACTACTCTATGATAAAAACCGACGAAGAAAAACAGCGATTTTTAGAGTTAGGCGAAACTTGGTGGTGGGAATCAAATAGACAGATTCCTATCAATATTTTTCTAGCTCGAGAAATCCTCGATTTCAGATATGTGATTAAGAACTTCTCAACTAAAGACGTTAAACTAATGCACGGACCTTGTACTAGTCTCAATGACATCATTGTTAAGAGAATCAAGCGTAAGTCGATTACCTTGGTTAGAAAGATAGGTTAACTGTACCCATAACTGATCTGCTCACAGATCAAATTCATTTGAATCACAACAGCCGCAGCATATGCAGTGGCATGAGATTTCTTAAAGAAGTATTCGTCATTCTCTGGCTTCGTCCACACTTCCGTCATAATCGTAGTCCAATCTTTCCCAATCAGATAACGTTTCGCGGGTCGAATCATTGCCAGCACTGCTGCCAATTGCTCGATAGATTCTGGTTTGCTTTGTCTCAGAATAGACCCATGCCCATTCACATGGAACAGATTCTGGATAAATTCTTCGTCTTGTAGTAGGTCCCATAATGGTTCAGTCTCCATTAGTTGAATGAGATGTATTTCATCTCTAATGCCTTTATAGATTCCAACATTTAAAAAATCAATCTTAAAATATGCTTCTGCGTCTGCGTGATCATAGGGAACGCTACAAACAGCTTCTACAGCACTCATAGGTACACTGTGTAGGTACACCCCAGTGTTATGCTTGATTAATCGATCGTTGTCAATGCGACTGGCCGGTATGTGTTTAAATAATTTCAGTGCAGCATCTCTGTCTACAAAATCTATGTCTATATCAGGCATATTATTTCCATATCATTTCAATGTTGCCTTCAGCAATCTTTTTCCATTGTAGTGTGCCTGGAGACGGGTAAGGAGTATAAACTTCTCCAGTTTCTTGATCGATCAAAATCCATTTAGCTGGACATTTGGTATTGATTGTTATTGTTGTAGGTTGAGATAATTCCTCAACCATACTTCCGTCTTTGAGTTTTCTCATTGCATTTTAGTAGTTTCAAATAATAACAGCGGCAGTGTCTCAGCTAGAAATTCAGCATACTCGTCAGCAGCTTCTGCATCCGCAAAGTTCGAAAATTTAACATATACGCAGTGTTCTGAGTCTTCTTCTGTGCTCATGACCTCTATATTAATATCGTCGCTGGAAATAAATTCTTCGTTGTTTTCTTCTGTCACAGTATTTTAGCCTCTTTGATAACATCTTTTACTAATTCGTGATCCGCTGGCAGTGATTTAAATCTACGCAGCCAAAACTGTGGATCGATAACAGGTCCGACGATCTCCAATTGTTCATCATTCATGCGTTTTAGCATCTCTTTACCTGCCCGGGTATTTAATATCATCCACGGAGATATCAGCCCTTCTTTAATATCATGTGTGGCTCGATTTAGATTCACGTAGGCAAAATAGTGTTCCCATGCTGCAGAATTTGATTCTCCCCAGGTCATCATGGTCATGATACTGCGTTGAATCGCACCATCTGCGGGTTCTATCTTTATAAGTTCAGTGATATAATTAATATACAGTTCATCTCTACACCAATGGTCGAGCTTGACACCGCTCTTGACCACATAGTCTACGAATCTCTCAGGATATATAGGTGCTGTATTGACCAGGAAACTACCGAACTTCACAAATGCTGTGTAGAAGCTTGACGAAGCGAATTCTTCAAATGTCTTAGGCTGCTGTGCTTTTTGTGTGAGTTGATAGAATCGTTGAAAGGTCAATAATCCCATCATCACATGTTTTTCGTCACGGCTGAGGTGCCTACGTTTTTGTTCACAGACATGCACTACCAAAGTTTTTTCTTTGGCAAATAATTTTCCGCAATACTCACAATTATAATTTAATTGCATTGATTTGTTTTTTGTCCCAGCCAAGGTCTTGGCAGTAGTCTTTGATTTCGCGATCTGTGGTAATGGCTGCAAGTGTAGCAAGATCTGACCTTTTCATAGTTGGAAATAATTCTGCAAGCAGTTCTTCTTTTTTATTTTTTTCTTTCTTTAGGGCGATCCATTCGTGAAACTGTATGTCTTTGCTATGATGGCTACATGCAGTCAAAGTTAACCATTGCAGTTTAGGATGTTTAGCAATGTTAGCCCAGTTCTTATTGTAGTATTCATTAACTACGAGCAGATAATGTTCTTGTATTTCTCGATCAGTGGTTGCAACACTGCTGATGTAACGATTAAGATTCCACAAATCGCCCTTGATTTCTTTTCTACCTTCTTCTGTAACCGCATTCCAAAGTTCTTTGATTCCCATATCCACTGCAGGAATCATATCTTTGAAGAGATCTACGTGTTTATTTTTTCCCATGGTCTTTGCTCAAGTGATATACTAGTATAGCACGATCCAGAGCAGATTGCAAGGCCTCGTTGGTTTTTGCTGCTCGACGGATTTCGCCCCAAAGTTTATCTTCCTTGATATGTTCGTATAACGGACGACCATCGTTGGTTCTTGGATCAATTTTATTTTCATATTGATATCCAATTAGTTTTCGATCAGTTTTACCAACTTCTCTGGCGTAGATTTCTTCGCCATTGCGTTCGTAAACATAAGTAGCGCCCGGAGTTAATGTTCCCATATCATTTCATTCTATAAATTTTAACACCAGTTCGGAATCCTTCCAATCTTTAAATTGCTCTTTCCACCATTCGGGATCTAATCTATCGCCCTTAAAATATTGGTCTAGTGCAGGATCGTCCTTTGATGCTTTTCCCTTTTTTAATTTATTTCCTATGAAACAAAATTTTGTAGTCATCTGCATCAGTTGATTAACTACCGTTGGAAAATCTGCATCAGGAACTCCTGCCAAAGATTGAATTGCAATTATGCTGTCAAATTTAGCATCGTCTTCGGGATGCTTAGAATACTCATCAACACAGGGATCAAAGAGATAAAAAGAATCTAGGTTTAACCATTGGTCAAATGTTGGACCACCAAACCATAGATTACATTTTTCTTTATTGAAATAATGAAATGCTTTGCCGCAACCATAATCTAATAGCGTCTTAGCATTGTGTTTGTTAACGAGTTCTTTAATATCAAAATGATATTGTATAGTTGCTACACCCGAATAGACTTCTTTCTTAAAATGATATTGTCTTGCACGTTCAACTGTTTGATAATACGCATCACTGTACATTTTTTAAAATATCCTTGTATATTTCTAAATATCCATTTGCAGTTTTTTGATCTCCTTTAAGAGTTAAAAAAATGCCTTTTCCTCTACCAAAACTCATCCACTCGCCTACATTTAACCTAGCATACTGATATTTTTCATCTAGCAGATTTAAAACATATTGATCCCACCCATATTGCCAATTTTCCAAAGGCATTGACAATAGTTGTTCTTTAAACTCATTTCTAAATTTAGAGTCGCTGCCGTAGGTAACTAGGCCAGCCATCCATCTAACATTTTTTTGATGTCGCTGAACATGAATAGAAGATAATATTTCATGAAACTCTTTCTTAGTAAATGATCTAGTACACAGTGTATCACAATCTATTGACATTACTAATTCGTTGTTAGGGAAAATATCAGAACATTTTAAAAATCTAACTGCTTGGTAATACGGAACCTTACATGATTCGTTAGGAAACTCAACAAATTCTTCGTAGTATTTTACCTTTGATATTTTTTCATAAGGCTTATCAGGATTTACAATAACAATGTGTAGGTTAATCCACGGAGTAAATTTTTGTATACTCTTTGCACAATTTATAGCCCATGCGTTGTAGTATTGTGAATCACACGCTAATAAAATGTTATACATATTAAAAATTTTTTATTTCTAACAACATGGTATCGTAGGAAGGTATTTCAAAGTCGACAAGTTTCCTAGTATCGATTAAAATCTTATTAACTGGTTTAGGACCTTGTGTTTGAACAATTGTTTTATTTAAATTAAAAATTGTGTTTATTTTTAATAATAAATCGTATTTGTTGATCTTGTTTTTATTATTCACTAAATGATACACGCCGGTAATTATTGGATTACTAATATGCCGATTGATGCACTTTGCTAATTCAAGGGTTGTAATCCCATTCCACCAGGCGTTATCCCATCCCTGCAGTTCTGCGCTAGGATTAGTTAATATCCAATTCATCAATCCTGTACCGTTAGTTTTAATTTCAGTACCGATAATACTCATCCTAAAAGTAACATCTTTAGAATTATTAATTTCTCCTAGAGACTTAGAACTACCGTAGGCATTCATTTCGGAGTGAACATCGTCCTCAACATAATCTCCTTTTTTACCATCAAATACACAATCAGTTGATAAATGAATAATCTTAGTATATGTATCTTTGTATACATACTCGAGATAATGCGGAAACCAAGAATTAATAATTGCTGCTCTATCAGGACGATCGTTGCTGTCTTTAACTAATAATCCTATACAGTTAATAACAAAATCAAAATCTTTTTCTAGAGTAGAAAACAATATTCTAACACCATCTGTATTTTCGATGTCAATCAAAAAGTCAGCGTTGTCTCTAGCCACTGTTATTACTTGGTGCTGTTGTTGCTTTAGGTATCTAGCAATAACGTGGCCAGCCATACCGTTACTTCCAATTACTAAAATTTTCATATGAAATTACCTTTCTTAAGCATTTGTTTAATTGCATCACCTTTCATGATAAATGTCTTCGAACTAAATTCTTCCTCTGAAAACTTTTCTAAATTTTTATATTTGTCTACTAATACTTGCTTAGGATTGAACGGCAATATTACAAAATATGCATCATCATATCTGTAAGACATTACTGCTTCGTGTTTTGATATCAACATTTCGTCTAATTTTTCTCCGGGCTTACTGCCCATCTCTGTAATTTCTGCATCACCGTAGACATCTATTAAAATGTCTGCGATATCTTTGATATATGCTGCTGGCATATTCATTACAAATGTTTCGCCACCTATACTTTCTTCAGCAGCCTTGAACAGTAGTTCTATAGCTTCTTCTAGTGTTAAAAAGAATCGAGTCATCCTTAGATCAGTGATAGTAACAGGACCACCACTACATATTTGTTCAATGAAGTAGGGTATAACACTTCCGTTGGATCCCATAACATTGCCGCCACGTACACAGACAAATCTAGTATGATCAGTTAGATCATTGGCCTGAATGATTAATTTCTCACCTACTGCTTTGGTCATTCCGTATAAGTTTAATGGTTCGACTGCCTTGTCAGTGGATACATCGATGACTTTTTTTACACGGTTTTCTATAGCTGCATTGACTACATTTGTAGTGCCAGTAACATTGGTTTTGATAGCTTCTTGTGGTTGATCTTCACAGATAGGTACATGTTTAAGAGCAGCCATGTGAAAAATGTAATCAACATTCTTAGTGGCAAACTTAACTGCTTCATAGTCTCTAACATCGCCTATGATGTATTTGATTTTGGAATTTTTAAATTTTCGTTGCATTAATACCTGTTGAAGTTCACCCCGTGAAAAGATAATAATTTCTTTAGGATTATGTTTTTCAAGCATCAGTCGAGTTAGGGTCTGCCCCCATGAGCCGGTTCCGCCGGTAATTAAAATTCTTGCGTTGTCAAAAATACTATCATTCATATTTTACTCCAATATCGTCTGGGCTGTGAAATAATGCCCTGTGTTTTTTATCTAAAGATTCTACTTCTTCCGCCGGTCTTGTATTTGTGTAGTAATACAAAATTAATGATCTTCGGCTTCTGTCCTTGGGACATTTTAACGGAGTAGGATGACCATGAAAACTGAAATCGTCAGTTCTAAATATAACTAATCTATTGAGTACGGGACTGATTTTGTCAACACAGACTTCTGGTTTATTATCACTGGTTCTCGACCACATTTCTAGATGACCTCCCCATTCTTCTTGCCAATGGTCATTTAAATATAAAATAACATTGAGTCTTCTATGCACTCCCATCAGGTCATGCCAGTTGCCGTCTGCATGTACAGCTAGTGTACCACCTGTATTGATCTGATTAAAGCCTCCACCTGTTAGGTAAGGATCAGGAATAAGTCCATTAATGCCAGTTAGCTTAGATAAGAATCTTAAAAATGTTCCACCATTTAAAAAATTAATTAAATTTAATGTGTTGGCGGGCACATCGCTGTCATCTTTCCAGTCACTGCGCCATTTGATTTGAATCTTATCGTGATTGCGCTTGTCCCAACTTTCGAAATTCTCGTTGTCAAAATCCGTTAATATTTCATTGATAACTTCTTCTGTGAAAAAATTATCTATAGCAATATAATTGAACGGTTTTTTAGATTGAAATTTGCTAGAAAGATTTTCTAAATCAAATTTGTCAAATTCTACATATTTTTTTTTCATAATTGACTTTAGTTCGACAGAAGTATATTAACAACTACATCTGATACATTATCTTGATCGTATTCTACAGGTACTTTCCAATTTCTGTTAGCTAGTTTCATTCTGTTAAAACCAGCAACAATATTATCTTGATTTAATCCGCTGATTATGTTGGAGCCACACCAAACAGTTTCGGGTCTTTCAGTAGTATCTCTTATAGTCACCGTTGGAATTTTAAATAAACACATTTCTTCTTGTACAGTTCCGGAATCGCTGATTGCCATAAAGCAATTTTGTTCCAATTTAACAAAATCAAAAAAGCCCAGGGGTTCTAACATAACAATATTATCAGTGTTCACATTAAACTTTTGTATTTTGTCTTTGGTTCTAGGATGGCAACTAAAGATAACTTTATATTCTTTAGAAATTTCTTGTAGTGCTGCGAAAATATTTTTTAGCCTATAGTCGTCGTCTACATTTTCAGCTCGGTGTGCAGTTACTATAACATATTCTTGTGGCCTAACTACTAGTCGATCGAGTATTGTTGATTTAGAAATCTTATGTTGATATCGATTAATAACTTCTTTAATAGGATTACCAGTAACATAAATTCTGTTGTTAGGTACACCTTCTCTCAATAAATTTTGTCTGCTTAGTTCTGTATAAGGTAAATTATAGGTGCTGACAGCGTCAATAATTTTACGATTTTTTTCTTCAGGAACTTTTAAATCATTACATCTGTTTCCTGCTTCCATATGATATACCGGAATATTAAATCGTTCAACAATAAATGCAGACAATCCCGAATTAGTGTCACCTAGTACTAACACTCGTGTTGGTTTAAATTCATTAATTGCCTGTTCGACCCCTATAAGTATTTTACCTAATTGTTCGCCGAATGATGCTGACTTGCTGTCGATAATTTTATCAGGTGCTCGTAGTTCTAATTCTTGAAAAAAGATTTCATTAAGGTTAGGATCATAGTTTTGTCCGGTGTGCAGTACATAATGATCGCAGGAATCATCGAGTTTAGGAATAATACAGGCCAGTCTTATAATTTCAGGCCGGGTTCCTAAAATTGTTAAAATCTTAGTCATTTGAAAATGTGCCAACAAAATATTGTCGAAGGCCGGGTAAATTTAAATGTTCCCAATCGGCAAAATCTGCTTTATGCCACAGACTTTTATGTATGTCGAAGGTATTGCCATAACACCATAATCTTGGATCGTTTACATTTTTATGATTATCGTCCCAAATTTCTTCTAATGGAGTTAACAATATAATTTTTTTATTTGTAATCTTTTTAACACTTTCGATCAATTTTAATCCAGCGGTTTTATCAAGATGCTCGATAAAATCGATCATTAACACATAATCAAATTTTTCATCCTTTAATAATGATTCTAGATCGACAGTCTCTAAGTCAGCAACAAAGTCTGGATTTACAGATTCCCAAGCATCAACTGTTACAATTTTTTTACATTTGGTAAGAAAAGGATCTGAATAGAGTTTCGGGCCACATCCTAAATCTAATAAAGTACTGCCTTCTTCAATAGTCGAATGTAGGTAATTCATTAATTGATCATTAGAGCTTGCTCGTTTACCGTTAATTACATGTTTCATTTTATATCTTCCTTATTGTTTGCCCTAACAGAGAGATTTTTGATATTTTCGATGTGAAAGGCATAGTTGTCTTGAGAGGCCGGCGGATTTAATGGATTATTAAATCCTTTACCGTGATACTGGTGTATTGTCCACGGATCCTCTACAAACTGTATCTGTAGTTCTTTCTTTTTAATTCTCTGAATAAATTCATCATCGTCATAATTAAAGCCAGCAGCATATCGTTCGTCGAACCCATTTAATTCTATTAAATTTTTTCTAGTAATTGCTGTGGTAAAATGATAGGATGCCGGACGATGCACACTGTGATTATACCAACGACCTGCTGAAGTTGTTACATCTAGATAGTTATTTGAATGTAAATCATTCAATTCTCTTTTTCCGCTAGCAAAGCAGTGAAAAGAAAGATATAGATCATCAGATAAATTGTTATCGGTATAAGCAATAACATCCCCCATATGACAACATTCTGGATTTTGAATAATTATCTTATCGCCACGACTTTCTCTAAATCCTACGTTGTAGGGTATTGAAGGTCCTACATAGGTTTTTTTAGAATTAAGATTCTGCATCTTTATAATTTTAAAATTTAAAGATTTAAATTCCGAAGAAATTGTATCAATGGAATGTTCCTCGGAACTGTAATCGTCTACGATAACAACTTCAAAGTTTTTTGATAAACTTTTTTCGATAGTTTTTAATGTATATCGCAGTTGCGGTAAACGATTATAATAAGCCATTACTATAGATATCATACAAATTTAATCTCTGCTGTAACGTATTTTTGTCGTTGGTTGAGACTATGTACAATTTCAACTCCCGATTCAAGCACTGGATTACTTTGTTTTCTTTTAATTCTAATATCGAAAATGATTTTAGTGTCTGGATGGGAGTGCTTCAAAATTAACTCTCGATAAGTACTTGACGGATAATGAAACCCACAACTTACCCAAGATGTAATTAGATCGAATTTAAGATCTTCAGGAAGTTGAATATTATTACAATCTATAAGATGATAGTTCTGTGTTCCTAATTTTTTAAGTTCTTCATCTAATTTTTGCAAAGGATAATAATATAAAAACTCATCCGAAGTTAAGTGGTATGCTCCAGTCGCTGCTGTAGATAGCTTTGTGTCATTATTCTTAGAATCGCCGTCTAATAACCAAAGTTCAGACCCGTGCATCTGATTAAACAATCTTGATTCCCAAGCAAGTCCGCACCCGATATCTAAGATTTTTTTCGGGGGAACTTTTAGATATTCATTGACTATATCAAAGTTTTCTTTTTTATATTGTTGATATCGTTCCGTCGACCAAACACCATCAATCCAATTGTTTTTACTCATTTAGAATACCCCACAGTTTCACGTTCAATATCGTTGTGATCAAATTCTGCCCAATACAATTCAAAGGCAATACAATCCGTGACAGCTTCAAATTGATGATATTCGCCAGGTGCAACCTTTGTATATTCACCTGCTTTAAGCACAGTCTCATCTACGAGATCATAATTATTTTTCCATACACGGATAATCATTTCGCCAGATTCAACAAAGAATCCGTTCCATTTAAATTTATGTTTGTGCTTGGAACACACACCGCCTGCTGTGGCTTCAATTCGATGAAATTCTAATACGCCATTGGCTTCCAATAGCTCGGTCTGTCCCCATACTTTTCCTGCCTTCATATCAACTCCTTAATATGTGTATTTAATTAAATTAATTTATGCAACTGTAAAACTTCGCTTTGTCTCGATACTTCTTTGACAAAAAACACACAGGGAGGATTTTTTTCTTCACTGAGTGGCACAGTCAACAGTTGTCCATTTTTCATCTTAGGAAAATACCAACGCACATCTTGATAGATATTGACAATTTCCACAGGCATGAATTCTGCTCTGAATCCTTTAATTGGATTGAATACTAATGCATCGAACCCTCTTTCATTGATACTGGTCAAAGGCAAGACTTCTGGATCTAATCCGCATTCTTTGTCTCCTACTACCATACACCAATCCAGCGGCATTTGAATTTCGTATCCACCTATGTTTAAGACAATAGCAGGCGAATTGAATGATTCCAAAAATATCAAGGGCATAAAAAAGAAATCTGGTTCTAGAGGATTTGAATTGTCTAGCACCGAAAATCTTGTGTCTTCATCTACCTCGTCTGGTAGTTCATTTAAATCAAATGCTTGATTGTTTAATGTGAGTATTCTCATATGTTAACCTTGGTGATGGCAAAGGGGTACTTGGCCTCTTTGTAAAACTTTTTTCTTTCTATTAAATGTCTCTTACTGTATTTGCATGCCGACGTAATGTCCCAGATTTCGACATGGTCTTTGTCTTCTGCTTTTCTAATGCCTCGCCCAATGCTTTGTATAACGCGGACAAAGCTCTTTCCGGGTTCAAGAAGAACCAGATTAAAAATGCGTGGAATATTAATACCCACAGCGGCCACA
>Ga0164292_10001055_pt1 | contig 21934 bp, 20 predicted proteins | sample GEODES117metaG_FD_111486 | JGI IMG/M metagenome (GOLD analysis project Ga0164292, IMG submission 111486) | Eutrophic lake water microbial communities from Lake Mendota, Wisconsin, USA - GEODES117 metaG | ecosystem: Environmental > Aquatic > Freshwater > Lake | place: USA: Lake Mendota...
AAATATGTAGAAACTGAAAAATATATAGGTATATCTGAAAATAATATATGTTTATATTTATGTGGATTATTAAATATTCCAAACCTAAGAGAAAAAAAAATAGTAAGTTTGAATATTATTGATTAATATAATTATTTAAACTAATAATACTGTATTATTATAAATATGTTTCCTTATCGTAGAGTACATTATGGAAATAAATTTAATTCATTATCAAAAGAAAGAAAAATTGATGTTATAATAATTTCTTCTTTATTAAGAGAACATAAAGAATATCGTAATGTATCTATTGAAGAACAGGAAAAAATAGAATACAGTATAGAATCTAGTTGTCACGAAGAAAAAAATAAATATAATGTATCCATATCACTGATTAAAGGAATGTTAAGTAATGAAAAGTGTAGAAATATATTAGTACCAAAATTACTATCTGGAGAAATCTTACCAAATAATTTACTTAAGTTAAAATTGTCAGATATTACCAATTCTCATATTAAAGTTTATGAAGAATTTAATAATAGACAAAATGCTCAATTGGTTCAAAAATCTTCTTCACTTTATAAATGTAAAAAATGTGGTCTAAGAAATACTGTTCTTAGAGAAGAACAAAGAAGATGTCAGGACGAATGCGCTACAATCATTATAACTTGTCTTACAGATGGATGTGGATATGAATGGAAAAATTAATTTTTTAAATATAATCTAAAGAATGAATTGTAAGTTTTCCTTTTCTTCCTATTCTTTGCGCTCTACCAATACATTGAATCATTTCTGCATCACAAAGATTATCAATTATAATTAAATCGCTTGTACTTTGTAAATTGATACCAGAAGAATAGTATAGGGTATGAATAATTAATATATTTATTTTATCTGTATTTTGAAAATCATAAATAATTTTATCCATTACTTCAGTTCTACCCATTAAAACCACAAATTCTAAATTATTTTTTTTTAATTCTTCTTTGACTTTTTCAATACCTTCATCAAATTTAACAAATATTAAAAATTTTTTAGGAATAGATTTATGTTCATTCTCAATATTTGAATTACCTAATAATATTCCATTTAGTAATGGAACATTTTTTCTTTCGTGAGTAATATTATCTTTTAAGATTTCTATTAAGACAGATAATTTAGTACTTTTACTTTTAATTTCTGGTGGTTGAACAGATGATATTTCAACTTTTGTCGCATCACAAACCAATATAGATTGTTTTAGTTCTTTTTCTACAAATATAGTATTATTTTTCATAACAATTTCACCACGACAACAAGGACATTTGCCTGTAATATTAGAATTACTGGCTTTTATATTTGTTGCTTGTGCAAAACAAGTAGAACATATAGACTTACCACAGCATTTTACAATAATAAAAGAAATCTCTTCAAAAGATTCTAAACATACAGGACAGCCTTCATTTATACCGTTCTTGACTCTATTAAATACATTTTCTAATTTAGTTAAACTTTCTTTTGTTTTTTTAATTTCTGATAAAATTAAATTATAAGTAGTATTTTTATGATTTTCTATAATAGGTATAAGTTTTCTTAAATCAGTAACATTTGTTTCTTTTAAGGTTACTGGTAATTTATTGATTTCTTCTTCGGAATTTTCTTCGGAAGTTAAAAATGATAAATATTCTTTCAATTCATACATTGTTTGTTTACTATCTATCATAATTTTACTTAAAACATCTTCAATAGATTTTCCTTCTATTCCTAGATATTTTGCGGCTGTAGATATAGCTCCGCCGTTTAACATGTTAACTAAATTATTGTTTCCAGAAAGATTATTAATTATTTCAATCTTGGATTTATGTTCATTTACTATAGGATAGGAATACATTTCTGGAGTAATAATATTATTAATTTCTTTATTATCATTAATAAATACTGCCATTTTTGATTCTATTAAATCTTTTAATATATTATGATTTTCGGTATTATCTAGTGATTCAAATATATATTCCACTGGACCATTATTAACACACTTGTTTGACTGTATTTTTTTATTAGTAGCACTAACAAACCAAGAAAAATGCGCATTAATAAAAGTAAAATCTCTTGGAAGACCTACAAAATCGGGATCATCATAGAAAACTCTATAAAAGCAAAATTTTTGAGAAATTTCTGCTATACAGGTAACTATATGTTTAGTTTTTTTATCATTAAAAGAATCGAAATTAGTCTTTCCACTAATAGTTCCGTTTTTGATCAGTACTATTTTATAATTAATAATAGTATTTTTTTCTATGTGTTCATAAAATAAATTTAGTGTTTTACAATCTTTAATTACAAAAACTGAAATATTAAAAAGATTTATATAATTTTCCCATTGTTTTAAGTTAACAGGAGCAACAATGATTAAATTTACAGGTTTACAAACATTAAAGAATTTTTTAACAGTATACCAATTTCCTTGTACTTGAATACTACTGTATAACCATCTATTTTTTATATCAATATTATTTTGTAGTATATGAGCACAAACAGTTATAGATTTTCCAACTCCGGGGTTTCCTACAAAAGCTGCTCTTGTATAATTACAATTTTTTTCAAATACTTTCATTTCTCCAATAGCGCATTCTTGATATCTAAAAAGTGTTGGTAGTGACATTTTTATTATAATAATACATAATATCAAATTTAAAAGATGATTTTAAATTTAATTTAAAAAACAAAATCAAAATGGATTTATCTGGAATTTCATCATATGTATTAATTTTTTATATTTTGTTATTAAAAACTTTAAACAGATCTTTTTCTATTTTCATTATTTTATGTATTGAATATTTGCGCTTTTCTATATCAAAAATTGAACATCAAGTTTGATTTTTCTATATAATAAATTTGATTATTATGTATATACAAAAAATGTTTAAAAATAATATAAGTCGTTTACCCGGTTGGGTTAAAATTATCCTCAAAGATAATATTACCAATGTTTTATCAAACTATAATAATACACCAGAAAACTGTTATCCAAAAAAAGATAATGTATTTAATTTTATGATAGGTATAGATGATATAAAATTAATTATACTCGTTCCATCTCCTTCATATATATGGCATAATGAAACAATTACAATTGCTGGTAAAAATATAGAAAACTGTTTAAAAAAAAATAATTTATTAGATTTTAATTCATCTATAGAACAAGATGTATGGAAAGTTAATGGTATTTTAGTATTTCCATATAAATTAATAGACGAAGAAAAAGAAATTGATACTTGGAGAAATATAACTGATATATTATTAAATAAAATTGTAAAAAACAAATGTGTGTTAATGTTTGGTAAATTTTCTGTAGATTTTAAAGACTCTGAAACATTAAAATGGAACAGTCCAAATATAAAAACAAATGTTGGTAAAAATAAGTTTATGGAATGTCCTCATTTTGTTTATATAAACAAAAAATATAATGTTTCTTTTGAGGAAACTTATAGTCAAAAAACTATTGAATTTATTGAAAAAAATAGTGAAGAAAAAGTAGAGATGGATATATTTACTGATGGTGGATGTGATAATAATGGAAAAAAAAACAGTACTGCCGGATCAGCTATAGTTTTTAAAGAATCAGTATTTAATAGTAGAACATATGTTAATTATTTTAAAATTTCTCACTCTATTATAGAAAATAAAATCATATATCCAACATCTCAAAGAGCCGAAGGTTTTGCTATTTTACATGCTTTAAAATATTTAGAAGAACAAAAGCACACAAATAAGTATACTATAAATATTATAACAGATTCTGAATTTTGGATTAAGATGATAACTATATATATGCCAAAATGGTTTGATGAAACATATGACAATTTTAAATTACGTGCAAATAGTGATATAACTATTAATATTCATAAATTAAATTCTTCTTTATCTAATCGTTATAATATTATATTTAAACATATAAAATCTCACAATAAAGACTTATCCGCTTCTACTAATAATATTGTTGGAAATGATATAGCTGATAGATATGCCAGTATCGCCAAAAGATTAAATCACTTTAAAATAGTATCGGAATTGTTATAATCAATAAGATTATTATTGTTTTTTTTTAAAATTTGATAGTATATTATTATATAAAAAATGAATAATATTATTGATACAACGTATGATTTTAAAAAAATTAATGTATTTACTGGACCTATGTTTAGTGGAAAAACAAGATTAATTATAGATTTTATAAAAGAAAATAGATATAAATGTGTAGTATATTCACACTACTCAAATAAACATAAAAATGATAGTGAAGAAAAAAAAGTTATAAGTTCTAGAGCATATGATACTGTTGTTTCTTGTATTAAAATAAATAATTTGTTAGAATTGTGTAATAGTAGGAAAATAGATGAATTCAAAACTAATGATATAAAATATTTAGTTTTTGACGAGATTCAATTTTTTGATGATCTAATAGAATTCGTAGAATACTATAAGAATTATGAATTTATAATTCTTTTATTTGGTTTAGAATTAGATTACAAAAAAGAAAAATTTGGTTTTTTATATAAATTAGAAGGAGATATTGATGTTACTTATAATAGATTAACTGGTAAATGTACATTTTGTAATAAGAAATCTATATATACTATAAGAACAATTGATTATAGTAACAGAATATTAATTGGAGACGAATTCTATACTCCCGCTTGTTCTGATTGTTATGATAAGTATTCTATACTATAATATTTTTAATATTGATTATATATAATAAAATATAATGTCCACATATGCATATGTAATGGTAATGTTTGGTGGAGATAAATATCTTCCTGGTATTTTAGTAATGGGATATACTATAAGATATTGTGGAGCAACCTATGATATTGTAGTTATGGTTACTAATGATGTGTCTGAGAGTTCTGTTAGAGAAATGAAAAAAATGAATATGAAAGTAGTTCATGTTAACTATTTAGATTATAAAATAAATACTAAATTTATGACAAAAAAACAAATAGAAAGATATTCCTGGATGTCTAAATCATTTACTAAATGGAATTGTCTAGAACTTGAAGAATATAAAAAAGTTTTATTTTTAGATTGCGACATGATTGTTGTTAAAAATTTGGATTCTGTATTTGAAACAAATACACCTGCAGGTGTATTTGAATCTCCATATGATGAAAGGCTTCTTAAACCTAGCGGAAAAAAAAGTGGATTCCCAAATTTTTATAATAGTATAATTGTTAAACCAAAAGAAATTAATAATGCATTAACAAAAAAAGGTTTTGTTACTACAGGTGCTTGTGTTTTATTAAGTCCGGATAAAAAGGATTTTAAAAAACTGTGTAATATGTTAAGTGAAAAACCTTTTGGATTTAACTGTACTTCTGGTATGGATGAACAGGCTATATCATATTATTATTCTCTATATAAAAATGGTCCAAAAAAAAATTGGATTAATTTAGGTCCTTCTTATGCTTTTTTAGAATGGAAATATAAAGAATTAAAAGTAAAACCACCAATTCCTGATAAAGATGTAAAGGTTATTGATTTTGTAGGTTCTGAAAAACCTTGGATGGTTGAAAAAAATAAATATCCAGATGTTAGATTTTGGTATAAACATGCGATAATGTTGCATAAATCTTTTCCAGATATAAATCTAGAAGTTTACAATTCAGAAGATCTTAACGAGTAAAAAAATTATAATATTTAAAATTCACTCAATGCTTTTTTTTTCCTTTTTTTCCTTTTTTAGATTTTTTTTTTGATTTAGATTTACCACCAGTTGCCATTTTATATTTATATATATATACAATTTTATTAAATAAATATATAAATATAAAATGTTTACAGCACAAGAATTTAATGAAAACCTTAAGAAAAAAAGAATGGGAGATTTTAGTTATAACTTAGAAAAAACCAAAGAATATATAATAACTAATAAAAAATTAGTTGGACTAGCTATTTTAACAGTTTGTTTTATTATTTTTATAACTTATAATTCTATGAAATCTGGTTTCGAACAAGCTATGATAGTGGCAACAAGCGGTGATCTAGCCGAAAAATTAGATAAAGACTACGAACCTATAGAACCAAGAAATATTGTTATATAAACATTGATTTTAATATATAATATAAAATATGTTTAATTCTTTTGGATTTTGTATAGATTATGAAAAATTAATAAAAAAAATAGGAAATAATGGAGTCGGAATTATTAAAAAAAGTTGCACTATTTCTACAAAATGTCATAATAATATTTTTAAAAAACTTTCTTGTTTTGATTTTAAAATAATTGATAATATTAATTATTTCATTGTTCCAAAATTTATAGGACTCAAACTTGCTAAAAAAAATATTATAGAGTATGAATATAAAATAGAAGAAAGAAAAAATATAACATTTGATTCTTCTACTCTTATATTAAATAATAATCAAAATATAGTATGTGACGAAATAAAACGTAAATTATTGCCTTGTAGTATTTTATCTTCTTGTATCATTCAATCTGATCCTGGTACTGGTAAAACATATATAGCGGCAGGAATGATTAAAATTTTACAAAAAAAAACAATTATTATTGTTCCAAATGTTTATTTATTAAAACAAACATTCGAAGTAATGTCAGAATTATTTCCAAATAATAAAATTGGTTGTTATTATGGATTAGAAAAAACGGACGGTGATATAATTATTGCAGTCATTAATTCGGCTTTATATTATGACAAATATGAAACTATTGGATTTGTTATATTGGATGAAGTTCATGGATATTGTTCTAAAACTATGTCTAATATTTTTAATGTTATTCATACACAGTTTATTTTAGGTATAACTGCTACTCCAGATATTCGTTTAGATGGTTTTGATAAAATGTTAAATTGGTATCTTGGAGATATAATTATTGCAAAAAATATTCCTGGTTGGAATGCAGATGATATTAAATTTACTACTCGTGTTATTCAAGTAGTATATAATGGACCACCAAAATTTACAGAAAGTATATTATCATCAGCCGGTATAGTTAGTGTTCCTCATATGATAACAATGATACAATCCGATCCTGATAGAAATAAAATTATTATTAATTATGCAATTGAATTATATCAAAAAGGAAAAAATGTATTTGTTTTTTCTGATAGACGAGACCATCTTCATAATCTCGCAGAATTATTAAAAAATACAAATATTCCATTTGAAGCTCCAGAACTAAATATAATTAAATTAATGGGAGGTAGTTCTTCACAAACTATAGAAGACGCAAAAACACACGGAAGACTAATTTTAACGACATATCAATATTCGAGTACAGGAGTTTCTATAGTTAAAATGAATAGTTTAGTTTTAGCAACACCTAGAAGAAATGGATTAGAACAAATTATAGGTAGAATTTATAGATTATCAGGAGATCAAAATATAGAAAGAGTGATTGTAGATATTGTAGATAATAGGACATGTCTAAAATCACAATTTTATGATAGAAAAAAAATATATGATAAAAAAACGCCAGTATATGAAAAACAAAAATATTAAACAAATAAATCTTGTCTAAATTTAATCATTTCTTTATCTGGAACTCTTGTATTAAAATCAGATGGAGGAATTCCTTTTAATCGATTAATAATATAATAAAGAGAAAATAAACCACATTCGCTATTTGTGTCTTGTTGATGTCTTACCTTATTTTCTATAACTTGAAATTCTGGGGTTTTAATTTTGTTAATAAAATTTCTGATTTCTCTCATTGGAGGTTCTCCAGACGAATTAAAATATTCTATAGTCATTGGGGATTTACTAAAGTCAAAGAAAAGACAAAACCAATGAATTCCTCTTCCTGTTGATACATCGGTATTTAATACAACTGCCGCATTTTTGTATCCAGCTTTTATTAAATTTTTTAAATTTAAATTTTTTAATTCTGTATTATATTTTTCAAAATCTATCATATGAAAAGGTATATGTTTGAAGTCTTTGTGCTGAAATGTCCACTTTTCTAATACGTTATCAATGTTATAATTATCCAACCATTCTAATGACCTTGCTGGACCTTTTTCTTTTAAATTTTTTTTACTATTTTTTAAATCATCTAAGTCTGGTAATTTATTATATATACATTCTTCAGAATCACAATTGGTTGTTTTTTTTGCAATATCTAATATTTGTTTATTATCAATAGTACCACCGTGTTCTATTTTTCCATCTTTTATAAGTTTATTTTTTAAACTATTTAAAGTTTGTTTTGTGGCACATATACCATTTTCTCCTGTTCCAAACAAACAAGGATTGTTAAGTCCGGTTTTTAAAACAGTTCCACCTTTAATGTTTTTTTTGGTTTTCTTTTTGGTTTTCTTTTTAGAACTCTTTTTAACATATTTAGTCTTTTTTTTTGAATTCTTTTTAATATTAGGCATATGTATTCTATATAAATCCATAAATAAATTATGGAAACTAAAAAAGATTTATCTCATACAAATGAAAATAAAACAACTATTTTACATTCTAGCGGATTTTTGTTATACAGATATAACGATAAAAATAAATATTATGAAGTTTTATTGATTCAAAAACGGGTTTCGAATTCTTTTATTGCTGTTGTTTTAGGACAATATAATATAAAAAATAAACACTTATTAAAATTTTTATTTTCTACAATGACATTACAAGAAAAATTAGATTTGCTTAGTTTAGATTTTGAAATGTTGTGGTATAAAGTTTGGTTAGAATTAACTTCTTATCCATATATTCTTAATATTAATACAAATAATTTAGATATACTTTGTAAAAGTATAGAAAATATAAAACGATATAAATATGTTAAAACTTTTATTCCATATGTTAGAAACACCAATTTAAGAGGCAGGTATTATACAAAATGTAAAAATAAATTTGAGAAATGTTTTGTAAGTGATGGAGGTTATACATTGAGAATGATGATGAATAACACAGCAAATATTCAACTCAACTGGCAATTACCAAAGGGAAGACAAGAATATAATGAACTTCCTATAAATACAGCTGTTCGAGAATTAAAAGAAGAAACAAATATATCAATTGACGATTGTAAAATACATTATAACATTAAACCAAGTATAATAACTAATTTATGTAATAAAAAAAAATATGTAAATACATATTTTGTTGCCAAATATATAGGAAACGATGAACCAGTATTAAACATTTCTACACAATTTCAACTTAATGAATGTTCTTGTGTTAAATGGTGTTCTATGGAATATATAAAACATATTAACATAGAAAAATCTTTATTATTATATATAAAAAAAACAATTAAATTAATAAAAAATAAAAAATTTAAAATATAAATTATATAAACAAAATGCCGAAACATTCTGACGATTTTAAAAAACTAGAAGAAGCACATAGACAATTTATAACCGCATATACACAATTTTGTGAAAAAGGTGTACAGGCTCGAGCAGTTGAGGCTCGTAAAGCTTTGCTTGAAATAAAAAATATTGCTGGAGATTTGAGAAAAAGTATTCAAGATGCTAGATAAATTAATTAAGTTCATAATGATTATAGAAGAATTTTATATTTGTTCCATTTGTTCTTTCTAATATTTCTAGATATATTAGTTTGTTTTTTATAAGTTCACAAATTTCAATAACAGATTCGTTATCTTTAAATTCAATTTCTAATTTTTCACATATATCTTCTAGATAATTTCTATTTTTAGAAGAACACAATGCTCCTTTTTCTATCTGTCTATGATCTGTATACGTTTTTTTTTCATTAACAGGATTTCTTAATTTAAATTTAGTATATATTCCTGTTTTTGTTTTTGTGTTATATCCTATTATAATAGGATTTTCTACCCATTCTGTATTATCTGTTAAATATTCTTGACTCATAAACCATTTTTTAACTGGATGATAAAAATATGGTGTTTTTCTCAAACAATGACCAACTGGAAATAGAGATGATATTATTTTTTCATTTTTAGATTCTGATATTTTTTTTAAAACAAGTTTTACAGAACTATTATAAGCATTTTTTACATTATATGGACACCAAGTACAATTAGATTTTGTAATCTGTCTTGTTAAAAAATTAACATTATTCCTACAATCTCTATCAATTTTTTCATTTTTATTTTTATCATCTTGTTCATCCTGATCAAATATATAATCCACATATTGATTATAAATATATTCTTTAACACTATCGGCAAAAAGTATTAAATCAAGAATATCATAATAATATAACATTTTAAAATAAAACAAATGAAAATCTGATTTTACTGTTTTACTTCTAATCATAAAACCAACAATATATTCTATACATTCTTCTATAAAAATTATATGAAAATCTATTCCAAACATACATATAGCATTTGACATATTTTCTATTTCTATTTTTTCATAGATGTTTTTAAATTTATTTTTTTTCTCTTCATAATTTGTTAATGATACCGAAGATTCTAAATATTTTTTAATATCAATATATAAAACTTCATTTTTATCTAATCGATTTCTAAAAGGTGAATCTATAGAATATATATTTTTTTCTTCTATTGGCTGTGATATATAATATTCTCCTATTTGTGAAATCTTACATATTTGCCCTCTAGAAATTATTCTATTGTCTGTATTATTAAATAGACTTTTAATATTATCTATTTCTTTATTTTCACCACTTACAAATTCTAGTAGTTTTGTAAGACCTATAGTAATACTAGAAATTAAAATATTTTGTGTATTATATTCTACATCAAATGTAGGATTTCTAACAAATGTTACAAGATCGTCAAATTTCCAAACTTTTGATATTTCTATAAAGGCTCTTTTAATAATATAAAGAACTAAATTAATTTCGTTATCATGATTAAAAGTATCATAATTTATCTTATCAATAGTGTATTCATTTAATACAGGAACATATTTTAAATCACCAATTGTATTATCTTCTAATCCTGGTTTTATAATTCTATAATTAATATTGTTATCTACGGAATATTCGTGAAATATTTTTTCTATTTTTTGGATTAATAAATAATCTTCTATTTTTAACTTATATTTTAATTCTTCATATGACAATTCTTTATTTGGTAAACATGATGTATATAAAGAAATATTAACATGTTGGTCTTCTAAAGGTAATACTGTATGACTTTTATTTCTTACGGCTCGACCAATAATTTGTATTAGTGTAGATATATTATCAGGTCTACTCATTACAAAAAGATTTCTTATACAGTTAAAATCATAAGACTCTTTAATAATTTTAGAACCGATTAATACAAAATATTCTTCACCATTATTATTTAAATTTGACCGAAATCTATCCATATAAATATCTATATTTTGTTTATCTATTCCTCCGTGTAATAAAATAAACCTGGCAGGTTTAAAAACACAACTATCATCTACATGAGCTGAGTTAATATTTCCACATAATGAACATAATGTATTATTATTAAATGGTATATTATCATTTATAAATCCATTCATTAAAAGAATTTCACTTATTAACATAACACCAGATATATTTACATTGTTATGATAAATTAGTGTTTTACCTTTTTTATTTTTTAATAGCGCCATCAAATCAATTATCATTTTATTGTATTTGGTAGAAATTTTTGCAAGAAGAGGAGACATTAAACAAGGACCTGATAGTTTTTCATCAAACACTATTCCGTTTTCCAATTTCCATTTTGGAGGAGCATTTTTTATAATTTTCATATCATTTTTTCTAAAAATTCCAACATTATTATCGGAAGGATGTGGTATAACAAAATCCAAAAGATATTTATCATCAAAATTTAGTGTTTCATGATTTATTTTTTTGTATTCAGAAAATTGTAAGTCGCCCATAGTTGTTCTTACAAATTTTAAATATTTTATTCCTTCTATTTCTTCCCCAATAAAAGACTTACTTGGAAAATATTTAATATTTTTTTCCAATAAATACGAAACTCGACCTTTAGATAATTTAGAAATGATAGATAAAGCATCTCCTTTAAGTGTATTGTTTTCAAACAAATCCTTTTTTTGAATTCTTTGATTAATGGGGACAAGTAAATTTAAAATATCTACAATTTCACTAGGATTATTATTTATAGGGGTAGCGCTTAAATATAAACATTTTAATGAAGGAACATTATCAATAAGATATTGAATAGCAATTCCCCAATTATTTTTACTTATTGAATTATAAACGTTGTGTATCTCATCACAAATCATTAAAGAATTTTCAAAAGAAGATAAAAATGTTTTATTAATCTGTATTGTTTTGTTTTCTATTCCTTTTTTAATTTCATCTTCAGAATAATCAGATATATTATTTTTAATTATAAATAATTTATTTACAAGTTCTTTATATCCAATAAAAACAAAATAACCATTACCTGTTCTATTTGTTAATCTTCTTTTCATTTTATTACTATAATCAATAAGTTTTTTATAATCTTCATCACTTTCATTTGACTTTTGTCGTAACGATAACCAATTTATCATTTCGGTTTTATCTACAAAACCAAATTGTGGATATTTACACAAATCTTTTTGAAATGATTTTCTGGCACCTTCAAATGAAATAACAAAAACAGAACCTATATTAGTTTCTTGTTTTTTAAAATATTCTATAAATTTAAGACTTAAAGAAATAGAAGTTATTGTCTTACCACTTCCAGTATTATGTTTCATTAAAAGTCTATTATATGGAGTATCTGGTGACATAAAATTAACTACAAAAGTTTGGTAAGATCTTAGTTGTAAATAACTACTAATATCCAAATTCTCATTGTGTTCTATATTGTTTTCTTCTTTATGTGTATTAACATCTTTTAAGTTGTAAAATTCTGCACGAGAATAAATATCTTTTAAAATATCATCCGATGTTTGAGGAATATAAGACATTGTATATTATATTATAAAAATAATGTTAAGCATTATTAGAATAAAAAAAATAAAGATTATTTATATGAAAATCTTTTTTATTTATTATTCTATAAACTATTCTATACAATTATGAATTAATTATTAAATATATATTTATTTTGTAATTCATATTAACAATATTAAATTAACTTATCATATCATTTAAACATTCTAATAAGCTCTTGTTGTGGAACTTAATATATAGTATTCAAAAAAAAAACAATTACACAAGGATCAATTAAATCACTTGTATTATTTGTTTTCTTAAATTAAAAATTTGTTTGGTCGGAATTCATTTGAAGAATTTTTTCCACGCATTGGTAACTGAACCTTCAAAAAGTATATGTCTCTGATACTGTCCCTCAGTAACATCTTCATTTAAAGACTCGTATATACCAGAAACCGCCTTAACTCTAGTTTCCATTGGGAAATACGCACTAAAAGTCAGGACGGTTTCACTAAGAACCTTTCCGTAGAGGAGGGTCTCAATCCGAAACGCCGGATTTTCTGATACGTAGTTGTGTTGCCAATTCAATTCTTCAATTTGGAAACCGAGTGGCAAGTAACTTGCCACAATATAACAGGTTTCTTCATCCATGCCGAATTTTTTGAGAAACAACAAACATATTCGTTCTAAAATCTCATACATCTCATTATTCATACATGACAACAGACATTCGTCCAAGAAAATTTTTGCCCATTGTGCAGCCGTGAGAGTAGATTCAGGACCCAGTGGTAATAGATCCTGTTGGTGTGGGTTACGTGAGAGTTGATATTGAAATCTTGACATATCAAAAAAGGTATCAACCTCTTCATTCGATGGAACTCTTATCATTCTGTTTTTTTATTATAGAATAATAAATTCAATATTTTTTTTAATTTTTCTAAGGTTTTAAAAAATAAATTTTAACACAAAGTGTAGTAGAAATAAACCTATTTTTATATCATATAAAAATACTCTTAAACCTAATATCACTAAAAAAAAATACTACAAATTTATTCCTTAAGACGTTTTATATCCTGTTTCAGATCTCCTTTCAAAGATAAAATGATATCAACAATATCATCTGTATTATCTTTATCATTAGATACCAACACTTTTTTGAATTCTCCACATACAACAACAATTGATTCATATATTGGATGTTTCATTGAAAAACTTAACAGTAATGAATTCATAAGGCTACTATTAGTAATATCCTTGTATACATTAATACGATATACTAATCTGTCCAAAAAATATGGACCAATTTCATCATATCCTAGTCTCAATGGAATATATTTTGCCACTAAACCACAAACATCATTGTTGAGAATATTAATATTATATAAAAAATTCTTCAAATAATGGAATAATTTTCCTCTAATTGCCGGAATGACAGAATGGTCTAGAAATTTAATAATTTTTTCTTCAGCATACACATTCTGATCGTAAATTTCCAGAAACGAACTAGTATAACTCTTAAATTTTTTATCCATTGGTAAATTTCTATAATATAAAAATTCAATTTTTATATTATTTAATCTTTCTAAGGTTTTTAAAAAAATAAAATTTAACACAAAGGGTCGGTCATAAAAAATACTTACAAACCGAAAACCACAAAACTACCACTCAAGACGTTTTAAGTTTTTTTCCCTAGTTCCGCTTTTGGTCAAAATGAGATCAACAATTTCTCTCGCATTTTCGAACAAATCCCCAGTTGAAATGAGTCTCTTGAAATTTCCGCAGACAACAGTTGGTTCAAATAACATCCAAGATGAAGAAAAGCTCAACAGTAGCGAATTCATAAAGCTACTATTTTTTTCGTCCATATAAACTGCTACCTCATACACCTTTCCTGGCATTTTGAGTTCTTCATATATTATTCTCGGTGGAATATACGTTGCCACCAAACCACTTACGTCTCTGTTCATTTTACTGGCATTGGAAATTAAATTTATCAGAATAAATTTTAATTCATCTTTAATTTCTGGAACGACGGTTTCTTTCAGATATCCCATAATTTCGTATACATCATCTATATTACGATCATCGAAACATCCAAAATACTCGGCATCACCACTGAGGCTGTCGTCATCTTTGAGGATGTAGTCATCTTTGAGGATGTAGTCATCATTGAAGAAGTGGTTCATTTGTAAATTTTTTTTCCAAAGGTCCGATGATAATTTATTATAAAATAATATATTCAATATTTTTTTTAATTTTTCTAAGGTTTTAAAAAAATAAAAATATAACACGGATGGAAAGTGTTCTGTTACATCAACAAATCGTTAATAGCTGTAGAATAGAACAGTCGGAACAACCAATCACTTATGGCAATACGAATTTCATTTGTGTTTCTACAAATAACGTAGCGGTTTTCCACTGTTATAATAACTGTTTTCACGGACGCATTGGTTGGTAAATAGACCGTCAGTGTATCAATAAATCGGTCAACTCCTGGGTTCTTGTTGTACAAGGCAAATGCTTTGTACAAGCTTTTGTCGATCTTTTCAAGAACCGGAGAAATAACCGGGTACGGAGTTTTTGTTAGACAAACATTGTATTCGTCCACAACGACGTAGTAATCAAAACCGTGGAGCAAATACTCCACAACAATACTCCAGATGTCACAGATCAGGTGTTCTTCATAACTATAAAAGAACTTCAAAAACTTCTTAATAGTTTCTTGAGTCAATATTTCACAAATACGACGCAGTAAACTCCGAGAAATTTTCCTGTGGTTTGGAGGAACAATAATTTTTGAGTCTTGTAAATTCTTTTTTTCCATGCTTTGTGGTTATACTTTGATGTTAGAATAGAATAATAAATTCAATATTTTTTATTATTTCTCTAAGGTTTTAAAAAAAAGTAATGTAAATATTATAGAATATAGTTTAGTAAAAAAGACTTTCAGATGATATATATTTATTTTTAGATAAAGGGTTGAATTTTTTATCAAATGAATTTAGACTATCTTTAAAGTTATTTTCATTTACATCATAGTTTCTTTTATATAAATATGTCTCTCTTTTTTTAACAGAATTTCTAAATTTTTCGGAAACAAAAATATCTTCTGGTGGAGAAATATCCATAAATGGTAAATCAGTATCTATTCTATTTTGTAAATTATCAATAATATATTTTGGATGTTTGTTTGTGATTATTATACTATCTTTAACTTCTTTTTTTTCAGAATCAATAAATAGTTTATTTATATATTCCAGAGTTTCGAATGCATCCATATTTACATATTCAAAATCATCTAATTTGTTATTTTTAGAAAAATCAACCATTTTTTGTTGTATATTATAATTAAATTTAGTTGATAAATAACTTACATTGTCTTCGTTAAGAAAGTTATTTTCGTGAGATGTATAAAACATTATATATTATTTATTATAAAATTTGAATTTAAATAATTGTTATATAACTAACATGGACGATTCTGTAGAATTCTATGAAAGTATTGTAGAAATGGCAACAAAAAGAGATTTAACATTAAATGATATATTAACTGTTTTTGATGTGAAATATAAAATTAATATAGATGAAAAAATAGATGGACAATACTATTTTTATTTTTCCAAATATGGAGAATTGTGCGAAAAAAAAAATTCCTATTTTTGTATAATTGTAAATACTTTTGTATCAATTAGCTTGGTATTTAATTTAAATATTTTTAAATATAATAAAAATAATATTTACAACTATATTAATAATGCTATAATGAAAAATAACAAACCTGGTCAAAAAGAATTAACATTTTTGATAGAACTTGGAATCATTGAAAGTTTAACTAGTCAATTTATAAAGAATAAAGGAAAATTAACAAACAAAGAAATTGACGGCTTAGTTGAAAATGTTTTTAAAACAGTTTATGAGCTATACAATTAACTATTTTTTTTTTAAATATGAGTTTTAATATATTATATAATAAATTATGGATAGTGTTTTATCTTTATTGTCTGAGACTAAAAATGCCGAATTGGAGCTTCGTTTTAGTAATTTAGACGCTAAATCTGTAAAAGAATTTCTTTCTAAAAGCGAAAATGTAACAAAAGAAGAGAGTATAAATTTTATTCAAGAAATAAAACCAGTTAATAAAATCATTAAAATGAAATTTTTAGATGGTAAAAAACAAGGAAACGAGTATTATGCTAAAACATATATAAAACATGTTAATTTAGATGATGTTAAATTGTCTTTATCTACAGAAGAAAAAATACAAGAATTTTCTGTCAATATGTGTAAAAAAGCCAGAATTAAATATAGGATGTCCGTTTTAACAGAAGAGCTTAAAGATTGGGTCATTGATATAACATTAGTAAAAAATATATTAGATATAACTAATGAATTAAAGAGTAACAAAGATAAAATGTTATATGCAACTAATGATTTTATAGAAGAAGCTCCCTGGAATTATGGTACTTTAGAATTAGAAGCAGAATATATTGGAAAAAGTAAAAATTTAAATCAGGAAATTATAAATAATGTTATAAATTTTATAAAATCTATAAATAAAAAAAGTAACACTAGTTATGTTGATAGTATTAACAGAATAACCAGTATTATAAAAGTTAATAAAAAAGCAACAACAATTAATGAAATAGCAAATAAAGTAAAAGAATTAAATGTTAAGAACTATTTTGAAATAGTTTTTCCCAACATTACAAGTTATTATTTATTAAATAAAGCCGATGGTGTGAGAACAGTTATATGTATAGAAAAAGGAAAAATTAAATGTATTAGTAGCGATGTAGTTGAATTAATAACAGATAGTAAATTAAATTTAACTATATTAGATTCTGAATATGTTTTAGAAAACGATACATATTATATATTTGATATATTAGCTTATGATGGTAAATCTGTTGTTGAAAAAAAAACCGATGAGCGGTTTGAACTTTTTAATAATTTAAAAGATATTCATAAAAAACTAGTCATTAAAGAATTTGTTTCACTTGATGAAAAATATGAAACAGAAATTAAAACTATGTGGACAAAATCAAATGCAAAAAACAAATTGTATCATGTAGATGGATTAATATTTACACCGAAACATTCTAACTATTTTGATTCAGTTTCTTGGAAATGGAAACCATTGTCACATATGACTATAGATTTTATGGTAAAGAAAGCTCAATTAAAATCTACCGATGATTATACAACAAATTATTTATTTTGTAGCGGAGATAAAGTATTGATAGATACAATGAAAATACAACCTATTCCAGATTATAAATCATATTTTCCGGACGTAAAATTATTCAAAAAATTTCCTATACAATTTTCTCCAAACGATGAACCTTATTCGTATATTTATAATCATCCAAAAAATTCTAAATTTTCTCAAGAAGAAATTGAAAATAATGTATGTGAATTTAGACGAGTTTTAAAAGACGAGAAATATGAATGGGAAATTTTAAGAATAAGAACAGATCGTATCCAAGAAGTTAAAAAAGGAAATTATTTTGGAAATAGTTTATTTGTTGCTCTGTATACTTGGGATAACTATAATAATCCATTAGAATTTGAGAATTTATTTGTTCAAAAAGATAGTTATTTTATGGAAGAAAAAAGTCATATACATAGAAATTTAATTGTTTGTAATTCAATAATTAAAGGAATACTTATTAAAAAATATTGCACGAGTAAAAAATGGATAGTTGATTTAGCTTGTGGAAAAGGACAAGATATTTTTAGATATTCAGAAGCTAAAGTATCTAATGCTTTATGTATGGATATTGATAATAAGGCAATTTCTGAATTAATTTATCGTATTCAAAATCCAAAAAAAGATAAATTAAATACTAAATTCTTTACAAAAATAAACGATTTGAGTAAACATTATCAAATTATTTTAAAAAATATTGAATCTATGAAAATGCCAATTGGTAATTTTGATACAGGATTAATTAATTTCGCTTTTCATTATTTATGTGGTTCAAATAATTCTATAGATAATTTTTGTAAATTGGTATCATGTTTTATAAAAGACGATGGATTCTTTATTATAACTTGTTTTAATGGAGAAAATATATTTAATTTATTAAAGGATAATAAAGAAATAGAATACAAAGAAGGTTCAGTTGTTAAATATTCAATTAAAAAAAATTACACATCCGACAAATTAGAAATAGCCGGACAATCTATAGATGTTTTACTTCCGTTTTCTGCCGGAAAATATTATTCTGAATATTTAGTAAACTTTGACTTTTTAATAAAATCTTTCAACAAATATAACTTTAAGTTAATAGAAACTAAAAGTTTTAAAGATGTATTGGAAAACAAACCTGAAGAATTTTCAAAATTTCCATTAGGTGAAATTGATAAACAATATATATCATTATATCATTACATAGTTTTCAAAAAAATAGAATAGTTGTGGTTTATAATATATCATTTTATAATATATCATTAAAATATTTACTTTGAAAAGTGTAAAAATGAAAATTTATTTTTTTAAATAAAATGTGTGAAGAAAAAGACTGTAAAACACGACCGACTTACAACATAGAAGGTAAAAAACCACTATACTGTTCAGAACATAAAAAAGAAGGAATGGTTAATGTGGTAAGTAAAACTTGTGAAGAAAAAGACTGTAAAACACTACCAATTTACAACATAGAAGGTAAAAGACCACTATACTGTTTAAAACACAAAAAAGAAGGAATGGTTGATGTAGTAAATAAAAGTTGTGAAGAAAAGGACTGTAAAACACGACCGACTTACAACATAAAAGGTAAAAGACCACTATACTGTTTAAAACACAAAAAAGAAGGAATGGTTAATGTAACACATAAAACCTGTAAAGAAAAAGACTGTAAAACACGACCAGCTTACAATATAGAAGGTAAAAGACCACTATACTGTTCAAAACACAAAAAAGAAGGAATGGTTGATGTAGTAAATAAAACTTGTGAAGAAAAAGACTGTAAAACATATCCAAATTACAACATAGAAGGTAAAAGACCACTATACTGTTCAAAACATAAAAAAGAAGGAATGGTTGATGTAACACATAAAACTTGTGAAGAAAAAGACTGTAAAACACAACCGACTTACAATATAGAAGGTAAAAAACCACTATACTGTGTAAAACACAAAAAAGAAGGAATGGTTAATGTAGTAAATAAAACTTGTGAAGAAAAAGACTGTAAAACACAACCACATTACAATATAGAAGGTAAAAAACCACTATACTGTGTAAAACACAAAAAAGAAGGAATGGTTAATGTAGTAAATAAAACCTGTGAAGAAAAAGACTGTAAAACAATACCAAATTACAATATAGAAGGTAAAAGACCACTATACTGTGTAAAACACAAAAAAGAAGGAATGGTTAATGTAGTAAATAAAACTTGTAAAAGCGAATGGTGTTCGACTAGAGCTACCGAAAAATATGATGGTTATTGTCTATATTGTTATATGAATTTGTTTCCAGACAAACCAGTAACTCGTAATTATAAAACTAAAGAGTATGCTGTAGTAGAACACGTAAAACAAAAGTTTTCTGATTTAAAATGGATAACGGATAAAAAAATAAACGGAGGTTGTTCTAATCGTAGACCTGATATGTTATTAGATCTTTTATATCAAATTATAATTATTGAAATCGATGAAAATCAACATTTAGATTATGATTGTAGTTGTGAAAATAAACGTATAATGGAAATATCTCAAGATTTGGGTCATAGACCTATAGTTTTTATTCGGTTTAATCCAGATGATTATGATAATAAAGATGGAAAAAATGTTTCGTCTTGTTGGGGTAATAATAAAAAAGGTATTTGTGTTGTAAAGAAATCTAAAATTAACGAATGGACTGAAAGATTAAATATTTTAGATAATTATATTATTTATTGGACGAAAGAAGAAAATAAGACAAATAAAACAATCGAAACTATTCAGTTGTTTTATGACGAGTTAAATTTAGAATAACTTACATTTAGTTTTTGATTTTATAAACAATGTAAAAATAACATTATTTTTTTTTATATAAAAACATAACTCTACAATTAATATAATGGATCAAAAAAAATTATATATTATTAATTCTTGTACTCGTTTACAATATCATGATAAGATGTTTATTTTAAACACTATTAAGAATCATATAGATAATAATTTAATTACAGAAAGTGCTGATGGTTGTCGTATTAATCTAGATAAATTACCAGATGAATTAATACTAAGAATATTTAATATAGTCGAAAATAAAATAAATGAATATAGTATATAACAATATAGTATACAACAATATAGTATGTATTTTACTGATTATTACAATTCTATTTATGGTGGACATATAGATCATTTTCTAGACGATATATTTGACAATGTAAAAGGAGGCGAAGAAGTTAGAGGTTTGAGTCCAGAATCCGTGGAAAAAGAAACTGAACCAATAATCATCCCATCGTATGTTTATGATAAATTAATTGACGAAAAAACAAGTTATTTAGTAGACTATTGTAACGAATTTTGGGAAAGAAAAAAGGTAGGAGATTTTGTATATATTAAATCTGATGTAAAAATGGAAAAAAATGACAAAAAAAGAACGAAAATTGTTTCTATAAAAAAAGATAAAAAGATAAAAAATATTACAAAAGATGATCTTAAAAACATTTTACCAAAAAATATAACAGAAAAAAACGGGATTAAATTTATAACTAAAAATTTAATTGGAGATCCATGTAAGAATTTTATTTTGGTTCAACTTGTATTAGATGAAAATAAATCAGATAGTAATACATTTGGTGGAAAATCTAGCAGTTCTAGTTCTTCTAGCAGTTCTAGTTCTTCAAGTTCTTCTAGTTCTAGTAGTTCTTCAAGTTCTTCTAGTAGTTCTGATTCTGACGATGATGATAAAAATAACTATAATTTTGGAACTAAAATTCAGATAGATAACGATGATAAGGATAATATTAAATCATCTTCATCTTCCGATTCTGAAACTGAAAAAACTACATTTGGAGAAACCAAAGATTCATCTTCATCTTCCGATTCTGAAACTGAAAAAACTACATTTGGAGAAACCAAAGATTCATCTTCATCTTCCGATTCTGAAACAGAAAAAACTACTAGTAGATTTGGTGGAAGA
>Ga0164292_10001056_pt1 | contig 21920 bp, 19 predicted proteins | sample GEODES117metaG_FD_111486 | JGI IMG/M metagenome (GOLD analysis project Ga0164292, IMG submission 111486) | Eutrophic lake water microbial communities from Lake Mendota, Wisconsin, USA - GEODES117 metaG | ecosystem: Environmental > Aquatic > Freshwater > Lake | place: USA: Lake Mendota...
AAGGTTTTGGTGTCGTACTTTTATAGGCCGATATCAGAACCTTGTTTGGCTTGGTAGCTCAGTTGGTACGAGCGAACGACTGAAAATCGTTAGGTCGCCGGTTCGATCCCGGCCCAAGCCACAAATTTTATTTCTCCCCTTTGCTCAACTTCTTCGCAAGGAATAGATACTTCAATCCTCTAATTGGTGTCATCTCCATTTTCGTTTGAAAGCGCCCAGTCCATAAATTTTGTAGTTGAGCCAACATTCTTAAAGGGTTTCTTAAGAACTTAAATGCTAAGAAGAGTGTATAGAACGTGATACGCCATAACAGTAATCTTAAGAAATCTAAGCGCCACCTAGGTGAAAAACTCAAAGAAGCGAGTGAATCAAATTGTCCCAAGTAAGAGTTATATACTTCTGAACCTGGCACAGGTGACATGATGAAAACTACGATTTCATCTATGCCTGAAATAGTCATTCTCAGAGCCAAAAGTAGGCTTTGTAGGCGATCAAAAGATTTCTCTGTCGGGTAGCCAAGCACAAAGCAAGCCTGGGTGCGGATCTTTAACTCGTAACACTTTCTTATCATTAATAGAGCGTGATTGACATCAAATGGTTTTCCTATTTCCTTCAAAACTTTCTTGGATCCACTCTCAGGACTCATTGATAGATAATTCAAACCTGATTCGTTCATCAGTTGCAAAGTTTCGATAGATTTTATGCTCTCAATTTTTGTACCAGCCACAATCTTCCACTTAACCTTAAGGTCTCTTTTGATTAATTCTCTGGCGATTTCCTGCATTCTAGAATCTTGGATTGTGGGGTTTAAATCTTCAAGGTGAAACTCCCTAACCCCAAAATCATTAATAAATCGCTCTATTTCGTTTACCACATTGATTGCAGATCGAAACCGCCATTTTCTATTGTTCGTAGCTGGCACTACACAAAATTTACAGGGAAACGGACACCCTCTAGAAGTTAAAAGTGGTAAATAGGAATCACTTTCAAATGGTCCATGTGCATATCCAATTTTCCAGTAATTCTGCAAGGGGAATAGGTGCCACGCTGGGAATTCAAGTGCATCTAAGTTGACAAGTTTTGCGGACCTATTTTTTGTGTCCTTTGCTGTTGAAACTCCGTCGAGATTCCACGAATCTAAGTGCAGATTCATTAAAACGTTTTTGGAGATTTGCTCTAGCACTTCTTCCATTTCGCCCGAAATTATGAAGTCAGCGCCAGAAATAAAGAAATCACTACTTACTTCCGATAACAAATACGCGGTGACGGCCTGTGTGTTTTCCGCAACACCAATGAGGACGTCTGGAAGGCTTCTCCTTAATTCAACAATAGATTCAATAAGTGATTCATGATTCAATAACTGATTTGCATAAAACAAGACCAATTCAGGATTAAAGTCTAACGCTCTCTGTATTAGTAACTCGTTAGGGGCTCCCAGCCTGATGTATTCATTCATCGCGCTTGGATTTTGTGGAGCTTCGCCAAACAGATCAAGCACTGTGACTTCTACTCCTGCTTTTTCAAGAGCTGCAGCGCCGTATGCTAAACCAATAGGCAAAAAAACAACCCCTGTTGTAAATGGATCTTTAGGATCAAAAGCTGTCGCAGGTGAAACCAACAAGAACCTTGATTTATTCATTTACGGAAAATCCAAAAAGTTCTAAGGGCAATTAATCCATCAACTGCTCTAATCTTCTTACCTTCTTTTTTTGTTCTTGGTGTGTAAGAAATTGGAATCTCCAGAATTCTTCCATTACGGTTAAGGATCCGGGATGTAATCTCGTGGTCCGTTTCAAATCCTTTAGTGGTAGCAGACCAATTATCGAATATCTCCATTGGGTAGAGTTTGTATCCTGTCAGTGTGTCGGTAATCCAAATTCGCCTTAAGGCGTAAACCCAAGCTGACAGCACTATGTTGAAAGCCCATGAAGATAAGGCTTGTCCTGGGCAATAAGCGATGACGCCAAGGATGCCTTTCTTTTTCTTTGCTCCCAATACTCTACTTCCATAAACTGTAACACCGGCAAATTCTTGCGCTGCGCCTAACAAACCAGGAATGTCGTCTGGGTCATACTCAAGATCCGCATCTTGGACTATGCAGAACTTTCCTAAAGCCATGGCGATACCTGCACTTACAGCCGCACCCTTACCTGAATTTTTCTCAAGTCGGTATATTTTCACCCCAAGGTGACTGAACCCTTCAACCACATTGTAGGTCAAATCTGTTGAGGCGTCATCAACCACAATAATTTCATAATCTGTTTTCCGTGGAAACTGTAAGGCTAAGAGTTTTTCCAAAAGAGGGGGGAGTGAATTTTCTTCATTAAATGCGGGAATAACTATCGATAGCTCAACATGTTTCATAGGTCGATAATACTGTCAGCTGGATGATTTTAGGAGTTGTTTCAATGCCTTCAATCCAGATTGGACGGAAGTCTTTTTGCCCTGTTCTCGATTCCGCGGTGAATACTCAACTGCGACTTCTAAGATAGGAATCTGGTTTATCCATGAATCGATTATGATCTTAGTATCCCAATCAAGACTGTTGCCTTGCATCGAAAGATTCATTTTTTCTATTCCTTTGAAACCCTTTATCGAGGTTAATGGATCAGATATCCAACGGCGGTACTTGATCGCTGAGATCGACGAAAGCAGAAACCCTCCCCATTTGCTTAGGAAATACTCACGAGTTCTACCACCATAAACTTCCCTTAATCGAACGTCCGTATCAATACAGAGAGTGGACCTACTTCCAAAAACAATCCCAAATTCTTTGCCCTTTAAATTATTGGCAACAGTAAGCAATGCTCTAACCGAGTATTCGTTATCTGCAGGAAATGTAACTACGAGATCACCTTTTGCCGCCAACAAGCCGACTTGGATTGCTGCACCTCTACCAAAGAACTTTTCGCTTTTTATTGCAATTATCCCATTTACGGCTTTCATGTACTCCCATGAGCCATCTGTGGAACCACCATCAACAACAATTATTTGTGGAACGTAACCTTCACCAAGCCAATCTAATGTCACAATTTCATCTAAAACAGCTGGCAGGGTCTGAATTTCATCTAGAACTGGAATTACAATTGAGACGGAACATAAAGATTCTTGCTGGAATAACTCGGAGTCCATTGCCGCTATTGTTAGTAATAAACGCGCTACGCGCTTGCCATCGTGGGTATAGTTATCAGAACCCCACTTGGCGATAGAAATTTCATGGTGAGATTCCCTTGAATTCTCGAATTTTGACAAATCAAAATTCAGATCACTATTTGAACTAATTATGCTTCTTGTTATCAATTGGTTTTTATTGAGATATGAATCTTTCAAAACACCAATATTCATATACATCACCAGGTTGGTCATAAGTGATTCATGGTTTTCATGTAAAATGTCATGGTCCATGCCAATATTTGAGATAAAGACTTTTTCCGCATTCTTGTTTGAAGCTACGCACTCGCCCACACCTAATGTCATATAACTTGGTAACAGGCTCGAATGCTGTGTCCCGGGACCATAAACGATCATATTTGCTCTATGAATAGCCTCTATAGCGTCATCATTGATCGTAGGAAGACTCTCTAATTGTTGTAAGAATGAGTCAGCACTTTCATGCGAAAGTTCCCCTAATTCATGAATTTGTGATGTCGAAAGATAATCTGTAAGTAAGTAAAGGCGTTGAATTTTTCCACTCGTAGAGTGCTTTGAAACTATAGATGCCTCATCCAGTAGTAAACTCCCATTTTCTTTTAGCCCTACTAGCACCCTGTGCTCTCCTTTAGAGATATTCAGGACAGTTACATCTAGATCAAATAATGTGGACCAAGATGCTATAGCTGCATTAAAGTCAGATTTATTCTCTATGAAAGAACCGGTAAAGAGTATGTTTCCATATGCCATATCCAGAATTGACTGACGTATGCCTTGCTCTCCAACTTTTTCATACAAGTATTCGAAGGCATTTTGTGTCCATTCATGTAGTTTCCTTGAGACCTTGGCCGGCAAATTATCGAAGTAAAAGTCAAGGAACTCAGTACCATTCCAAAAATTCTCCAAGCGCCCCTCTGGTGTGAAAGGATTCCACTCGACACTACGAGAGTCACTATCTCCAATTCGGTACTCGAGTAAACTTGCCAGTAATGGATTCCCGCGTTTGTTTGAGGACTTTAACACCGTTGTAAAGGTTTTTCGGACGTCGGATGGTCCAAGCATGCCGGGAACTAGTTTTCTTAACAGACCTGTTGATAATCCATCATCATAAGCATTTAGAAGCACGGTAAGGTGAATTTCTTCAATATTCACTAACGCAGAGATAATTGTGGAAGCTCCTCTTCCCCCTGAGAACAAACAAATATTGTATTTTTCTTGCATCTAATGTCCAAAAATCACTTTTTGTTTTAAAATTTGCAATTCCTCTGGCGAATTAATTCCAATACTAATTCTTGGATCTTTCAATACAACTTTCTCAAAAACTATTCCTGATTTTTCCATTTGTGCAAATAAGGACAAAAAATTAACCTCATCGGGAAATTCACTTCCTTCGTGCTGTAACTTTGTCAATAGATAGTTAAGGACTGGCTTATTCTTGAAAATGAAGAATCCACAATCTGAGTACCCAAAATCCTTAACTTGGGCTCCATGCTTTGTTTCGCGGAATTCAAGTGAAATTCTCGTCCCCTCGTTGATGAAGTAAACATATGGCTTATCCCGATAAACAATCGGTAAAATAAAGTCTGCATCACACCCCTCGGTTTTTGTTAATAATTCAATTGCGGGTGCTAATGATGCTCCCACATGGTCACCCCAAACCAGCACAACCCATTCGGAATCAATCTGTTTCAATCCTGTCATTACGGCATATGCGGTTCCTGAAGGCTTTGATTGGTATGCAAACTTGGTTGTTGATTGGTTATTTTTTTTTATATAACTTTCAAACGCAGGTTCATGTTCTTTTCGAACCACAATCACCATTCTGCTAAGAAATTCTACAAACGCCTGCGTAGCCCATGAAATCAGTTCCCTCCCTTGAAAAAGTATCAGAGCCTTTGGGCTACTTGCTAGCCCCATCCGCGTTCCAAGACCAGCAGCCGGCACAAGAAGCGTCATATTCTCAAAGTTTGGGTAGCTCATAAACACACCAAGGATCGTGTCATTGCTTCTAAGTCATGGAAGCTTGTCACTTTATCTAGGTATTCTTCTCGTAAAGTGCCTAATGATGCATGATTTCCAATATGAAAAACATCCGAACCTGATGTAATACCAGCAATTATTCCAGAAATACTATCCTCGACAATTACACAATCCATAGGTGCTGCACCCAGTATGTGCATCGCTGATGAGTAAATCTCCGGATCTGGCTTTCCCTTCACCACACTTTCAGCACTGATAACACATTGAAAGAGATCTTCTGGAATTCCGGACCGAAAAAAAACTTCAACCGTAGGTCTACTTGCGGAGGTACAAAGCCCTATCTTGTAATTCTTTGAAATCAACTCGAGACAGGACTTCGTCCCGGGGAAGAGAGGTGGCTCTTCCAAATGATTAAACTTTTCTCTGACTAAACTCTGCTTTTTATTTACTAGTTGAGGTACAAGACTTGAATCCAAAGACAATTGGACGGAAATTTCTGTCATCACCTCAATTGTAGTTCTTCCCGCGTTCTCAGCATATTTGAAAGAAGGCTTTAATCCAAAATGGGTGAATGTCTCTAGATATGATTCCTCGTGAATTGATGCTGAGTCAAGCAAAACGCCATCCATGTCGAACAGTACGTATTTAAACATTAGTTTTCTGCTTAGCTATAATTGTACGTTGACCTAAATAATACTTGATTGGAAAAGACAATTTGGAATTTAGCTCGAAAGGTAGATTAATGCCGACACGAGTTAACACATATCCAAATGAAAGTGTTTGCCAATATCTTTTTTTTTGAACTATTTCATAACCCAGGCTATCTAGTAGTTTTGAAATAGTTTCAATTTCAAAGTAAAAGAAATGGACATTCAAGTAAAAGGGCCAGTATTTTCCCAACATTTTTGCTGGAAAAGTGTCGATCATTGGCAAATTAAGGATAATTACTCCAGGATCCTCTAGCATGGCATGTGCTAGTTGTAGAGTCTTCTTTGGATTCGGCACATGTTCAAGTACATCCCAAAACGAAATGACCGAGAACAATTCTGGCTCCAATGAGAATTCCTCTAACGTTTCCGCTCTAACGTCGAGGTTATAAGTTCTTCTACCATGCGCCGCAAGATATTTTGACGGCTCGATTCCAATTGCTCTGTATCCAAGGTCAATTGCGGTTTTCGGGAAAGCGCCACCTGCACAACCAACATCAAGAATTCTGATTTTAGATTTCGGTTTGTTACCTTCTAAAATGTATTTTTCAATTTTTTTGATTGCCCTCTTAAAAGATAACATTCGATAATGATCTTCTTCATGGTGCCTAGGGTCGACGGCTTCTTGGTAACCGGTTAGTGAAACCACATTTTTCACCCTTGGGTTTACGTAAACAAGTCTACAATTTTTACACTTTACCAGTTGGTCACTTAACTTGGAGTCTGATGATGAACTATAGTTCTTATAGAAGTCTTCAACAGAACTAATATGGGAATAGTTGGCTAACTTTACGACCCAATAGTCATTACTTCCACAAATGTTACAAATATCATCTTCCAACACAGAATCTGCTAGGTAATCACTATTTCCTGAGGTCACTTTTTGCCCCCCCCTCTACTGAAGAACTGTAGGGTAAGGATAATTGATAGGGAGATAAGTGGATAGACACTCGATACTGCAATTCTTGCTAGTTCCGCATTCATGAATAAGTACGTTGACAATAAACTCCCAAGTAAGCCAAGCCAGATCACTACAAGTCCCAAGGTTTGAACTTTAACCAGATCTTTTCTCTTGAGAAGTAGCGCGAGTAAAGGGAAAAGAACCCAAATATAGAAGGGTATAGGGTTTGTTACATAGTTTGCATTTGTTGTCCACAGGTCTTGAAGCCACGTAGGAATGTATCCATCGTAATTGGAATAAGTTACATCTGAAATGGATTCAGGTAGATATGTCCAAGCGGTTTCTAGAATGTAAGCTGGATTAGTAAACAAAAATTTTAAATAAAATGAGATAAAGTTTTCATTTAGCCATAAAACGCCAGGAAGACAACGTAGATACTGTTGCGATTGAAATACATATGGCCCAGGGGATTCAACAAATGGGGCTCTCGAGTCATTTGTTTGCAAACAACTGGGGGCAGATTTTGGAATACTCTCAAAGAGTCGGTCCGATAATCTGTCGTTTTTAGTTTCCGTTGCTGTTAAAAAATAGAAACTTGTTGTGTTTTTAGAAGTTTGACCTAACCCACCACCCCAGACAGCACTAATGTTCGAATTCAAGAATAGGCTATAGGAAACAATACAGACCAACAGAAATACTCTCGGGGCTATAAACCTTGCTCGTCGATTAATTAACACTACAAAAATGGAGATCAAGATTGTTGGTACCAATAATTGCAGCCTAACCAAACATCCAAGCATCATAAAAAAGAGCGCGATGGAGAAAAAGAGTAAACTGAAGCGCTCGTACTTCAGGGAAAGAATTACAAATGAAATCCCTGTTAGGTAGAAGCTGAGCGTCGAACTTTCTGAGAGAATAGTGAAATTCCATTGAAAAACATTATCGGTGAGGAACAGCGAACAAACTAGAAGAGTTGAAAAGTAACTTGATCTATTCTTCTTAAACTGAGTGGTCGCAAACAAGAATAACGTAACTGAGGACAAGTACAATAATATCTGAACAAGTACCCTCCCATCATTATCAGAGGCAAGCGCGAAAATGAATTGGGTGGGCCAAGCACGAACGCTCTCGCCAATTAACGAGAAATTTCCCCAAGCTTTTTCTGTTGTTCCAAGCAAGTACCCACCAGAGTCTGGGAAAATTGCTGGTGGACTTTTCGTGATGCTTTTGAGGCCCAGAACCCAGAAGATTGCGATTAGAAATATGTTTAAATTAAAAGTTTTCCTTAATTTCCACCATTCCATATCCTAACCCTACAGGTTCACAGGCTAATTTCGTGTAATGTCAAGATTATTCATATACGGCATCACAGTAGGATACGATCGGGAGATATGAAGTATATTCCTTTAATCCGATTGCTTGTCGGACGAGAACTAACGCTTAGATATAAACGTTCGATCATTGGTATTGGATGGACTTTACTTAATCCAATGTTGACTAGTTTTGTACTTTGGATAGTTTTCAGTTACATATTTGGTTCGAAGCTACCTGGAGATCAGCAATATGCACCATATTTATTTGCGGGAATTCTCTTGAATAACTTCTTCAGTCAAGGCATGTTGGCTTCAGCTGAATCGATTGCAAGCAACGGCGCAATTTTTACAAAAATATACATACCACCCCAGGTTTTTGCTATTTCGTCTGCCTTTGCAAGCTTTATCAACTTCCTAATTGGCTTGATTCCACTGACTCTTGTTGTTTACATTTCGGGAACAAATCTAAGTTGGACTTTTCCTCTAACCCTATTAATTGCATTCTTGATGATTTTGCTAGTTAGCGGCCTTGGTCTGATTCTTTCGATTACCTTTATTCGCTTCGATGACACAAGAAATGTTGTAAACGTTTCGCTTTTGATGTTACTTTATCTTACCCCCGTTTTTTATCCCCTATCGGCACTAAGCCCCAGGTTGCAACAGCTAATCGGACTTAACCCAATGACCAGTTTTTTGGATTGTTTTCGATGGGCTTTTTCTACTAACGAAACTGCCACCTGGGGAGATTGGTTTTACATTAGCATCGTGAGCGCGGCTGTTTTTTACCTAGGCGTTTACATTTTTAAGAAATACTGGGCACGAACGGTAACCATGCTATGAAACACGTCATTGAACTTAACGCTGTTGATTTAACCTACCGTGTTTTGGTCAATCGCAGTGGCTCCCTAAAAGAGTTGATTAGAGACACAATAAAAGGGCGAGTTCGCATTCGTGATTTCGCAGCTCTACAAAAAGTTTCTTTTTCGGTGGCACCAGGTGAGGTATTGGCGGTTTTAGGGAAAAATGGTGCTGGAAAATCTACGCTATTGAAAGTTCTTGCTCGTGTACTGCCACCCACTGCTGGAACTGTTTCAATTAGTGGGAATATCGCCCCAATGATTGAGCTTGGCGCGGGATTCCATCCCGAAATGACAGGTGCCGAAAATGTGAGATTTTATTCAGCTCTACTTGGTCGAGATCTTAAAGTGGTTGACACCCGAGTTTCTGCAATAGGTGAATGGGCTGGTGTCTCGGACCATATGGACCTGCCTCTACGAACTTTTTCAAGTGGAATGGTTGCACGACTTGCTTTTGCAGTCGCCACTGATCAAAGTGCAGATGTTTTGCTAATTGACGAAGTGTTAAGCGTGGGAGACGTAGAATTCCAAGTTAAATCCGCAGAGCGGATGCGCCAACTTATCTCTGGAGGCGCAGCTGTTGTACTAGTTTCTCATGATTTAGGTGCTGTTCGAAGACTTGCTACTAAGGCTATCTGGATCGAAGCGGGCAAAGTTATGGAGTATGGTGAGGTTGAAAAAGTAACAGATTCTTACGAAAAGTCATTCTTAAACTAAGAGTTGAAATAAGAGATCACATTTGGAAGTTTGGAATGCTTGCCTGTGCAGTCCAGAATTCTAACTTGGTTTGAAATTTCGAGTAATTGAGAGTTAGTGGATGAAGTTAAGGCAACTACTAAATCAATATCTTGCCCTGCGTATTTCTCCGCAGTTGCCCAATTAGTCACTGCATTATCCGACCAATAAACCTTGTACCCGGCATGTATTAATCCTTCAGCAATCGGAAGAGCAGGAGTTTCTCTGGTGTCTGAAATTCCATCCTTGTAGGCAACTCCGACCAACAAAATCTTCGATTTAGAATTCTTTCCTAAAACTCGAGTAATTCGATCAATGACTTTCTCTGGAACACCTAGATTTACTTCGACCGCTGAATTTAAGACAGGCAACTCAACATCCATGCTCTTCGCAGAATCCAACAAGTAATGAGGATCTACAGGAATGCAGTGGCCGCCTACTCCAGGGCCGGGAGTAAACTTCATAAATCCAAACGGTTTTGTCGCGGCCGCATTGATAACTTCAATTAAATCAACGCCAAGGGCAGAGGCATACGGTGTCAATTCGTTCACAAATGATATATTCACTAATCGAAAAGCATTTTCGATTAGTTTTGAAAATTCAGCAGCCTCTGGTGATGAAACAAGGGTTACTTCAGGACCCAGACTCCGATAGAAATCAGCGACTCTATTAACTTGGTGAACATCATCGCCCCCAAGAACTCTTGGCGTATTTGAATGGTTATATTCAATATTTTTTGGATCAACGCGCTCAGGTGCTGCAACATATCCTGCAATATCGCCTTGCTCTCCTCGAGTAGTGCTAATCTCTTTTTGAATCACGGAACGAAGAGTTCCCGGATATGAAGTGGACTCGTTAACGACAACACAACTTGGCTTCAAAACTTTTGAAAGAAGCCTGGCCGCAGATTCAACATAGCTTAAATCTGGTTTGTGATCTGTTGTAATAGGTGTCGGAACACAAATTATGCAAATATCAACATCAGATAGTGCCTCAGCATTATCCACGGGAAGAAATTTCCCTTGTGAGATGCCTTCAGCTAAACGCGAATTTGAGACATCATCAATATGACTCTTACCAGAGGACAAGGTTTTAATTAACTGAGGATTCTTGTCAAATCCAATAACATTCCATCCACTTTCGACGGCGGTTAAAGCTAAAGGCAACCCAACATAACCTAAGCCAATTACACCGACCAACTTATCCATCTTCAAATCCTAGCCCAAAAGTCTATAGCCAACGCTTTGCCCAATTGCCTAACATATAAAGGCTCCAAATCTCAGTTTCGGACTTTTCGCCTGAATTGAATGAATCTAGCCTTTGTTTCACAACATCGATATCTAGCAAGTTGCTCAAGTTCGAATTTGACTTTGAAAGCGTCGAGTTCAAATGACCATTTAGCTGCCCTCTCAGCCACTCATCACGAGGAATTCCAAAGCCGCGCTTTGGACGGTCGACAATACTCTTGGGTAATTTTTGTCGTGCTAGTTGTTTGAGTAAATACTTGGGGTCTGTGGGTTTTACCCGTAGTTCATCTTGCAATGAAAGCCCAAAAGAAAACACACCGCTATCAAGAAAAGGTGATCGCACTTCTAGGCCAAATGCCATAGATGCCATATCAACCTTGGGTAACAAATCACCCGGCAAGTAGCTCGTAACATCCCAAAGGTTTGCCGAAAACTCTAAGCCTCTATTCTCGACCAAGGAGTTTTGTAAGTTCGAACCAAACCATTCGTGCGCACTTTGTTTCGACTTACCATCCAATAGGAGATCAATCTCTGATTGAGGTATCCAACTCATCATGTTTTGATATAACGCGACGGGATCTGGATTCTCGCTAAGAATGCCCTTAGCTCTAAGCAATCGCTTCGGCAGAAGACTTGAATTAGGTAATACCTTAAGAAACTTAACTAAATTGCCAATCTGCTTGCCTTTAATTCCAGAACCATGCACCAAACTCATTAAACGATAGCGCTCATAACCACCAAAAGCTTCATCTCCGCCATCTCCACCAAGTACAACAACCTTCTCTTTACTCGTAAATTCGCTCAAGAGATAAGTTGCCACAAAGCTTGAATCAGCAAAAGGTTCATCAAGTTGATCAACTATTCCTGACATAATATCCAAAACACCCTTGTCGATGGTTAGTGGATGATGGTTGGTGTTTAAGTACTTTGCTACATCAAGTGAGTACTCAGACTCATCAAACTCTTTACTTTTAAACCCAGCTGAAAAAGTATCAACGGGTGAAACTTGAAGTTCTGACATGTAATATGTGACTAAAGAAGAGTCAACACCGCCAGATAACCAAGCACCAACACCACGATCAGAGTTCATCCGCAGATTGACTGATTCAAGCATTAGAGCATCAAGCTCCTTTATCAAAACGCTTTCTGATTTTTTTTCAATCTCAGCTGTTGGAGGTTCCCAATAGCGCGTCATCGTAAATTTTTTGTCTCGCCATATAAGGTAATGAGCTGGGGGAAGTTTCTTGATATCCTTAAATGCGGACATAGGGGACGGAACATATCCAAAATTCAACATTAGTTGGATCGATTCCATGTCTGGAGCCCTGGATACATCGGGATGTGAAAGCAAAGCTTTAATCTCAGATGAAAAAACTATTCCACCATTTGGCAAGTGTGCGAAAGAAAGCGGTTTTTCTCCAAACTTGTCTCGCGCTATAAAGAGAGTTTTATCTAAAGAATCCCAAACCGCAAAAGCAAACATCCCTTCAAGTTGATCAACAATTCTTTCCCTGAATTGGATGTACCCATGAAGAATCACTTCAGTATCACTAGCTGAACGAAATTTATGGCCAAGCTTCTCAAGCTTCACGCGTAGGTTTTTAAAGTTATAGATCTGCCCATTAAAAACAAGTGAGTAACGCTTATCTAGTGAATTAAATGGTTGGGCTCCACCTTGAACATCAACAATTGCCAGACGTGTCATTCCTAAACTGATCTCATCAATTTGAACCCAGCCACTATCGTCTGGACCTCTATGGGTTAATGACGATGTCGAGTGAGAGATCCAGTCCCTTGATTCATGAGGCGCGCATGCCGATCCCACAATTCCACACATATCTAACTTTCTTCTCCTAGAAAAAATTCAATCATCAGAAACCAATAATGGATGAGCTTCGATCTCTTCTCTCATACTGCTTAGCCACTCCTTTGTTCGAGATATTCCCTCGCGCAAAGTCGTAGGTTGAACTTCAGGGAAAAGTTCTCCTAATCTGAGAGAGCCATTTTCCGAGTTGCGGATATCGCCAGGCCGTGTCTCGCTGTGGATTAATGAAATGTTAGGTTGTAACTCACGAATTTCATCAATCACATCAAGCAAAGTCACGGGCTTTCCGAAGGCTAAGTTAGTAACTCCATCGAAATACTTATCCTCTGAAACACAAGTGCTTAAAACCTGAACCACATCATCAATATAAGTGAAATCTCGACTAGTCTTTCCATCCCCAAAAACTTTCAACTTTTCTCCACGGAGTGCAGCCCAAATCCATTTTGGGATGACGGCAGAATACTGATGTTCTGGCCTTTGCCCAGGTCCATAAACATTGAATAACCGAAATACACCCGTTTGTATCCCAAAAGAGCGCCCAAAAGATATGACTGTTCCCTCGCCGCTCAACTTAGAAGCTGCATAGGGGCTCAATGGGGAGAGCCACTCGTTTTCAATTTTTTTATCTCTAGTATTCGCACCGTAAACACTCGAAGATGAACTAAAAATCACTGGAATCGACTTCCAGCGCGCCGCTTCGCAAATATTCAAGGTTCCTTCAACGTTGACGGCGAAGGTCGCTCTAGGGTTTCTCAAAGATCGGGGGACCGAACCTCGGGCTGCTAAATGGATTATCGCGTCAACATCGGTTGCTGCTTCTTCCACTAAAGCTTGTGAGGTAATTGAACCTTCAAAGACTTCCACATTTATTCCAGATAAATTCGATGCCAATCCTGTTGAAAAGTCGTCAAGGACTACAACCGAATGGCCCTGACCAATCAAACTCCTAGTCAGGTTTGAACCTATGAAGCCAGCCCCGCCGGTGATCAAGACTCTCTTCAAAGGTTTCACGCCTCAATAGTAGCAATTCATAAGCCCGAAAACCTTTTTTTGATTTATGATTTCCCAGTCATGAAAATTCTAATATCGATTGGCACTTTAGGTCTGGGTGGCGCAGAAAAGCAGGCGGTTTGGCTTGCAAACAAGCTGTCGGCTGATCATGATGTAACACTGCTAACTTACCATGGCGGCCTACGAGAGATAGACATAAGTGCGGGTGTGGATTGGAAGCAAATCCCAACTAGGCAAACAAAACGTGTAAGTGAAATAGATAATGGTTATCTTGATGTCTCTTCAACGTTAGAAGTAGGCCGATTCTTCGAAGATAACAAGCCTAGAGAGAGCAAACGGCAAACATTCAAGAAGACCTTGATTGGGTTGCTACGCCCGTTTATACCTCCTGAAAAAAGGAACTTGGTTCAAAGGAATTTCGTGAAGATCGTAGTGAGAACTAGACATCTCAACAACTTTTTGAAAAAAGCAACTCGTTATTTGCTTCTCAAAGCGACTTCTGCGGTTCAGATTTTACTGTTGCAAGGTTATAGACAAAAATTTATTTCTTACTACCATCCTTATAAATTCACGCGTAGCTTAATTAAAGAGAGTAAAGCAGACCTAGTCGTAACTTTTCTATTTCATGACACGCTTCTTGTAGGGCTTTCTGCAATACTCTCACGGAAACGCCCCAAAATAATAGTAGGTAGAAGGTCTCCTATAGGTTATGGTGACGATACAAGAACACGCACTCAGAGGAAATTGCTCAAATTCGTTTACTTTTTTTCTGATTTAGGAATTTCTAATTCAAAATACAATAACTCATCTGCTGTCGCGGATGGGCTTTTGGAGAGGAAAATTAGGGTCATTCATAATTATATCGAGGATACAAATAGTAGGCTAATATCGAATTCCACGGAGACATTTGAGTTGCTTTGCATTTCAAATTTCTTTGAATACAAAAACCATGAAAACTTCATTCGGGCAGTAGCAGACTCTCATTTTGACTCCCCTTATCACGTCACATTCCTGGGAGACGGACCTCTCAAAACAAATATCGAACTTCTTGCTCGCAAACTTGGAGTAAATGCCGATTTTTATTCACATGAACAACAATTCAATCTTACTAATATTGCCGTTGACTACTTAGTCGTGCCAAGTTTTGTTGAAGGAAACAGCAATTCCCTTCTTGAAGGTCTTGCGTCAGGGATACCAGCCATTGTTACAAGAGTAGGGTTGGTGGAAGAGCTTGAGCTCATGGGCGCTCCACTTGTGATCGCTGAAGGATTTGATTGTACCTCTCTGCAAAAATCTCTTCTGACTGCATTCGATGAAGTTGTATCCAATAAAAAACAAGCTGCAGACTTCAAATCTCATATTGTTTCAGAGTTCGGTGAAGATGCAATCATCAGGAAATGGGAAAAAGCATTAGGCCTATGACTTCTTAAATAGAAATTCTGTGCAAGCCTCACCTTTTTTTACATTCTTAAGTTTAAAGCCAAGTTGAGAAACTACTTTTTCCACGTCTTCGTCTAGGACAAATTCCATTGGCCAGCCACCTAACCAATCTCGCACATCGGTCATAAGTTCCATGCCCCTCATTCGCCCATTTTCCGAACGAAATCTTCCCTTAAGAAAATTGCGCAAAGAAGATCCGTACACATACCTAAATAGGTACTTCTGCTCCATTATGACTTTGGTGAATCGTGACGATTTTACATATTTTTGTTTTGTTCTTAGCCAATACTCAGGATCGGTTTGCACATTTAGGGAATAAAGAGCGAGATACATGTACCCGTGGTTCTTGACAAGCGCAGAGGTATTTTCTATGGCTCTCCATACCTCGCCCGTATGGTGAAGGACCCCCCATGAATAGACAAAATCATACTTACTTAAACTTGAAACAAACTCCTCATCAAGAATAGAACCTTGTGTGATTTCCCAAGTAAGTGGGTTACCTTCCATCGACCTTAGCTTCTGGGTTATCTCGACAGCGTTCGGATCGAAATCAAATGAGAATACACTCTGGGCTCCTAGCCGATTAGCGGCCAATGAATGAAGACCGCTTCCGCACCCAACATCAATAAAATCAACTTGATTTAAGTCATTCAAAGAGGTGAACTCTTTAAATCTATTGATAGAGCTTTTAACTCTTTCCTCACTATAATGTGATTCGATGAAATTTGACCAGTTTTTTCCAAAACCAAATCGTTTATGAAGTGGAACTTCTTTATTTGTTTCACGGTTTTGGCTCATAATTCATTATATAGTTTGCATTGGTTTACTAGGGTTAATGTGGTTAGTGTGTCTAGCTTTTTGGCCAGGATTGAGGGCAAATGAAATTTCTGATTACTGGGGGCGCCGGATTTATCGGGTCACATTTAGTCAATCGATTGTCCGCTGGCGATCATGACATTACTGTTCTGGATAGCTTTGAAACTTCAAGCAATTTGTTTTCAAAAAATAGCCGTGAAAACGTCAGAGTTGTCCGTGGCTCAATCCAGGACGATAATCTTGTTGCTGGTTTGATTGAAGAAAATGAGCAAGTGATTCATTTGGCAGCTGCCGTTGGTGTTGCCAATATAATTGATTCGCCTTTAAGGGGTTTGAATACAAATGTTTTGGGATCTGAAGTAGTTATTCGAAATTGTGCTACTTTCAAAAAACCTATTTTGTTCACTTCTTCTAGTGAGGTGTACGGAAAGAATACTTCGGACGCCCTTGATGAATTAAGTGACAGGGTTATTGGCGTTCCCCAGAAGTCACGATGGTCATACAGCGATTCTAAGGCTATTGAAGAAGCTTTTGCTTTTGCATATCAAAGGGAAATGAACCTTGAATTCAAGGCAGTCCGCTTATTCAACACCGTTGGTCCCGGTCAAAGCGGTGACTACGGAATGGTTTTGCCCAGGCTTATCAGTTCTGCTCTCTCTGGGAATGATCTGGTTGTCTACGGTAGTGGTGAACAAACACGTTGCTTTATGCATGTCGATGATGCAATTAATGGAATTCTCATGATGCTGGACAGTGATATTGCAATCAACCAGATTTATAACTTAGGGCACCCCCGGGAGATATCCATAATAGATCTGGCACGCAAAGTAATAGCGTCCTCAAAATCTAAGTCCAAAATTAGACTCGCGAAATTCGAAGATGTCTACGGCCCGGTTTTTGAAGATATGGAGAGGAGAGTTCCGAATATAGAAAAAGTGCAAAGGGATCTTGGTTGGCGGCCGCAAATAGATATTGATGAAATAATTATGCAATCTATAGCTTTTCAAAGGGAAGTTAAGGCGTCTGAAGGTTGAAAAAAATACTTCGTGTAACAACTCGTCTAAATGTAGGCGGTCCAAGTAAGCAAATCTTGACTTTAAATCCGTTATTCACTGGAGACAAGTACAAGCAAATCATTGTAACGGGGCGTGTTCTTGATTCAGAGATAGAAATAGAATTATCTAATTTTGAAAAAGTTATTAAATTAGACGCTTTAAGACGTGGTTTAAATCCTATAAATGACCTAAAGGTCGTGTTGCAGTTAATGCTAATTATAAAAAAATACCAGCCAGACATAATACACACTCACTTATCTAAGGCTTGGGCAGTTACAACTCTTGCGCGAATCTTGACCAGATCAAAGAGTAAATCTGTTCATACTTTCCATGGGCATATTCTTCATTCTTACTTTTCAAATCCTGTTGCCAAAGTTTTAGTTTTTATTCAGAAAATATTAGCTAGCTTCACAGATGTACTGGTGGCTGTGAACCAAATTGTTGGTGATGATTTGATTCAGAAAGGAATTGGTAACTCATCTCAATTTGTTGTAGTGCAGCCAGGATTCGACGCTTGTCTTATTATTCCTAAAGCGATTGCTAGATCCCATCTTGGACTTGATTCGCATGGACCAGTCATCGGCTACATTGGTAGATTTGAAGCTATTAAAAGACCCGATGTTTTGACGGAAGTTGTAAAGATTTCTTCCGAGTTAAACACTGGTATTCAGTTCTTGGTTTGCGGGGGAGGTTCGCTTTACTCTAGTTTTCAGGAATCAACTCGTGATCACAAAGTCCGTTATCTCGGTTGGACTAAAAATTTGACTGACTTCTATTCTTCAATTGATTTACTAATCCTTACAAGTGACAATGAAGGAAGTCCGTTAGCAATTATCGAAGCTGGTTTGGTTGGAATTCCCACCCTCGCAAGAAATGTTGGGGGGGTCAACTCCCTAATTCAAAATAATTTCAATGGATTCTTAAGTGGTGATACGCCTGCTGATATTTTTGAAAGACTCAAAGAGATTTTGTTGGATACTTCTTTCCTTCAGGATGTATCTCGTAATGTGGAAATGGATTTTAAGATGAGATTCAATGCAAATGATTTTTTGCAGAAATATGATGCAATCTATTCGGGGTAAGTCAAGTTGATCTACGCTAATCGAGAACCACAGATCCTGTAGGTGTTGTTAGGTGAACTGCAACGATTCCGTACTCGCCATCATTTGTTGATGGATCAACGAAATCAACTAAAGCTCCGTTTAGTCCATCAAGAATTTCGGTTTTAAACCAAGAATCAGCTAAATGATCCGTATCAGCAATTGTGATTTTCTCAATTGCGGCAACTGCCTTTCCATCTTGTGATGGGTGGTCAGCAGTTAACCATTGGATAAAGAATGGAAGTTCGCGAGAATCGGTAATTTCATTTACTCCGATTTGCTTCCACTTTAGTTCGCTGCCATCTGGACGTGTGCGGTGACTTTCGATTGCATTGCGTCCAAACTTCTCTTCAACCTTTGAAATATCTTCAGTTGCAAAAACCCAAGTTAGCCAACCTCCGCCTTCTTGTGCTTTCTTGCTAACAGCTTTTCCCCAAGGTGTTTGCTCTGTTGCTGGGTGATCAAGTGGGCAGACAACTTCGATGTATTGGCCGTTTTGAAGAGGCATTGTGAAGTTACGAGTACCAAAGCGTGGGTGGACTCCGCCATCAACAAAGGTGCTGCCTAGGCGAGCGCCAAGGCGTTGAACGGTGTCGGCGAGCTGATCATGGGAGGTTACATATGAGACATGGTCTAGGCGCATGGGGAAATCTTGCCCTATGAAAGGGGGTGGTTGTTACCAAATAACAGGTAAATCGGACTTTTTTAGCTGATAGAGCGATTCAGAAATGCCGCGGTCTGGCAGCTTCAACTATTTCAACTTCACTTGACCTTAATGTGGTTTGAAAACTGGCTTCCGGTACGCTTGACTTGGAGGGAATAAATGCTCACGGTTCGTAATCAAAAGCTCCTTCGACCATCTTTGTTGTTTGCTGTTTCTGCAACCATGGCATCACTTTTTCCGTCCGTAATGTATGTAGATGATTATTGGTTTTTTGGCCTAAAACACCTTGGGTCTCCGATAGATGCCGTCGCAAAAATTTCCGAAAGCAATTCACCAGTCTATTCAGTATATTTACTATTCTCAATTACTTCATTCATCTTCTCAAGTACTCCGATTCATTTTTATTTATATTTTATGAGCTTCTTGATTTGGGTCATGTTCTTTTACACAATTTTCCGAATCGCAAATGAATCCATGAAAAATTCTAAAGTCATTTTCGTTGGAGTATTTTTACTACTTTTCTTATTAGACCGTCCGAGTAACCAAAACATTTTCTGGTCAACTCAGGCGATTGGATCTTATATTCAACATCTTTTACCTATTCTGATCCTGTTTAATTGGACAATTTTTCGGTCAGGTAAAAGCAACAGATATAAAATTCTCTTAGACCTTGGAATAGGTCTTCTGTTGTTTGGTTTTCCTGGAGAAGTTTTGATTTGCACCGTACTCTACCTAGTTTACCTTTTTGTTCGGGAAAAGTCCTCCGGCATTCATTTGCCGTTTCTAATCGCATTTGGATTTTTCATTATTTCCTTAAACCTCTACTCAGATGGGGCAAGAAATCGCGGAGCAGAATTAAACAGACCAGAGAACTTGAGTGATTTACTGAACAGGTTTTTTAATTTTTACGAATTCCTTATCGTAGACAATTTTGTATTTGTTCTCTTATCCATAGCAGTAGGATTTTTACTGGGAATATTTATTGAGTGCAAAGTTACCAGCTCACTAATTGAGCGATGTATAATTCTGTTACTTTCATTAATTATTGCAATGAGTGTTGTGTGTGTTTCAGCGTATCAGTCCATTTATCATTTCATCGGGATAAATTTCTTATTGCAAGCAATTAGCATGATTTCTGGACTCAAACTGGCCGCTTGGTTTTGTCAATATCGTGATATTAAATTCGGAAAAAGAAAACTAAACTTGATTACCTTTTTGACTATACCAGTTGTTGTTTTTATTTTTGCACCACTACCGCAAAACATTTCGTGGTTACATCAACAATCAAACTCTTTTCTAGTTTATGCTGAATTGTTGCTAAACAATGGACCGCAGTTGGAAAAGATTGAAATCTATACTTTCACTGATAGTTCTCGGATTGGCGTCATCGGTCCTAATTTACCTAAATGGCAAAGTTATGGTTTGATTTCACTCGATTTTGTGGATGCAGGTGTAGAAGAAGCAATTACATTAATCACATCAAAAACTAATCAATGAATAATCCAATCTCGTCGAATTAAGGTTGTAAATGTTTATGAGGAGTAAATTTTATGTGTGTCAATTTTAATTTACTGCTACACAACTCAACGGGCTAGGACGCACATCAAAGCCTCAACGGTTAGCAATGGGGCTGCGTTGTGGCTCAGGTTGGTGCGGGCATCCATGATGGCGTTGATCTTTTTGATGGTGGCTTGTGGTTTGGTTTTTTCAGCCAAGGTTCGGATCTCAGCTTCAAGCTCTTTGTTGATTAGAGCATCATTGGCACCTGCTTGAACCATCATGACATCGCGGTAGAAAGTAGCAATATCAAGCAGTGCTGCATCTAGGCCATCGCGGATCATGCGGGTTTGGCGAGTCTTTTGTTCTTTCTCTAAATCTTTAATTGCTTTGCCGCCACCGGTTGCCATGCCGCGACCGGTTGCGCCTTTGCCGTAGGCGAGGGCAAGATTCTCTGTTTCTTTTTCATTTCTTAATTCGGCAGCTTCAGTTGCTTGTTCGGTAGCAAGATCAACAAGAGTTTGTGCTGCGGCAAATGCTGAAGAAATTCCTTGAAGGGTTAATGGCAACTTCATGATTGTGGTGCGGGTGTTGCGCACTGATTCGTTGTTTGCAAGATAGCGAGCTCGACCGATGTGGCCTTGTGAAACTCGTGCTGCGAAATCTGCCATGACGGGTGAGATTCCGTCGCGGGTTTGTAGAACTTGTGCGACAGCCTTGTTTGATGGTGTGACAAGTTGTAGGTGGCGACAACGTGATCGAATTGTTGGAAGAACATCATGCAGAGTCGGTGCACACAAAAGCCACACGGTTCTGTTGCCGGGTTCTTCAATTGCTTTAAGCAGTGCGTTGGCTGCAGATTCGGTAAGTCTGTCGGCGTCTTCTATGACAACTACTCGCCAGCCGCCCATTGATGGTGCCCAGGCAACGCGAGTTAATAGTTCACGTACTTCATCAATTTTTATGGAAAGACCTTCGGTGCGAATGATTTCGACATCGGGGTGCGCGCCATTTGCTGCGGATTTACATTCGTTGCATGTTGCGCAACCGTTGTTGGCACAGACAAGTGCTTGAGCAAAGGCAACGGCGGCAGATGATCGACCAGATCCTGGTGGGCCGGTAAAGACCCAGGCATGTGTCATTTCTTGGGTTTCTTCGCCTATCCGGGTTGCAAGGACAGCCTTTTCTAGGATTTCAACAACATGTTCTTGGCCCACTAGTTCGGCGTAGACGCCCTGCAAGGTAGGCATTGCTTACTTCTTTGCAGGCTTTTTGGTCTTGGCCTTTACGGCAGTTCCAGATTTCTTAACAGCTTTAGTTGCAGTGGTGCCAGTCTTTTTCACCGCTTTGCCAGCTGCGCGGATTGGGCGCAGTAATAAGTTGCCTTTGTCTTCTACTGCATTGCGCTTAAGTGTTTGGATTTGGCTAACGCGCGAAATGATTGTGGCGTGGGTGTCTTCGATGGATTGATTGCCATCGATGATGACGTAACGCTCTGGGTCAAGGGCTGCTAACTGTAAGAACTCTTGGCGAACACGTTCGTGGAAAGCGATTGGTTGTGATTCAAGACGATCTTTGCTCTTTAAGCGAGCAAGACCAATTTGTGGTGGCAGATCAATAAT
>Ga0164292_10001057_pt1 | contig 21919 bp, 20 predicted proteins | sample GEODES117metaG_FD_111486 | JGI IMG/M metagenome (GOLD analysis project Ga0164292, IMG submission 111486) | Eutrophic lake water microbial communities from Lake Mendota, Wisconsin, USA - GEODES117 metaG | ecosystem: Environmental > Aquatic > Freshwater > Lake | place: USA: Lake Mendota...
CCTTGGGAGCTACCTTGGGAGCTACCTTGGGAGCTACCTTGGGAGCTACCTTGGGAGCTACCTTGGGAGCTACCTTGGGAGCTGCCTTGGGGGCTGCTTTGGGGGCTGCTTTGGGCGCTGCCTTCGGAGTTGGCTTGGAGGCCGATTGAGCGCCAGGCTTGGGCGCCGGCTTGGACTTGTTGGCGGTCTTCACAGGCTCGGCCGGCTTTTTGCCTGCCGCCTTGGCTGGCGCTCTGGCTGTCTTGGACGCCGCCTTGCCGCCAACCGCCTTGGTCGCCGGCTTGGCCGAGGACGCAGCCTGCGGCCGGTCGGCAATGGCCCGCAATCTTGCGGGCTGAGGCATGTCGGTATGAACTGGAGCTTTCAAAGGGGTCTCCTGTGCGGTGGAACTGCGCGCGGCATGAGGGGCCTGGCCCTGGGCGCCTGGCTCTTCAAAGCACCGGCGCCAAAAGGGAACTGCCCCTTCTACAACTCATGCATGGCGGCCTCAACTGTCTTGTGCTTGGCCCGCCTTCAAAACCTGAGGCAACCCAGGATGGCGCGCGATTGTAGCGGCCCCAGCCGCATACGCTCAGACGCCGAAAACAGGCTGCCAACCAGACTCACACCAAACACTGCTGCAGCCCCTGCATGAAGATGTCCTTAGGCAGGTCAATGCCAATGAAGACCATCTTGCTCTGCCGCTGCTCGTCGGCGCCCCAGGCCGGGCCCAGGTCGCTGCCCATCAGCTGATGCACCCCTTGAAAAATCACTTTGGACGGCGTTCCATCCATATGCAGTACGCCTTTGTAGCGCAGCATGCGCGGCCCGTAGATATTGACCACAGCCCCGAGAAAATCTTCGAGCTTGGCCGGATTGAAGGCCCGATCGGCGCGAAAAACAAAGCTTTTAACGTCATCGTCATGGCGGTGGTGGTGGCCGTGCGAGGGATGGTCGCAGTGCTCTCCATGCTCGTGATCGTGATCGTGGTGGTCGTGCCCGGCCTCGTCGTTCAAGAAGTCAGGATCAATGTCGAGCTTGGCGTTGAGGTTGAAGCCGCGCAGGTCGAACACCTCGCTGACCGGCACCTCCCCAAAATGCACTGCCTTCTGAGGCGCCCGCGGGTTCATGTGCCCGATGCGGTGCTTGAGGGCAGCCAGCTCGTCGGCACTGACCAGATCGCTCTTGCTGATGAAGATCTGGTCGGCAAAACCGACCTGCCGCCGCGCCTCCTGCCGCTCGTCGAGCTGGGCCTGGGCATGCTTGGCATCGACCAGGGTGACGATGGCGTCGAGCAGAAACTGCTCGGCAATTTCCTCGTCCATGAAAAACGTTTGCGCCACCGGACCCGGGTCGGCCAGACCGGTGGTCTCGACCACCACCCGGTCAAAATCGAGCAGGCCCTTGCGTCGCTTGGCGCCCAGCAACTGCAGCGTGGCGCGCAGATCCTCCCGAATGGTGCAGCAGATGCAGCCATTGCTCATCTGCACGATGGTCTCTTCGGTATCGCTGACCAGGATTTCGTTGTCGATGTTCTCCTCGCCGAACTCGTTTTCAATGACAGCGATCTTGCGGCCGTGGGTTTCGGTGAGCACGCGCTTGAGCAGCGTGGTCTTGCCCGAACCGAGAAAGCCGGTGAGGATGGTGACGGGAATGAGGCTCATAGTCAGGCCGATCGATGGGTCAACAGATGGGCGCAAGGCGCGCTGGGGCTGCGGGGGCAGGAAGTGTAGTGGCTTCAGAGGGACTCGGTAGCGGCTCAGCCATACCCCTAGCCCCATAGAGCTCTCAGGGCTTGCGCAGCAAAACCAGCCCCTTGAGGTACTCCCCTTCTGGGAAGTTAATCGTCATCGAATGGTCAGGAGCGCCGCCCAGGCGCTCAAGGATGAAAGCGTCGACGCCCGCGTCCAGGCCGGCGCCAGCCACGATCTTGTGAAACAAATCGGGGCTGATGCCGCCAGAGCAGGAAAAGGTCCAAAGCATGCCGCCCGGGTTGAGCAATTGCAGGGCCAAGCGGTTGATGTCCTTATAGGCACGCGCGGCCCGCTCGGCATGGGCCGCGGTGGGCGCGAGCTTGGGCGGATCGAGCACGATGGCGTCAAAGCGCCGGCCTTGCTGCAAGAACTGCCGCAAGCTGGCATTGACATCGGCGTCGAGCATCTCACAGCGTGCCTCGTCCAGGCCATTGAGCCGCACATTGGCCAACGCCTGCTCCAGCGCTGGCGCCGAGGAGTCGATGGACGTCACCCGCTGGGCCCCCGCTGCGAGCGCCGCAACGGTAAAGCCACCGGTATAGCAATAGCAGTTGAGCACCGTGGCCGGACCGCGCTTGCCCGTCCACTCAAAAAACTTCTGCCGGTTGTCGCGCTGGTCCAGGTAAAACCCGGTCTTGTGCCCTTTGGCCATGTCCAGACCGAGCTGCCAGCCGTGCTCGCGCAAAACCACCTCGGTCCCACCCTGCCCGGCCAGCCAGCCGGTGGCCTCGGGCAAACCCTCCAGCTTGCGGGAGCTGGTGTCGGAGCGCTCGTACAGGCGCTGCAAGCCGGTCTGGGCCAGCAGCGCCTGGCTGATCACCGCCTTCCAGCGTTCGCTGCCGCAGCTGCTGAACTGGGCCACCAGGGTATCGCCATAGCGGTCGACCACCAGGCCCGGCAAGCCGTCGGACTCGCCATGGATCAGGCGCACACCGTCGCTGGCAATGGCCATCAGCGAGCGGGCGGCGATGGCGCGAGCCACCTGCTGAGAAAAGAAGGCCGCGTCGATGCGCTGTGCCTCGTCAAAGCTCCAGACGCGCGCACGGATGCGCGAGGTCGGACTGAAAGCCGCCCAGGCTAAAAAGGCGCCCTCGTGCGACTCGATGCGCACCGTCTCGCCCGCATCGGCCCCGCCACGGGCAATCGCACCGTCGAACACCCAGGGGTGCTTGCGCAACAGAGATTTTTCCTTGCCAGGTCGCAGTCGTATCGATTTCATGCCGCCATTGTCGCGGCACGGGCAGATACTGAAGGACAGGCGCGGAGGGCAAGGCTTGAGGCCGCACGCTCTGTGCTTGCCCTATCGCCGCCCGTCCACTCAACGCAGCATGAAGTGCTGCGTCATGCCCAGCGTCAAGGTGGGGCTGCTCATACCGCCAGGCTTCAAGGCGCGCATCTGCCCCAGACCCACCAGCCACTGCGACTGAGGCCCCAGCCTATGGGCCAGGTTGAGCTGCCAGCGGGCCACGCCGCCGCCGCGGGTGGCCACACCACCACCGCCAGCCACGCCCACAGCAAGCTCCGGGTTCAAGGCCCAATCCCCAACAGACTGGCGCCAGCCCACGCCAAGAAAGCCCGACTGGTAACCGCCAGCCTGGCCGAGCATGGCAAAGGAGGTCTGGCCCAGCAAATAGGCGCTGGCGCCGATGTCACGCTCGATCTGCAGGTCCAGGGTTTCGATGTTCGGGCGGCCGACCGAGGCCCCCTGGCGCAGCCGGGCATTGCTCTTAATCTGACTGACGCCGGCGCGCAGCGCCCAGGCCTGCGGCCCAAGGTCTGGGGCGGCCCGGCCCGGGGCCGGGCCCCAGCCACTGTCCTGCCAGTTGAGCAAGGCGGCCAGGTAGTTGCTGCGAAAACGACCCTGGCTGTGCATATGGCCGCCTTCGAGTTGCAAGGCCCAGGGCTTGGATCCGGCCCACTGCAGACCGCCGGCTGCCTGCGCCAACAAGCCGCTGCCCGAGGCGATGGCACCACCGCCGCCAGTACCCAGGCCCAGGTCAAGATAGGCCGACAGGCCGCTGCTGCCCAGCGGGGCATAGCGGCGCGCGCCCACCGTCCAGTCGGCATAGCCCTGGGCATTGCCCCGGGCCGCGCCCATGGTCTTGAGCACCGGCAGCCAATCGCTACCGGCCAGCCCAAATTCGGCCTCAATACCCAGCGCATCGAAGGCGGCAGACCCGGCCAGGTGATAGCGCGCCAGCCTGGGGCGTATAGCCTGGAGCGCAAGCGCAGCCGGCGGCTCGCCCAGGCTGCGCGTGCTGCGAGGGCTGGCGGGGCTACCCTGGTTATCGGCACTGCGGATACCCGGATCGAAACGGCGCTACAGCACCAGTTCCAGGCTGCTGGCGTGTATGGCCGAGCCGCGCACATTCAGGCGCGCTGCGCCCAGCATCAAATCCCAACCGCGAACGCCCCAGTCCCCCAGGCTGCGGCCCAGGCCCAGCCGGGCGCGGGTGCTCAGGCCGTCACCGGGCACCTGGCCGGCGCCACCGCCACCACCCAAATAAATGCTGGCATCCAGAAAATAAGGCCCGCCCAAAGGCATGGCTCGGCCCCATTCCACACCGCCGAGGTACAAGCCCCCGGCCTCGCCCAAAGCCGCCGAGTAGATGGTCGCGCCCAGGTAATAGCCGTCCTCCATGGGCCTGAGCAGGCCCAGAGTCAGTCCACCGCGCAGCTTGGACGGGTGGGGCTGCAGGCTGTCCAGGCCCAGACGCAAGGTGATGCCCGGGTCGGCGGGTGGCGGCTCCGCGAGGGCAGGGTTACCAGCGAGGAGGTACAGCAGCAGGGCAGCCAGGGTCTGCCCTGAAGCGCAGGTGATGTTCCAAGACATGGGGAATTTGGAGCTAATTTGCTCCAAATTTTATAAAACAAAACCATTGATGCAGTCAGCGAGAACGCTGACCGCAAGGGCCATGAATACCGAAAATGAAGACGGCCCAGGCCGGCCCTACCCGTCAGAGGCAGTGCCAGCTACTTCTTGCCGTGCGCCCGCGGATGAGCCGCGTCATAGACCTTGGCCAGGTGCTGAAAATCGAGCCGGGTATAGACCTGGGTGGTGCTGATATTGGCGTGACCGAGCAGCTCCTGCACCGCGCGCAAGTCGCCGCTGGACTGCAGCACATGGCTGGCAAAGGAATGGCGCAGCATGTGCGGGTGTACCGGCGTGGCAAGGCCTGCGGCCAAGGAGCGGCTCTTGAGCCGCGCCTGCATCTGCCGGGGCGACAGGGGCCGGCCCTGGCGGGTGATAAACAGGGCAGTGCTGGCCTCGGCCAGGCCCACCGACCAGGCGCTGCGCACCGCCAGCCAGTCCTGCAGCGCCCGCAGCACGGGCTGGCCCACCGGCACGCTGCGCCGCTTGCCGCCCTTGCCCAACACATGGACCTGAGCGTCTTGCACATCGATCCAGCCGCGCGCCTGCGCGCTGGCCTGAACATCGAGCCCGGCGACCTCGCCGATGCGCAGGCCGCAGCCATAGAGCAGCTCGGTCAGGCAGTGGTCGCGCGCATCGAGGTCGGGCGCTGCGCTCTCGCTTTCAAAGGCGGCCAATTGCACCGCCTCCTCCACCCCCAGGGCCTTGGGCAAGGGCTTGGCGGCCTTGGGCGCGCGCACGCCCTGCACCGGGTTGCTGGCCACCAGGGCCTCGCGCCCCAGCCAGCTGTAAAAGCCGCGCCAGCCCGAGAGAATCAGCGCAATGCCACGGGCGCTGCGGCCACGGCTGTGCATCTGCGCCACCCAGCGCCGCACATGGTGGCTGCTCACCTGTTCGAGCGCCACGCCGGCCTGCGCGGCATATTGCTGCAGCTTGAGCAGGTCCTCGGCATACAAGGCGACGGTGCGTTCGGCCAGGCGCTTTTGCACCCGCACATAGGCCAGGTAACGCTCGACGAGGGCTTGGGCTTGGGCTTGGGCCTGGGCGGGCCTTGCAGCTTCGGCGGCCATCGCAGACGCCGGGCTCATGGCTTCAAGCCTGGGGCGCGGCCGTTGGGGTGCGCAGCCGCGACAAGGCCGCGCTGGCCAGCTCGCCGATGCGCTGCAAAAAGTCGGTGGCCATGTCGCTCTGAAAGCGCTCGCGGTCGGACGAGCCCAGCACCAGCGCGCCAAAGGCCTGCGGCGCTGCGCCGGCGCGCAAGGCGATGACGGCCATCGACTGCACGACCGAGGGGTCAGCCAGCCAGCGCACCGACTCCTGGCCGGTGTTGGGGCCGCAGTAAGGGCGCTGCAGACCCGAGGCCCAAGCCTGGGCCTCTTCGCTGACGCCGCTGGCAAAAGCCTGCTCGGCATACTGCGCATCCACCCCCCAGACCCGAATCGCCGCCTGCGGAATCAGAAACTGCTTTTGCAGCTCGGCGGTGATCACCGCCGGAATGTCCTGCGGCTGGGCCGCCAACAAAAGCTGCCGGCTCCAGGCCTGCATCTTGTCGGCAATGGCCGTGTTGTCCTGGCCGTGGCGCATCATCTCGATGAGGCGCTGCTCCAGGCCCTTGATCTTGTCGCGCAGCAGTTCGGCCTGACGCTCTTGCAGGCTCACAGCCCGCGCGCCATGGCCGCTGGACAGCTGCACGGTGGCCAGCAGGGCCGCATGACGCTCAAAAAAATCCGGGTTGTTGGCCAGGAAATTGGCGATGTCGTCTTCGGTGATGGGATGGGCGTTGGCCGAGTCGAGAGGATTCATGAAAGTTATTGTCTACGGTTTGTTGCGATGAACCAAGGCCGGACAGTCCCTGCGGCTGCCCAAAAGCGCCACATCAGAGGCTGTCGGGCACCTCAATCTGCCCCTCGAAGACCCGCGTGGCCGGCCCACTGAGCCGCACCGGCGCGGCAAGGTCGGTCTGGCCGGCCCATTCGATGCGCAAAGGCCCGCCCCGGGTCTGCACCTCGACCACCGGATCGAGCAGGCCCTGGCGTATGCCCGCCACCACCGCCGCGCAGGCGCCGGTGCCGCAAGCCAGGGTTTCGCCAGCGCCGCGCTCATAGACGCGCAGGCGCAATTGGCTGCGCGAGACCAGCTGGGCAAAACCGGCGTTGACCCGCTGCGCAAAACGCGGATGGCCCTCGATCAGCGGGCCCCACTGCGCCACCGGCGCGCTGTCGACCTCATCGACCCACAGCACCGCATGCGGGTTGCCCATGGACAGCACTGAGACATTGACCGTCCCCGCCTCCCCGAGGTTCAGGGGCCAGCTGTCCCAGCCAGCCACCGACTGCGGCAGCAGACCCGAAGCATCAAAAGGCACCTGGTCGAGCGCAAATGCGGGTGCGCCCATGTCGACCCTCACCCGCCCATCACTTTGCAATTGGAGTTCGAGCACCCGGTTGAGCGTCTGCACCCGGATGCTGTCGCGCTCGCTCAGCCCGTGGTCGCGCACATAACGCACAAAGCAGCGCGCGCCGTTGCCGCAGTGCTCGACCTCGCCGCCGTCGGCGTTGTGGATGACATAGGAAAAATCGACATCGCTGCGCCCCTCAGGCGCGCTGCGCACACTCAGGATCTGGTCCGCCCCCACGCCAAAGTGGCGGTCGGCCAGGAAGCGGTATTGCGCAGCACTGAGCTGCAGCGGACCTTGGGTCTCGTCGAGCACCACAAAATCATTGCCCGCGCCCTGCATCTTGGTGAATCGAATCAGCATGGGCGCATTATCGGCTCGGCGACTGTAGGCGGCGCGCATCCGCAAGTCCCTGGCTTACCATTGGGCTTGGCGCCCAACCGTCGGCGCTGCCTCTGCCCATCAGCACCATGCCCCGCCCGTCCCAACTGCTCTACCCCCAACGCGAACCGGCCCCGCTCAAACAGGCCGCCACCGTCTTGCTGCTGCGCGATAGCCCCGAAGGGCTGCAGGTGCTGATGACCCGCCGCTCCGACAAGGCCAGCTTTGCGCCCGGCGCCTTTGTGTTCCCGGGCGGCGGCATCGACGCGCAGGACGCAGCGGCCGATAGCCATGCCCAATGCCTGCGCCGGCCCGAGCAGGACGCCAGCGCCCTCACCCAGGCGCTGGCGGCCATCCGCGAAAGTTTTGAAGAACTTGGCATCTTGCTGGCCAGGCGCGCGGACGGCAGCCACGCCAATGCCAGCGATGTGCAGGCGCTGGACCGCCACCAAAGCCTGCTGGCGCAATGCCAGGCCCGTGGCTTGAAACTGGCGGCCGAGGAGGTCTATGTGCTGGCCCACTGGATGACCGACCGCGACATGCCCAAGCGCTTTGACGTGCCCTTTCTGGTGGCGCGCATGCCGGCCGGGCAGGAGCCGGTGGCCGACGAGAACGAGCAGTTCGAGCCAGTCTGGGTGAGTCCGGCAGATGCGCTGGCCCGCCACGAGGCGGGCAACATGTACATGATCTTCCCGACCATCCGCACGCTGCGGCGCTTGCAGGCCTATGCCAGCGTCGACGCAGTGCTGCAGGCCTGCGGCAGCGGCCCGCTGTGGACCTCCTGCCCGCGCGCGGGTTTGCTTCAAGGCCGCGAAGCGCGCTATATGGAGCATGAGTCGCCCTACGGCGAGCTGCACATGACCTGCCCGGACGGACAGATGGTGCATGCGCTGGACTGGCAAACCGAGCGGCCGGTGGCCCTGCTCAAGAACGTGCTGCGCCTGACCGCGCCCAACCCCGGGGTAATGACCGGCCCAGGCACCAACAGCTATTTGGTGGGCGATGCCAGCACCGGCTATATCTGCATAGACCCCGGCCCCGCCGACGAGCAGCATCTGCAAAAGCTGTGGCAAGCGGCCGGCGGCAAGATCAGCGCGATCATCTGCACCCATTCACACGCCGACCATTCGCCCGGCGCCAAACCGTTGCAGGCCCTGTGCGAGAGCCGCCCGCCCATCCTGGGCCTGCCCTCGGCGCCGACGGCGCGTGCCAACAGCACCTTCACCCCGGACCGGGCGCTGGCCCACGGGGAACAGCTGGTGCTCGGTGAGGGTGAGAACAGGCATACCCTCAAGGCCCTGCACACCCCGGGCCATGCGGCCAACCATGTCTGCTTTGTGCTGGAGGAAGACGGTCTGCTCTTTAGCGGCGACCACATCCTCAATGGCAGCACCACAGTGGTCGATCCGCCCGACGGCAATATGAACGACTACCTGGATTCGCTGGACCTGCTGGCCCAGGGCTGTAGCGAGCACGCCATCGGCTTCATCGCGCCGGCCCACGGCTATGTGCTGGGCGATGCGCCCGGCGCCATTGCACGCCTCAAAGCCCACCGCCTGCAGCGCGAGGCCAAGGTCCTCAAGGTGATGCAGGCCCAGCCCGACGGCAGCATGGACGACTGGGTCAAGCTGGCCTACGACGATGTCGATCCGCGCATCTGGCCGGTGGCCAAGCGTTCCCTGCTGGCCCATGTGGAGCGCATTCAGAGCCTGGGCGGCTTTAACCTCTGAGCGCGGGCATCAGGGCAGCAGCCGCATGAGGTGGCGGGGCTGGGCGCCGTGCACCGACTGCAGCGCCACGGCGCCGTCCAGGGTGAGCAGGCAAGCCTGGTGATGCACCGCCAGGGCCAGCAGGTAGGCGTCGGTCAGCTGGCGGGGCCCCAGCAGATGTTTGGGATTGAGGACATCGCCCTGCACCAGGCTCAGCCCGTCGGGCCAGAAATGGTGCTGCGCGCTGGCGCACAAGGCCTGTAACTGCGCCAGCACCTGCGCCACCGGCCGCGCGCCCGGATAAGCCGGCGTACTCATGATGCGCAGGGCCCCGTTTTGCGTGAGCGGGCAACTGGCCCATCCCTCAGCCGCGTGGGCGAGGAACCAATGCGCAGCAATGTCATGATGCTCATGGCGGCCATCGCACAGAGCGATCAGCACGTTCACGTCCAGCAGGTAGACGCGTGGGGCAGTTGCCGGGCTCAGGCGGTAGGCCGGCGAGGCTTCACGGACCTGCCGCGCCGCGCGCTGGGGTTTCACACACCCTCAGCTTCACGCAGGGCCTCGATCTGCGCCTGCGTCACTACTGGCACATTTGGCGCACGGTAGGGCACCAGACCCAGGGCCGCCAGCTGCTCATCGAGCGCGCCAGCCGCCAGCCCCGCAGCCTGGCCATCGGCTGGAACATGCAAGCCGCGCCTGGCCACCTCAGACAGGACCTCTCCCGCGCTGCGCCCCTGGCGAAGCGCCAGACTCTTAACGGCGTAAAGCACATCGTCGTCGATGCTCAAGGTGGTGCGCATGCGGAGACCCTCCAGTCGTTGATGCGTGATGCGTGATGCAATGTTAGTTATAAATATTTCTCGCGTCAAGCCAATGGCTGGGCTGATCCATGGTCGTGATTGGGGCGACTTGGCCTGCGCAGAGGCTGGCGGCCCGATGGGTCGGCGAATAAAGTGTGAAGCGCGCCGATAGGCCGGATTCTGTGCACCGCCTCTCTTGCGAGAGGCGGCGTGACCGCCATTCATCTGGGCCGGGGGTCGCCCACCCGGCTCGGTGCCACCTACCCGCCAGCTCCGCGGAACCACGTCAACGCTGGCCTACTTGGTGTTGCTGCGCGTAGAGATTGCCCGTTTCACCCGGACTGAACCGGCTCGTCTCTGTTGCTCTGATCCTCACCTCACGGTGGAGAGGTGTTACCTCCTACGCCGTCCTGTGCAGTCCGGACCTTCCTCCAGTGCCTGGTTTCCCAGCTTGCACCAGCGGCGGTCTGGCGCGCTTCACAACACTGATTATCCGGCCTGGCCCGGGGCGGGCCGTGCCAATCGGCGACACAGGGGGTAGGCGCAGACGCTGTGGGAGCACCGCCCTCGGTGCGATGCGGCTCTTGATCAAGCGCCAATCGCCGCGAGGGCGCGGCTCCTACAAAGAAACCGGGGCGAAGCGACGCACCGGCCGGGGGTTAACGCTGCAAAGGCTGCAGGCTGCGGCCAAACCCGGGCGGCTGAATTTTCTCAACAGAGGGCGCGGCGTTCGTACCACCGGAGGGCGTGCGGGTGGGCGCTGCGAAGCGAGGTCAAGGAGGAGCCGAGGCGCTAGCCGAGGCGGGGGACACGAGCGGCGCAGTGCACATCCGTGCGCCCTTCTCGAAAGCGCCCTGAAAAATGAGGCGCCCGATCAACATTGCTGCGCCCGATCAAGCGCCGCATCGCGCCGAGGGCGGCGCTCCCACTCAATGCCACACCCACACCCACACCCACACCCACACCCACACCGGCCCCGGCCCCGGCCCCGCAAACACCGACTCCTACAATGCGCGCTTGATCCGGAAAACAGATCCCCCCATATGCTGCGCCTGACCGAGCTCAAGCTGCCGCTGGACCATGCCCCCGAGGCGCTGCCAGCACTGATCGCCCAGACCCTGGGCGTGAGCGTGACTGCGCTCGAGCAGGTGCACATCTACAAGCGCAGCCACGATGCGCGCAAGCAGCAATTGCTGTTGGTCTACATCGCCCATGTGCAATTGGCGTCTGGGCTGGAGCAGCAGTTGCTCGCGCAATTTCAATCGCACCCACACATCGGCCCGGCGCCCAATCTGGACTACCGCCCCCCGGTGCAGGCCAGCGCCGGCTGGAAGCATCGGCCGGTGGTGGTCGGCTTTGGGCCTTGCGGGCTGTTTGCCGCGCTGCTGCTGGCGCAGATGGGCTTTGCGCCCATCGTGATCGAGCGCGGCAAGAAAGTGCGCGAGCGCACCAAAGACACCTGGGGCTTGTGGCGCAAGCGCGAGTTACAGCCTGAATCGAATGTGCAGTTTGGCGAAGGCGGGGCCGGCACTTTCTCCGACGGCAAGCTCTACAGCCAGATCAAGGACCCGCGCCACCTGGGCCGCAAGGTCATGAAGGAATTCGTCAAGGCAGGCGCGCCCGAAGAGATCTTGGTGGTCAGCCATCCGCACATCGGCACCTTCAAGCTGGTCAAGGTGGTGGAGAACATGCGCGAGCAGATCATCGCCCTCGGCGGTGAGATCCGGTTTCAGGAGCGGGTGTGCGACCTGCAAATTGAAGACGGGACGCAGGGGCGTCAACTGCGCGGCTTGGTCGTCGAAAGGCTCACGGACGGCAGCCGCTACGAGCTTGAGGCCGATCATGTGGTGATGGCCCTGGGCCACAGCTCGCGCGACACCTTCGAGATGCTGCATGCGCGCGGCGTACACATGCAGGCCAAGCCGTTTTCGGTGGGCTTTCGCATCGAGCATCCACAGGGCATGATCGACCGCGCGCGCTTAGGCCGCCACGCCGGCCACCCCCTGCTGGGCGCAGCCGATTACAAGCTGGTCCACCATGCCAAAAACGGCCGCTCGGTCTACAGCTTTTGCATGTGCCCAGGCGGTACGGTGGTGGCCGCGACCAGCGAGGTCGGCCGGGTGGTCACCAATGGCATGAGCCAATATTCGCGCAACGAGCGCAATGCCAACGCCGGCATTGTGGTGGGTATATCGCCGGCCGACTTTCTGCTGCCAGGCGAAAAGCCCGGGCCGGGCGGGCAGGTGCATCCGCTGGCGGGCGTGGCGTTTCAGCGCCGGCTTGAATCGCATGCCTTCGAGCTTGGCGGCTCGAGCTACGAGGCACCGGGGCAATTGGTGGGCGACTTCATCGCCGGCCAAGCCTCAAGCGTGTTGGGCGAGGTAGAACCGTCCTACAAGCCGGGCGTGCACCTGACCGATCTGGCCAGCGCCCTGCCCGGCTATGCCATCGAGGCGATCCGCGAGGCCATCCCGGCCTTTGGCCGCAAGATCAAGGGCTTTGACCGTCCCGATGCGGTCTTTACCGGGGTGGAGACCCGCACCTCGTCGCCGGTGCGCATAGGCCGTGGCGAGGACTACCAGAGTCTTAAGCTGCGGGGCCTGTACCCGGCCGGCGAAGGCGCAAGTTACGCCGGCGGCATTTTGTCGGCCGGTGTCGACGGCATTGAAGTGGCCGAGGCGCTGGCGCGCTCACTGATGGAGCGGCACGGCCCGGCCTGAACAAGCCTAGAGCCACGCACCCGATTGTTAGACTAGAACGCTGACGCCCGAGCACAGGCGCCAGCATCAGGAGGCCTTTCATGAGCGAAGACACGGCCCGCCCCACCGGCGGCGCTTGGACACGCAGCGATTTTTCGCGCGTGCCTTATGACATCTTCACCGACGCGCAGATCTACCAGCGGGAAAACGAAAAGATCTTCCGTGGCCCGGTCTGGAACTACCTGTGCCACGAGTCGGAGCTGCCGACGGCGGGCGATTTTGTCAGCACCTGGGTGGGCGAGACGCGGGTGGTGGTCACCCATGCCAGCGACGGGCAGTTTCACGCCTTTGAAAACTCCTGTGCCCACCGCGGCGCGCAAATCGTCACCGCGGTGCGCGGCCATGCGCAGCGCTTTTCCTGCCCCTATCACCTGTGGACCTACACGCTCAGCGGCGAACTCACTGGCGTGCCCATGGCCGGCGGTGTGCAGGGCAAAGGCGGCATGCCGCCGTGCTTTGACAAGAAGAACCACGGCCTCAAAACGCTGCGCGTGACGAGCTTTGGCGGGCTGATTTTCGGCTCCTTCAGCGAGCAGGCGCCCCCCATTCGTGACTACCTGGGACCGCATGCGGTGGCGCAGATTGAGCGCCTGCTGGTGCAGCGCAAACCCAAGGTGCTGGGCTATCTGCGCCAGCGCATTCCGGGCAACTGGAAGCTCTACAACGAGAACGTGCGCGACCCCTACCATGGCTCGCTCCTGCACCAATTTCAGGTGTCCTTTCGCTTGCAGCAGCCGACCATGAAGGGCGGCATCAAGCTCGATGCGCAGCGCAAGAACACCTGGAACCATTCCATCGTCAGCGCCTCGGACCAGGACAACCAGGCCGTGGTGGCCAAGGCCTATGAGGGCACCGGCAAGTTCAACCCCGATATGCAGATGGCCGACCCGGCCCTGACCCAGGTGCCGCTGGACCTGGGCGATGGCTACAAGACCACCATCTTGTCGATCTTTCCGTCGCTCATCGTGGCCCAGGTCGACAACACCTATGCCATCCGGCACCTGCGGCCCAAGGGCCCCGATCTGGTGGAGCTGCACCTGACCTACCTGGGCTTCGAATCGGACACGCCGCAGATGACGCAGGACAAAATGCTCACCGCCAACTTCATCGGTCCGGCCGGCTATATCTCGCTGGAAGACGGCGAAGCGCTGCGCCTGGTGCAGCAGGGCATACGCCATCGGCAACCCGGCGGCAGCGAGGTGCTGGAGATGGGCGGCATAGGCGCTATCGCCGATACCGACTACCTCTCCCAGGAAATCTCCATCCGCGGCTTCTGGTCCTACTACCACCAGATCATGGAACTACCGATGCAAGGAAACGGGGAGTCAGCATGAACACGCCGATCTCCGCCGATCTGCAGCGCTGGTGGCAGGTCAGCCAATTCCTTTATCGCTATGCAGAGCTGCTCGACGGCGAGCAGTTTGCCGATTGGGTGGCGCTGTTCGACACGCAGCAATGCCGCTATGAGGTGCTGTCCCGCGAGAACCGTGACCTGGGCCTGCCCCTGCCCATCATGGGATGCTTTAGCCACGGCATGGTGCGGGACCGGGTGGCCATGCTGGCCAAGGGCGTGCTGACCTACCGCCGCGACAAACTGCTGCGCCAGGTCAGCAATGTGCAGTTGCAAGCGCAGACGGATAGCAGCTTGCACGCCAGCGCCAAGCTGGTGGTCTACCAGTCCAACGAAGAAGGCGTCTCCAGCCTCTACATGGTCGCCCGCTACGAGTGCGAGCTGATCGAACAGGGCTCAGAGCTCAAGCTGCGCCAAATGGCGGTGGTGGTCGACTCCTTTGGCATCGACACCATGCTGGCGGTGCCGCTGTAGGCGCGGCCGGGCCCTTATTCCATCTCGATCTTGCGGTCGGCGACGATGCGCTTGAGCGCCTGGATATCGCGCTCGACCCGGCCCTTGAATTCGGCCGGTGTGCTGGCCTGGGGGTTGCCACCCCAGTCGATCAGGCGCTGGCGCACCTCGGGCGAGTCGATCACCGCCTTGATCTCGCGCTGCAGCCGAGCCGCAATCGCCGGCGGCAGACCCGCAGGTGCGGCAATGCCCAGCCAGGAGTCAAACACCAGGCGGGGGTAGGTTTCCGCGACATTGGGCAGGCCAAAGATATTGGTCTCGCCCTTGGCACCCGTCACCGCCAAGCCGCGCACCCGCTTGTCCTTGAGCATGGGGGCGGTGCTGGTCATGGTGTCGATCACCACATCGACCCGACCAGCCAGCAACTCGGTCAGCGGCGCAGTGCCGCCGCGAAAGGGCACATGGGTGGCGCTGCCGCCGCTTTCGGCCATCAGCCATTCGCCCACCAGATGCATCGCGGTGCCCACCCCCACCGAGGTGTAGGTGTACTTGCCCGGCTCGGCCTTGATGCGCTGGGCAAAGTCAGGAAAAGAGCGAATCGGCGAATCGGGCTTGACCACCATGGACAGCGGATAGGTGGTCAGCGTGGAGATCCAGGAAAAGTCATTGACTGGCTCAAACGGCAGAACCTTTTTCATCGCCGCACTGCTGGCGTGGCCGCTGGGCAACAAGATCAGCGTGTAGCCATCGGCCGGCGCCTTGGTGGCCATCTCAGCCGCAATATTGCCGCCGGCGCCCGGCTTGTTGTCCACCGTCACCGGTTGCCCCAAACGCTCACCCAGGGGCTTGGCCACCAGGCGGGCCACCATGTCGCTGCCGCCACCGGGCGGAAAGCCCAGCAGCAAGCGGATCGGCTTATTGGGGTAAGCGTCTTGCGCGTGGGCGGGCAAGACCCAACAGGCCATCAAGGCCAGCGACGCGACCAGCGCGGTACGAGAGGTCCAGGGCATGCAAACTCCTTCTATGGCGGGCATCGGCGCTCGAGCGGCCGACGCCTCGCGGGTCAGATTGTTGCCCAGCCGCGCAGACTCGAACCCCGCGATTACCCCAAGCGCCAAAAACAAAACGGCCGCCCAAGGGCGGCCGTTTTGAAGCAGGACAGTGAATCAGCCGATCAGCCCTGCGCGTTTTGCAGCGCGGCGATGCGCTCTTCAATCGGCGGGTGGGTGCTGAACAGCTGGCCGATGCCGCCGGCAATCCCCATGGCCGCCACCGACTTGGGCAACTCGCCGGGCACCATGCCACCAAGACGGGCCAGGGCGTTGATCATGGGCTGCTTGCGCCCGATCAGGCCGGCCGCGCCCGCGTCGGCACGGAACTCGCGCTGGCGGGAGAACCAGGCCACGATGATGGCCGCCAGAAAGCCCAGGATGATGTCGAGCACGATGGTGGTGACGTAATAGCCGATGCCGGGACCAGAGTTTTCCTGGTCGCCCTTGCGCAGGAAGCTGTCGACCGCATAGCCGACGATGCGGCTGAGGAAAACCACAAAGGTGTTCATCACGCCCTGAATCAGGGCCATGGTGACCATGTCGCCATTGGCGATGTGCGCAACCTCATGGCCGAGCACCGCCTCGACCTCATCGCGCGTCATGCCCTGCAGCAGGCCGGTAGAGACTGCGACCAGCGCGCTGTTCTTAAAGGCGCCGGTGGCAAAGGCATTGGGCTCGCCATCGAAGATGCCAACCTCAGGCATGCCGATGCCGGCCTTGTCAGCCAGGCGGCGCACGGTGTCGACAATCCAGGCCTCATCCGCATTGGCGGGCTGCTCGATCACCCGCACGCCCGAGCTCCACTTGGCCACAGGTTTGCTAATCAGCAGCGAAATGAACGCACCGCCAAAACCCATGATCAGGGCAAAGCCGAGCAAGGCGCCCAGGTTCAGCCCGTTGGAGGTGAGGAAACGATTGACGCCGAGCAGGCTCGCGACCACGCCGAGCACCAGCACGACAGCCAGATTGGTCAGCACAAACAGCAGGATTCTCTTCATAAGATCTTCAACTCCGACGCCGCCGCAGCGGCAAGAATGACGATGAATCAGCGACCCACCGGCCCGCCAAGGCGAGCCGTTGCATCCTCATCTGGGGACGTTTTTATGGTTATCAAGTTGTCCCGCGCTGGCGCCCCGCAGCGGCGGGACGGAAGACGAAGGCGTCATCATAGAAAGAAATGTTCTCATTGGGCAAATACCAGCCCGGAACCCCCAAAATGGGCAGCGGCCAGTAGGGTTTTTCAGCCAGTTCGGTGGCCTGCAGGCCGCCGGCCAGGGCGGCGTCCAAATCAGCCTCGGCCAGGTCTATGGATGGCAGGTAGACATGGGCGGTCATGGCCTTGCGCGGCTGCTGCAGCTTTTCCTGCAAGGCGTGGCCAAAGACCAGCAGCCGGGCCTGGGACCACAGGGGCCGCAGTTCCAGAAAGAGCCGCTGCCAGGCGCGCTGGCGCAGTGCCGCGCGCAATGCCTCTGGGGCCAGCAAGACAGCGCCGTTCTCGTCGAACAGGGTCAGCGCGTCGCGCAAGGGGCCGCGCTGCTGCGCCACACCGTCGCTGGCGATCTGCGCCGCCTGCAACTGATTCAGGCGCGCCTTGGTGCGCGGATAGGCCAGCCAGGTCAGGCCGTTGAACAGATCGTGCAGATTGTCCCGACTGGGGCAGGCGCCTTGCTCGTAGATGAAGCTCTCGTAAACGCAGTGGACAGGCAGGTCCTGCTGCGGCACAAAGCGCATGGCCGGCTGGCCCCTGGCCTGCGCGATCTGGTTGAGCAGCTGCGCCACGCTCAGGCCGCGCCTGATGGCCACCTCCACCGCCGGGGCAAACGGGGCCAGATGGGCCATCCAGGGCCAGTCCCACCGCAGGTCCTGGGCCCAGGCCGGCAGGCCCTCAGCCGCCATGCTCAGACCTGTTGCCAGAGCAGGGGCTCGCCGCCGCGCAGGGGTTTGAGCTCAGCCGCGCCAAAGGGGTAGCTCTCGGGGGCGTTCCAGGCCTGCTTGTGCAGCGTGACGGTGCCCTGGTTGCGCGGCAGCCCGTAAAAATCAGGCCCATGAAAACTGGCGAAAGCCTCCAGCCTGTCCAGCGCGCCCGCCTGCTCGAAGGCCTCGGCGTAGAGCTCCAGCGCCGCATGGGCGGTGTAGCAACCGGCGCAGCCGCTGGCATGCTCCTTCAGGTGGGCCGGGTGCGGTGCGCTGTCGGTACCCAGGAAAAACCGGCAGTTGCCTCCCGTAGCCGCCTGCACCAGAGCCAGGCGGTGCGTTTCGCGCTTGAGCACCGGCAGGCAGTAGTAATGCGGCCGGATGCCGCCGGTGAAGATGGCGTTGCGGTTGTAGAGCAGATGGTGGGCGGTGATGGTCGCGCCCAGCTTATCGCCAGCCTCGGCCACATACTGCGCCGCCTCCTTCGTGGTGATGTGCTCGAAGACGATTTTCAGACCCGGGAAGTCGCGCCGCAGGCCAATCAGGTGGCGATCGATGAACACCGCCTCGCGGTCAAACAGATCGATGTCGGCGCTGGTCACCTCGCCGTGCACCAGCAGCAGCATGCCCTCGCGCTGCATGGCCTCGAGCACCGGGTAGATCTTGCGCAGCTCGGTGACGCCGGCGTCGCTGTTGGTGGTGGCGCCCGCCGGGTAGAGCTTGGCCGCGACCACGCCGGCCGCCTTGGCGCGGGCAATCTCCTCAGGCGCCAGCTTGTCGGTGAGGTAAAGCGTCATCAAGGGCTCAAAGTTCCCCCCTGCCGGCACCGCCGCGCGGATGCGGTCGCGGTAGGCCAGGGCCTGGGCCGCGGTGGTGATCGGCGGCTTGAGGTTGGGCATGATGATGGCGCGGCCAAACTGCCGCGCGGTGTGCGCGACCACGGTGCTCAAAACGTCGCCGTCGCGTACATGCAAATGCCAGTCGTCGGGCCGGGTGATGGTGATGCGGGTCATGATGAGCTCTTCAATGTTGAGGGGAATCGCCGCCCCCATGGCGGGCTTGCAGAAAGTGCCAGAGGGCCAGGGCCTCAGCCTTGGCCTTGGACTGCCCCTTGGCCTTGGCTCGGTACAGCCGCACCTGCAAGCCCACCGACAGACCAGTGCCGGCGCTGAGCAACTGGCCCCGGGCCACCTCTTGGGTCACTGCGCTTTGCGGCAGGAAGGCCAGGCCATGGCCTTCCAGGGCCATGGCCTTGAGCCCTTCGGCCATGTCGGTCTCGTAGACCTTGTCCAGATGCACCGGTATGCGGGCCTGCTTGAGCACATGCTCGACCATGCGCCCGAGGTAAGCGCCGCTGGCGTAGGCCAAATAGGGCACCGGCGCTGCGGCCTGGCCGGGCAGGCTCCACAGGGCACTGCCGTCGGCGCTTGGGGCCACCCAGGGGCTGAGCCACTCCTGGCCGAGCACCACCATCTCATAGCGCTGCGGATCGAGTGCGATGGGCTGGGCGTCGTGGTGGTAGGCGATCAGCAGATCACAGCTGCCCTCCACCAGGCGCAGCACCGCATCGTGCACATTGAGCGCGATCAGCCGGCTCTTGATCGGCCCGAACTGCTCGCGCAGCTCGCTCAACCAGGCCGGGAAAAAAGTGAAGGCCAAGGTGTGCGGCACCGCAAATTCAATCATGCCCTGACCGGCGGCCACATGGCCGCGCAGCATGGCCCGGGTGGTCTGCAAGCCCTGCAGCATCTCCAGCGCCTGTGCATATAGCGTCTGGCCGGCTGGCGTGAGGTGGGTGGGGTAAGAGCTGCGATCGACCAGGTCGGTGCCGGCCCAGGCTTCCAGGGCCTGGATGCGGCGCGAGAACGCCGGCTGCGTCACATGGCGCAGCTGCGCCGAACGACTGAAGCTGCGGGTTTCAGCCAGGCTGATGAAATCCTCGAGCCACTTGGTTTCCATGGCGGAAATTATCGCAGCCTCAGGCGGCGACCGGGCCCGGGCGGGTCCACCCCGTCCCCGCCTCGGCCAGGTCCGCATCATCCTCGTGGCCTTCTTGCTGCATGGACCACATGCGGGCGTAGACGCCAGACTGGGCCAGCAACTGCGCATGGGTGCCCCGCTCGACGATGCGCCCGGTCTGCATGACCAGGATTTCATGCGCGTCCACCACCGTCGAGAGGCGGTGAGCGATCACCAGCGTGGTCTTGTTTTGCGCGGCGCTGCGCAACTCGGCCTGGATGGCCCGCTCATTGGCCGAATCAAGCGCTGAAGTCGCCTCGTCAAAAATCAGCACCGGCGGGTTTTTGAGCAAGGTGCGGGCAATGGCCACCCGCTGCTTTTCGCCGCCAGACAGCTTCAAGCCCCGCTCACCCACCATGGTTTCATAGCCCTTGGGTGTGGAGGCGATGAAGTCGTGGATGCGCGCCGCGCGCGCCGCCTCCTCCACCTGCTCGCGGGTGGCATCAGGCCGGCCGTAAGCGATGTTGTAGTAGACCGTGTCGTTAAACAGCACCGTATCTTGCGGCACGATGCCTATGGCTTGGCGCACGCTGGCCTGGGTGACCTGGGCTATGTCTTGGCCGGCGATCAGGATGTGTCCGCCGCTGCGGTGATTGCTCACGTCGTAGAAGCGATAGAGCAAGCGCGCCAGGGTTGATTTACCCGCACCTGAAGGCCCGACCACCGCCACCGTCTTGCCCGCTGGAATGTGAAAGCTCAAGCCGTGCAAGATGGCCCGGTTGGCGTCGTAGCCAAAGTCCACGTTTTCAAAACGCACATCGACCTGACCGGCAGGCAGCTTGAGCGGCTGGGCCCCAGTCGCGTCGGCCACCTCGCGCTCTTTTTCCAGCAGGCGAAACATCTTGTCCAGATCGGTCAGGCTCTGCTTGATCTCACGGTAGATGACCCCGAGAAAGCCCAGCGGAATGTAGAGCTGGATCATGAAAGCATTGACCATGACCAGATCGCCCAAGCTCATGCGGCCGTCGATCACGCCCTGGGTGGCGCGCCAGAGCATGGCCACCAGCGCCACCGCAATGATGAGTTGCTGGCCGGTGTTGAGCAGGCTGAGCGTGGCCTGGCTCTTGATCGCGGCGCGCCGGTAGCGCTCCAGGCTCTCGTCATAGCGCCGCGCCTCAAACGACTCGTTGTTGAAATACTTGACCGTCTCGTAGTTGAGCAGGGAGTCGATGGCCCGGCTGTGGGCCGAAGAGTCGAGCTCGTTCATTTGCCGCCGAAATTGGGTACGCCACTCGGTCACCGTCACGGTAAAGGCAATGTAGAACACCAGCGCAATGATGGTGATGCCCGCAAACCAGACGTCGAATTTGACCGCCAACAAGGTCAGCACCAGCGTCACCTCGATCAAGGTGGGCACGATGCTGTAGAGCGAGTAGGAAATCAGCGAATGCACCGCCCGGGTGCCACGCTCGATGTCGCGCGTCATGCCGCCGGTCTGCCGGTCCAGGTGAAAGCGCAGGCTCAAGGCATGCAGATGATTGAACACCTCCAATGAAATACGCCTGGCCGCGCCTTCGGTGGCCTTGGAAAACACCAATTCGCGCAGTTCGGTGAAGAGCGAGGTCGACAGCCGCAGCAAGCCATAGGCCAGCAGCAAGCCCAGCGGCACCACCCACAGGGCCGCCGCCTGTTTGGTCGCCGGGTTCATGGTGTCGACCAATTCCTTGAGCAGCAGGGGCACGCCCACATTGGCCAGCTTGGCGCCGACCATGAAACTCAAGGCCGCCATCACCCGCCATTTATAGGCCCACAGATAGGGAAACAGGCGCCGCAGGGTGGCCCAATCCGAACGGTCGGCGGCGCTCGCCGCCGCTGGGGTCGCTGGGGTAGGCTCAGGGGAAACAGCTCGATGGCGCATGAAGGAAACCTTGGCAGACAATGCATGTGGGTCTGGTGCCGCACTGCGCAGCGCCTCGCCCATCCAAGGATTGTGCCCATGTCCACCACACCATCGTCCAACAGCCAGACCACCCTACCCTTGCCAGCGGGCTTTCCGCCACCGAGTCAGGGCGAGTTGGTGATGAAGGTCATCCCTATGCCCAGCGATGTCAACGCCAATGGCGACATCTTCGGCGGCTGGGTCATGGCCCAGGTCGACCTGGCCGGCTCGGTGCTGCCAGCGCGCCATGTCAAAGGCCGCATGGCGACGGTGGCGGTCAACGAATTCGTCTTCAAGCAGCCGGTGCGGGTGGGCGACATCCTGTCCTTCTACGCAAAACTGCACCGCATAGGCCGCACCTCGATCACGGTTGCGGTCGAGGTCTATGCCGAGCGCTACAGCGCGCAGGGCCAGTACATGAAGGTGACCGAGGCCAACCTGACCTATGTGGCCATCGACGACCAAGGCCGGCCCAGGCCTATACCAACAAGCGAGCTGGGACTCTGATCAAGCACCGCATCGCTGCGAGGGCGCAGCTCCCACTCCACCCTGCCCAGCCAAAACTGGTCTTTGTAGGAGCGCCGCCCTCGGCGCGATAC
>Ga0164292_10001058_pt1 | contig 21918 bp, 14 predicted proteins | sample GEODES117metaG_FD_111486 | JGI IMG/M metagenome (GOLD analysis project Ga0164292, IMG submission 111486) | Eutrophic lake water microbial communities from Lake Mendota, Wisconsin, USA - GEODES117 metaG | ecosystem: Environmental > Aquatic > Freshwater > Lake | place: USA: Lake Mendota...
TCGCAATGCCTTATTGCCTCTCCGCAATGTCAGCGAGCCTTTTCGGCGCAAGAAGCCGGGTACCGAGGGATAGCCGCAGATTTGGAAGGCTACTGCCGACTTCTTTGCGCCAGACAAATACTGCGGCACTGCAAATTGCCGGTCTCGGACAAGACTGCCGTGAAGATGAGTGTGGCTGTGACCTGCTCCAACTCGAGCCCAAAAAGTTGCCTGACTGCTTGGCGGTAGACCTCCAGTTGCGCTTCGTAGCGCGCGGCCTCGGCAGGAAGTTCTGCTTCGGCGATCGGTCCAGTCTTAAAGTCGACGACATCGGCCGCGACGAGTTGGTCTCCCTCCGAAACCAGAACGAGTCGGTCGATTTGTCCTTCCAACCAATGGTTGCCCTGTTCCAGGACGAATGGCAACTCCCGGCGGACGTCGAGTCGCAGCGGTTCCAGTAAGGGCTTGCCATTTCCGTAGTGCCGAGTCAAAACCAGTTGCCGGTATCCAGCCTCGGAGAAGGAGTCGGTGAAATCACCACGCGCGAAACGTGCCAAAAATTCAGCCACTACCTGTTCCCGCTCGTGAGGCTCGGCAAGCAGCGAACCGAGGGTTCGGGTCAACATCTCACGGGAGGGAAGGCTTTCTTGCCAGACGACATGTTGAAGTAAGCGATGCCAGGCTGTGCCGAGTTGCCGAGCTGCATCACGGGTCGAGTTTTGGCCAGTCGAGCGGGCAACTGCGAACTCCTCGTTGGGATCAGGGGAAGTGCTACGTCTGGGCAGCGGCGCTTGTGCCGAGGAGGGAGGCTGATGGAACGCGGAAGGGCTCTGCCATTCCACGCCGCGGCTCGTCCGGGTCCCCGAGGCGAGTCGAACCGCAGTGGCCTCGGCACTATCTGCGGCCTCTGTGGGGCATTGCGGAGGAGTTGCTGCGGCGGAAGCGGATGAACCTGCAGTGACGCTCAGCCAATTCGGGTCGCCCCACTGTCCGAGTAACCCTTCCTCCGTCCCGGCCGACGGCTGGTCGGCGATTGCCCGCAACAGAATCCCGGCCTCGTTGCTCCAGGTGGATTTGGCCTGCGGTGAAACGAGAACCGAAAGATGTTGCTTGGCGCGAGTCAGGGTCACGTAGAGCAGGCAGAGTTCCTCGTTAATTTGTTGACTCTGATATTCACTGAAAATCGTCTGGACTCGGCGGGGTAGGAGTGGAAGGTCATCCTCCCGGACATAGCGTGAGACTGCGTCGATCTGCCCAGCGGGATCGCTGCGGCCTGTAACTACTTGAGGTTTAGAGGCTTTCCAACCGTTGTTTTTCTTCGTGAGCGGGGCCACCACAATGTCAAAGCCAAGTCCCTTGGACGCGTGCATCGTCATGAGGCGGACGCGGGCGCCCGTTCGATCGGTCACCCGTTGTTCGCGGACGTAATCGACAAATCGCTGCGGCCGCAAGGTCCAAGTGGAATCGTAAGCGTAAGCAATCTCGACCAATTGCTCCAAGCGTTGGGCTTCCCGCTCGGTGCACTCTTCGCCCAGAATTCGCGCCCACTTGCGAACGGTTGGTCCGTAACCGGCATGGAGCAGCTCGGCCCGAATCTCGGCGGCGGCAACTTGAGCGCGTTGCCGGTTGGCCGCCTGAGTGGTGGGGAATTCCGGCTCGAGTCCGAACAGCTGCCCCAGCGGTGAGTGGGAGATGTGGAATCTGGCCGGGCCGTCGTCAGGATGGTCGGCCAGGGTGAAGGCTGACAAGATCACTTCAACCGTCGCCGCATCGGTCAAGGGATTGCCGGCCTCTTCGCTGGTGGCAATCCCGACTCGCTGAAGTTGGTGGGCGAGTTTGGCAATCGGCTTGTTTCCGCGGAGCAAGACGGCGATCTCTTTTCCGGGATAGCGTTCGTAAAGTCGCTGCACTTCGGCTACTGTCGCCTGTAACATCGCGGTTTCATGGTCGAGCTGTTCATTGGCCGTGACTTGACGCACCTCGGCACAGCCTTTTAATCGGGGATCGGCCGAGTAATGGGCCTTGAACTCTTTACCCCAGTCGGCGAGCACCGACTGGGTTGCCGGGTCGCTCTCGCCAGATGCGAGTTGGCCAAAGCGGCCGAAGACTGCATTGACTAAGTCGAGTACGGCGTTGCTGGAGCGGTAACTCTCGACCAGCGGCGGAGCTTCGGCGACGCGTGCTCCAAAGCTTGAATAGATGGCGTCAAAGATCCGGGATTCGCCGCCCCGCCAACCATAGATCGCCTGCTTTCGGTCGCCAACGCAGAAAAAGGTTCGGCCTGAGTCCGGTTGGGTTACATGCTCGGCGAGCGGTTTGAGCACCGCCCATTGTTGAGGTGCCGTATCCTGAAACTCATCCAGCAGCAAATGTTCGGTGCGACTCCCGAGCCGCTCGGCGATTTCCTTGGGCTGCAGTTGGACGTTCCGCGCCAGGTGAAACGTGATGTCGGAAAACTCCAATTCGCCACTGGCGAGTTGCAAGGGCTGGAGCGCCGCGTCAAACCGAGCCAACAGATCTCGGGTTGCAATCGTTCGGGAGGCAACCAGCCAGCTGACCTGCCGGCGGATCAACGCATCGGCTTGACGAACCATTTCCCGAGCGGCGTCCGGAATTGCCTGTTTGTAATAATGCGACTCGTCCTCCCGCACCTTCTTCACCAACCCCATACCGGCCGCGTCCTCCCAAGCTCCGCCGCGCAGGGCCACGGCCAGCTTGAGCGTGCCCTCGGCAATTCGGGAGGGAAGTTTCTCGAGTTGCTCCAGCCCACTGGCGACTTCTTCGACTTCCGTTTGAGAAACGGGACGAGGATTTCCAAACTGGTCCCAGGCTTCGTGCGTGGAGTCGCGAAAGATGACGAACAAGTCGTCGACTGTTTGCGCAATCATATCAGCGACCCGCCGATCGGCTTCGGACTTGCTCATCAGGCGGAGCAATTGCGGGGTCGCTGCTTCACCGAGAATCGATTCAATCGCTTGGTCGCGGGTGATCCGAGCCCGCAAAGGCTCGACCACGGTCCAATCTGGAGGCAGGCCGAGCTCAAAACAAAAGGCTCGTGCGATCCGGTTAAAAAATCCGTCGAGGGTTCCAATTTGCAGCGTCGGCAGGCATTCCGCCATTTTTCGTAGCAAACGGGTGGCCTCCGCGCGAGTCATCGGGAGGCCGAGTTCACCGGCGAGCTTGGCTGCCGCCGGCTCGGAACTCGCCGCAGCCCCGAGCCTTGCCAAAATGCGATCGAGGATTTCGCCCGCTCCCTTGCGTGTGAAGGTGCTGGCGAGAATCGAGTCGGGGGCTGCTCCGCCGGCCAGCAAGCGGAGGAAACGGTTGGAAAGGGCAAAGGTTTTGCCTGTTCCGGCGGAAGCCTGCTGGATCAAATTCGCCAGCGGTTCCACTGTCGTTGATGTTGGCGACGTTGATGATGGCGACAGGGCGACGGTGGGCTCGAGGGCAGAGGACTTTGCGTCCGCAGTGGCTGCTGATAACGAACTCTCGTCGGGGTGGGCAGAGTTTCCGCTCACTGCCTCGCCGGGGAACAAGTTGGCGGGTTGGACGTGACGTGCTTTCGCAGAGGAGGATCGCTTAGCCATCGAGGTCGCTCCGTTCAAAAACATTGTCCTGACAAATGGCCGCGTATTGCTCGCTGTAGTCTGGTGGCTCGAGCTGTGGTGGCCAAAATTCCTGAGAACGAAGCCGGGCGATGATCTGCCGGGCAAGTTCATCGGCTGATTCCAGCTCGGCTGGGGTCCATTTGGCCGAGTCAAAGCCGACATCTTTCGTCGCTCGAGGAAGCAGGATGTAACCGAGTTGGAGTTCGTTCCGTTGCTGCCTCGCATTTTCCGCTCCGACGGCAGAGACGTTTTCGATCAGGTAGCGATAGAGCGGTAATTGCAGGTCGATCCAATTTCCTTGGGAATCGCGATGTGCCCTCCCGGCTTTTGTGCCAGCGTCACTCGTCTTGTAGTCCCAGACAGCAAGTCGACCGTCGCGGTGGCGATCGATGCGGTCAATCCTGCCGCGGATTAGAAACGGACCAGCGGAAGGGGGCTGCGTTGATCTATCGCTCACCTTGCCAGGTTGTCTGGAGGAATCCGCCGGCTGTATTGGCCGCTGCGGAGTGCTGGCAGGCTCCTCCCAAAGGTACTGTGCACTCTGCTCCACGGCGATGATTTCCCAGCCGTTGGCGCGATGTTCAGCTTGAGTTTCGGCGAACGCCCGGAATCGCTCGCGCAGACTCTCTACCTGAACTTCGACTGCCGCAAACCAGCTTTGCTGCCGAAACCGTTCTGATTCGCGATTCAGCGTCGCGTTGAGGAAAGTAAAGATCTCAGCGGGGTCATCACTAAGCCGAACCTTGTCTCGACCAAACTTTTCCAGGACATCATGCGCGAGGTTGCCAAAGGCTCCGCCGTCCATTTCCCGCAGCGAGTCGCAGACTGGTTCCAAATGGAGGATCGAATTGAGGTAGAACCGATACGGGCATTTAATGTAGTCGCGAAAGCGGGTCACGCTGAGTTGAGTCACCGGGGGAACAAATTCGGGGCGTGGAATCAACAGGGATTGTTTCTCCGCCCAGCCTCCCCGTGGTCGGAGCCATTTTCGCCGTCGCGAGTCGCCGGTGTAATTGAAGTAGGCGTTGACTCGCTCCACCATCAACTCGTCCGGTTCGGCCAACAGCAAGCGACTGATTAGATTCGGATTACCCTCACTATCTCGCCGTCCACAAATCAGCCGGACATGTTTGCGTGAGCGAACCATCAGGTTCAGGGCATAAAGATTGCGGGCGTGGCGTTGCTGCGGGTGGCCAATCCCGAGTGATTCAATCAAGGGCGGGGGGAGCAGCGGCAACACCGGCTCCTGCGAACTGATCGCCTCTTCATTGAGGGCAGTCACAATCAGCACGGGAGCGTCATCCCACGGCAAATCGAGCCAGCCGACCAGCTCGATAGCCTTCGGGTTTGGCGGGTCGCCGGGCTCGTTGGGCGGCGCGATGGCTAGGGCCAAGGTCAGGGCTTCGGCAATCGTAACGTGAGCGAAGGCTTCGTTCGCGGTGGTCGCTGCGAGCTGGCGTTCACCGGGGACGCTCCGCTCCAAGGTGGCAAAAGCCTCGATCAGGAGGCTGGCTGTGGTGTCTGCAGCGTCGTGTTCACTGGATGAGTGGTTTTCGTCGGGTTGTGCGCCAAGATCTTGCCGGGTCAGGGCAGAGTTTTCCCGAGAGCTCGAATCGTCAGCAGGAGTATCATAAATTTCTTCCAGAATCCAACGCCAACGTCGGGCGGCCTCGGACAGCGCGAGTCGCTCGCCGCTGCGGGCAGGCTCGAGAAGTCTCCCCAAGGCGGCTTGAATTCCTGGCAAAGCGTCGAGTTTGTTGTCCTCGTCGGGGATTTCGAGAACTTCCCAGAGGGGGAAGCGACTCGCCAGGAACTCGGCTTGAAACGTATCGACTTGTGGTAACCAATCCGCTCGGCCGAGTGAGTTGCTGAGCCACGCGAAGAGGTCGGGATGTCGGACGAGCTGGGCGAAAATGCTGAAGTCGGGGCGTTCAAGGTAGTTGGCCAAGCACTCTGCCAGGCGCACCGCGGGACTGACCGCGAACCGCTTTCCCTCCAGGCGACGAAACGCGATGCCATTGTTTTCGAGGGCCAATTCCACTGGCGGAACCAGTTGATCGTCGGGCATGCCGATGGTGATCTGGTCGGCGGTAAACTCGCCGGCCGTATCCCGGAGCGCAGCGAGAACTTCTTCCGCCTGGTCCGTTGGTCGGTCGACGATTCGCACCTCACTTTCGGTAAGGTTGAGTCGATAATCGAGCCACCCAGCACTTTGCAATCCTCCCACCGGATCAAACGCCGAGGCAAATTCAGGTGGCGCAAAGGTCAGAGCCGTGACGAGGCCTCCCAATTGGAGCAACATTTGCCGATGGGACTCCGTCAGGTCAACGGCTCCAATGACCACGATAGGGCGATCGGAGCGGCACAACTGTTTGCGGATCGCGACGTTGCGGGCCGCCTGCAGATCCCAAAAGCCTTGACGGGATAGCCGTTCGTAGTAGCTTGCTTGCACTTTGGCGAGGACTTCCCAGCGGGTCCGATCACCGGCGTCAGGATTGTTTTCCAAGTGTTCATGGACACTGCGAAAACTGCGAACCTCCGTTCCAAGCCGACGGTGCAGTTCGACCAGTTGTTGGGCAAAACTCAACTCGCGAGTCAAGTCCTCGGCCGCAAGTCGAGGCAAGAAGAGCCGGCGTTCTTCCAAGGTGAGACTTTGAAACGCGGTTAACCAGGTCAGCAGGCGAGTGGCGGAGTCCGCCAGCGGTTGGGCGCTGTCATAGAGGTGCTCGGGCAAATTGCCAACGGTCACGATTTCAGGCGGGAGCAGACTGGCGTTTCGCTCGGCGGCGCGAATTGAGAGCAACTGGAGCAAACGGCGGCGCGCGCGGGCTGCCGGGATGACGACAAGCAGGTTAGCGAGGTCAATCAGAGCGACCGGTTTGCCACTCAAATTGGATGAGCCAGATTGAGTCGAATTGGCTGTTTGCAATGCTCGAGGTTGGGCTTGATCGAGCAGCCAATCGGCAGCTGATTCCAAGGCGGGATGGTCCCAGCCCAAAAAGACGCGGTGAGGCCAACCGCCTGATTCCCCTGGTTGCCCCGCTCCCCCTCGTGGAATGGTAGAACCTGCCCCGCCCCCGCTGGAACTTGCCTCCGACTCAGCGGCAGCCGGCATTCGGGAGTCCGAGCCCCTGCTGGTCGATGATTTTCTTGGGTTTTGCTTGGCCATTACCGAGGTCTCCTGCGGTCAGTTCGGGTAGACACCACTTTAGCCGGTCTCGATTGAGCCAGAAACATAACTGCACTCCGGACACGTTTGGTCAGTCTTGAACAGCCAAATTGGAAGCCAGAAAAGTTGCCGGTAGGTCGGTCCTGAAAATTTCTTGACTTTTGCCCCGGCCCTGAGATATTGGCGGGTCTTATGGGCTGGCTCAATCAATGAAGCACTACATTGAACGCGTCCAACGGCCATCTATTCCATCCCGCAACTTTGTTCATTTTCGCGACCTTATTGTTTGCTCGTCGATTTGACGGCTAATGAGGCCAGAAAGATTGGCGGTTGTGTGGACAAGCGGGCTTGGTTTGCGGCTGGATCGACTTGAGGCAACGATCGGCGGCGCGATCGGCAGTTAAGCTTCTGGTTGGCAGGGAGTGGATTGAGCGGCGGGAAATAGGGCAGGGAGCGCGAGTAGGGTTTGCCTGGGCTCAAGCCAGTGCCTGACATGCAATCAAGCGCCACTGCGAGGCCGAGTAATATCTGCCAGAGACAGTGTGCGGCGGGGTGAGTCCGGACTGGATGCGAACAGGCCGCAGTGGTTGAGTCGTTGGCCCGAGGTCGGGTTTGGCGTTAGCTGGCTGAACGAAAACTGATTTTTTGGAACGGCATTAAACCTGCTGCAGCATTGAATGGGGACGATCGAGATGGAATCAGTTCTGGATGCCATTCGTAATGGTCAGTGGGATTACGAACCGGATGACGTATCGGAAGCAAAGTACGAGCCGACCCCGGCAATGCCCGGCTCCGCAGATAAGGTCACGGTTCTCGCGGACCGTGCCCGGCGGGGCTTGCCCTTGTGGCACTCCTCGGACCGCCGCAGTTACGACGACAGCGAGAAGGCCTTGCGCTGAGTAAGCCAGAGCGGTGCCAGCCGGTGTTCAATGCGACAACCCAACCCCAAGAGACTGCCGCGCTTCCGGTGCCGCTTGGTCGCCAGTGCCCAGATAACTGGATATGCATCCTTCGTCCTGCCTTCGCCGCCTGACTGCCGGTAGCCAGCGCCTAGCCACGAAGGGGGTTTTTAACTGCAATTTGGGTATCCTTGCCTGGGCCTTGGCCGGACATTTCTGGGGTTTACGCTGGAATTGGCCATTGGACAGCGGACGATTTTCCGATAAATTAGTCGGTTTGCCGCTCTGCGGGAGAACAACAGGGACGAAACGAATCGCTCCATTAGGGCGAATTGCTTCGACCGACTGTCGCGCAAGATGGCACCATGGAAAAAGACGGCACCGTGGAAAAAGACGGCACCGTGGAAAAACAGCCTCACAAATCGATTTTGACTGGTACTTTCGATGAAAACTGGAATTCACCCTGACTACCGCACTGTCATCTTCAAGGACAAGACCGCTGACTTTGCGTTTTTGACCCGCTCGACGATTCGGACGACCGAAACGCTGAAGTGGACTGATGGCAACGAATATCCGGTGTTCTACGTCGACATTTCCAGCGCGTCGCATCCGTTTTACACCGGTCGCCAAACCTTCGTCGACTCGCTCGGTCGGGTTGAGAAGTTCCGCAAGAAGTTCGGCGAAGCCTACTCGGCCAAGGAAAAGGCTCCGAAAAAGAAGAAGTAGTCGACTTGCGACTGCTTTTTCCGGGCAGGTCTCAAGCTAATTGGCATTTTTCCGCGCTCAAGCGGTAGATGCCAGCAACAGCTGCAGCGGCCATTTTGCCTGCGACATTGCTGAGAGCAGTGACTTCGCAGAGAGTTGCAGCTTTGACGAATGCAGCCGTGACGAATGCAGCCGTGACGAAAACAGCCGCGACTATTTTCGGGAAGCTCGTGAGCAGACCAAACAACTAAGAACCCGCGGGTGAGGCTCACCTGCGGGTTTTTTCGTGTTGCTCTGAACTTTCAGTTTCTACCGACAGCGGGCGGCTGAACTAGCTTCCCACCGAGCGGCGCCAAAGAAAGCTGTCGACCGTGTAGTGATGAATGCTGATCGCAGCCAGCAGAATCGAGGACGCCATCAGCCACCAGTGAGTCAAGGCGACCGTAATCTTTTGCTCCCAGCCAAATCCGAGGCCGTACAGCACTGCCCAGAAGATGAGAAAGCCGACCACGTTGGGAACCATCTCAATCCACTTCACACCGCGACTGACATAGTGCTTGCGCTCGAGCACCCAGACCAGGGCGAGATATTGCAAGGCATGAAAAATCGTGACGGTAAAAAATCCTCGCTGGTAGTGTGAGAGGAGCATGAACCCGTACCAGTGCACGCCCAGGAACATGATGAAGCAAATCAACCCCGTGAGGCGATAGTCTCGGCCATTTTTCCAAATCGACCGGGCCTCGAGCACACCCATCAGATAGACCCCGCCTAGGGCGACCAGTCCCAGCCAGTTGAGCAACATGTCGTCAATATCCATCGGGATGAGGTCGTGGCTTTGACCTCCCCACGCCTGGTAAAGCATGTCCCAGCGGCCGAGGATTAGCCATGGGAAACAGAGGTGATAAGCCCACCAGCGAAGCCTGCGATCCAGCGCATCCAGATGCTTCTGTCCGCCATACAAACAGCCGATTCCATAAGTCTGTCGCAGATAGTGAAATGACTGCCAGACATTTACCGCCGTGATCGCTTCGACGAAGTATCCGGCGTAGCTGACTCCGACGAGGAGCAGGACCATGGCGATGTAGGCCGGCACGCCCAGCCACCAGCTGATTTTTCCTTCGCGCGTCTTGCGGTACTGGCGAACGTAAGTGCTGTAGACGTGCGGTGAGCTGATCAGGGCGCTGGCCCAAAAGTACCACTGAATTCGTTCGCTCGTGTTGAGTTCATCTTCACCAATCCACCAGACCAATGGCAGGAACAGCGCCAGTCCACCGGTAATTACGAAGAACCATTCAAACGGAGTGGGTTGGCTGGCGGCAAACGACCGGCTGGGAACGCGTCCTTCTTCTGCATCATGGAGCAGTTGATCAGCGCTGATGATAGTCGTCGACATGGAAAGTTGCTCCGCTGAAATGAAACGCGGAAACATACCTCTGTGGACTGGGCAAACTGGCACAAAACAGTTTGGAATCTCGCAATTCATTGAGCGCGGGCTCCATGTCCGCGCATTCTGACGTTCATTCGGGGCGTCGTGCGACTCAGCCGCAGGTCTCAGCCCAAGCAGGGCTCGAAGATGAGTACGACCAAGACGGTTGCGTTCAAACCGGCTGGAACTCGTGGCGTTGCCGGACCTCTTGCCACCTGCGAGCCCTTTGCGGAATTCGTGGCTTACCGCCGCTGGCCCCAAGGCAAAAAAAACGCGAGGTGGCTAATTAACCACCTCGCGTCTTGGCTTCAGGATCTAGGCCTCCAGTCGTTGAGCGAATCAAGCGGCTGGATGATTCCGCTTATCGCAGCAGGGAGAGAACCAGCTGTGACGACTGGTTGGCACTCGAAAGGACCGAGGCACCAGCTTGGACGAGGACCTGATTGTTAGTGAAGGCCGAGATTTCTTCGGCAAAGTCGGTGTCGCGAATCACGGATTCGGCGCTCACCGCGTTTTCCAGGGTGGCCCGGAGGTTATTGGCGGTCGACTCGAGGGTGTTGGCTTGGAAGGCGCCCAGTTTACCTCGCAAATTGGAGATTTCGCTGATGGCCTTGTCGATGACTTCCAGCGAGTCTTGAGCCTTGGCGCCCGAGGTCACGTCGATCGAGTCGAGCGAGTCGAACTGGTTGTTGGCGAGGCCAACACCGAGACCGGTCGGATTGACCTTGTCGATTCCAACATCTACCGTTTGATTGCGGTTCGGGCCAATTTGGAATGTCAGCGAGTTGTCGGTTACCGTCACATTGCCTTGAGCACCGGTCACCGAGATGGTCGGGTCGGCACCATCTTCTGCCAGACGTACCGAAACGCCTGAAGAAGCACCTGCTGTACCAGTCAGCACAGCGCCCGAGCCGGTTGCAGCATTGCCGCCAATCGTTCCACCAACATCTACACCGGAATCCGTAATGGCAGTGGTACCAAAGCCGGAGCTGGTGGCGCCCGATGCAACGTTGGAAACCACGCTGATGGAAGCTCCTGAACCAAAGTCTTCGGAGTACAACTGGGTCGTGGTGCCGTCAACCTGGGCGACCACACCGGTCTGCCCGCTGAACTCGTTGATCCGGGAAACAACACCAGCTTGATCCAAGCCGGCATTCAAAGTCACATTGACGCCATTGATCGTCAGGGTTTCATCAGCAGCCAGAACAGCAGTCTGGTCGGCTGCGGCATCGGCCACCGCGCGTTCGGCGGTTTGGGTTACGTTGACGGCATAGGTGCCGGCCGACGAGGCGCTGCCGGCCTTGAGGAACGTCACGTCCGCATCGGCTGCAACACCGGTCTTGCCAGCGGAGCCGTCCAGCAACTTCTTGGTTCCGAATTGAGTGTTGTTGGCAATTCGGTTAATTGTGTCGAGAGCGTTGGCGATTTCGGCCTGGTTGGCAGCCAATGCATCTTCGTCATTGACGCCGGTATTGGCTGAATCGAGAGCCAATCCGCGAACCTTGACCAACAAGCTGTTGATTTCGCCGAGAGCACCTTCGGCGGTTTGCACAACCGAGACAGCCTTGTCGGCGTTATCGATTGCCGTTTTCAGACCCGAGATTTGGGCCCGTTGCTTTTCAGAAATAACGAGAGCCGCAGGTCCGTCCGAACCGCGGTTAACTTTCAAGCCTGACGACAAACGCTCAATCGAGCGATTGAGCGAGTTCTGGGCTCGTGAAAGATTGTTTTGAGCGTTGATCGAACCGCTGTTGTTAACTACCCCAATGGCCATGAATGCCTCCCAAAGTATTACGGATTGTCCTTAACCGCTTCCATGCATCCAGCAAAAAATTGACTCCTTCCGGTCACCAGCACCCTGTTTCTACAGGACAAATTCCAGCGACACGGCACTCCTCAACTGGTTGGAGCAGTTATTCGAACCTGACATGGTGGACGTCGGGACCGAACACTCCGCCGAGACGAGACGGGGAACAATAACACCGAAAGCTGTGGATGCCGGCTTCAAAGTTTTCCGACTAGGCAAACTTGTCCTGCGATCGGTGTGGACAGAACTGCTGTATTGGTTGTGCCGAAGAACGGGGCTTTCACTGTTTGATTTGCAGTCAAACTCCCGCGAAATGTTTGGAAAACAACGCACATAGGATGCCTGGACTCACTTGGGCAATGGCTTTCTCGAACGGTAGAACCGCCACAATCCGACGATTGACTCGGAATTCAGCGGTAGTCGGTTGTCTTCTGACCAAGTCGCATTGCCCCTCGGGAGAATGGGGGCATTTTTCTGGGCACGAATCTGCTTCCCCGGCGCAGTCTCGCATGTTGGCTGCAATGGAGTCGCCGAGAAGCTTTAATTTGGCCGTACGAAGCGTGCCGGGTTTCAAGCCTGTCGAGGCGTAGCGCCGCTTTGAAGATGTCGCAAGCTTTGCTGCGACTTGCCGGGGCGAGCGTGTTGAGAACTACTAGGCAACGTTACTGGATTGAGGGGCTATACAACCATGTCAACCCACGCCACCACAGCGAACGAACCTGCCTGGTCATGGATCATCGGAGGTGGGTTGGCCCTGATTTTGGCGGGCGGGGCGATGTTTCAAATGCAGTTCGGCGGTGCGCGCGGTCGCGACCAATTTGCCAACTCTGCACTCACCACCGTTTCCGGCTATGAAACCGTAACGCCCGGGGAAACTGTGGCGCCCGGGTCGCCAATTGTCGAGTCGCCGGATCTCGCCGGAGCAAAGGCAGAAGATCCAGTCGCCCCGACCACTCCGCGTCTGCAACCCTGGTCTCCACCAGCCCATCAACCGGATTGGTTGGTCGCGCCATGCTCTCCGCAGCGCGCCGCTCAGGTTCAACAGGAATGGGCTCGGCATTTAGGACTACCCGTAGAAGTCGACAACAGTTTGGGGCAGAAGTTTCGGCTGATCCCGCCAGGGATTTACGATCGTGGCGCTCAAATCTCCGCAATGGAATCGTTGCTGGCGGCCATGCCTGCGGAAGATACCCATTGGCGCGATTGCTTGCTCAGCAGTACCCCAGCCCACCGCGTGGTGATTTCAAAACCGTTTTATTTGGCCGTCAATGAGACTACGCAAGCTGAGTTTCAAGCCATTACCGGGCGAAATCCGGCTTGGTATTCGACGACGGGCCCCGAGCCCTATTACGTGGAGCAGGTCAAGGGAGAAGACACAGCCCGACATCCGGTCGAAGGGATCACTTGGAATGACGCTCATGATTTTGCCCGCCTCTTGACCCGTAGCGTCCAAGGGAAGCTTGCAGATGTTCCGCATCGCAACGAGATATCGCTGGCGACGGCGGCTGTTTCTGCTGGTGAAATCGAAACCGGCGAACAGGCTGCGCTGAGTGACGATAAACTTCGAGCACTGGTGGTTCAATATCGGTTGCCGACTGATGCCGAGTGGGAACACGCTTGCCGAGGTGGGACCGCGACGCCATTCAGTTTTGGTGACAAGGAGCCGACTGTTACGGGATGGTTCGGCGAGCCCAACGGAGGCCGAACATGGGAGATCGGACGGGGTGAAGCCAATCCGCTGGGGCTATTCGGAGTGCATTCCGGGGTTTGGGAATGGGTTGAGGACCAGTGGTCGGTCAACGAGTATGGTCGCCAGATGGACTGGCCGGTTCACGACCCGCACTTCACGTCGGCCACTCCCCTGCCCCGCGTTGTCCGCGGCGGCATGTGGCCGGACCGTCGCTCGAGATCATTCGATCGCTATGCCTATGATTCTGACTTCCAGACTTTCTTTGTCGGGTTTCGGTTGGCCTTCGATATTCCCCAAGCGGCCGACTAGCGCCGCGTCGGTCAATACTTTTGACGTCTCTTGCCCGGGGGCTTCGTGCCTCCGGTAGGCACATACATTCGTCAGGGCAAATTTTGACGCTCGTAAAACAACCGTTCTTGAACGTTCCGGGCAGGGCCATAGTTCACGGATAGACGCTTCGTTAGACTCGCATGCTGCCGAGTGGTCGCCACGCGGCTTCGTGTCTCGCGCAGTGGTGAACTTGAATGGATTGGATAATCGCTGGTGTACTGGCTGGGCTCAGCCTCAGTTGGCTGGTAATAGCTGCCCTTTCGATTCGGTCATTTCTTGATCCGCGGCCTTTGGAGCCACTTCAAGTGCCGCCTCCCGATTGGCCGCTGGTGAGTGTCATCGTCACTGCTCTCGATGAAGAAGCGACGATTGAGCCGGCTCTCCGTACCCTCCTCGCCGCAAGTTATCCGCGGCTTGAATTGATTGCTGTGAATGATCGCTCGCGGGATGGTACTGGAGAAGTGATTGACCGCTTGGCGGAGTCCTCGCCCCGGCTGCGGCCGGTCCATATCCGCGAGTTGCCGGCGGGTTGGTTGGGCAAGGTGCATGCAATGGCTACCGGGGCCGCGACCGCGCAGGGAGAATGGCTGCTGTTTACCGATGCGGATGTGCATTTCGGTCCTGCGGTGATTGAACGCGCGATCCAGGTCTGTGAGCGGGAAAAGTTGGACCACCTGACGCTATGGCCACGCTTGGTTGGAGAAGGACTTGCGTTACGGGCCGCCTTGGTTGCTTTCATGACCAACTTGCTGCTACTCCTGCGGCCCCATCGAATTGGTGGTGAGAAATCACGCGGATTCGTCGGCATCGGAGCGTTCAATCTGGTCAGGCGAGCGGCTTTGGCTCGCACGCCCGGGCTGGAATGGCTGCGAATGGAGATCGTCGACGACACCGGGCTGGCTCGGATGCTGGTCGACCATGGTTGTCGCAGTAGTTGGCGGTCGGCCGTGTCCGAGCTTTCCGTAGAGTGGTACCCCAGCCTGGGTGCAATGATTCGCGGCTTGGAAAAAAACATGTACGGTGCTTTCAGCCATTTCCGGCTGGAAATTTTTCTCGGCAAGCTAGCAATGATTTTGCCGTTCGTGCTTGGCCCTTATCTTGCTATCCTCCTGCCCGGTCCCTGGTGGCAGAAAGTTGCCGGAGTCTCGGCGCTGGCCATCTGGGTTTTACTGGCTTGGTTGGCCGCGCGACCGGCCGGTTATGGATTCCGCGAGGCGATGTTAGCGCCGTTTCTGGGCGCCGGCATCATGTTTACCGCACTTGCACGCTCGACTTGGATGACGCTGCGCAACCGGGGGATTCGCTGGCGGGGCACCTTTTACCCACTGTCCGAGTTGCGGGCCGGTGCACGATTGCGACTTTAAGAAAACCGATTCGGGCCAGCCTGCCAATCGTGACAGGCCAGGAGACAACTTGAGTCGCAACCGTTTCGCCGGAGTGATTACTTACAACTTGATTCGCTGAAGGAGAAGCCAAACATGTTTTCGAAAGTATTCAAATCGTTGCGTGGTGTTCAGACTGTCCGTCGGGCAGGTGTCAGGCCTACTCCCGTTTCACAGCTTGCTTTTGAATCACTGGAACGGCGAGCGGTTTTGAGTACGTTCGTCGTCCAGAATCTGGCGGATAGCGGGCCCGGCTCGTTGCGAGAGACCATTGCCCAAGCGAACTCCCAGCCCGGTCCGGATGTGATTCGTTTCAAGTCGGGTTTGGAAGGTACGATTGCCTTGACCTCCGGCGAGCTCACCATCAGCGACCCGATTCGCATTCAAGGTCCCGGTGAAGGCCGCTTGGCAGTCAGCGGCAACTTGCAGAGTCGGGTGTTCCGCGTGGAGAGTGCCTACGGTGAAGTGACGCTGCGAGGGTTTACAATCGCCGATGGTCGGGCTCAAGTTCAGGAAGACGTGGGCATTAAAGTGGTCCGCGGCGGCGGGATTTTAAACCTGAATGGGCAGTTGAGACTGTTCGAAATGACACTGCGCAATAACCGGGCGGAGGATTTGGGTGGTGACCTGCCAGCCGATGTCGTCGGGGGTGGAGCAATTGCAAACACGGAGCAGGCTGTGCTGCGAGCGCTGCGTTGCACCTTTGTCAGTAACTCCGCCAGTGGCGGAGCCCGCTACGCTTTTGGAGGCGCAATCGCTGTGGTTACCGACTCACAAGCCTTTATCCGCGGCTCGTCGTTCGACAATAATTTTGTCTCCAACGGAGCTGAGAATTTTGGTGGAGCTGTGGCGGCCTTTGGTGGGAGTGCAGCCGGATTTGTAAATTGCAATTTCATCAATAACAAAGCGCTGGCCAGCGATGAGCAAAATGCCTTTGGGGGCGCCTTGGCCGCGCGTCCCGGGACGGTCGAAAACAGCCCCAGCGAACTGTTTGCGCGGTTTTGCGAATTCAGTGGCAATGCAGCTGTCGCGGCAGCGGGAGCGACTGCTGGAGGAGGCGCGATTTACAATCAGGAGTCGTTCCTGTTTTTGAAGGAGTCGAACTTGACCGCCAATTGGGCGTCAGCAGGTAACGTCGCCGGCGGAGCGATTCAACTTCAACGGGGCTGGGGAATCTTGTCAGGTGCGAAGCTGCTTTCCAATCAAGCCATCGGAGTGGCAAATGACGAGGGTTACAGCTTGGCTCGCGGAGGAGCCATCGCCAGTACGGGTGGAGGGATGCTTTCCCTTGAGCTAACGGAAGTGCTGCTGAACGAAGCACGCGGCGCTGAAGCGTACGGCGGCGGAATTTTTAATGGCGATGTCAGTAGTGAGTCGATCGCCATGTTGGCCCTCAGTCAGTCTCAGGTCAACGAAAATCGAGCCGTCGCCACTTCGTCCTGGCCGGAAGCAGTGGCTCAGGGTGGCGGCGTGTTCAATGGAAACCGCGGTGAAGTAGATGCCCCCGGTGCGATCGCCTTCGCGACTCGGACGCGAATCGACCAGAACAACGCTTGGGCCGAAGCCGGAGGTAGCGGGATCGGTGGCGGAGTCTACAACAACGGAGAGTTTTCCGTTGATCGCCGCCTGGAGAAACGATTATTGGATGGCCTGGCGGCAAACATGGCATCGACCAGTCATGCGAATGTTTTCGGCGAACTGACGGCCCTTTAAACGCAGTCTGAGCCGACCAATTGGCTCCAGCGAACCAGCGGAGCGGAATCCAGGGTGAATGCCTGAGGAGTTCCACCGTAGAAGTCAGGAGTGTCGAGTGTTTCGATTCCTTCGAAATGGCGTGCCGTGGTGGCAGACGTGGTGCGTTTTGTTTTGTCTTGCCACCACCGGTGTCGCCCAAGGTGTTCCGTCAGGGCAAGCCGATTCGGGCCTCGCTGCTCCTGAGCCGTCGAGCCGGGCGGTTCGAGTGATGAGTTTCAATCTTCGTTATGGCACTGCGAACGACGGCGACAATCGCTGGGAGAATCGCCGGAACCTGCTGACTCGAACCGTACGGGAGTTCGCTCCCGACCTCCTTGGCACCCAGGAAACTCTGGAGCTGCAGAAAGTTTGGCTGGACGAACATTTGCCGGAATTTGATTCTTGGGGTGTTGGCCGCGACGATGGCGCGCAGCAAGGCGAGATGACTGCGGTTTGGTATCGGCGGGCTCGATTTGAACGACTGGACGGGGGCCATTTCTGGTTGAGCGAGCAGCCGAACCAGCCTGGCAGCGTCTCTTGGGACAGCGCCCTTACCCGGATGGCCAGTTGGGTCAAACTGAGGGACCGCAGCCTGCCGGACCGGGCTCCGCTGCTGTTTCTTAATACCCATTTCGATCATCGGGGCGAGGACGCTCGTCGAAAGTCGGCCGTTTTGATTCGAGAGAAGCTGACCCAGCTGGGAGATGGTTGCGACTGGATTGTCACTGGCGATTTTAATGCTGCCGAGGATTCTTCACCCTATGCGGAACTGTTCGCGCAGACCCCTCCCCTGCTCCGCGATACCTTTCGGGTGGCATTTCCTGGCCGGAGCACCGCCAGCGGTACGTTTAATGGCTTTGATTCCCGGGCGACCTCCGGTCCGCGGATTGACTGGATTGGTGTCTCGCCTGTTTGGAATGTGAACTCAGCTGAGATCGTTCACACCAACGAGAACGGACGAACGCCCTCGGATCACTTTCCGGTAACGGCGGAAATTGAACGATGAGAGATGTCTGGAAAATGCCTCGAGCGGAAAGCGGCCGGACTGTTGGTCGCGAGAGCTTGAACTTGGCGCAATTTGGGAAGGCTTGGAGAATGCGCACCCCGCTTAGCACGATGATTGTCACTACTGCAGGTCGCCAAATGTCGAGAGTGCTGTCTAACTTGTGGACCGCGTTGCTGGTGCTTGCAGTGCTCTACCTGGGTGAGCGATCACTTCAAGCAAGGCAAGCATCTTTCACTCAAACGGCTCCAGATGAACTCGGCCAGACGGACACGCTGGTGGTCTGTCCCCGGGAGTTGCAAGCAGACTTGCAGCGGTGGATTGACTACCGCGAGTCTCAGGGACATCGCCTGGCAGTCGTCGACTCGGCACCATCGGCCTTTGCGCTGAAGCAATTGATTCGCGAGCGAGCCCGGCAAGACCAAATCAAAAACCTGGTTCTGGTTGGAACAGCAAGAGGGCCGAAGCCTTTGGTGCCAGTAGATTTTCGGTTGGCCCAAGTGAATTTTTTCTTTGGTTCCGAACTGGATATCGCTACCGATAACAGTTACGCCGACATTGATCAGGACGGCCTGCCGGATTTGGCACTGGGGCGGATTCCGGTCAGTACTCCCACGGAACTTCGACAGTACATTGACCGGGTGATCGCGTATGAACTCGACCAGCCCCAAACGACTTGGCGGAGGCGAATCAACGTGGTTGCCGGAGTCGGCGGATTCGGTGGAGTCGCTGACAAGACGATTGAGAACACCGTCAAGATATTGCTCGGGGAGCACGTTCCTCCGGGCTACGATGTCAGCGTTACCTATGGGAGCTGGACCAGTCCCTATTGTCCCGACCCGCGACAGTTCTCGCGAGTCTCGCTGGAACGATTCAATGAAGGCTGTCTCTTTTGGGTCTATGTGGGGCACGGGAGCCGGCATCGACTCGATACCATTCGGACGCCGCACGGCCGGTATCCGGTAATGGATCTGCCTTTAACCTCGTTGGTTGCCCCCCGTGAGGGCCGCCCGATCGCCCTGTTTCTTGCCTGCCACACGGGCGCATTTGACGACCCGCGAACATCACTCGCCGAGACCTTGTTATTGCGCGACAAGGGCCCGATTGCCGTGATTAGCGGTACGCGAGTCACGATGCCGACCGCCATGGGCCTCTTGGCTCTGGGGTTGCTTGACCAGCAGTTTGGCAGTGACACGGACACGGTCGGAGAGATGCTGCGGCAGGCCAAACTGCAAATGCTTCGACCAGGTGGTTCCGTCGAATTGGCTGAAGTGCGGGAAATGATCGTTGGTTTGAATTTCTTGCTTAGCCCCCGTCCAGACATGCTCGGGCAGGAGTTAAGTGAGCATGTGCACTTGTTTCACCTGCTTGGTGACCCGCTCCTGCGCGTGCAGCGACCAGCCCCGCTCGAACTCAGTTTGAACGCGGGAACGATGCTCCCGGGTGGCTTACTGGAAGTTCGGGGTTCTGCGCCGTTTGCTGGGGAGTTGAGTTTGGAGCTTTGTTACTCCCGGGATCGAATCAGGGAGCGACCGCTGGTACGCGATCGGAGCAAACTCACTCCGGCCGGGATGTTGGAGTTGCAGGCTGACTACGAACAGGCCCAGGATGAGATTTGCCTTCAGCGGAAAGTTCGAGTCGAAGCGGGCAATTTCATCCAAGAATTGAAACTGCCTGCTGATCTCGAAGGTGCCGTGATTGTTCGCGGATTCCTCAAGGCTGAGCAAGCTATCGCGGTGGGAGGCGTGCGGGGAGAGATAATGGGGCCGAGTGTCCGCCCCTCTGCCGAAACGAGCCCTGCGGAGCGACTTGGCGATCGCGACGATCCGAGCCGTTCAAAATAACGCGGTCAAAGCAACGACGACCACAGCGGCCAGGCAACAAATTGCCAGAGCCAAGAGGGCCACGCCCCACAGCGGAGCAATGGCCTGCAGCAAACTCCAGGCGATCAAGTGTGGCGATCCACCTGCAGCGCTGATCCCGATACTGGCGATCGCCAATAACGCGAGGAGAAGAGCAGCTCCACGAAGTGAGCCGGCGTAATCCGTCCGACTGGGTGCCATGTGGCTGCCGATGCACAACACAAAATAGCAAAATGCCCAGAAACGAGGGCGGAGCAAGTTGCCAGGATCGAGAATGACTCCCAAGCTGGAACTGGCAGCCTGAAACAACTGGCCGACGGAATCAGTGAGGCTGGTGAACTCCAAATCGCCGGAATGATCGAGAGCAGTGCGGATCGCGGCGGGATAGAACAGCCAGGTCAGCAGCACGAGAACCAGCGAACCTCCGAGCAGTGGGGCGGTGCCGATAAAGACGTTGCCGATTTCCTGGTACAAGTTTCCCCGCCGATAGCTGTGACGAACATATCCCAATCGCCCCTCTTCCAAATCAGGGTCGAACAGTCGGATTTCATCGACTCGGTGCTGGAAGATCCAGCAGGCAATCGCATGACTGAACTCATGCACAGGAGTTCCCAGCCATCCGGTCCAGAGCACCGCCCGCCAGCCGAACTGCCTCGCCAGTCGTCCCTGAATCAGATGTTCCAAGGCGTGGATCGCCAGCGCAAACAGGACCGCTGGTAACAGCAGGACGGCAAGCAGCAATAGATAGTCGACCAGCCAGTTCATCTATGGTCCCGTGATTGGGGCACCGAGTTGGCCGCCTCGCGTCCTCCTCAGCATTGCCATTTTCTGCTAATTTAGCGGATTCCATTAGCCTGGAAACGGGCGTTAACAAATTGGCTTCCCCCTAGCCACTCCTGACTCGTGCGTCTGACTCGCAGGCCGCTTTAGTGCTTGTCGGTTAGGCGTCACTACCGCGATGGTTGGTTATGTTGTTGCTGGTTTGCGGCGATGATTGTCTGCCTTGACGCTTCACCGTGATGCTACTGTGGAAGGAATCTCCTTTGGGGGGAAGCAAACGCGTCCTTGGCCGGTTTATTGTATATCGAGCCGATGGAGACCAATGCCGATGATGCACCGGGGTTCCCCCGCCCAATCACATCCTTGAAACGAGCTGCCCTGAACCATTTTCCTTGCGACCGATACTTTTACTCCGACACACATCATGAATCAGCCACCCCGCGTCAAACCGCCGCGTGAATCGGTACCCAAAACCGAAAACCTCTGTGCCCACTGCACGGCCAAGTGCTGCCGCTACTTTGCTTTGCCAATCGACACACCGACCGAGCCCAAGGACTTCGACTACTTGCGGTGGTATCTATTGCACGAGCAAGCAAGTTTGTTCCTGGACGAAGGGATTTGGTATTTGTTGGTCCATACCACCTGTCGGCATCTGCAGGATGACTACCGGTGCGGGATTTATCATACCCGTCCGCAAATTTGCCGAGAGTACTCGACCGATAACTGTGAGTACGACGACAGCTATGTTTACGAAGGCTATTTTGAGTTGCCTGATCAGGTTCAGGAATACTTCGAAGCCCGCTTTACCAGCAGCCCGGTCGACCCACATTTCCGCTCCCCCAAGCCGGAGATGTTTCCGATTTTGAACAATTGAGTTGACATGAACGAAAAAAATGCCGAGCGGATCGAGCCGCGAACACTGAAGGGCTTTCGCGATTACCTGCCGGAAGCAATGTTGCCGCGGGAGCGGTTGATGGAGACAGCCCGGAAGGTGTATCGGTCCTTCGGTTTTGCGCCGATTGACACGCCCACACTGGAATACTTCGAAATTCTCGCGGGTAAGGGAAGCGAAGAAACCGATCGGCAGATGTACCACTTCGAAGATCAGGGTGGTCGTCACGTGGGTATGCGGTTTGACCTGACCGTGCCGTTGGCCCGGTTCGTCGCCCAGCACGCCAACGAAATCGGTTTCCCCTTCAAACGTTATCACATTGCGACAGTCTGGCGGGGAGAAGCTCCCCAGGCCGGCCGGTATCGGGAGTTCATGCAGTGTGACTTCGACACGATTGGAACAGAGTCAATTGCGAGCGACATTGAGACAGCGTTGGTGATTAACGAGTTGCTGGTCGCGATCGGCTTTGACCGCTTCCAGATTCGGTTAAACAACCGCAAAGTATTGAATGGATTGCTCAAGCGATTCGGTCTGCTCGATCACTCCACGGCGGTCTTGCGCTCGATCGACAAGCTGGGAAAAATTGGTCCCGAGGGCGTGGCAAAAGAGCTGCGGGATGCAACCGAGGCCACGCCGGATCAAGTGTCGGCGA
>Ga0164292_10001060_pt1 | contig 21911 bp, 17 predicted proteins | sample GEODES117metaG_FD_111486 | JGI IMG/M metagenome (GOLD analysis project Ga0164292, IMG submission 111486) | Eutrophic lake water microbial communities from Lake Mendota, Wisconsin, USA - GEODES117 metaG | ecosystem: Environmental > Aquatic > Freshwater > Lake | place: USA: Lake Mendota...
CGCCGGCGGCGCCGATGCGGCGTGGACGCAGGCCGTGATCACCCGCGCCTTTCATGCGGCGCGTGGGCAAGGGCAGCAGCGCACCAAGATCATCACCAGCCTGCAAAGCCACCCCTGCAATCCGGCCACGGCCGCAACGGCGGGCTTCGAGGTGATCACCCTGCCGCTGGGCGAAAACGGCTATCCGTCGCTCGATATGCTGAAAGCCGCGCTTGGCCCAGATACCGCCGCGTTGATGATCAACAATCCCGACGACATGGGGGTGTACAACCCCGAGATCATGGAGTGGGTGCGACTGGTGAAAGAGGCCGGCGCATTGGCCTTTTACGATCACGCCAACTTCAACGGCGTGATGACCAAGATCCGGGCGCGGGATCTGGGTTTCGATGCCTGCATGTTCATGCTGCACAAGACGTTCGGTGTCTCAAAGGGCGGCGGCGGCCCGGCGGTGGGCGCCTATGGCTGCACGGCCGAACTGGCGCCGTTCATGCCCGGCCCGCTGGTGGTGGAGGACGGCGGCGCGTATCGGCTGGAAACACCGCCGCAGCAGGCCGCCAAGGTGCGCGAGTATCTCGGCAATCTGCAGCAGGTGTTCAAGGCCTATGCCTGGACGCGGGCGATGGGCGCCGAAGGGCTGGCCGAAGCCAGCGATCTGTCGGTGCTGCTCAACAATTATATGGAAAAGCGGCTGCTCACCCTGCGCGGCGTCACCCGATCCCACCCCGAACAGACCAGCCCGCGCCTTGAAATGACCCGCTACAGCCTGGGCACATTGTTCGAGGACAGGGGCGTGAGCGCCGTCGACGTGCAGAACCGCATGGCGGATTTCGGCATCGACGCCTTCTGGCTCAGCCACGAGCCGTGGATTGTGCCGCAGCCCTTCACGCCCGAAGCTGGCGAGATGTGGTCACGCGAGGACATTGATTACTGGATCGATGTCCTCGCCCACGTGGTCGACGAAGCTTATCGCGATCCCGACGTCGTGCGATCAGCGCCGCACAACCAAGCTGTCGCCAAATTGTCTGACCGGGACATCAACGACCCGGCCAACTGGGCCACAACCTGGGCTGCGTGGCAGCGGAAACAGGGCTAGCGGCCCAACTCTTTCGCCACTTCGTCGGCCGCATCACGGAAGGCCATGACCGCCTTGTCGATCTCGGCGCGCGAGATGACGAACGGCGGCGAGAAGGCAACGGCGTCGGATGACGGCAGGGCACGGCCGATGACGCCGCGGGCCAGCGCACCCTTGACGATGCGCGGCGCCACCTTCAGCGCCGGATCGAACGCCACCGGGCCGCTGTCTTCAATGCGATCAACGAATTCAACAGCGGCGATCAACGCTTGCCCGCGCACTTCGCCCACGAGGCTGTGGCCCACGAACGCCTCGCGCAGCCGCGCCTGCAGATAGGTTCCGGTCTCAGCCGCCTTTGCGACCAGGCCTTCGGATTCGATGATATCGAGGTTGGCCAGCGCGGCGGCGGCACCAACCGGGTGGCTGGAATAGGTATAGCCATGGCCGAAGGCGCCATATTGCTCGCCGCCAGCCACCAGCACATCCCACACGCGCTGCGAAACGATGCAGGCCGAAAGCGGGAAATAGGCCGAAGTCAGCCCCTTGGCGACGGTCATCATGTCGGGCGAAATGCCGAACACGGTCGAACCGAACATCTGGCCCAGGCGGCCGAACCCGCAGATCACTTCATCGGCGATGAGCAGGATGTCGTGTTGGCGCAGGATCGCCTGCACGGCTTCGTAATAGCCCTCCGGCGGCGCGATCACGCCGCCAGCGCCCATCAACGGCTCCATGATCATGGCGGCGATCGTGTCGGCGCCTTCGGCTGCGATCAGTGCTTCCAGATCGGCCACCAGCTTGGCGGTGAATTCGGCATCGGTCAGACCATGGCCTTCCCACAGCCGGCGCGGCGCCATGGCGTGGCGGATCATCGGCAGCGGCAGATCGAACCCGGCATGCAGGCCAGGCAGGCCGGTCATGCCCGCCGTCATGATGGTGACACCATGATAGCCGCGCTGGCGGGCGATGATCTTCTTCTTCTGCGGCCGGCCCAGGATGTTGTTGTAATACCAGGCCAGCTTCACCTGCGTGTCGTTGGCGTCGGACCCGCTGTTGCCATAGAATACACGCGCCATGCCGGGGGGCGCCATCTCGATCAGGCGCTGGGACAGGATGGCCGGCGTGTCGCTGGTCATGCCCGAAAACGCGTGGCAGTAACTGAGGCGGGCGGATTGTGCGGCCATCGCCTCGCCAATCTCGGTGCGGCCATAGCCGACATTCACGCACCACAGGCCGGCCATCGCATCGACATATTCGCGGCCTGTCGTGTCGGTCAGGCGGGCGCCGGCTCCATGGGTGAGCACGAACGCGGCGCCATCGCGCTGGTGATCCGCCAGCGAGGTGAAAGGATGGAAGACATAACGGCGATCCAGGTCGTGCACGTCTTCGGGGGTGTTGCGGATACTCATGTCGACTCCGTCATTGCTCGCGCCGGTGATGCGCCAATGTGTTGCCTATCTCCAAAACCATGGCAAGTTTGTTCGCAGGGCGACCGCATGTACGCTTGGAAACTGGCAGCGTCCGTGCCATCACACGCACATTCTGCATCGGCGCCGTTGAGTCCGCAGGCGGTGCTGGCAGCGAAATTTCTGTGCATCGGCGGCGTTTCATCGCTAGGGTGCGCCGCACGCAAAAGCATAAAGACGGGACGGTAATGACCGCAGCCGACACGAACGACATCAGCGACCGTGACTATGTGAACTCGCTGGCGCGCGGTCTCGAGGTGATCTGCGCCTTCACCCGCACGCGTCCGCGCATGACCTTGAGCGAGATCGCCCGCGCCACCGGCATGACGCGCGCCACCGTGCGGCGTTTCCTGCTGACGCTGGTGCGCGAAGGTTATGCCGAAAAGGACGACAAGGTGTTCAGCCTCAAGCCCAAGGTGCTTGAACTGGGCTATTCGGCGCTGTCGTCGATGGGCATCCTGGAAGTCGCGCAGCCGATCATGAACGATCTGTCCAAGGCGCTGCAGGAATCGGTGTTCTGCGCGGTGTTGACCGGCGACGATGTGACCTACATCGCCCGCACCACATCGGATCGGCTGGTCAATGTCAGCATTTCCGTGGGCGGCAGAGCCCCGGCGCATGCGGTGTCAACCGGCCGGGTGCTGCTGGCCGCCGAGCCAGTGGACTCGATGCACCGCTATCTTGATCGGGTGACGCTGCAACCCATCACGCCCTACACCGTCACCTCCAAGGTCAAGCTGCGCGCCGAGATCGAGAATGTGCGGCTCACCGGTTATTCGATGGTCGATCAGGAACTGGAAATCGGCCTGGGTTCGATTTCGGTGCCGATCCGCAGTGCCGATGGCCGGGTGCTGGCGGCGTTGAACGTGTGCTGCCCTTCGTCCCGCACCGATCTGGACGGCATGCGCACCAAGATCCTGCCGGAATTGCTGCAGGCATCGCAGGCCATCACGCGCGGGCTCTGATCAAACCAGCAGCGAATTGCCGAGATTGTGCAGCAGGCACAACAACAGCGTCCCCCAGCCCCACTTCACCCCAAGAAATCGCTGCCGTCCGGCAAAGACGGGTGTCGAACGCTCCGAGGTGGGCGCTGTTTTCGGGCGTTGCTGGCAACATGGGCCGCCCTTGCCGCGAACGCCTGCCCCATGCAACGTTGGCCAATCTTGTTGGGGAGACTACAGATGCTGCTCTGGTCCGCGCCTGATCCGGCGCCCAATCCGCGCCGGGTGCGGCTGTTCCTGAAGGCGAAGGGGATCAGCGTGGAGGAGCGCATGGTCTCCCTCATGGCGCGCGAGCACAAATCGGATGAAGTGGTCGCGCTGAACCCGCGCGGGCAGGTGCCGTTCCTGGAACTGGACGATGGCCGGGTGATCGCCGAAACGATCAGCATCTGCCGCTATCTGGATGAGCTCCACCCGCAGCCGCCGTTGATCGGCACCACGCCATTTGAACGGGCAGAGACGGACATGTGGATCCGGCGGGTGGAAACCGGGCTGGGCACGCCGGTCAGCCTGTTCTGGCAACATGGCCATCCCTACACGGCCAAGCTGATCAACCAGATTCCGGCCATGGGCGAAGCGGCCAAGGTGCAGGCTGCGGCGATGCTGCGCTGGTTTGATGGGCAGTTGGCGGCAAGCGACTGGCTGGCCGGGGAACGGTTCACGCTGGCCGATATCGCACTGCTGTCGATCGTGGATTTTGCCGGCTGGATCGGGATCAGCCTGCCCGCCGATGCCAGCCATCTGCAGGACTGGCACCAGCGGGCAACGGCGCAAACCGCTTAGAAGAACAATTTCCGCAAGCTCAGCGTGACCGTGCGGCCCAGCGGATCAAGCTGGTCGCGCTGGAAGCCGATGGGTTCGGCGCCAAGGCGGTTCTTCACGTTGATGCGGTCGTTGAACAGATTATCGACCCGCAAGGATACCCGGCTGCCACGCAGCCATGGCATCTTCAGCAGCACATCCTGGCGCTGGCCAAGATCGACGAACAGCCGCAGATTGGCGACAGCACGCGGGGAGAAGAACAGATCGTCCGGCGATTGCGACGCGCCTGATGGGTCGACCAGCACCGATGTGCCCGATTGCCAGTTGACGCCGATGCTGCCGCCAATCCCGCGCCGGCCGCCGCCCAACCGGGTTTCAATCTGGTGACGCGGCGCCCCGCCGGCGGAACCAACCGCTGAACCGTTCAACAGATCGAGCACCGGTACGCCAGGGCGGATGCCGATTTCGTTCCGGAAGGTCCAGGTGTGAAACACGGTGAGCTGCAGGCGGCCATCGAGGAAGCCGCGCGGCGGGCCGCCACCACCACCGCCGCCGCGGAAGCCGCCGCCAAAGCCGCCACCGGGGGGCGGTGCCGCGCCGGCAGCAGGCGGCGACGTTCCGGCAGCGGGCGGCGACGTTCCGGCAGCGGGCGGACCACCGGCGGCAGCGGGCGGGGTCGCGCCGGCAGCGGGCGGCCCACCGGCGGCACCAGGCGGGCGCTGGCCCGGCGTGAAACCATAGGGATTGCGGGCAAAGGTGCGGATTTCCGGCGGCAGCGGCTGGCCGCTGCGGAACGCCTCGACCGCTTTGGCGCGGGTTTCGGCAATGCGCTTTTCAGCGGCGGCGCGCTCGGCCTTGCCGGGCTTGAGCTGCTGGGTGAGCGTGAAGCCCCAGCGCAGTTCCTGCCGCTCCGAATAATCGAAATTCACCGGACGGTTGTCGATCTGCAACAAGCGCCCGCCGGCATCGCGGGTGAAGCGATCCGGGAAGGCGGCTTCCAGTTCCGCCGTGGCAGTGGGGAAAGACGCGATCGGATCATCGATGCGCGAGTGGATATAGTTGGCGTTGAGAACAATATCAGTCTTTTCAAAGGGCTTCAGGTTGAAACCCAACTTCCAGACCTGGCGCGTGTCGTTCAGAAGGGCGCGGTTACCGCCGTCCAGCCGATTGATGTCTACCGTCTCGCCGCGCAGAAAATCGAACACGCGCACATTGGGCGTGATGATGGTGGGATCGCCCAACTGACCCACGCTGGGCGCGCCCTGTTCGCGGGTGAAGCTGGCGATGAAGCTCCAGCCGGGAGAAGGCTCCCAATTGGCGCCGGCACCCCAAGTGATCAGCGTGCCGAAATCCGACAGCGTATCAGCCGCGATATTGCCGTTGAGCGTGAACTTTCCAAGGAATGCCAGTACGCTATCGCGCGCAGACGCGATCGGCAGATCGAAATTCGCCTGGAAATTGCCCTGCGTGCGCGACAGGTTCGCGGCGCTGACCAGGCCGGCACGGGTGGCGGAGGCATCGAGCGCCAGATGCTGCACCTGCGCCTTCAGCGCCAGCGCCAGCGGCCCCGCCGGCAACTGCAACGGGCTGCCGTTGAGCAACAGATCGGCGCTGAGATTGTCGGAAACGCTGGTGGCACTGTCGGTGAGCGTGGGGCCGCTGAATGCACCATAAGGCGAAAGCGTGCCGGCACTGATCTGGCTCTGCACGGCGCTTACATCGATGCCGCGTTCGATGCGGCTGCGATTTTCGGCGTGGTTCCAATTGCTGGTGAGGTTCCAGCGCCACTTGCCGATATTGCCATCGAGCACGGTGCCCAACCGGCTGTTCCAATTGTCACCAAAACGCCCAAGTGGATCAGGGGCGTAGCGATTGAACAGCACCGGGCCGCTGAACGGCGAGAAGGCGCCACCGGCCGGCAGATTGAAACTGGCGGCAGGAAGACCCTGCATGGACTCGGTCAACGTGCGCTCGATACCGCCGGTCAGCGTGGCGCCCACCGTGCCAAGCGAGCCGGCGATGGTGCCATTCAGGCTGGTGGTGCGGCTGTCGGGCAAAAGGCTGCGGAACGGACGGATATCGGTGCTATTGATCGGCGCTGCGGCGAACTGGGCCAGCGTCGGGCTGGCGACGCCGGCCGGCACGCCAAGTACGGTGCGTCCGGGGACAACCTCTGCTCCTGACAGCAGCGCCGAGACATTGCCATCGAGCGCAAACGGCCGGCTTTGAGTCGGCGTGGTGATGCGGCGCTCGGCTTCCGTCAGCATCGTGTTGATTTCAACTTCGGCTTCGATGCTGGTGCGGGTGCCATTGCGCAAACGCAGCAGGTTGACCTCCAACTCGCTGGAAAAACGCCCACCATCGGTGGGGCCGCCGATGTCGAACTCGCCGGTCCACGCCTGGAAGCGTGGACGCAGCACGAAGTTGATCACCCGCTGATCGGCGCGGAAGCCGTATTTCAGCGCCACTTCCTCGGGCAGCACCTCCACGCGGGCAATGGCTTCGGGCGGGATGTTGCGGATTTCCTGAAAGCCAGACGTGCGCTTGCCGTTGAGCAGCACCGCTGGCGGGCCGCCACCCCTGCCCCGCCCCGACTGGGTCTGCGGCGCGATCTGGGCGAGGATTTCGGTGATCGAACCGGCGCCCAGCGCGCGCAATTCCTGCGTGCCCAGGGTCAATTCTGGCTTGATGTCACCTACCACCTGGCCGGGCAGGCGCTGGGTGGAAACGGTGATGGTGTCTTCGTCTTCCGGCATGGCCTGAGCCGTTCGCGGCGCGGCGGGCGCAGGCGCTTGCTGGGCAGAGACCAGCGCAGCCGGGGCAGCCGCCAGCAGTAGGGCAAAACGAAGGATCACGGGGGCATTCCTGAAAAACGGGGGGCAAATTGATTGGGGCTGCCCCTAACCGCATAAGCGACCAAGGAAAATCCCGTGCGGCAATGACTACGGCTGCCCCGGGGGTTTACCTCGGTCAAATCGATAAGCGGTGATCCAGCGCCTTAACCACGACGATATCGGCCACTGGCCTGGCCAGCGCAATATGCTCCAGCCAGTTGGGGCGGTTGATGCCATTCCAAACGGACAGTGCGAATTGGCGGGCTTCATCCTCGCTCATGTGGCGGAAGCGGGCGTAGAAGCTGCTGGGGTCGTTCGCCGCCGCTTCCCACAGGCCCATGAAGCGGGCGAGGAACCAGGCGATGATGTCGTCCTCGGCGGCATCGATGTAGATCAGCAGATCAAGCGGCGGGCGCTGGCCACTGTCGTCGGGGGCAAGGCCGAGGCCTTCGACCAGCACGACATCGGCGCCTGAAATGGTGCGGGCCGCCGCCGGATCGACGTCATAACTGGTGTGACTGTAGGCCGGCACCGTCACTGCACCGTGCTGCAACCCGGCCAGCGCGGCGGCCATGGCCGCACGGTCATAGCTTTCAGGAAAGCCCTTACGCATGGAAAGGCCTTCCGCTTCCAGCACGGCGTTGGGTTTCAGAAAGCCATCGGTGGAGATGATATCCACCTTCAAATCCGCCGGCAGCGCCTCGGCAATCTGGCGGGCCAGGGTTGTCTTGCCCACCGCCACCGATCCAGTGATGCCCACCACCACCGTCTCGCCGAGGCGATGCCGGGCAGCGATGCGCGCCGCCAGGTCGGCGGGCGAAACCGGCGTCACACCAGCCGGCTTTGCGCGATCGCCGCTTCGATGAACCCGGCGAACAGCGGATGCGGATCGAACGGCTTGGATTTCAGTTCCGGGTGAAACTGCACGCCGATGAACCACGGATGGTCAGGGCGCTCCACCACTTCGGGCAGCAGGCCGTCGGGCGACATGCCGGAGAAGATCAGCCCTTCCTTCTCCAGAGCCGGGCGGTAGGCACCGTTGACTTCATAGCGGTGGCGATGGCGTTCCGCGATATGGGCGCTGCCATAGACGCCGGCCACCACGCTGTTGGCCCCCAGTTCAGCCGGATAGGCGCCCAGCCGCATGGTGCCGCCCAGATCGCCGCCGGCATGACGGGTCTGCAAGCCTTCCGCGCTCATCCATTCGGTGATCAGGCCCACGATCGGTTCCGCAGTGGGGCCAAATTCGGTGGTGGAAGCAGCCTGGATGCCGGCCTGATTCCGCGCCGCTTCGATACAGGCCATCTGCATGCCAAGGCAGATACCAAAGAAGGGCACGCGCCGTTCACGGGCAAAACGCACGCTGGCGATCTTGCCTTCGCTGCCACGTTCGCCAAAGCCGCCGGGCACCAATATGCCGTGCATCGGTTCCAGCCGGGCCGCCACATCGGCGCCTTCGAATTCTTCCGCATCCAGCCACTTGATGTTGACCTTCACCCGGTTGGCTAGCCCGCCGTGCACCAGCGCTTCGGTGAGCGATTTATAGGCGTCCTTCATGCCGGTATATTTGCCGACGACGCCGATTGTCACTTCGCCTTCCGGGTTGTGAATCCGCTCGGCAATGTCCTGCCAGCGGGTGAGATCCGGTCGCGGCGCATCGGTGATGCCGAAGGCGTGCAGCACTTCGTCATCCAGCCCTTCGGCATGATATTGCAGCGGCACTTCGTAGATGCTCTCCGCATCCAGCGCCGAAATCACCGCTTCCTTGCGCACGTTGCAGAACAGCGCGATCTTGGCGCGGTCGCTTTCGGGCAGTGGATGCTCGGAACGGCAGACCAGCACGTCCGGCTGAATGCCGATGCCGCGCAGTTCGGCGACACTGTGCTGGGTCGGCTTGGTCTTCAATTCGCCGGCCGCCGCGATGAACGGCACCAGGGTGACGTGAATGTAGCAGACATTCGCCTTGCCCACGTCGGCGGCCATCTGGCGGATGGCTTCGAGGAAGGGCAGGCTTTCAATGTCGCCCACGGTGCCGCCGATTTCGCACAGCACGAAATCCAGCGCTTCGGTTTCGGCCTTGGCAAAGGCCTTGATGGCATCCGTCACATGCGGGATCACCTGCACGGTGGCACCCAGGAATTCGCCGCGGCGTTCGCGGGCGATGATATCGGAATAGACCCGGCCTGAAGTGATGTTGTCGGTCTTGCGCGACGGCACGCCGGTGAAGCGTTCATAATGGCCAAGATCGAGATCGGTCTCTGCCCCGTCGTCGGTCACATAGACTTCACCGTGCTGATAGGGGCTCATCGTGCCCGGATCGACGTTGAGATAGGGATCGAATTTGCGGATGCGCACCTTGTAGCCGCGCGCCTGCAAGAGGGCGGCCAGAGAGGCGCCCATGAGTCCTTTGCCGAGCGAGGAGACCACGCCGCCGGTGATGAAAATATACCGCGTCATGGGAGAAGAGCCTTAAGCCCATATTGCAGCAGCGCGCCAGCCCCCGCGCGGCCGTGCGCGTAATTTCGCTGTGGACAGCTGATTGGCAGGCGGGGCTACCAGCGCCAATGGAAGCGCACCGCCGCCCCATCATCATCGGGGCTGGCCACGATATGGCCGGGGTGGCTGCGGTGGAACAGGCTGAACTGCACCTGCCCGGGGCCGAACGGCAGAGCGTAGAGCGCTTCGGCTGCCGTTTCGCGCAGCGCTGGCCCGACGCGCACCGGATCGGCCGTGCCGAGCAGCCACAGGGGGCCGGTCAGCGCCAGCGGCCGGGTGATGGCGAGTGTGAGCGTGTCGCCCGGCGCCGCCACGCCATCAAGGGCCAGTGCGGCGCTGGCGGCATCGCCGCTGAAGCGGCCCGCAGCCGCGATGAGGCCGCCGCCCGCCAGATCGAGGCGGCTGCTGGCCCGGCGCCATTCGCCCGACAGCCGCGCCCGCGGCCCCAGCGCCAGTCGGGCAGATAAGCAAAGGCTGGTGGTGGTGCCGCCAGCGAGGCCAAAGCCGGTAGAAAGACGGGTGCCCAGCAGGCTGCCACGTTCGGCATCGACGCGCAGCAGCGCCGCAAGCTCCAGCCCCGGCGTGAGCGAGCGGGACAGGCGGAACAGCGCGGTTGATTGCAAGGCAGTGGCCTGGCGATCCTGCGCCGGCAGCATGGATTGGCCAAAGCCGGCCGCCAACGTGAAACCGCCGCCCAAGGGCTGTGACAATGCGGCTGCGCCCAGCGGCCGGCTGCCCAACGGCAAAGCAGGATCGGCGGTGATGAGGACAGCGCTGCGGCCAGACGGATCAGCAAGCGCCAGCAGCCCGGCCACCGCCTCTCCATGGCCGGCAACCAGGACGGGACCGCCGGAGAGCATGAGGCGGACATGGCCCACCGGGCTGGCCTGCAACTGTTGGCCGGGGGCGAGTGCGGCCATGGTGGCGCGATCACCGGACCACAGGCCTCGGTTGTCGCCGAGCAGCGAGAAGGCGGTGCTGGTGCCGCCGCTGCTGGTGACGGCGCTTTCCACCGGTGTTGCCAGCAGTTGCGCCGCCAGCCGGCCCGGCGGGGCGGTCACCAGGCCTTGGGACAGATCAACCGCAAAGGCGCGGCCATAGCCATCTTCGATCACCACACCGGCCAGTGCACTGGTGAGCGGCCCGCCATCGCCCAAGGCCGCGCCGAGTGAGCCGCCCGTCGTGATCGCCACCGTTTGCCCGCCAATGCTGCTGGTGCCCAGCGGCTGGAAGGCGCGCGCGATGTTGAGCAGGCCGCGGCCATAAATCTCGTCGGTGCCGGTTGCACCAAGGTCATCGGCAGAGCGCAGCAGGATATCGACGATCTGCGCACCCGACAACGCCGGGAAGGCCTGCGCCAGCAGCGCCGCCGCGCCGGAGACGACCGGCGCCGCCACGGATGTGCCGCTGTAGAGGAAGGTGGCGCCATCCTGGTTGAAGCTGCGCAACTCCACTCCGGGCGCCACCAGATAGTTTGGTGCCAACACTCCGGCGCGATTGGAGAAGCTGGCGATTTCATTGCTGGCGTTGACCGCGCCGACCACGATGGTGGTGGCCTGGCTGACGGCGATGAGTTGATTGGCAAAACTCTGCGGTGTGGACAGGCCTTCATTGCCAGCCGAGAGCACCAATATGCTGCCAGCACTGGCCAGTTGCCCGGCAGCGGCGCGCACAGCTGCCGTGGTGGAACCCCCGCCCAACGACATGTTGACGACGCGCGCGCGGGCATCGGCCGCCGCCTGCAGACCGGCGGCAATGGCCGGGCTGGCATAGGAACAGCCCTGATCGTCGCAACTGCCCGGCGTATCGGCGCGCAAGGCCAATAATGTCGCCTGCGGGGCAACGCCGTGCATGTTCACGCCGTTGCGCGCCGCCAGCAGGATGCCGGTGACCGAGGTGCCATGACCACGTTCATCAGCCAGCGCCCGGGCAGCGGCGACATCACGGCTGGCCGGCGAAATACGCCCCGAAAATTCCGCAAGGGCAGGGTTCACGCCGGAATCGATCACCGCAACGGTGATGCCGCTGCCGGAAAAGCCGCGATCATAGGCAGCCAGTGCTTGCACCTGCACTGCGCCATTGGAACGGCGATATTCCACCGTGTCGAAGGCGCTGGGGGTAGGTGTGGGGGCCGGAGCGGGCGCGGGCGCGGGTGTGGGCGCCGGTGGCGGCGCGGGCACGGTGCCAACCCCGCCACCAACAGCGCCGCCACAGCCGGCCAGCAGCAGCGCCAGCGCCAAAGAGGGGACAAGGCAGGATTGCGTCACCGCTTCAGGATGCGCCGATCCCGGTTTCAGCACAACTACGGCAGGCCAGCTGAGCCGTTTGTTTTCAATCCGTTTCGATGCGGCTGTTGGCCCGCGTGTCGGGCAGCGACAGGGCGGCCACCAACGCGATGCCGGCCATGAAGGTGACATACCAGAAGAATCCGGATTCAATGCCAGCGCCCTTGAAGGCCAGCGCCACATATTCGGCCGATCCGCCAAAGATGGCGACGCCCAGCGCATAGGGCATGCCGACGCCCAAGGCGCGGATGTGGGCCGGGAACATCTCGGCCTTCACAACGCCGGAAATCGCGGTGTAGCAGGACAAGATGGCCAGGCAGCCAATCATCAACGCCAGTCCTTCGACACCCGGCTTCGCCGTGCCCAGCGCGGTGAGCGCCGGCACCGTCGCCAGCGTCGACATGATGCCGAAACCAACCAGCAGCGTGCGCCGGCCGAGCAGATCGGAGGCCGCGCCGAACAGCGGCTGCATGGCGGCATAGGCCAGCAGCGCGATGGCAGAAGCAGACGTGGCCTCCTGCTTGGTCCAGCCGGCTGAGAGCACCAGATATTTCTGCATGTAGGTGGTGAAGGTATAGAACCACAGGCTGCCGCCAGCGGTGAGCGCCAGCACGATCAACAGCTCGCGCGGATGGGCCAGCAGGCGCTGCAGCAGCGTTCCGGGCGGGATCACCGCATTTTCAAAGGCTTCGGTTTCATGCAGCCCGGTGCGCAGCCAGAACACCAGAACCGCGCAGGCCGCGCCGACCACGAACGGAATGCGCCAGCCCCAATCCTTCAGCGCGGCTTCGTCCATCTGCGATTGCAGCAGCACCAGCAGCGCCAGCGCCAGCAACTGCCCGCCCACCAACGTCACATATTGGAAGCTGGCGAGGAAACCCCGCCACTTGGCGCGCGCCACCTCGCTCATGAAGGTGGCCGAGGCACCATATTCGCCGCCAACGGACAATCCCTGTACCAGCCGCGCCAGCAACAGGATCGCCGGGGCCAACAGCCCGACATCATCGTAAGTGGGGGCCACCGCGATCAGCAGCGAGCCCGAACACATCATCGCGACGGAAAGCGTGAGCGCCGATTTGCGGCCGCGCTTGTCGGCCCAGGCGCCAAGCAGCCACGAACCGATCGGCCGCATCAGGAAGCCGACAGCGAAGATGGCAGCGCTGTTCAGCGCCGCGACAAGATCATCACCAGGCGGGAAAAAACGCGGCCCGAAATAGAGCGCGAAGGCCGAATAGGCATACCAATCATACCACTCGACCAGATTGCCGGCGGCGCCGCCGAAAATTTGGCGCAACTGGCCGGGTTTGCTGTCGCCGGCCACGCGCGAAGCGGATTACTGCGCGACCGGAACGCCGGGCAGGCCCGGCAACTGCGTCGGCGCAGCGGGCGCCGGAGCGCCGGGGGCCGGCGCTATAGGCGCCGTCTTGGCCGCCACGGTGGGATCGATTACCCGGGCCTTATTGGTACCGGCGGCCAGCACAGCCAGCAGGATCGACATGACGATGAACAATGCCGCCAGGATGGTGGTGGCGCGGGTGAGCAAATTCGCCGCGCCGCGCGCCGTCATCAGGCCGCCGCCACCGCCGCCGCCAATGCCCAGCGCCCCGCCTTCGGAACGCTGCAGCAGGATCACCGCCACCAGCGCGAGTGTGATCAGGCCGTGGATGACAAGCAGGAAGGTAATCACGGGCGGGCAGGCTTTCGTTGCGAACGGACAGTATGTGGGGTCGCGCCTTACATGGCTTCGCGCGGGTGCGCAATCAAGGCGCAGAGGACGCAATTCCCAGCAGGCTCTCCGCCGTCAGGCTCGCCCCGCCCACCAGCACACCGCCCACATCGGCCACACGCAGCAGATCGCCAGCGTTGGCGGGCGTAACCGAGCCGCCATAGAGGATACGCACGCCGTGGCCGGCCGGGCCGAAGCGGGCCACGATCTGGCTGCGGATATGGGCATGGGCTGTCTCCACATCGCCCAGCGTGGGGGTGAGGCCGGTGCCGATGGCCCACACCGGCTCATAGGCAATGATCAGCCCTTCGGCATCGTCGGGCAGCGAGCCGGCAAGTTGGCTGCTGAGCACGGCTTCGGTCTGGCCTGAATCGCGCTGCACCCGCGTTTCGCCGATGCACAGGATCACCTCCAGTTCCGCGGCGCGGCCAGCCATGGCTTTGGCGCGCACGTCGGCATCGGTCTCGCCATTGTCACGACGCCGCTCGCTGTGGCCAACGATGACGAAGCCCGCGCCCAGATCAGCCAGCATAGGGGCCGACACGCAGCCGGTATGGGCGCCTTTCGCGTTGCCGTGGCAATCCTGGCCGCCGATCTTCACCGCGCCGGCCGAAACGATCACCGCGCGATCAATGAGCGTGAAGGGCGGCGCGATCCAGATGCCCGAACCTCTCTTGGGCGCGCTGCTGCCAGCCATGGCGGCGATCTCGGCGATATCCTCGCCCAAGCCATTCATCTTCCAGTTGCCAACGATAAGTGCAGGCATTGTCGCTTCTCCACGTTCTGGTGGCGCTTGTGGCAAGCGGCACGCGTCGTTACAAGCGGCGCGTTCAAGCCATCACGGATTTTCGATGCTCGCATTTTTTCGCCGTTCGCTCACCAGCTGGCCCGTGCTCGCCCTGTTCGGGTTGATCCTGGTGGCCTTTGCCATCACCGGCGTGAATGATCCGTTGGGCGGCAGCGCGCCGGCCGGTTCGGTGGCCAAGGTGGGCGAGCGCACCATCAGCGAGCCCGATCTGCTGCAAGCCATCGATCGCACCGTGCGCGACCTGCGCCAGCGGGATCCCAACCTCACCCAGGCCGAAGCCGCTCGCCAGGGCGTGGTGGAGCTGATGGCCACCCAGTTGATCGGCCAGACCGCGATGGAAGAAATGGGTGCCGGCGCCGGGCTGGGCGCCTCTGACACCGCGGTTGATGTGGTGATCACCGGCATCCCCGCCTTCCAGAGCGGCGGCAAGTTCGATCAGACGGCCTATGATCGCGCCCTGCAACAACAGGGGTTGACCGACAAGAAACTGCGCCAGTCGATCGCCCGCGATCTGGTGCGCGAGCAATTGATCAAGCCGATCACCGGCGCACTGGCCGTGCCCGATGGCGTGGCAGAGCTTTATGCCCGCCTGCTGGTCGATCGCCATGAAGGCGCAGTCGCCACCATCCCGGCTCCGCCGGCCGGCACGCCCACCGCCGCCGAAGCGCAGGCCTGGTACAAGGCCAACAGCGCCCGCTTCACCATCCCGGAACGGCGCGGTTTCCGCTATGCCTTCATCGATGCCGCGAAAATCGCCGCCAGTGTGACCGTGCCAGAAAAGGCCATCGCCGATGCCTTTGCCAAGGATCCGGCCAAATATGGCGCTGCCGCAACCCGCATGCTGGAACAGGTGGTGGTGCCCGATGAAGCCAAGGCCAAGGCGATCGTGGCCGCTGCCTCCAGCGATGGGTTTGCTGCCGCCGCACAAAAGCTCGCCGGTTTCGGTGCCAGCGATATCGCGCTCGGCAACCAGACCGAGGCCGGCTTTGCCCGCGCCACCAGCGCAGAGGTCGCCAAGGCCGCCTTTGCCTTGCCGGTGGGCAAAATCAGTGCGCCGATCAAGAGCCAGCTGGGCTGGCACGTGGTGCGCGTGGCCGCATTGGGCAGCGCCGGCAAGACGCTGGCGCAGGCCCGTCCCGCTGTTGAGGCCGAACTGAAGCAGCGCGCCGTTGATGATGCTGTGGCCGATGTTGTCGCCCGCATCGAGGATGGCGTGGAAGCCGGCAAGAGCTTTGCCGATATCGCCAAGGAAGCCTCGCTCAGCATCCAGAGCCAGGCCCCGGTGACCGACAAGGGTCTGGCCCAAGGCCAGCCGCCTTTGAGCGGGGAAATCGCCACCGTCGCGGCGCGCGCCTTCAAGCGTGAGCCGGCCGATGGCCCGGTGGTGGAAGATCTGGGCGGCGGCCGCCTGGTGGTGATCGAAACCGCCACCGTGCTGCCCGCCGCACCGCCGCCGATTGCCGAAGTGATGCCGCTCGCCATGGCCGGCGCCGCGCAGGACAAGGCGATGAAGGCCGCCAAGGGCAAAGCCGATGCGGTGCTGGCCGCGACGAAGAAGGGCGTGAATTTCGCCAAGGCCCTCGCCGATGCCGGCCTTGCCCCGCCGCGTCCGCTGAACGGCCGCCGGATCGACATAATCAATCAACCCAACGTGCCCGAAGCCGCCCGCGCCTTCCTGAACGGGGCTGCCGGCAGCACGCAGCTGCTCGCCGGCCAGGGCGGCTGGATCATCGTGCATGTTGATCGCATCGTCCCCGGCGATCCCAAGACGCAGGCCGGCCTGATCGAGGCCAGCCGTCGCGAAGTGGGCAGCGCCCTGCCCGGCGAAATGGCCGAAGGGCTGGCAAAGGCCAGCATGGCCGCCGTTGGCGTGGATAAGAACGATTCCACCCTGAAGACCCTGCGCACCCGCCTGTCGGGCGACGGCTTGCAATAAGGCTGATGGCCAGCCCCGCATCTGACCGGCGCATCGCTCCCGACCGTGCCAGCGCCTGTGCCGCGCTGGTTGCCGGCCGCCCGCAGTTGCTCTGGACCCGCATCGTTGCCGATACCGAAACACCGGTTTCGGCGATGCTGAAGCTGGGCCGCGAGGGATCGGGCGCGTTCCTGCTGGAATCGGTGGAAGGCGGCAGCGTGCGTGCGCGCTATTCACTGCTCGGGCTGGATCCTGATCTGGTGTGGCGCGCGCGCGGCAACAGCAGCGAAATCAACCGCAACTGGCGGCAGGATCAGACAGCGTTTGAACCTGTTGCGGGTGACACGCTCACCGCTCTGCGCGCGCTGGTGGCCGAAGCCCGCGCCGATGTGCCGGCGGAGCTTCCGGCGGCGCTGGCCTGCCTGGTCGGCTACATGGGCTATGAAACCGTGCGGCTGGTGGAACCCAGCGTGCCCGATGCAGGCCCGTCGGCACTGGGCCTGCCCGACATGGTGTTCGTGCGCCCCACGTTGTTGCTGGTGTTCGACCGGTTGAAGGACGAATTGTTCATCGTTGCGCCGATCTTTGCCGCTGCCGATCCGGGCGCCGCCTGGGATGCCGCCGCCGAGTGCATTGCAGAGACGGAGCGCCGACTGGCGCAGGCGCTGCCGCTGGCGCCGCGCCCACCCGAAACGCTGCCCGAAGCCAACCCGCGCCATCACACCGACAAGGGCCGCTATGCCGCCATGGTCGAAAAGGCCCGCGACTATATCCTCGCCGGCGACATCTTCCAGGTCGTGCTGTCGCAGCGCTTCTCGGTGGATTTCCCGCTGCCGGCGTTCGATCTTTATCGTGCCTTGCGGCGCATCAACCCCTCACCCTTCCTCTATTTCCTTGATCTGCCCGGCTTTGCGCTGGTCGGCTCCTCCCCGGAAATCCTCGTTCGCGCACGTGGTGGAGACGTGACCATCCGGCCGATCGCCGGCACCCGACCGCGCGGGCGTGATGCCGCCGAAGACGCCGCCAACCGGGAAAGCCTGCTCGCCGATCCCAAGGAATTGTCCGAGCATCTCATGCTGCTCGATCTCGGCCGCCACGATACCGCGCGCGTATCGGTGCCCGGCACGGTGAAGGTGACCGACAAGTTCTTCGTCGAGTTCTACAGCCATGTCATGCACATCGTCTCCAACGTGCAGGGCCGGCTGGCAGACGGGGTCGATGCGGTCGCCGCCCTGCTCGCCGGCTTCCCGGCCGGAACGGTGTCCGGCGCGCCAAAGGTCAGGGCCATGCAGATCATCGCCGAACTGGAAGGCGCTGCACGCGGAGCCTATGCGGGCGGTGTCGGCTATTTCAGCCCGAATGGCGACATGGACAGCTGCATCGTGTTGCGCACCGCCGTGGTGAAGGATGGCGTGATGCACGTGCAGGCCGGCGCCGGCATTGTCGCCGACAGTGTCGCCGAGTATGAACAGCTCGAATGCGAAGCCAAGGCCGGGGCGCTCATTGCCGCCGCCCGCGAAGCGATAGCAACGGCTGCACAAGCCGGGTTCGGGCAATAGGAGCACAGGGCATGGCACGCGCCGAATGGAATGGTCAGGTGATCGCGGACACGGCCGACACTGTGGTCGTCGAAGGCAATCACTATTTTCCGGCAGACGCGGTGAACCCTGCGCTGTTGAAGGTCAGCGCCACCACCAGCGTATGTGGCTGGAAGGGCCTGGCCAATTATTACACGCTGGTTGTCGACGGGGCCGAAAACCCCAATGCCGTCTGGTATTATGCCGATCCCAAGCCGCAAGCCGCGCACATCAAGGGCCGGCTGGCGTTCTGGAAGGGTGTCAGAGTCACGGGGTGATGGTTGGCAGATGACGGGGCTGCCCCAAATCGCTAAGGCCGGTGCATGACCATTCTTGTCATCGACAATTACGACAGCTTCACCTTCAACCTCGTCCATTATTTGGCCGAGCTGGGGGCGGAAACCATTGTGGTGCGCAACGATTCGCTGAGCACACAGGATGCAATGGGGATGCGCCCAGAGGCCATCCTGCTTTCGCCCGGCCCATGCACGCCCAACGAAGCCGGCGTCTGCCTGGCCCTGATCGAAGCCGCAGCCGAGACGAAAACCCCGCTGTTTGGCGTTTGCCTTGGTCATCAGGCGTTGGGCCAGGCCTTTGGCGGCATTGTCGAACGCGCGCCGCAGGTGATGCACGGCAAGGTGAGCCCGATCACCCACGATGGCTCAGGCGTGTTTGCCGGCATCCCCTCCCCGTTCGAGGCGACGCGCTATCACAGCCTGGTGGTGCGCGAAGCCGGCCTGCCGGCCGATCTGGTGGTCAATGCCCACAGCCCCGATGGCCTGATCATGGGCATGCACCACCGCGAATTGCCGCTGCACGGCGTGCAGTTCCACCCGGAAAGCATCGCGACCCAGCATGGCCACCGCCTGCTGGCCAATTTCATGACTCTGGCCGGCCTGAAGCCCGATCTTTCGGTTGCGGCATGAGCCTGCTGCCTGATCCCACCCGCCCCCTTGACGAAGGCGCGGCGGCCGAAGCCTTTGCTGCAATCTTCGATGGCAAGGTGGTTGATGAAGCGCTCGGCCTGTTCCTCACCACCTTGGCGGATCGCGGCGAAACGGTTGGCGAAGTGGTCGCCGCCGCCCGCGCGCTGCGTGCCCGCGCCATCCAGCCGTTCCTCGCCGCGGGCGCATTGGACGTGTGCGGCACCGGCGGCGATGGCATGCACAGCCTCAACATCTCCACCGCCGTGTCGCTGGTGGTCGCCGCCTGCGGGGTGAAGCTGGCCAAGCATGGCAACCGCGCCGCCTCCTCCACCAGCGGCGCCGCCGACGTGCTGACGGTGTTGGGCGTGCCCGAACTGCCGATGGATCGGCTGGGGCCGTGCCTCACACAAGTGGGCATCACTTTCCTGCACGCCGCCCGCCACCACCCGGCGATGGCGCGCGTTGCCCCGGTGCGCAAGGCGCTGGGCCGGCGCACGATCTTCAACCTGCTGGGGCCGTTGTGCAATCCGGCGGGCGTCGATCAACAATTGCTCGGTGTGTTCGCGCCAGGCCCGGTGCCGCTGATGGCCGAAGCGCTGCAGCATCTTGGCAGCCGCGCCGCGCTGGTGGTGCATGGCCAGGGCTTTGATGAAGTGGCGATTTCGGGTGAGACGAGCGCAGTGGCTCTGGCTGGCGGGGCGCTCTCGCCGCGCACGCTCACCCCGGAGGATGCCGGCCTGTCGCGTCAACCGAACGAAGCGCTGACGGGCGGCAGTCCCGAGTACAATGCCGAACGGCTGAAGGCGTTGCTGGCAAGGCAACAGGACGCCTATCGCGACATGGTGCTGCTCAACGCGGCCGCCGCCCTCACCGTGGTGCGGCCCGGCCTCACCCTGCCGCAAGGCGTATCGCAAGCCGCCGCTGCCATTGACAGCGGCGCTGCGGCTGACATCCTCGCCCGCTGGATCGCTTTTCGATGACTGACACGCTCTCTACCATCGTCGCCCACAAGCGCGACCTCTATGCCGCCCGCAAGGCGCAGGTGGCGCTGGCCGATGTCGAGGCCGCCGCCGGTGCCGCCGACGCCCCGCGGGGTTTCATCAAGGCGCTACAGGCCGCCCATGAAGATGGCCGTTATGCCCTGATTGCCGAGTGCAAGAAGGCCAGCCCGTCCAAGGGCTTGATCCGCGCTGACTTCGATCCCGCAGCCCTGGCCCGCGCCTATGCCGCCGGCGGGGCGGCTTGCCTGTCGGTGCTCACGGAAGAGCGCTGGTTCCTAGGTGCGGATGAGTATCTGGTCGCCGCCCGCGCCGCCTGCGCCCTGCCGGTGATCCGCAAGGACTTCATCGTGGATCCCTATCAGGTGATCGAGGCCCGCGCGCTGGGGGCGGATGCCATATTGCTGATCATGGCCGCCCTGTCGGACGCGCAGGCTGCTGAGCTGGAGGCAGTGGCGACGGCCTGGAGCATGGACGTGCTGATCGAGGTGCACGACGCCGCAGAGCGTGACCGAGCGTTGCTGTTGCAAACGCCCTTCCTCGGTATCAATAACCGCAATTTGAAGACGTTGGACGTCAGTCTTCAGACCAGTTTCGAACTGTCCAATACGCCGGGCAAGACGCTGGTTGCCGAATCCGGCCTGTCTTCCAACGCTGATCTGGCAGCGCTGGCCGGGGTCGGCATCCGCACCTTCCTGGTTGGCGAAAGCCTGATGCGGCAGACGGATGTGACGGCGGCGACCCGCCAGTTGCTAGGTCTCGCCGCGTGACGAAGCTCACCCATCTGGACGACAGCGGGGCCGCGCGGATGGTGGACATCAGCGCCAAGGCCGCGACCCGGCGCGAAGCGGTAGCAGAAGGCTTCATCCATGTTGCAAAGGACGCCCTGCAAGCCATTGCTGACCAAGCTATAAAGAAAGGTGACGTCCTCGCCACGGCCCGCATTGCCGGCATCATGGCGGCCAAGCGCACGGCTGATCTGATCCCGCTCTGCCATCCGCTGCCGATCGATGCGGTGAGCTTGGATCTGGCCATCGAGCAATCAGGGGATTTTGGCGGCATCCGCGCCACCGCTACCGTGGCCACCACGCACGGCACCGGGGTAGAGATGGAAGCGCTCACCGCCGTCTCCGCCGCCTTGCTGACTGTTTATGACATGGCCAAGGGGCTTGACCGCACAATGCGCATCGACGGCATCCGCCTGCTGAGAAAGTCCGGCGGGCGTTCAGGCGATTTCGTTGCTGAATGAGTGACTTGCTGCCTTTTGCGGCAGCGCTGGATCAGCTGCTGATGGGCGTTGAGCCCCTCCCCGCCGAGACGCTGCCGCTCGATCACTGCGCCGGCCGGGTGCTGGCCGAACTTGTCACAGCCCGCCTCACCCAACCACCGTTCGATGCTGCCGCGATGGATGGCTATGCCATCCGCTGGGCCGATCTTCGCTTGCCCTGGCGCGTGGTGGGGGAGAGCGCCGCTGGCCATGGCTGGGCCGGTACTGTGGGACCAGGCGAGGCGGTGCGCATCTTCACCGGTGCGCCGCTGCCAGCCGGAGCGGATGTGATCGTGGTGCAGGAAGAGGTGGCCCGCGATGGCAACCAGGCGCGGCTGGCTGGCGAAGGCCCGCCGCGCATCGGCGCGCATATCCGGCCGGCGGGTCAGGATTTTGCTGCCGGTGACGGCCTGATCGCTGCCGCCGTTCGACTGGCGGCTGCCCATCTGGGGCTGGCCGCTGCCGGCGGTTACCGGGCGCTGCCGGTCGTGCGGCGGCCGCAGGTGACGCTGATCGCAACCGGTGATGAGCTGGTGCTGCCCGGCGAAATTCCGGGGCCGGGGCAGATTGTTTCGTCCAATCCGGCCATGCTCAGCGCCTTGCTGCGCAGCGCCGGGGCGGACGTGCATGATCCCGGCCTGATCCCGGACAACCGCGCCGCGCTGGCCGCCGCGCTGCAGGATGCGGAGGCAGACCTCATCATCACAATCGGCGGCGCATCGGTGGGCGATCATGATCTGGTGATTCCCGTGCTGCGCGAGCTCGGCGCTACACTCGA
>Ga0164292_10001062_pt1 | contig 21906 bp, 24 predicted proteins | sample GEODES117metaG_FD_111486 | JGI IMG/M metagenome (GOLD analysis project Ga0164292, IMG submission 111486) | Eutrophic lake water microbial communities from Lake Mendota, Wisconsin, USA - GEODES117 metaG | ecosystem: Environmental > Aquatic > Freshwater > Lake | place: USA: Lake Mendota...
GTCTAACGATAATATTTATTATGCATACAATTAGGAAGCTGACGGTTTAATAAAAAATTATTTCTATGATATCCTTAAATTAGGCGTCGGTGAAGATAATTATCGATATTTTGCAACGAATAATGCTTTTGAATTAACATTGCTAAATAGTCAGCTTAATTTATTTGATAAAAGTAAGTGTATTATTGTGGTAAGGGATCCGCGTGACACATACATTAACATTGTGAAGGGTAACCAAAATATGTCCTCTTTTTATTCCAATCTGAAACCATATAGTTTCAATTTGAATTGTGTCAATGATATTGATAATTATATCTTTAATCAACGATTGCTTCTTGAAAAACTAAAAATTGTCAACAGGGATAATTGTTTGATTATCGACTTTAATGAATTTGTTTTGAACTATAATACAATTAGAGAAAAAATTTGTTTTTTTCTAGGCTTAGAATTAGAGTCTCACTCAAGACCAAAATCCAAGTTTAATCCTGATATAAGTGCGAAAAATATCAATTTTTATAAGGAGTTTTACAAAGAAGATGAAGTCGTCAAACTACAGGATAAATTGAAAGATTTGTGGGATTTTATTCCAGTTATAAAATAATGAATAAACAGTTCTTCTATGATCTTAAAAACCCGACGAATGGTGCATTTGTAATTTGGATAATAGTGTTTTGTTTGTTTATCATTGATGTTACGGATGAGTTTGTGAAACCAACTGTTTTTGCTTCATTAGTAATTATCTCTTATATTTTGGTTTTCTTTTTTAATTTTAAAAGTATACGAATAAACGGTTTAGGTTGTGAAGTAAAATACCAATATAAAAAAAACAGTATTATTTTCAGTATAATAGCATTTGCATTACTAATTTTTGAACTCGCATATGAATATCGCGTTTTAGGTGGTTTTCCACTGACTTCAGTAGCTGATTTTACTAATCCTATCAATTACAATGATGCAAATTTAAAATTCGGTCTTCGTCATACATTATTGGTGAAAATTAACTTGCTTTACCTTTTTGGATTTTTTTTGGTAGATATTTTTTATAAAAAAAAGACATTCTCTGCTTATTTTGTATTGTTTGTAACTGTGTGCTGTGCGGCTTTATTGTTAAAGCGATCTGTTCTTATGAGTATGTTGGTCTTGTGGATATTGGCATATACATTTACAACCAAAATTAAATTGAAGTCTATTCTAATGGGCGTGATTATGATTTTGCCATTGTCTTTTATCTTTTCGACTTTTGTTAACGTAAGGAATTTGAATAATATAAATTATGTTGAAAAACAGCTTCAAGACAATACGGTGAAGGAGGAGGTAATAATTGGTTTAACAGACATGTACCTTTATGCAGTGCGCCCAACAAGTAACTTAGTTGAGAATATTAATTATGATAAATTTGGGTTATTGCCTATTGAACCTGCAAGTTATTTACAAGGGTTTTTGGGGTTGAATTTTTTCCCATATTTTTTTAACTACAAAGTCATAGATTTTGAAAAGCATATTATTCTTTCAGAAGGTGCAACGATTCCGGCATTCTCAACATTGTTATTCTCTTTTGGGTTTTTAGGTTCGTTGGTGTTTTTATTTGTTTTGTGTTTGTTTATGAATAAAATTTATTGCTTGTACACAAAAAACAATGGAAAATTTGCGTTAATTTTGATTAATATCTATTCATTAATTATAATGTCATGTTTTTCGGTTTCTTTAAGTGATGCTACATTTATATTTTTATTATTTATTTCATACTACTTCCGACCTTTGGAAGTAGTATGAAAATGTCCATAATTGAAAACTTGTATGGGATAATCTGGTCATTATCCTTATTTTTGCAAACCAAATCCAAATTCATGCCTGTACAAAATAAATATTTAACCGCCTTGGCGAAGATAGGACGATGGCCCTTTCTTCCGTTTATCACAACAGAACCTAACTCGAATTATAAAAATCATGAAAAAAATTATTAACTGCGAAGTCTGTGGGAACAAAGATCTTGTTCCAGTGCTTGACTTGGGAAAGCATCCGCTCTGTGATGATCTTGTGCCATTTAATAGTGACCTGAAATGCGAAGAATATCCTATCGATATTTTGTATTGTAACACCTGTAATACTGCTCACCAGCGTTACCAGGTACAAAAGAAATTATTGTTCCCTAAAGAATACCACTATAGGGCGCGCATGACAGGAAGTGTTCTTGCGGGCATGTCTGAACTGGTGAACAGCTGTGAAGAAAGATTTGGCGCGCTGTCCGGTAAATTAGTGCTGGATATCGGCTGTAACGATGGAAGTCTTTTGAATTTTTTTGAAGAGAAAGGTTGTCGCACGATCGGCATTGACCCGACTGGTGCCGGACTTGAGTCGAGGCATAAGACCTTGAATACTTTTTTTGATAAGGAAAGTGCTGCCGAGGTATTGAGATCGGTTGGCAAACCTGATTTTATCACTTTCACCAACGTATTCGCGCACATAGAAGACCTGCCCGAACTTCTTTCCAATCTTAAAATGCTGATCAGTGAGCAGACGGTGCTGGTGATCGAGAACCACTATTTAGGTGATATCCTGCGGAGGGGCCAGTTTGATACATTTTACCATGAGCATCCCCGTACGTACAGTCTCAATTCTTTCGAACATATTGCAAAAACAATGGGATTGAATGTAATGGATGTAAAGTTTGTAAGTCGTTATGGCGGTAACATCCGCGTATACCTCGGTTCAGGGCCCTCTTCTTCCATAAATGTAGATGAGACAAAATTCGGTGAACAGTTCAAGGCTTTAGCCGATCAGATGGAAGAGTGGAGAATTTCCACCAAGGCAATGATCGAGAAGTATGTAAGTGAGCAAGGAAAGTTGAGGGCCAAAGCATTCCCTGGTCGGGCTGCGATACTTATCAAATTGCTCGGGATAGACAGCGATCTTATCTCCGCCGTGTATGAGATCAAAGGGTCTATAAAAACAGGTCATTACGTACCTGGTACGCGGATACCTATATTCCCTGAAGCCGACCTTTATAAAATGGATATGACACAGCCCATCCTGAACCTGGCCTGGCATATTCCAAAGGAAGTACGTGAAAATCTTAAAAAGAACGGTTATACAGGAAAGGTGATCGACATATGTGATACCCTTGCCGTATCCCCCGATTCAGAATGAGCGCAGGCCCATTGATACACCCCAAGGCAGACGTTTGCAGTAAGAACATCGGAACCGGTACTAGGATCTGGCAATTTGCCGTGGTACTGGAGAATGCTACAATCGGTGCCGACTGCAATATCAATTGCCACACTTTTATCGAGAACGATGTAAAGCTCGGCGACCATATTACCGTAAAATCGGGCGTATATCTCTGGGACGGCATTACCGTTGAAGATCATGTATTTATTGGTCCGAATGCCACTTTTACAAATGATAAAACACCGAGGTCCAAATCGTACCCGGCCAGTTTCAACCGAATACTGATACGCCGGTTTGCATCCATCGGCGCCAATGCCACTATCATAGGTCCCTGCGAAATTGGGGAATACGCAATGATTGGCGCCGGCAGCGTGGTTACCAGATCGGTTCCTCCATATGCACTCGTGGCGGGAAATCCTGCGCAGATCATAGGCTTCGTGGAAGTAGGCGGAGAAAAAATGACAAAAACCGCGGAAGGTTATCTTTCAGCCGATGGAAGGTTATTCCGCATACCCTGATTTAGCATAATACCTTTTTTAAAGATTTAGCATGATACCTTTTTTAAATTTTGAACAGATGCACGCCCCGATACGGGCACAGATGAATGATGCATTTCTTTCCGTGTATGACAGTTATTGGTACATTATGGGGGAGGAAATGAAAAAGTTCGAGAAGCAATACGCACTATTTAGCCATACAAAATATGCTGTTGGACTGAGTAATTGTCTCGATGCACTGCACCTTTCCCTTAAAGTGCTTGGTGTAGGTGAGGGGCACGAAGTGATCGTTCCTTCCAATACGTATATCGCCACCGTTCTTGCAACGTCCCTTGTGGGGGCAAAACCGGTTTTCGTTGAGCCCGACCCGGGTACTTACAACATAGCGCCAGGAAATATTGAGGCGGCAATTACCTCGCGCACGAGGGCCATTATACCTGTACACCTGTATGGACAAGCTTGCGAAATGGAAGAGATCATGGCCATTGCTAATAAGCATCAACTGGGCGTGGTGGAGGACAATGCGCAATCCCATGGTGCTGCCTTCAACGGAAAGATCACAGGCAGTTGGGGAAATGCCAACTGTACCAGTTTTTACCCCGGTAAAAACCTGGGTGCTTTAGGCGATGCGGGAGCCATTACTACTGATGATGTTGATATCGCACACCGCGTAACCGTGTTGCGGAACTATGGATCGCAGGTAAAATACAAGAACGAAGTGCCTGGTCACAATATGCGGATGGATGAACTGCAGGCCGCTTTCCTGAATGTAAAGATGGACTACCTTGAACCCTGGAACAGGCAAAGACAGCAGATCGCTTCCTGGTATCTGCAGACCCTGCAGGGAGTGGGCGACCTGGTACTGCCTTATACGCATCCGGGCGCAACACATGTTTACCATTTATTCGTGATCCGCACAAAACAGCGCGATGCCTTGCAGCAACACCTGGCTAAAGCCGGTGTAGGCACCCTGATACACTATCCCATACCTCCACACCTGCAGGACGCTTACCGGTATCTGGGACTTAAAAAGGGTGCGTTCCCGCTTGCAGAAGAATTTGCCAGTACCTGCCTGAGCCTTCCTATGTGGCCCGGCATGACCCAGGATATGGTTGGAGAGGTCTCTGAAAAGATCGCTTCATTTTTTTGATCCTTTTACAATTTTTGCAATAGCCAGTTGAAACCGCTTTCTCTATGTTTCTTTTTTCCATATCATCAAACCAGCGGTGTGCCTATGCTGTTCAGCAGGATGGCAGAATCGATTTCTGAGTTTGATACCCATGCAGAGATATTCATTATCGACTTTGAGAACGGTGCCATGGCCCGCAATCTGCAGCAGCAGCAAAGTATCAGGTTACTGCCTTTTACGGATGGTCAACCCATCCAGGTTCCTAAACATGCAGTACTCGTCATGCAATCCATTCTACCCTACAGTATGCGCCCTGAACTGTTGATACCGCCGCAGACTAGAATACTCTTCTGGACACTGCATCCGGATAACCTTGTGCCTGTTCTCCTTCCCGTGAGCGGATTAAGGAACCTTCAATACAAATATTATTGGTTTTACCGGGCGCTGGGGTCGATTTTTTACCGTTCTACCCAGAAAAAGCTAAAAGATTTCGTGGAGCTATGCCTCGAAAAAAAAGCCTTGTATTTCATGGACGAGACTAACCTGAATAAAACAAACAAATACCTGGGACTGAATATTCACGATGTGGATTTTTTACCGGTGCCTGCGGCCGACGCGGCAAAATTCAAAACCCAAAGATCCACTGATATGCCTGCCCAACTTTCTTTTTGCTGGATAGGCAGGCTATGCGATTGGAAGGCCTATATCCTGATGTATACAATCCGTTGCTTATCGGAAGTGGCTGCCTCTTTAAAAACACCTGTTGTTTATTATGTGATCGGTAATGGCGATTTCTACGATGCGGTAAAACGATCGGGTGTTGGTCACCCGTTTTTCCGGCTCGAATTAATGGGCGCGCTATCGCCCAAAGAAGTAGATGAGTTTCTGATGAAACGCGTTGATGTAGTGACCGCTATGGGAACATCCGCACTCGAGGGCGCCCGGTCCGGCATACCGGTGATACTGCTGGATTTTTCTTATTATCCTGTAAAAGTCAACTATAAGTTCCGCTGGCTGTATAATGCAGTGAACTTTGACCTTGCACACGAGATTGGACCAAGTGATCTGGAAAAGAATAACCGTTCACTCGAAGAAATGGTCCGTGAAGTAATAGAGGATTATCCGCGGTTGTCGGAACGGACCCGCAGCTATTTTATAGATCATCATGCAATAGAGACCGTACGGCAGCAATTTATTATGGCCGCACAGGGAACGCAATTGCGTTTTTCTGATATTGATCCGAGGCTTTTGCGGAAGAGCATTTTACGGAGGATATACGACAGGATAAGATATAATAAAGCTGACTAACAGATCGTTGCGCTCATGGGTATATTAAGCCAGATTTTTGTTGGCTATATCTGTTCTGAGGCTAGATAAAAAAGAAATTATTTTAAATAAATCCTGATGGCAGTTCATGCACAGGCCGTAACTATGAAACAAAAAAAATTATCAAAATCGATTGTGGGTACCAGGGAATGCCAGGCTGTAACAAGACTTATGCTAGAGGATGGTTACCTTGGTATGGGCGCCGAAGTGGGGTTTTTTGAAAAAGAAATTGCAGCTTACCTGGGTGTTGAACCCGGTATGGTTGTATGTGTGAGCTCAGGTACGGCTGCGCTGCACCTGGCGGTGGATGCGGTTCTTTCCGCCGGCGACGAGATCCTGGTGCCATCATTTACTTTCCTTTCCTCTTTCCAGGCGATTTCGGCTACAGGTGCAGTACCTGTTGCCTGCGATATTTATGGAGATACCCTTACCATCGACCTCGAAGATGCGGCCAGACTGGTAGGTCCTGCCACCAAAGCCATTATGCCGGTGCATTACGCCAGCAATCCTGCGCATATAGAACAGGTATATGCATTTGCGCAGAAATTTGGTCTCAGGGTCATAGAGGATGCGGCCCATGCGTTTGGATGCACCTATAAAGGAAAAAAGATCGGCAGCTTTGGCGATGTGGCCTGCTTTTCATTCGACGGTATCAAGAATATTACATCGGGTGAAGGCGGGGCTATTGTGACCGGGGATGCTGCAGTGCTCGATATAGTAAAAGATACCCGCCTGCTGGCCATTGAAAAAGATTCGGACAAAAGGTATTCCGGGCAGCGTAGCTGGGATTTCGATGTAACAAGACAAGGCTACAGGTACCATATGAGCAATATTTTTGCAGCTATCGGAAGGGTACAACTTACAAGGCTTGATACTGAATTTGGCCCCAAGCGGCAGATTTTGCGGGCCCGATACCGAGAATTGCTGAACAACAATCCAAATATCGGCATACAGGCCACTAACGAAAATGCTGTTGTCATTCCGCATATTTTTCCTATCAGGGTATTGAACGGAAAAAGAGACAGATTGGCCGCTGCATTGCAGGAGGCAGGTGTTCAGACCGGCATACATTATAAACCAAACCACCTGCTTAACTACTATGGCGGCGGCCAATTGAAATTGCCCGTAACTGAGCAGGTATATAGTGAAATAATAACCTTACCATTGCACCCGGAATTAGAAATAGGTGACATTGACGAGATCTGCGGACTAATCAACAGTTATATATAGCAACATGAAAACAATTATTCTTGCAGGAGGGCTGGGTACCCGGCTAAGTGAAGAAACCATCGTAAAACCTAAGCCCATGGTTGAGATCGGGGGGATGCCTATTCTTTGGCATATCATAAAATCATATGCTGCTTACGGATTCAATGATTTTACCATTGCACTTGGATACAAAGGAGACGTAATTAAAGAGTTCTTCCTTAATTACAAACTTCACAAGAGCGACGTGATTGTTAACTTAAAATCAGGTAACATAAAATTTGAAAATGATTTATCAGAAGATTGGATGGTGGGGATGCATGAAACTGGGACAAGTAGCATGACTGGTGGTAGATTACTTAATTTAAAAAAATTATTTAAACCGGGTGATACCTTTATGATGACTTACGGAGATGGCGTTGCAGATGTTGATATTAGTAAGTTAGTTGCTTTTCATAAAGCTCATGGAAAAATTGCTACATTAACTGCCGTTCGCCCTCCTGCTCGATTTGGATCTATTATCATAGAAGATGGTGGTCACATCATAGAATTTAAAGAAAAACCGCAAATTGGTGAAGGATGGATTAATGGCGGGTTCTTTGTTTTTGATTACAGAGTATTTGATTATTTAACAGACGAAAGCACAATTCTAGAAAGAGAGCCATTAGAAAATTTAACCAAAGACAATGAATTAGTAGCTTATAGACATGATGGCTTTTGGCATTGTATGGATACAATTAGAGATCGTGATAATTTAAACGAAATATGGTCTAGCGGACAAGCGCCTTGGAAAAAATGGTAAGTTATGTTTGAAAATATATATAAAAACAAAAAAGTATTAGTAACAGGTCATACTGGTTTTAAAGGAACTTGGTTAACGGCTTGGTTAATAAATTTAGGTGCGGAAGTTGCTGGTTATTCATTTGGAATTCCTACCCAACCTTCTCATTTTGAAGAACTTTATTTAGATGAAAAAATTAAGCACTATTTAGGTGATATAAGAGATTACGAACGATTTCATGAGGTTTGTAATGAATTTAAGCCAGAGTTTATATTTCATTTAGCTGCACAACCCTTGGTCAGAGAATCGTACTCTAACCCAAAGGAAACCTTCGAAGTAAATATGTTGGGAACACTAAATGTCCTGGAGGTTATTCGTGACATGCGTGATGTAGTCAAAGTGGGTGTTATCATAACAAGTGATAAAGCTTATGATAATGTAGAATGGGTTTACGGATATAGAGAAGATGATAAATTAGGAGGAGAAGATCCATATAGCGGTTCTAAAGGTGCAGCTGAATTAATAACCAAGTCATATATGCATTCTTTCTTTCAAACTGGATTCCCAAATATTGCCACAACTCGCGCTGGTAATGTAATTGGAGGTGGTGATTGGGCAAAAGATCGTATTGTGCCTGATATAGTAAGATCATGGTCTGAAAATAAAGCAGTAGCAATTCGTAGTCCGCACAGTACTCGTCCTTGGCAACATGTTTTGGAACCTCTGAGTGGTTATTTGTTTTTAGGGGCTGAACTGTATAAAGAAGCATCTGCACATAGAAATTCTGCATTTAACTTCGGCCCGGATTCTAAAGTCAATAAAAATGTTGGAGAATTAATTGATGAGATGAAACGCTTATGGGATAATTCTCCAGGTTGGATTAATAAATTCGTTGATGACGGGAAACCAGAAGCAAATCTGCTAAAACTTAATTGCGATAGAGCTAATATACTTTTAAAATGGTACCCTGTAATGGGATTTGAAGAAACGTTAGATTTTACAATGAGTTGGTATGTAAACTATTATCAGCATAAATCTTCAGTATTTGATTTTACTAACCACCAAATAAATTTATACACTCAAAAAGCTAAAGAAAGAGGGATTTTATGGGCAATGAACTGATCCAGGGTGTAAAAATAACCACGTTAAAGCAAATTATAGATGAACGCGGCGCGGTGATGCATTTTTTAAAAGGTAATTCGGTTAACTTCAAAGGTTTTGGCGAAGTGTACTTTTCTAAAGTAAATGGGGGAATTGTAAAAGGATGGAAATTGCATTTAAAAGCATATCAGAATATTTGTGTGCCAATTGGTCAAATAAAATTCATTTTGTTTGATAATCGGCAAGATTCGGAGACTTATGGCAGAATAAATGAATTCCTATTGGATGAAAGTAGTAATTATCATTTATTGAGTTTTCCACCAAATTTATGGTATAGTTTTAAGTCAATTGATAGTGATTATTCAGTCATAGCAAATGTATCATCTGAAATACATGATCCATCTGAATCATTACATATGCCTTTGGATAATGACATAATTAAGTTCCAATGGTAGGTTATTTAAAAGAGAATTTTAAACGTAAAGTGTCTGGTAGTTATTATCCGGGAATAGACTCGTTAAGATTCGTTTCAATATTTTTTGTTCTATTAGCTCACTTTACTACATCTTTTTATAGTTCTTTTAATTTGAGTCATGATTTATATTATTCGCTTCTTGAAAATGGTTCGAATGGTGTGAGGATTTTCTTTGGTATTTCTGGGTTTGTTATTTTTTCGGCCCTTTCTAGGATGAAAGTTAATAAAATAACATATTTTGATTTTATTAGAAAAAGGTTTTGGCGTCTTGAGCCATCTTATATATTTATAGTTAGTGCAATATATATTTATATATACATTACACAGGGAATGAGTATTTTGGATTTACAGCACATGATTTTTGGCTTTTTGTACATGCATGGAATTGTATTTGGAGAGCCCCTAAAGTATTTTGAAATTGCCTGGTCGTTGGAGATTGAATTTTGGTTTTATATCTTAGCACCGATTTTTGCATATTTTACCAATACCATGTCGAGGCAAAAGAAAAATTTAGCAATATTATTTTTAATAATTTTAGGTTTAGGGTCAAATTATTTTTTAGAAAGAAATACTACTAATATAATTTATTATATACATTTCTTTGCTGCTGGAATGTTTTTAGAAAATAATAAAGTATTTTTTAAATCAATAATTGAACGGATGTTATTTGAAAATACCGAGTATTTGAAAATAATATTTTTCTTGATTTTGATATGTGCATTATTCTTTATTGATTTAAGGGGACACTCGTTAATTTGGAATTTTCTTGGAACAATTCTTTTAATTTTTCTTCTTTGCCTGGCGATTAGTTTGAAAAATTGCAGCCTCCCTAATTGGTCAATTACAATCGGGGTATTTTCGTATAGTATTTATTTGTGTCACCATCCTATTTTAGTTGTTTCAAGGTTTTTTGTTCAAAATAAAATAGACGGACATTATGGTATTATTTTTTATTCAATTTTATTCATCATAACAATAGCATCAAGTGCTCTATTCTTTCTTTTTTTCGAGAGAATATTAATTAAATGGATGACTAATAAATAGAAGGATTTATGGTAGTTGAGAATTTAAAAAAGCCATTGGTTTCAGTCGTGATGAATTGTTACAATGGTGCAGAATATTTAAAGCAGGCTCTGGATTCAGTTGTTTTTCAGACATATACAAATTGGGAATTGATTTTCTGGGACAATTGCTCAATAGATAATAGCTCCGATATAGCCAAAAGCTATGATGAACGAGTTAAATATTGCTTGGCAACTGTTCATACAACTTTAGGTGAAGCTAGAAATCTAGCGTTATCAAAGGCCAAAGGAAAATATATTGCATTTCTTGATTGCGATGACATTTGGTTAGCTAATAAACTTGAAAAACAGGTAAATCAACTTGAAGCTAATGAAAATTTCGTGCTTAGCTACTGTGGAGTTGAACAAATAGGCCATGATGGGGAGCATATTGGGAATTATATTTCACATTATAAATCAGGAAATATATTTCAGGATCTTTTGAAGGATTTTAATATTCACATTATAGCATCTGTAATCAGAGCCTCTCTGTTAATGGAATCAGGTTTGAGATTTGATAAGGTGATGACGGCATCTGAAGAGTATTGTTTATTCATGCAATTAAGTGCCCGTTATCCAATTGGTGTCATTGGAGAGCCTCTTGCAAAGTATAGAGTATTAAGTAACTCTTTAACAAATAATAGGAAGGACAGACATGGTTTTGAAAGGCGATATACTTTAAATAAAATTTATGAAACAATTGGTATAAATGCTTTCACTAAGTCAAGAGCATTTAAAATTGCGTATGCGCGTTCATATTACTATGATGCTTTGTGGCACATGTCTGAGAGAAGGAGATTATCATCAATTAAATCATTGCTTAGAACTGATTTTATAGATATTAGATATATTTTTATTTTTATTTTTTTATTAATGCCTTTTTTTATTTGGGATAAAATTCATGTTATTTTAATTAGAAGAGCATTATGATATATCCATTCAATTTGTATTTTGTCAATTTAGTGGTCGTTTCTTATCCATTAATTTGTTACATATTTGTAAAATCTAAAATAATTCGATTTAAATGAAACTATTAATTACGGGAGGTACTGGATCCTTCGGCAATGCTGTATTACAGCGTTTTTTGAATACTGACTATTTTAGTGAAATTCGAATTTTCTCACGTGACGAGAAAAAACAAGATGATATGCGAATAGAGTTAAAGCATCCCAAGTTAAAGTTTATTGTTGGTGATGTGAGAGACTTTAATTCGGTTGAAACTGCGACTAGAGGAGTTGATTTTATTTTTCATGCGGCAGCTTTAAAGCAGGTGCCGTCATGTGAGTTTTTTCCGATGGAGGCTGTAAAAACAAATGTCATTGGAACACAAAACGTCATTCGTGCAGCCGGTCAAAATAGTGTTCAAAAGGTTATTTGTTTGAGTACTGATAAAGCAGCATACCCTATTAATGCAATGGGTATTTCCAAGGCAATGATGGAAAAAGTTGCTATTGCTGAATCAAGGAATTTAGAAAACACCACAGTTTGTCTAACACGTTATGGGAATGTCATGGCATCAAGGGGCTCAGTCATTCCACTTTTCATCAAGCAGCTCAAGGAAAACAAACCGTTAACTATTACAGACCCTAATATGACTCGATTTATGATGAGTTTAAGTGACGCTGTAGATTTAGTACTATTTGCATTTGAAAAAGGAAATTCTGGTGATCTATTCGTAAACAAAGCGCCGGCGACATCAATTGGTAATCTCGCCGAAGCATTAAGACAAATGGCTAATTCAAAGTCACCAATTAATGTTATTGGAACTCGACATGGCGAAAAACTTTACGAAACTCTTTGTACTCGTGAGGAAATGATGAAGGCAGAGGATATGGGGGAATTCTATAGAATACCCGCTGATAACAGAGATTTAAATTATGCTTTGTATTATTCCAAAGGAGAACAAGATTTGAATGAAGTTTTGGATTATCATTCCCACAATACCGATCAGTTGAATATTGAGCAAGTGAAATCATTGCTCTCTACCTTGAGTTACGTCAAAAAGGAACTTCTGGGTCAAGATATTCATGATTATTTAGTATTTTAGAGAATCAAGATATCAATATCAAATAAATTATTTTGTTGAAACGTAAAGTAGGAATCACCGGTATTAATGGTTTTGTAGGTTATCACCTTTATCAACAAATCAAATACACTTGTGAGGAACTTGAATTGGTTGAATTTGAACGATTTTTTTTTGATGATGAATTGAAGCTAGACAATTTCGTTCGTGAGTGTGATGTTATTGTTCACTTGGCAGCAGTGAATCGTCATGAAAGCCAAGAGAAATTATATGAAATTAATGTTTCTTTAGCTCAAACTTTAATTTACTCGCTAGAGCGAACTGGATCTAAACCCCATATTATTGTTTCATCGTCCACACAGGAAGAAAGGCATAATTTATATGGTGCATCAAAAAAAGAGGTTCGAAGATTATTTTCAAATTGGGCAGATCAAACTAATTCTTGCTTCACTGGGATGATTATTCCAAATGTTTTTGGGCCATTTGGTAAACCTTTCTACAATTCAGTTATTTCTACGTTTTGTTATCAATTAACTCATGACGAGACCCCAAAAATTGAAGTTGACGGACAATTGAGTCTAATTTATGTTGGAGACTTAGTTCAGAAAATTATTCAACTGATTGGATTGAAAGAAAACAAGCATAATTTTGAGGTTGAAGAAGGTTCAGTTCAAAAGGTATCTGAAATTTTGAAACACCTAATTTATTTTAAAGATAGATACTTAAATACCGGAGAAATACCTGAATTAAATTCAAAGTATCAAATACAACTATTTAATACGTTTAGATCTTTCATTGATATTAAAACTTACTATCCAAAGTATCTTACCCCACATAAAGATGATAGAGGAGCTTTTGTTGAGATTATTAGGCATGGTATTTCGGGCCAGACTTCATATTCAACAACTGTTCCAGAAATTACCAGAGGTAACCATTTCCATACTCGTAAAATCGAACGGTTTACAGTAATTCAAGGTAAGGCAGTGATTCAGTTAAGAAAAATAGGTACCGATGAAATTTTGAGTTTTGAATTGAAAGGAAACCAACCATCTTTCGTGGATATGCCAGTTTGGTACACCCATAATGTTAAAAATATCGGAGAGGATGAGTTACTTACAGTGTTTTGGATCAACGAACCATTTGACCCCATGGATCCTGATACTTATTTTGAAATTGTATAAATGAAAAAACTTAAAGTAATGACCGTGGTCGGGACACGGCCAGAAATTATCCGCTTGTCAAGAGTAATGGCGGCATTAGATAAAAGTGAGGCAATTGAACACATCACTGTTCATACCGGCCAGAATTATGATTATGAACTAAATGAAGTTTTCTACAGTGATTTAGGAATCAGAAGACCAGACTACTTTTTGAATGCGGCAAAAGAAACAGCTACTGCAACTATTGGTCAAATTTTGGTAAATATTGATCCACTTTTAGAACAGGTACAACCGGATGCCTTCTTGGTGTTAGGCGATACAAACTCTTGTTTGTGTGCTATTCCTGCCAAGAAGCGAAAAATCCCAATATTTCATATGGAAGCGGGTAATAGGTGCTTTGACCAACGTGTGCCAGAAGAAACCAATCGAAAAATTGTTGATCATATTTCTGATATCAATTTAACTTATTCCGACATAGCTAGGGAATATCTATTAAGAGAAGGATTGCCTGCGGATAGAATTATAAAAACAGGTTCACCTATGTTTGAAGTTTTAAATCATTACTTAACTTCTATCCAAAATGCGGATGTATTAAGTAGATTAAATTTAACCCCACATCAATACTTTGTTGTATCTGCTCATAGAGAAGAGAATATTAGCAGCGATAAGAACTTTATAGCTTTAGTAGAAAGTTTAAATCTAATTGCAAAAAAATATAATTTCCCAATTATAGTAAGTACCCATCCTCGTACAAGAAAAATGATTGATTTAAAGGGTATTGCTTTGCACCAAAACATTCAATTGTTAAAACCTCTGGGATTTAATGATTACAATGCTCTACAAATGAATTCATTTGCAGTATTGTCTGACAGCGGTACGATATCAGAAGAATCATCAATCTTAAATTTCCCAGCGTTAAATATTCGCCAAGCCCATGAACGCCCGGAAGCCATGGAAGAAGCTTCAGTGATGATGGTCGGATTGAACCCTGAAAGAATTATGCAAGGTTTAGCTCAGGTATCAGTTCAAAATAGAGGAGAGGTAAGAGATTTTAGAAGAGTAGTGGATTATTCTATGCCTAACGTTTCGGATAAAGTTGTTAGAATAATTATTTCATATGTAGACTACATTAAAAGAGTTGTTTGGAGTGAGTAATAATTGTAATATTTTATTGGTTACTTCCGTATTTCCTCCTGAACCTGTAGTTTCAGCTAGTTTATCTTTTGATATTGCATCGGAACTTTCCAAATCACACAATGTTACAGTTATTTCTCCAATTCCATCTAGACCAAATGGAATGAAATTTGAAGAGATTAATAATTTGTATAATTCTTTTGTACATAATAGACTTAAATCTTATATAAGTAAGAAATCTACTATGTATAGTAGATTTAGAGAGAGTCATTCTTTTGGACTACAGACATCAAAGTATATTAAACAAAATTGTAAAAATATTGATTTAATTTACATGAATACATGGCCTCTAATTGCACAACTTTATACGGTATTTACCGCAAAAAATTATTCAATACCAGTAATTACTCACATCCAAGACATATATCCAGAATCATTAACTCAGAAGTTGCCAATTTTAGGGAACGTTTTAAATAAATGTTTGTTGCCGTTTGATGCATTAATTTTAAGGAATAGTAGTTCTGTGATTACAATTTCTCATGGAATGAAAGATCTATTAGTTAAGACCCGGAAATTGTCTTCAAAAAAAGTCTTTGTTGTATATAATTGGCAACATGAGAGTAAATTCAATATTAATTTCGAAAATTTAAGTTACAAAAAAGATTGCTTCACTTTTATGTTTGTAGGGAGTTTAAATATTCTTGCAAACATTGAAAGTTTAATCATTGCGTTTAATAGAGCAAATCTAAGTCAATGTAAGTTAGTTATTGCAGGTGAAGGTACAGAGAAACAGAATTTAATTTCTTTTGTAGCAAAAAACAACATTGAAAATGTAAAATTCCTGAATTTTGAACCAAAAGATGTGGGTTTAATTCAGTCTAAAAGTGATGTTTTAGTTTTGGGTTTGAAGCAAGGTGCATCGGCATTGGCTTTTCCCTCAAAGATTCCTGCCTATATGTTTTCTTCTCGACCAATTCTTGCTTATGTTGATGCTCAAAGTGATATAGCAGAGACAATTCATAAAGCAAATTGTGGATGGGTTGTTCCCTCAGGTAATCTTGATGAATTAAAAAAATGTTTCATCAAGATTAGTGCTATTGAAAAATCCGATTTGAGAAATATGGGTGAAAACGGAAAGAAATATGCAAATCAACACCTTTCTCGTTCTGTTAATTTAAATAAGATACTTACTGTAATTGAAACTCAATTGGTTTAGTTAAACCCAAAGAAATATTTAATTCACTATTATTGAAGTACTAATTTTTGCGTTAGCAACTTGAAATTAGGGAGTGATAGCAAAACCACCAAATTAAATAAGGGATAAATGAAAAAAAATACACTAAATAAAATTTGTAGTAGGTATGTAATGGATGAAACTGCAAGAGAAATTACTTTTGATGAAATTCTTAGTGAAACACCTAAATCATACAAAGATTTTCAAAACAATGAAAAACTATGGGAACGATTTAATGGGGTCATTAAAATTGCCAGAAAATTCATAACAAGGGTAGGATAAATTCAAAATATTATTTATGATTATTTTCAGAGTAGGTAAAATCAGTGACCATATTGCCCTTGCTCATATACATTATCATTCTGGTCAATTCCAAAATGACGGTTTCATGTATAAATTAGGCTTTGACTTTTTAAAGAGATATTATAAAGTTCTTTTAACCGAAAAACAATCATTTGTTTTAGTTGCAGAAGATAGTTCGGGTAATATACATGGGTTTGTTTCTGGCACACAGAATGCAAATTCTCATCTTAGTGCTATACGTAATGATAGGATATTTTTAGCTCTAACACTTTTGAAAAGTGTAATCTTTAGCCCAGCCATACTTAAAGAAATACTTAGAAGATATAAATACGTAAATAAGATTAATGATGCTGAATCTTTTGGAGCCTTAGATGGGGCTCGTTTGGAGTATTGGATTTGGGATACAGATAGTTCAAGCAATTTGTCCGTATTATTATTAAAGGCATGGATAAATATTATGAAAGAAATGGGTGTTAATGAAATACACGGGGAAGTTGATAAGTCTAATGTTAAAAGTCAAAAAGTACATAAGTTAATGGGTGCAGTATTTTATGATACTAAAATTTTGACTGATGGCAGAGAGCGTACTTTTTATAAATATATTTTAAAATAGTTATGAAAATAGCATTTATTGGGGATAATTCTACTCAATTTTTAATTAAAAAATTTACGTCAATTTGTTCGGAATGTAGTATTTATGAAGGTCTATATAATTCGATTGACACTGAAATATTAAATGATACTGGTGACTTATACAAGTTTAAACCAGATGTTATTGTAATTCATGAATCTTATTTTGCTTTTCAAGATTTTTTTTACTCTATCATAGATGATGATAGAAAAAGTATTTTTTTTAATGAAAAAAGTCAACGATTAGTAGATCTTTACACCTTTGTTAAATCAAATTTACCAAAGGTAAAAATCATATATCCATTAATACATGAATATGATGATTCAGTATTTGGGACCTATTCATTAAAATTTAACAAATCTTTATTATATCAGACAAGAAAATACAATAATAGTATAATTGATTTTGCTTCTGATCATGATGATTTTATGTTACTCCATCCAATTAATTATAAAGATTCTACTCTTAATAATAGAAATAATTTGTACTTCAATGCAGATTTGCATTTTTCTTTAGAATTCATCGATTTTCTAGCTGACAGGATTTTTCAGATAGTTAAATCATTAAAAGCTCAAATGATTAAATGTATTGTCTTAGATTTAGATAATACACTTTGGGGCGGAATCGTAGGAGAGGATGGGCCGATGGGCATTAAAGTTTCTGGTCAAGGGGAAGGTAAATTTTATAAAAAATTTCAGTTATGGTTGCGTCAGTTGAAGGAGAGAGGAATTATTTTGACAGTTTGTTCTAAAAATGATGATCATATCGCCAAGGAACCATTTCAAATAAACCGTGAGATGATTTTGAGACTTGATGATTTTGCATTATTCGTTGCAAATTGGGAAAATAAAGCTGATAATATTACATTAATTAAAGAGACCTTAAACATTGGATATGATTCAATTTTGTTTATTGATGATAATCCAGCCGAGCGAGAAATTGTGTCTCAAAAATTACCAATGGTTGTAGTGCCTGATTTGCCAGAAGATTTTACTGACACACTTGATTTTTTAATTAGAAGAAATTATTTTGAAGTTCGTTCAATTTCTGATAACGATAAAAATAGAACAGGTCAATATAAAGCCGAATTTGAACGAGTTAAATTAAAATCAAATTATAGTTCAATTGATGATTATTTAAAATCATTAGAAATGTTTGCTAAATTAAATTCATTTACAGTTGAGGATGCTGAAAGGATATCACAATTATCGCTTCGTTCGAATCAGTTTAATTTGCGTACAATACGTTACAGTAAAGACGAAATTTTAAATATTATTAATTCTGATTCATATTTTACTTACTCTCTAAGGCTAAGTGATAAATTTGGAGATCATGGTCTTGTTGCCATAGCAATTGTTAAATTAAATGATAAGCATGAAGCTTTTCTAGATACTTTGCTGATGAGTTGTAGAGTTCTAAAAAGAGGAGTTGAAGCTTGTTTAATGAACAAAATCGTTGAAGAATTGAAAAAACGATCAGTTCATACTTTAATAGGAGAATATCTCCCAACTGTTAAAAATGGGCTGGTTCAAAACTTTTTAACTGATCATCAGTTTCATTATTCACTTGAAAATAATCTGTATAGTATCAAAATAGATCAATTTAAAACAATAAAAAATTATATTAATGAAAGCACAAATTGAGGATTTTAGAGTAATTCTAAGTGAAGTTTTAGAGCGGGAGATTGAATCTCTAAACATTATGGATGCACCAAAGGATGTTGATGGTTGGGATTCCTTAAATCATGTATACTTAATAATTAAATTAGAATCACACTATAAGATTAAGTTTAATACATCACAAGTTCAAAAATGGAGTTGTATTGATGATATTTTAAATGATATTAATTCACTGACTTAATGAATTTTGACATTCATCATTTTGCCTACCTTACTGAAAACATAGAATTTACAGTTAATGAAATGAGTGCTATTGGTTTTACTTTGGAAAGTCCAATTTATGATATCATTTCACAGAAGGTAAGAGTTTGTTTCCTCAGAAATAAAGAAAATATCTGTTACGAGCTTGTTGAGCCTTATGTAGAAAATCTTACATTGAAGAGACTGCTTTCAAATGGCGTCACAATTTATCACACGGGATATTTAGTATCTTCTATTGAGGCTGCCACAGATTATTTAAAAGAAAAAGAATTCTATTTAGTAAGTATTTTTCATTCCGAAGCCTTCAATGGACGACGATGTGCTTTTTTTGTTACTAGATCTAAAAATCTTATTGAATTAATTGAACTATGAAAATACCTTTTTCACCACCCTTTGTCGATGGCGACATCATAAATGAGGTAGTCCATTCACTTTCTTCAGGTTGGATTACCACTGGTCCCAAGGTTAAAGCTTTAGAAGAAGAGATTTGTAAGCTAACGGGTATATCAAAATCGGTTTGTGTTAACTCATGGACCTCAGGAGCCATTTTAGTATTGAAATGGTTTGGCATAAAAGAAGGAGATGAAGTTATTGTTCCGGCGTATACTTACAGTGCAACTGCTTTGGCGGTATTGCATTGTGGTGCAACTCCAGTAATGGTTGATATTACAGGAGATTTCACTATTGATGTAAAATCAATTGAAAAAGCGATAACATCTAGGACTAAGGCTATTATGCCGGTTGATATAGCAGGTTGGCCTTGCGATTATGATGCTATCAATGCTTTAGTTAAGAGAGAATCGGTTAAAAGGCATTTTATTGCAGAGTCAGATAAACAAGCCCTTTTGGGTAGATTATTGGTTGTTTCAGATGCGGCGCATTCTATTGGAGCAATGTATAAGTGTACACCAGCAGGTAGATTGACTGATTTGACTATTTTTTCCTTTCATGCCGTTAAAAATATTACCACTGCTGAAGGTGGAGCAATATGCTTAAACCTGCCAAGTTGCTTTGATAACGATGAGGAATACAAGTTAATGAAATTGTATACTTTAAATGGTCAAAATAAAGACGCATTTACTAAATCCCAGGCAGGAGGTTGGAAATACGATATACTTTTTGCAGGATTAAAAGTGAATTTGCCAGATGTATGTGCTGCGATTGGTTTGGCTCAAATCAGAAAATATGATAGTTTATTGCTTGTAGAAAGAGAAAGGGTAGCCAGATCATATCATTCGTTCTTTTCTAAACATCAGCAGTTTGAATTGCCACCATTGGAAGATGAAAACAGAAAATCGTGCTTTCATTTGTATGCGCTTCGTTTAAAAAGCTGCACAGAAGAACAAAGAGATTTAATTATAGAAGAAATAACGCATAACGGTGTAGCGGTTAACGTGCACTTTATCCCTATGCCTATGTTAACAGTGTTTAAAAATCTAGGCTATAAAATCGAAGATTATCCAGTTGCTTATGATAACTATTCGAGAGAGATATCCTTGCCAATTTATCCGCAATTGACAAATGAGCAGATAGACTATATCTGTGAAGCTGTGCTCGCTTCTTACAAGAAAGTTGTGCTTAATGATTAGAATTTTAGATTTTTTATTTTCTTTTTTAGGTTTAATCCTGTTATCACCTTTTTTCCTTTTAATTGCTCTTTTTATCAAAATTAGCTCATCTGGGTCAGTCCTATATGAGCAATCAAGAATTGGTTTGAATGGAGCAGAGTTTAATGTATTTAAATTTCGTACTATGCGGATGAACTCAGATAATTTAGGTTTAATAACTGTCGGAGGTCGTGACCCAAGAGTAACGCCCATAGGGTATTATTTAAGAAAGTATAAATTAGATGAACTACCGCAACTCATTAATGTATTAATCGGTGATATGAGTTTGGTTGGGCCACGTCCAGAAGTAAAAAAGTATGTGGATTTATATACCCAAGAGCAAAGTAAAGTGTTAACAATACTTCCTGGCATTACAGATTGGGCATCCATTTATTATCGAGACGAAAATGTCATTCTTGGACAATCCTCAAATCCTGAAAAGGATTATATTGAAAAAGTAATGCCAGATAAGCTGAATTATAATTTGATTTATATTGAGAATTATGGATTAGTTCAATACTTCAAAATTATTTTTAGTACGCTTGGGCAAATTTTTGTGCCATTTAAGAAGTGATCTGATCAAATACATCTTCCTAACCTTCTTTGTTAAAGAGTTTGGTGATAGAATCAAGAAACAGATTGATAAATAAGATAGTTAGCTTTCCCGTTCCAATTTCTAATAATTACACAATACCTAAATTGTATTGTGATAGAATCTCTGCTATAGATTCTATAGTTGCCACCTGATCTAGGGGCAATCCATTTTCCCATAATTTTATTTTGGCTTCTGTAACACGATAGCTGGAATAATCGGACAAATTGACCCCTTTCCGTCGGCCTCAAATTGACCCCCTAGAGAGAGATAAATTAACGGCGCTAACTGAGGCATCGAACATGGACCAAAAATAGTGTTTTTTAGATTGTGTTTTTAGTTCCCTTTTTTCTAAGTGATTCACCTTGAAGTTCTATTCTGTGTGCGCTGTGAACAATTCGGTCGAGGATTGCATCAGCGATGGTATTATCTCCTATGATCTCATACCACAACTGCACAGGCAATTGCGAGGCAAAGACAGTTGATTTTTTACCATGTCGATCTTCGATGATTTCCATTAGCATCATTCTCGATTGTTGATCAAATGGCTGTATTCCAAAGTCGTCCAAGATGAGCAAATCAAGCTTCTCTATCTTCA
>Ga0164292_10001064_pt1 | contig 21887 bp, 16 predicted proteins | sample GEODES117metaG_FD_111486 | JGI IMG/M metagenome (GOLD analysis project Ga0164292, IMG submission 111486) | Eutrophic lake water microbial communities from Lake Mendota, Wisconsin, USA - GEODES117 metaG | ecosystem: Environmental > Aquatic > Freshwater > Lake | place: USA: Lake Mendota...
CCCAGAATGTCGGTGAGCACCGCAAAGCGGTTTTCGTCCTTGATCAGCCCCATGGCGATGCCCGCGACGTGCGCCTTCATAGGCACGCCGGCGTCCATCAGCGACAGGCAGCCGCCGCAGACCGAGGCCATGGACGAGGAACCGTTGGACTCGGTGATCTCGGAGACCACGCGCATGGTGTAGGGAAACTCTTCCTTGGTCGGCAGCACCGCCACCAGGGCGCGCTTGGCCAGGCGGCCGTGGCCGATCTCGCGGCGCTTGGGGCTGCCCACGCGGCCGGTCTCGCCGGTGGCAAAGGGAGGCATGTTGTAGTGCAGCATGAAACGGTCTTCGTAGTCACCCGACAGCGCATCGATGCGCTGAGCGTCGCGCTCGGTGCCCAAAGTGGCCACCACCAGCGCCTGCGTCTCGCCGCGGGTAAACAGCGCCGAGCCATGGGTGCGCGGCAACACGCCATTGCGGATTTCAATCGGACGCACGGTGCGCGTATCACGGCCGTCAATGCGCGGCTCGCCAGCCAAAATTTGGCTGCGCACAATCTTGGCTTCGATCTCAAAGAGCAGTCCATCGACCTTGACCGAATCAAAGGCCACGCCAGCTGCCGCCAGGCCATCCTTGGTCTCAGCGTAAGCCACGCGGCACGCCTTGGTGCGAGCCTGCTTGCTTCGGATCTGGTAAGCCGCTTGCAGCTTGGCCTGTGCCAGCTCGTTGATCTTGGCAATCAGCGGCTCATCCTTGGCCGGTGGCTGCCAGTTCCACACCGGCTTGCCGGCATCGCGCACCAGCTCGTGAATGGCATCGATCGCGATCTTGCCTTGGGTGTGTCCAAACACAACCGCGCCGAGCATGATCTCTTCCGACAACTGCTGGGCTTCGGACTCGACCATCAGCACGGCCGACTCCGTGCCGGCGACCACCAGATCCATCTGCGATTGCGCCAGCTGGTCTTTGCTGGGGTTGAGCACATACTGACCGTCCACATAGGCCACGCGGGCTGCACCGATCGGGCCATTGAAGGGAATGCCCGAGATGGCCAACGCGGCACTGGAGGCGATCAGGGCGGGGATGTCCCCTTCAACCTGCGGGTTGAGCGAGAGCACATGCACCACGACCTGCACTTCATTGAAAAAGCCATCCGGAAAGAGCGGGCGAATCGGACGATCGATCAGGCGGGAGGTCAGCGTCTCAAACTCGCTGGGCCGACCCTCACGCTTGAAGAAGCTGCCCGGAATCTTGCCGGCTGCGTAGGTTTTCTCGAGGTAGTCGACCGTCAGCGGGAAAAAGTCCTGTCCTGGCTTGGCATCGTTTTTGGCCACCACCGTGGCCAGCACCACAGTGCCGTCCATGTCGAGCAAGACCGCGCCGGTCGATTGCCGGGCGATCTCGCCGGTCTCCAGGGTGACCTTGTGCTGGCCCCATTGAAAGGTCTTGCTGACTTTGTTGAAGATACTCATGTTCAGTCTCCGAAATCACAAAAACAGGGCATGAGGCTGCCCCGAGGGCCCAGAGAGACACCACCGAACACGATGCCATTCCAGGAGAAACCGGGGGGTTGCTCGTGGAATGACACAGCGCGTGTTCCTGCTGCCTTGCTCCGAAGTGAAAAACGCCTGAGCCAGCGAACCAACTCAGGCGCTCTTGTGGCTCATGGGACTTACTTGCGCAGCCCGAGCTTGCTGATCAGCGCGGTGTAGCGATCGGCGTCTTTGGCCTTGAGGTAGTCGAGCAATTTGCGACGACGGCTGACCATGCGCAACAGACCGCGGCGACCGTGGTGGTCTTTGCCATGGTCCTTGAAATGGGGGGTCAACTCGTTGATGCGGCCGGTGAGCAAGGCAACCTGAACTTCGGGGCTGCCGGTGTCGTTGGCCGAACGGGCGTTGGCCGAGACGATCTCGGCCTTGATGGATTTGGCAATCATGTGGTGTCCTGAACTTGCGAACGCCGCAGTTTCCAACTGAAAACCGGCTGGCGCCGTGCTGGCCTGTGTGGCCGACGCCGAAGACCCATTCCTCGGCGAACTAAAGATTATAGCGCCATCCAGCGGGCCAGCCGGCCAACGCCCTGCTCCAACCGCTGCGGGTCGGCACTGGCAAAGCACCAGCGCAGCCAGCCCTGCATATCAGGGTCGCGGCTGTCATGAAAAGCTTGTCCGGGGGCCAGCCCCAGCCCCGCTTGTTCTACCAGCCGCTGGGCCAGCGCCAGGCTGTCGTCGTACCCGGCAAGCCGAAAAAACGCGTACATCGCCCCGTCTGCGGCCGCCACCTGTATCCCCGGCAGCGCCTGCAACCGGGGCACCAGGGTGTCGCGGCAACGCCTGAGATGGGCCACGACCGCCGGCGTGATCTGCGGCGCATGGGCCAGGGCCGCAAGGCCGGCGCGTTGCACAAAAACCGGTGAGCAGGAGGTGTTGAATTCGAGCAGCTTGCCCAGGGCGGGGACCTTGGCACTGGGTGCCGTCAGCCAACCCAGGCGCCAGCCGGTCATGAGAAAACTCTTGGAAAAGCTGTTGACCACCAGAAGTCGGTCGCCATCGGTGGCCAGATCGAGAAAGCTCGGGGCACAAACCGCATCGCGAAAATAAAGGCGCTCGTAGACCTCGTCAGCGACGATCCAGATGCCGCGCTGGCGGCAGTGATCCAAAATGACCTGCTGCTCCTGACGGCTTAAGGTCCAGCCTGTGGGATTGTTGGGCGAGTTGAGCACCAAAACCCGGGCCTCGTCGTCCAGTGCATCGAGCAAGTGGTCCATGTCGAGCGACCACACCCCTTGCCTGGGTTGCAGGCTGACCGTGCGCACGCGCGCGCCCATGACGCGCGGCTGGGCCACCAAGTTGGGCCACACTGGGGTGACCACCACAACCCGATCGCCAGCGTTGACCAAGGACTGGGCGCTGATCATCAAACCATTGACACCCCCAGCCGTCACCGCAATACGGTCGGCCGCAATCGGCTGGGCGCCGGGGCTGCGCAAAGCGCTGCTGTAGGCTGCCAGCGCCTCACGCAGCGCGGGCAGCCCCAGGTTGTGCGAATAAAACGTCTCACCGGCGGCCAACGAGGCGCTGGCGGCCTGCACGATCGGCTCAGGCGTGGCCGCATCGCTCTCGCCAAACCAGAACTTGAGCACGTCGCTGCGGTCGAGCGCGGCATTGGCCACCACCCGGATCAGGGACTCCTCAAGCTGCTCGATCACCTGTCGCATGCTGTCACCTCTGTGGACGCTGCATCTTGCAGCTGTGCGGCTGCTCGGCCTGCTCTGCGGGCAGCGTCTTGATCACCCGAAAACCATAGCCGGAGCCTTCGGAGTCAAAGGCCACGCCGGGCGTGCCCTGTCGGTCCATCAGCACCACCCGCAAGGGCTGCTGAAACTGGTGATCGGCCGCCCGCATGCTCCCCGTGTGCCCAGCCAGGCCGACCTGGGCGCGCTCGAGTTGCTGAGCCAGGGCCTCGGCCTGCAAGGATCCCGCCTTCTCGATCGACTGGGCCAGCGCCTCCATCATCAACTGCATGCGCATGTGCACATAGTCATCCTGTGGCCGCGGAAAACGCTGGCGAAAGCTGCGGTAGAAGGCCTGCGCCGACTCGCCCGGGACATTGGCAAACCACTCGGCCACTGCCACCACCTTGCCCACGCCGGCTTCACCGAGCACGCCAGGCACGCCCAGGGCATTGCCATAAAAGGTGTAGAACTTGCCTTCGAAACCGATGTCGCGCGCAGCCTTGACCAGCAGCGTCAGGTCGTTGCCAAAATTGCCGGTGAGCACGGCCTGCGCGCCGCTGGCCTTGATCTTGGTTGCGTACGGGATGAAGTCCTTGACCCGGCCCAAAGGATGCAACTCATCGCCGACGATCTGCACATCCGGGCGCAGCAGGCCAAGCTGGCGCCGGCCTTCGCGCAGCACCGCCTGACCAAAGCTGTAGTCCTGCCCAATCAGATAGATGCGCTGCACCGACCGGTCCTCGCGCAGGACCTGCATCAAGGCAGCCATGCGCATGTCGGCATGGGCGTCAAAGCGAAAGTGCCAGTAACTGCAGCGCTCGTTGGTGAGCACCGGATCGACCGCTGCGTAATTGAGAAAAACAACCCGCTTGTCAGGCTCTCGCTCGTTGTGCTTGCCGATGGCATCGATCAGGGCAGCGGCCACGGCCGAAGAATTGCCTTGCATGACGATGCGTATGCCGTCGTCAATGGCTGCGCGAAGGGCGGCCAGCGCCTCCTCGCTGTGGCCCTTGCTGTCGTAGCGCACCATCTGCAGGGGCCGGCCGCCGCCAGGCAAGGCCACGCCGCCGCGGGCGTTGACCCTCTCGGTGGCCCACACCAAATTGCGAAAGGCCGCCTCGCCGCCGTTGGCCAATGGCCCCGACAAGGTTTCAATCAGGGCAATGCGCACCGGCGCCTGAGCCGCCGCGCCCTGACAAAAGAGCAAAGCCAAAAACCACACGCCACAGCACCAGCGGGCCAGATGAGACCACCCCTTCATGCACACACCTCCTGCAAAGACCAGCGCGGCTTGACATCAAAAGCATAGGCGCCGCGCGCAGGCACCAGATCGGCCCGCAGGCGCATGGCAGCGGCCATCGCAATCATGGCCCCGTTGTCGGTGCACAGCGCCAGCTCGGGGTAATGCACGCGCACCCCCTGCTGCTGGCAAGCCGCCCCCAGCCGTTGCCGCAGGGCCAGGTTGGCACCGACTCCACCGGCGACCACCAGCCGCCGCAAACCCGTGGCCTGCACAGCGGCCATGCATTTGGCATGCAAAACGTCGACGATCGCCGCTTGCGTGGCAGCAGCCAGATCGGCACGCCGCGGCTCCAGCCCGTCACCCAGCCGCTGCACCTGGGTGAGCACCGCCGTCTTCAGGCCGGCAAATGAAAAATCGAGGTCGCCACTGTGCAGCAGGGGGCGCGGCAGCTTGAAGGCCTGCGCATCGCCCGACTGCGCCAAGCGCGACAGGTGCGGTCCCCCCGGATAGGGCAAGCCCAGGAGCTTGGCCGATTTGTCAAAGGCCTCACCGGCCGCATCGTCCAGGGTCTCGCCAAGCAGCGCGTAGCGGCCCACCGCGTCGACCCGCATGAGCTGGGTGTGGCCACCCGAAACCAGCAAGGCGACAAAAGGAAACTGGGGCGGATCCTCGCTCAGAAAAGGCGACAACAAATGCCCCTCGAGATGGTGCACGCCCAAGGCTGGCTTGCCCAGGCCCGCCGCCAGCGCGCAGGCCAAACCGGCGCCCACCAGCAAGGCACCGGCCAAACCCGGCCCCCGGGTGTAGGCCACCCAGTCAATCTGGCCGATTTCGATCTGTGATTGTGCAAGCACCTGCTCGATCAACGGCAAGGCCCGGCGGACATGGTCCCGACTGGCCAGCTCCGGCACGACCCCGCCGTAGGCCTGATGCAAATCGATCTGGCTGTGCAGCGCCTGGGCCTTGAGCACAGGAAGGCCAGCGCCGCCGGCATCGACCACAGCGACGCCGGTTTCATCACAGCTCGACTCAATACCCAGGACCAACATGGGCGGCTAGTGTAAGGCGCACCCGCCGGCCAAGGACCCCAAGGACACCCCCAAGACACTCAACAGCCGCATCCACCGCCTGACCGGTTCAGGCTGCTGTTGCCAAGCCCCGCAATCTTCGCAGCCACCCCAACTCCGCCGAGGCCTGCACCATCACCACCTCCACCCACGCTGACTCAGCTGGCCAGCGATATTGCGCGCCACAAACTGCGCAGCCCGGCGGTGGTTGTCCTCGGCAACGTCGTGGCCGCTCTGGCCTGGGCCGACCGCCCTGCGCCAGTGCTGGATCTCGCAGCAGCGGCCGTTTAGAGCGCCCAAGGCCTGGGCTCAGGCGCCCGAGCGGGCCGATCCAAGCGCCAGCGCCACACCCTGGTTGGCCAAGGCATCGGCCTTTTCATTGCCGGCATTGCCCGCATGGCCGCGCACCCATCGCCAGTCGATCTGGTGACCCGCGCCGCTGACCAGGGCATCGAGCCTCTGCCACAAATCCACATTCTTGACCGGGGTCTTGCTGGCCGTCATCCAGCCGCGCGATTTCCAGCCCGAGATCCACTCGGTGATCCCCTTGCGCACATACTCGCTGTCCAAATAGAGCGTGACCTGGCAGGGCCGCTTGAGCGCTGACAGCGCCTCGATGACCGCCATGATTTCCATTCGGTTGTTGGTCGTATTCAATTCACCGCCAAAAAGCTCCTTGCTGGCGCCAGCGCCTTGCAGCAGCACGCCCCAGCCGCCCGGCCCGGGGTTGCCCTTGCAAGCGCCATCGGTGTAGATGGTGACGGACTGCACAGAAAGTTACTTTTGAGTGGGTGGGGTGATGGATGAACGGGCGGACCGGCAGGGGTTGGGACCGCGGCCGCAGGTTAACAGACGCCGCACTGCTCAATCCACCCCGGGTCCATGGCCTTGTTGGTGCGTGGCCGTTGCGGGCGCCGCGCTGCGACGGCGCGGCCGATGCCAGGCAGGCTCGATCAAGCGCATCCCGCGCACCCGCTTGACCGCCACCACGAAGTACACCGCCCCCAAGATCGGCCACCAACGGGCACCCATGCGCTCCATCCAGGCAAAGCGCTCGAGCCACCGCGCGCTGCTCAGGGCTGGCCGGTAGACGCCAAAGCGCGCCGACTCGACCTCGAAGTCGAGCAAGCGCAGCCAGTCTCGCAGGCGCCAATAGCCAATGAAATGCCCTTGCTCGGGCAAAAACAGTTGGCCCTGGCCTAGGCCACGCAGCCAGCGACCGCGGCGCAGGCCCCACAAACTCGCCGGATTGAGCCCACTGATCACCACCCGCCCCTCGGGCAGCAAAACCCTCTCGACCTCTCGCAAAGTCGCATGGGGATCGTCGCTGAGCTCGAGCGTGTGGGGCAGCACCACCAAGTCCAGGCTGCCCGAGGCAAAAGGCAAAGCCGCAGAGTGCAATCGCAAGGCCGGCGAGATTGGCCGAGCCGCCGCCCCGTTGTCCAGGTCGCCGCTCTGGCTGCCGCCCCCACGGGCTGCCCCATGAAGATCCCTAGGGGCGTCATCGCCTTCAAAACCCGCCAGGTCGCCGCCAACGGCCAACCACTGGTGCGGCATGCGATTACTGCTCAGCGCCGCCAACTGCGGCAAGCCCAGTTGCAGGGCGTGGTAGCCAAACACGTCGGCCAGCGCCTGGTCGAACTGCGCGCGCTCCCAGGACAGCAGGCACTGGCCGGGCGGCGTGTCGAGCCACTGCGTCAAACCTATAATTTCAGAAGGCATCGCGTTGGGGCACCCGCTTGGTCGGCGGGCAGGATCGCCGTGACGGAGGACACAGTGCTGTATCGTTGGAGGCCAGGTGCCGTGCACTGCGCCGCCGTCGCCAAGCCCGTCACGGCAGTCACGGCGGTCAAACCATTCTAGACAGGGCTGCGTACGACCCACCACAACGTCCCCACGCGCCGCATCCCAATCAACCTCCCGCCACGCATGAAAACAAGCCCGCAGCCCAACCGACCCCCAAGCCCACGCCGCTGGGTCGGCACGGCGCTGTGGCTCGCTCTGGCACTGGGCAGCGGCATCTCGCATGCAAGCAGCGCCGAGGCCGATCCCAAAGCACAGGCGCAAGCTCCTGCTACGCCTGCCCAATCGGCCTCGCTGGGCGGCCCTATAGCCGCGCCCGCAGACGAAGCGACCCCTGCCGCAAACGGGGCCACAAACGCAGGGCAAGGCACGGCGACCGGCCCTTCAGCAGCCAACCCCAGCGAAACCGCAACGGCAGCGCCTGCCCTGCAAGCGGACCCGGGCAGCCCCCAAGCAGCGGCGCCCGTAGAGCTTTGGGACAGGATCCGATCGCGCTTTGCCATGCCCGGCCTGCAAGGTGACCTGGTACGCCAGCACGAGCGCTGGTACACCGCCAGGCCGGAAGCTCTGCAGCGCATGATCGAGCGCTCGCGCAAATACCTGTTTCATATCGTCGAAGAGCTCGAGCAGAGAAACATGCCCAGCGAGCTGGCGCTGCTGCCTTTCGTCGAGTCGGCCTTTAACCCGCAAGCGGTATCGATCGCAAGGGCTGCCGGCCTTTGGCAATTCATGCCGGCCACCGGACGCGATTTCGACCTCAAGCAAAACGTCTTTCGGGACGACCGGCGCGATGTTCTGGCCTCCACACGGGCGGCGCTGGACTACCTGCAAAGACTCTACGGCATGTTCGGCGACTGGCATCTGGCCCTGGCGGCCTACAACTGGGGCGAGGGCAGCGTCGGACGGGCCATTGCGCGCAACCAGCGCGCGGGCAAGGGCACACGCTACGAAGACCTGAGCATGCCCAACGAGACGCGCAACTACGTGCCCAAGCTGCTGGCGCTCAAGAACGTCGTGGCTGCGCCGGAGGACTTTCGCATCGAGTTGCCGACCATCGAAAACCACCCCTACTTTCAAGATGTCGAAATCCGTCGCGACATCGACGTGGCGCTGGCCGCCCAGCTGGCCGACATGCGGCTGGAGGACTTCAAGGCACTGAACCCGTCGGCCAACCGCCCTGTCATCGTCGCAGCCGGCGCGGGCAAGATCTTGCTGCCCTGGGAGAACGCAGAAGTCTTCAAGCGCAACCTGGAGGCCCATCGGGCGGGCCGCCTGGCCAGCTGGACCGCATGGAGTGTGCCGGCCACCCTGAGCGTGGCCGAAGCGGCCAAGCGTTCGGGCATGAGCGAGGCCGAACTGCGCAGCATCAACAACATCCCGCCCAGAATGCTGATCAAGGCAGGCTCGACCTTGGTCATTCCACGACCGGCCCATGTGCAGCATGATGTCTCCGACCATCTGGCCGACCACGCCAGTTTGGCACTGGCGCCCGAGCCCAATACCCGGCGGACCACGATCAAGGCCCGCAAGGGCGACACCGTGGCCCTGATCGCACGTCGGCACAAAATCAACGCAGAAAACCTGGCCCAGTGGAACAAAGTCGCCGCCAGCGCAAGCTTTCGGGCCGGTGAGACGGTGGTGATTTACCTGCCGGCCAAAGCCGGTGGCAAGCCGGCACGCGCAAATGCCGTCAAATCTGCGGGCAAGGCCAAGCAGGCGGGCAAAGGTGCGAGCGCCTCGCCACGCAAGCCCGATCAAGCCGCGCGTAAAGCCGACTCCAAGCGTTGAGCCCCGGCACAGAGCCGAAGGCAGCCGTGCCATCAGGCTTTGAAGCGGTCCTTGGCCCTGCGGGCAAACTCGTTGGTGTAACTGCGCAGCAGGCCAGCACGATCGACGCGCAAAGCCGGGTTAAGCCCGAGCAAGGCCTGCAGCGCGGCCTGGGCCCCATCGGGCGGCATCAGGCCATCGGGCGACATCGATCCGCGCACCTTCATGAAGGAAGCCAGGTACAGAGCCCGGTCGCCCTGAAAATAGTGGTCGGGCACGGTCTTGATCAAATCGCCAGGACCGGCAGTCTGAAGCCACTTGAGGGCGTGCACCACGGCATGGGCCAAGGCTTGGCAGATGGACGGGTTTTTCTGGACGAACTCAGCCGTCGCATGCAAGCACGACGAGGGCAACATGGCGCCAAAAAGCTCCAGCGTGCCGCGGGTCGTACGGGTGTCGGCAAGAATCTTGACTTCACCCCTTTGCTCCAGCATGGTCATGACCGGATCAAAGTGGCTCAGGGCATCGACGACCCCGGATCGAACGGCGGTCACAGCCGAAGTCGACGGGCCCAGCTCGATCAGATTGACTTCATCGGGGCGCAGGCCGGCGCGGGCCAGCACCTGCGTGGCCACCATGGCATCGACCGTTCCCGCCTGCGCCAGGCCAATGCGCTTGCCGCGCAAGTCGGCTATCTCGCGCACACTGCCGCGCATCGACAGGCCAAATGCGGCCTGCGGCGTGCGCGCCTGCACCACAAAGGCTTGATGCAACTGCCCGCGGCCTTGCAGCATCAGGGTGTGTTCGAAGGATCCAGCGCAAACGTCGAAGCCGCCATCGGCCATCAGTTGCAGCGCGCGCGCCGGACTGCCGGCATCGGTGATCTCGACGCTCAGGCCCTCGCTGCGAAAGTAACCGAGCTGGTCAGCGAGCACCAGTGGCAGGTGGTGAAAGGTGGTCTGACCTCCCACGACCAGATGGACCTTGCCTTTATCCGCCCGGGGCCCGGCCGCGCCACTTGGGCCCGCGAGCATGCTGGAGGCCACCGCGGCAGCGGCCAGCACACGGCGACGGTTGATACGGGAAAAGTCCATGGGCCAAGGGGCAGTGGCGTAAGACCTCCAGCATAAAACTGGCCAGGACGGCGCGCATCCGGATCATCCCGTGCGGGTTTTCACCCAAATCCGGTGACGGCCAAGTGTCGCGCTGCGCGCGCAAGGCTCAGCGAAAACCGATGAACAAAATCGCTACATTGACCGCGAAAGCCAAGATCCAGGCCAGGCTGCGAAGGCCCGGCTTGTCGGCAACGTAGCAATAAATATAGGCCAGGCGCAACAGCACAAAAGCCAGCGCCAGCAGATCGAGCGCAAGCGCATGGGCTTGCAGGTACTGGGCCGACAGCACTGCTGCGAAGAAAAAAGGCAGGGCTTCAAAGCTGTTGCTCTGGGCGTGGTTGGCCCGTGCGCGCCAATCGCCCTGCTTGGCCAGCCACGCCCGCGGATCGTGGTTGTCGTAGCCACCCTGGCTGCGCGGCGTGCCCATCAGGCCCGATTTGGCGATGCCCGCACAGACGATGGGCAGCAAGGCGGCCACAAGCATCATCCAATGGGCAAGGGTAAACGATGGGGTCATGCGGGGCCTCTTGGGTGTTCAGGTCGGTCAGCGTCGATCCAGCAAAGCGTGAGCGATGGTGCCGAGGTCCACGTACTCGAGTTCACTGCCCACTGGCACGCCGCGGGCCAAGCGGGTGACCTGAACCCCCCGGCTCTTGAGGCCCTGGGCGATCACATGCGCAGTCGCCTCGCCCTCGGCCGTGAAATTGGTCGCAAGGATCACCTCCTGCACCGCAGGCCGCTCGGCCGGGTCGTGCTCCGGCCCCTGCCGAGGCGCCACCCGCTCAAACAGACGCTGCAGGCCGATCTCTTGCGGGCCGATGCCGTCAAGTGGGCTGAGCTTGCCCATCAGCACGAAATAAAGTCCGCGGTAAGCCTGGGTGCGCTCCATCGCAGCCTGATCGGCCGGCGTCTCCACCACGCACAGCTTGCTGCGATCGCGCTGCCCGTCCTGACAGGTCGCGCAGACCGCTTCCTCGCTCAGGGTGTTGCACAACTGGCAATGGCAAATGCGCTCGACTGCCTCCTGCAGGGCTTGCGCCAATCGCAGCGCGCCGGCACGGTCGTGCTGCAACATGTGAAAGGCCATGCGCGCCGCCGACTTTGCGCCCACACCGGGCAGGCGGCCCAAGGCCTGCTGCAGCGCCTGCAGCGATTTACCCTCAGCCATGGAGTTGCCAGAGGCCTGCCGGATCGCGCCGCACCAAGGCGTTCATCAGAATGGGAGCTTCATCCCGCCGGGCAGGCCCGGCATACCCGCCGTGAGCTTGCCCATCTTTTCCTGGCTGGTGTCTTCAGCCTTGCGCCAGGCCGCGTTGAAAGCAGCAGCCACCAGATCTTCGAGCATGTCCTTGTCATCGGTCAGCAGCGAGGCATCTATTTGCACCCGGCGCACCTCATGCTTGCAAGTCATGGTCACCTTGACCAGGCCCGAGCCAGACTCGCCGGTCACCTCCACATGCCCCAACTCGTCCTGGGCCTTCTTGAGGTTGTCCTGCATGGCCTGGGCTTGCTTCATCAGGCCTGCCAGTTGTCCCTTGTTGAACATATCTATCGTCCTTGCGTTTGCAGCGCCGCCACTGCAGCGGCGCGGAAAAAACCGTCTCGTCTGATCATTTGCGGCAGCGACCGTCGTGCAACGCGAAATCGACCTGTCCGAGCCGCCATCATACGGTCTGGCCCTGACTCCAGGGCTTGACACTGCCCGGCACGATGCGCGCGCCCCACTGATCGACCATCTGCTGGACAAAAGGGTCGCTTGCGATGATCTGCTCGGCCTGCTGCTGACGCAGCGCACGCTGCCGGGCCAGTCGCTTGGCGTGGGAGTCGGTGACCTCGCCGACCTCGATCCGCAGTCGCTCGGGGCGCTGCGAGTCCACCGTGCGCAAGGCTTGCAGCAATTGCTCACTGGCGCCCGCGTGCTGCAGCGCCTGGCTTTCGACCCGCAAGGTCCAAGCCGAGCCGTCCTGCTCGACCAATTGCGACTGCACCGCCAACTCGCGCGCCAGAGCCAGCACCCGCTCTCCCGCGACAAGTTCCTGCACGACAGCGGCCCACAGCGCGTCGAGGGCCTGCATCTGGGGGGGGTGCGGCTTCGTGGCCGATGACTCGGCCACTGCATCGGAGCGAACCGGCACGGCATCGCCGGATACATCCGAAGGCGCTCGCGCCGGGCGCGAATCGGAACGCGGTGCTGCTACCGCTGATGGCGGCGCGACATGCGGTGCGACAGGCGACGCAACAGGCGGTGCGACCCGTGGTGCGACATGCGGCACGACATCTGCCGCAAGGGGCGCTTTGCCGACCGCACGTGCAACGCCAGGCGCGCTGCTGACGGGTGCGCCGGCGGGCTCAGGCTGCGGCTTTTTTGGGGGCGCGACGGCACCCCCTTGCGCGCTGGGGGCCTGCTGCTTGAACGGCAACAGGCGCAACAAAACCATGGTCAGGGCTGCATACTCGTCGGCAGCCAGGCCCAGCTCTGCGCGGCCATGCAGACACAAGCTGTAAAGGAGCTGGGTTTCGTCGGCCGGCAGGGCCTGCGCCAAAGCGGCGATTTGCGCCAGGTCCGGATCGGGGTCGCTGAAATCGGGCACCGCCTGAATCACCGCCATGCGCTGGAGCACCAGGGTCACTTCCTCGAGCGTCGATGCGGCGCTCAACCCCTCCTGGCGCAGCAGATCGCTCGAAGCCACAATCGCACGCCCGTCTCCATCGGCCAAGGCTTCAATCAGGCGGAAGATGTGACCGCGCTCGACGCTGCCGAGCATCTGCCGCACCGCCGATTCCTGCAACCGCCCCGACCCGAAAGCAATGGCCTGGTCGGTCAGGGACAGGGCGTCACGCATGGAGCCACGCGCAGCCCTGGCCAGCAGGCGCAGGGCCGCCGGTTCGGAGTCGATCTGCTCGCGCTCGAGCACCTGCTCAAGATGCTCGGCAATCGTCTCGGGCGCCATCGGTCGCAGGTTAAATTGCAGACAGCGCGACAGCACCGTCGGCGGCACCTTCTGCGGATCGGTCGTGGCCAGCACAAACTTCAGGTAGGCCGGCGGCTCCTCCAGGGTCTTGAGCATGGCGTTAAACGCCGTGTTCGAGAGCATGTGGACCTCGTCGATCATGAAGACCTTGAAGCGGCCGACCACGGGCTTGTAGGCCGCCTGCTCGAGCAGTTGGGCAATTTCATCCACGCCGCGGTTGGACGCGGCATCGAGTTCGGTGTAATCGACAAAGCGACCGGCGTCAATATCGGTGCAGGCCTGGCAAGAGCCACAGGGCTCAGCCGTGATCCCTCCGTTGCCGTCGCTGCCCAGGCAGTTGAGCGACTTGGCCAGGATGCGCGAGACGGTCGTCTTGCCCACCCCGCGCGTTCCAGTGAACAGGTACGCATGATGCAATCGCTGCGTCTGCAAGGCATTGCCCAGCGCTTGGACCACATGCGGCTGCCCGACCATTTCGGAAAAATTCCGGGGGCGGTACTTGCGGGCCAGAACGAGGTAGGACATGGGTCCATTCTAAAGCGGGCCCCCGGTGCCGCCGGGCCCACCGGCAGGCCCGAGCCGCCCGCGATCGGCCTGCGCGTCACGGCAGTCGGCTCAATTCCTGATGAGCCAGCGAGCGCCTTACAATGAACCGTGACGGGCCTTCCCGCATGGCTAAGCAGCCAACCGGGTCAGGTGGGGAACCAAGCAGCCCTAACTGTGGCGCCAGTGCCGGGGTCAGGCTCGTCACCCTTCTACCGTCGATCGCGCGCGCCACTGACGCAAGGCGTTACGGCCAGCCCAATGGCCGCTGGCCAGACAGGCCGTCAGCAGGTAGCCGCCCGTCGGGGCCTCCCAATCGAGCATCTCGCCGGCGCAAAACACGGACGACGCACCCAAGCCGTTTGCACGCAGGCGAAGTTCGACATCGACGCCCTCCCCCAAATGCACGCCGCCGGCGCTGCTGATGGCCTCGTCGATCGGGCGAGTGGCCAGCAGTCGCACGGGCAGTGCCTTGATCGCTCGCGCCAAGCGCGGGGGGTCATGCCAGACGGAGCGCTCGAGCAGCTCGTGCAGCAAGGACGACTTGATGCCGTCGAGTCGTAAACGGCCCTTGAGGTGCGAAGCCATCGACCGCGAGCCGCGAGGACGGGCCACCTCGGCGCTGACCTCGTCGAGCGTGCGATCGGGCAATAAATCGAGCACCGGCGTGGCGCTGCCGCTGCGCGCAATCTCCTCACGCAGCAAGGCACTGGCCGCATAGATGAGACTGCCTTCAACGCCACTGCGGGTGGCAACGAACTCCCCTTTGCGCTCAAACCGATGGCCTTGCGAATCGACGAAGGACAAAGCCACCGATTTCAGGGGCTGGCCCGCATAACGCTGCCAGAAATGATCGGACCAGCCTAGGCCAGCTGCACCGGCCACGTCAAAGCCGCAGTTGCTGGGCCGCAAAGGAGCCACCGAAACGCCGCGCTCGACCAGGGTCGCGACCCAGCGTCCGTCAGAGCCCAGGCGGGCCCAGCTGCCGCCGCCCAGGGCCAGCACAAGCGCCGCTGGGGCCGGGCAGTGCTGCAAGCCCACCGGCGTCTCGAACACGAGTTGGCCCTGCTGATCCCAGCCCAGCCACCGATGGCGCATCGAGAACTGCACGCCACCGCGTCGCAAGAGCTGCAGCCAGGCGCGCAGCAAAGGGGCGGCCTTCATGTCACGCGGGAAAACTCGGCCAGACGACCCGACAAAAGTCTCGATGCCCAAACCCTGGGCCCAAGCCACCACCTCGGCCGGCCCGAAATCCTGCAGCCACGGCCGCACCACTGGGCTCTGGTCGAAGTAGCGCGAAGCAAAAGACGACAGGGGCTCGCTGTGGGTCAGGTTCAAGCCGCCACGGCCCGCCAGGAGGAATTTGCGCCCGACCGAGGCCATCGCATCGAACACCCTGACCTTGGCGCCGCCATTGGCCAGCACCTGCGCGGCCATCAAGCCGGCTGGGCCAGCGCCGATGACCAGGGCTTCGCCCAGGGTCGGCTCAGATGGTGGCAAGGGATTCAACGACCCGCTCCCGCGCGGCGCAGGACGCGTTTCAAACAGGCGGGGGCGCGTTTGGCGTGCATCATGCGCTGTCCAGTCCGACTTCCTGCAAGTGGCCGCTGGCGGTCACAAAAGCCGCCCGCACAGGCTCGCCCGCATGCAAGGCCCGCACGGCCCGCGCATAGTCCTGCAGCTGCGCCACCAAGTCGGCCCGTTCGCCGGGACGCGCGTGAGACTTGAAGTCGATCACCCACCAGGTGCCGTCTCGGCTCTGCACCAGCCGGTCCAGTCGCATCAAGCGGCCCTCGTGAACCAACTCCACCTCACTGCCCTGCCAACGCAAGTGATCGGCCTGCCAGAGCCAGCCGCACGCCCCCCTAAAAATCGCCGCAGCCGCCTGCACCGCCTGCTCGCACTGCTGCGCGTCGAGTCGGAACTCACGCGCAGCCAGCCGTGCATGGCTTGGGCTGGCACTGCCCCATTGCAGCAAGCGGTGCATGGCCAGCCCGATGCGCGCAGGCACCGTCAAGGGCGGCGCATCTGCGCCCGCCTCAACCCTTGGCTCCAGGCGAGGCAGAACCGGCAGGTGCAATACCGCCGAGGCGCCCGGGGCAACAGCCTGGGCCGGCTCGGGCGCTGCCTGCACAACAGTGTTTGTCTCAAGGGCTGTCATACGAGGGCTCAAGCGTTTCCACCAACTGCTGTCGCCGCCGCGAAACGGCTCGCAGGCCGACACCGCCAACACCTGGCGTGCCCGCGTCATCGCCACATACAAGGCGTTGAGCTCCTCGCGCTCGCGCGCCTGCTTCTCGGCGGCCAGCAAATCGATGCAGCAAGCCGGGGGGCGACTTTCCGACTGCAGGAAAACCAGCCGCTGCGGCACGGCCTGCTCGGCCGGCCAGTCGAGCAACACGACCATGTTCTCAGCCGAGCGCGGCTGGGCATCGGTATCGAGGAGCAGCACCGTGTCGGCCTCCAGACCCTTGGCGCCATGGATGGTGAGCAATCGCACCGCCTCGGCGGGCACCGTGGCGGGCGCTGCGATGGAGCCCGCCTTGAGCGCCCGCACCAGCATGTAGGGGCTCAGATAGCGCCCACCGTCGTGGCCCAGCGCCACCTCGAGGAGAGCGCGCAGATGGCCCAAGACCGACTCGCGCTCAAGCGCCGGCGCCGCTGCGGCGTAGCGCGCCAGCACATCGCCGTCGTCGTAGATGGCTTGCAAGGCATCGTGGGGCGGGAGGCGACCCAGCCAATCGCGCCAGCGCATGAGCACCTGAGCTGCGCCGGCCAGCGGCGCGGCGGCCGGCTCTGCAAGCTCGGGCGCGCCTTCGGTCTGCCAGAGCAAAGCGAGCCAGGAGCGGCCCGTTCGACGCGCCGCTCGGGCCAGCGGCACCAAGGCTGCACTGTCCAGGCCGAACAGCGGCGAGCGCAGCACCCGCGCGAGCGACAGGTCGTGGCGGGGCGAGCTCAGCACATCCATGAGCGCGACCAAATCCTGCACCTCGCAGCAATCCATCAAGGCGATCTTTTCACCGATGAAAGCTGGCACGCCCAGACGCTGCAGCGCCAATTGCATCGGCTGCAGGCTCTCGCGCTTGCGCGAGAGCACCATCACCTCGCTGCAGCGCAAGTGCCGCTGCACGATCTGCTCGGCCAGCCAACGCGCTGCCTGCGCCGCCTCCAGATCGCGCTGCCTTTCTTCGGGCAGCCAGCGCGGCTGCATCAAGCTGTCGCGCCACACCGACTCACCCGTCGCCGTCTGCACAGGCTGCTCGGGCCGGCCAATCATGGGCAGGCTCAGCGCCTGCCCCGGCTCAGTGGAGGCCGTGGTGTGGGGCCTGAAACCCGGGTAGCGATCGTGCTGCGCGGCCTCGAGCATGACCTCGTTGACCCGATCGATCACCGCCCGGGCATTGCGACGGGTGTGTTCGCAGCTGAGCAAATCGCCACCGAGCGCGGCAGAAATGAACTGCTGCGCCGCCTGAAAAACCTGCGGCTCGGCGCGGCGGAAGCGGTAGATGCTTTGCTTGGGGTCACCCACGATAAAGACGCTGGGCGCGCGCGCAGCCCCGGCATAGCCTTCAAGCCAGGCCCGCAAGGCGCGCCACTGCATCGGATTGGTGTCCTGGAACTCGTCGATGAGCAGGTGGCGCACCTGGACATCGAGCCGCTCCTGCACCCAACCGGCCAGGCTGCCTTCGCTCAAAAGATGCACAGCCGCCTGCTCGATGTCGTTCATGTCGATCCAGCCGCGCTCGAACTTGAGTGCGCGGGCCTGCTCGATCAACAGGCGGGTCAGCCGCGTCATGCGCTGCTGGTGCAGCCAAGCCTGCTCTTGCCGCACGATCTCCTGCAGTTGCAAGGCCAACGCCTGCGCCTGCCGCAGCGCCGGATGCGATCCGGCCGACCCAAATTTTCGCTCCTCGCCCTTGGCAGTGAGCAAGGCCGCGATCACCCCATCGAGGTCGCGCTGTGTCAGCGCCTGCTCAAGCTGCCGGCCTTTTTCCGCGAAGCTGGGCGCTGGCAGCGCCTGCAGCGCGCGCGCTGCTTCGAGCAACAAAGCCGTCTCCATCGGTGCGTCCAGCAAGTCGACGCATTGGTTGAGCCCGCGACAGCGCTCGAACTGCTCGGCGATGGTGCGCACCGAGGTCTGCACCCGCCCTGCTGCATCGGCCAGCTCGAACTCGACCCGCTTGTCCAGAGCAGCCATCAAGGCCTTGTGGGTCTGCGAGCGGCCGTGCTCATGGACCAAGGCTTCAAAATCGGCCCGAAAGGCAGGCTGCTCGGCCAAGGCCGTCAGAAAGCGGCGCCACGCCAACACCTTGACCTGGCTGTCGTCTTCGAGCAGCTCGTACTGCACGGGCAGGCGCAACTGCTGCAGCAGAGCCAACGGCGCGGTTCGCAGCAAAGAGGAAAACCAGCCGTGGAAGGTGCGGATCTGCACCGACCGGCCGCCCGCAAGCAAGGACGGATACAGCTGCTTGAGTCGCTGGCACAGCGCTTGCGCACGTTCGGGCTCGTGCAAGCCGGGCACGCCGCGCTCGCTCAGGGCCTGCAGGAGCCGCGGCGTGTCGGCCAGCGCAAACTCGCGCAGCCATTCGGTCAGGCGCTCGCGCATCTCGCCAGCGGCCTTGCGGGTGAAGGTGATGGCCAGGATTTCGTGGGGCTGGCAGGCGTGCAGCGCGTCGTCGGACAACAGAGCCCGCAGCATGCGCGAGACCAAAATCCAGGTTTTGCCGGCGCCAGCGCAGGCCTCGACGGCCACGCTGCGTCTGGGATCGCAGGCCACGGCGTAGAACTGCTCAGCCGGCACCGGCTGATCGTTGATCTTTAGGGCGATCGCCTCGCGCGGGTTCACGGCGCGTCCTGAACAAAATCGCGGCGGCACAGGCCACGAGCCTTGCAGTGCTCACACGAGCGGCCCTGACCCAACGCCCGCAATGGCTCACCGCTGTGCAGACGCGAAACGTCATCCTGCACGGCGCGGACGATGCGATCGCGCCAGAGCGACACCTCGTCTTGGGGATAGACCTTGGTCTGGCCGCGTTCGCCAACATTGAGGTAGGCGGCAGCAACCGGCTCCTGGCCCAGCAAGGCGGCATAAAAAGCCAGTTGTGTGTCTTCATCGGCGAACTTGATCCGCTCGCGGGTTTTCTCGACGGACTCGCTTTTGTAGTCAAGGAGCAAAGCGCTGCCCTGTGCATCGAGGTCCATGCGATCGATCTTGCCCACCAGCTTGACCCCATCGAGGTCGCGCTCGAGCCACTGCTCGGCCTGTACAAAGCGATGGCCGCTGGCCTCGTGCGCGGCCAGCCACTGCAAATACCCCTGGCGCAAGGCCGGCACGCTGGCCTCGTAGGGCAAGAAATCGGCCCGCTGCATCCCCGTCTGAAGCAAGGCCTGCTGCGCCGCCAGATCAAACAGCTGCGCGCGCCGCTGCTCGCTTGGCGCCGGCTCGGCCTGCAGCTGCGCATGAAACGCAAAGAGCGTGGCATGCAGCCAGTTGCCAAAATCTCGGCGGTCGATATCGGCCTCGATTTCCTGCACCGGCGCCAAGGCGAGTTGGCGCAGAGCAAAAAAACGGTACGGGCAGTTGCGCAGGTCGTCGTAGGCCGAAGCCGAAAGACGCTCGACCGGCATGCCGTCGCCGCGAGCTTGCGCCATCACCTGCGGCGCCCAATCGATGGCGCGCAGATCGCGCGGATCGGCCGCGCCATCGGCCTCATCCTCGTGGGCACCCTCCAGCATGAGCGCCTGCACCCAGGCCGACGCCATGCGACGCTCGCCGCTGTCGCTTTGACGCCAGAGCACATCGACCGACGCATGCGCCAAAGCGTGCAGCCAAGCCCGATGTGCGCTGGCGGCCAGTTCCTGCGCAGCCGGCAAGCCCAGCAACTGGCGCTGGCGCGCCGTCCACGGCCCGGTCGGCTGCGGCCAGGCCGGCATCTGCACCTCATCGGCCCCGGGGAGCACCAGCGCAGCCAGGCAGCGACCCAACAGTTGCGCCATGGGCAAGACGACCACTTGCGCTCGGGCCGGATGCACCGGGGAAAAGGTGCCGGCCTCCAGGCAGGCGGCCACCCACTGCGTGAAGGCACGCGCGCTCAGAGGCGGCTGAGCCTGAGCACCCACCAAAGACTGCGGATCGTGCAGGCACAGGGCATCGAAAACCGCCTGGCCGGCCACATCGGCGGCCAGCTCATCCCACATGCCGCACTCGTGCAGCACGCGGTCCAGCTGCTCGAGCCAATGCGCCACCGGCCGCACACCGCGCAAAGCCTGCTGCCACGGTCGCAGCCGAGCCGCCAGGGCCCAAGCGTTTTCGCAGGCTGGGCCCACATCGCTCCAGCAGCGCAGCCGCGCGTCGCGCAGCTCGGCCTCGGCCCGCTCGAGCTGACCGGCATCGAGCCCAGGCAATGGCTTGATCCAGGCCAGCACCTCGTCGCAAGACGCGCCGGCCGCAGACGCACGCAGCAGCGCCATCAGGCGAGCTGCAGCGCGGGTGGTCGACAGCTTCCAGCCGGTCTCGTCGCGGATGGCCACACCGCGACCGGCCAGCAGCGCGGCGATGCGCCGCGTCAGCAGCCGGTCCTGCGCGATCAGGCCTACGGGCTCTTGACCCCGCTGCAGATGGCGCAACACGCAGGCGGCGGCACGCTCAGCCTCGTCTTGCCGGTCGGCTGCGCGCTGCAGCGCAATGCGGCCGCGCGGCTCCTGGGCTAAGGCCAAAGGCAGCGCCACCGCGTGCGGTCCCAGGCGCTGCATCAGGGCCTGGGCCAAGGGATCGGCCTGCCAACCCTCAAGCACCACCAGCAAGGTCGTTTGCTGCTCGAACAAGATGTCGGTTTCATAAGACGAACTGCCTGCCCAGGCCAGAGCCAGCTGTGCCACCGACGCCTCATGGCGCAAGGCCTGGGCGCCCAGACCCGCGGTCAACTCCTGCGTGAGCCGCTCGCGCCAGGCGGCTCGCTCGGTCGGTGCGATTGCCGCCGCCCTTCGCGCCAGCGAGCCCGCCGCCTCGATCAGCGGGGCCATGAGCACATCGCGCTGGGCCGACAGGCCCAGGGCATCGAGCCAATGGGCGGCCGACAGCTGATCGAAAGCGGCCTGCTCGCGCAGGTCGTGCTCAGCAGCGCGGTATCCGCCGCGCGCAGCCCAAAGGTTGCGCGCCCAGTTCTGCGTGGTCTCGATCTGCGGCAGATAACACGCGCCGTCGCGGCCTGCACGCCGCACCCAGGCCTGCCGGGCCTGCGCCATCAGCTGCGCATAGGGCACGAGCACCACGCACGCCGACGGATGGCAGGCGCGCTGGGCCATCAGACGCTCGATGGCCTCGATCAACGCATGCCAGCGCCGCTCGTTGAAATGCTCACAAGTCATCGGCTCCGACACAACAAGGCCTCGCAGATCGTAAACAGGGGTGCAGTCGTGCCGGCAAGGTCGACACGATGGCCAGACCACGCAGAGCAGGAGTTTCTGCCACAATTTACTTCACTTTATCCCGAACCCCGCGATCCAGGAAAGGAAGCCCATCATGGCCAGCGAGCTGATCAAGCATGTCACCGACGCCAGTTTCGAGACCGACGTCCTGCAGTCGAGCCAGCCGGTGCTGGTCGACTATTGGGCCCAGTGGTGCGGGCCGTGCCGAATGATCGCCCCCATCCTCGACGAAGTGGCCAATGGCTACCAGGGCAAGCTGCAGATCGCCAAAATGAACGTCGACGAAAACCAGGACATCCCGGCCAAGTTTGGCATCCGCGGCATCCCCACCTTGATGCTGTTCAAGAACGGGCAACTGGCAGCCACCAAGGTCGGCGCCCTGAGCAAAGCCCAACTGACCGACTTTATCGACCAACAGCTGGCCTGACAGCTGACGCTGCTGCAGTCGCCCCCGGCAGGCTCCTCGTCCTGGCCGCCGGGCGACCAGACAATCGACTGGCAGCTTTTGGGTGGCCTGTGATTTGTCTGTCATAATCCCATCGAAATTCTGATTCGGCTCGGTGAGCCGAACCTGGGGAAACGGCCTAACTGGCCTGCGCTGCCCCATCCGCAAGGCTCCCCCCATCCCTTTTCTTTTGCATCCCCGCCGGGGATGAGCTCTGACGCAGGATCACCCATGCATCTGAAGGAACTCAAGGCACAGCACGTGTCGGAAGTGCTCAAGCAGGCC
>Ga0164292_10001065_pt1 | contig 21887 bp, 19 predicted proteins | sample GEODES117metaG_FD_111486 | JGI IMG/M metagenome (GOLD analysis project Ga0164292, IMG submission 111486) | Eutrophic lake water microbial communities from Lake Mendota, Wisconsin, USA - GEODES117 metaG | ecosystem: Environmental > Aquatic > Freshwater > Lake | place: USA: Lake Mendota...
CCAAAGTCCGCGTCACAGTGAGACAACACCCATTCACAGACACGCTGTCGCCAAGGCGCACCGTATCGGAAATGTGCGGAGCGCGAACAGCTAATCGAGCTCCCTCGGCACCGATCCTCAGCCACTCGCAGCGCCCCATCTCCTCAACAAGTCCAGTGAACATACAACCGAATATCCATCGCCAAACACACCCCATGCAAATCAAATCCGGCGCCGCGTTCCAGGGTCCACAAAATCAATCGTACCATTTCTCGCAAAACCAAAATTTTGGACGATCGTCCAAAATTTCCGCCATGGTTTGAAGGGCATTGGTTGTGTGGCTGGGGAGGCGGATCGGGTTTGCTGCCGGGGTGTTTTGTGTTAAGTCACGGTAGCCATGTTCAAGTCCTCCTTTTTCACGCGCCGACTTTTTTTTGCTGTCGTACTTGTTTGGGTTTGTTTAGCCGGCTGTTTACATGGCGCGGACTTAGCTGGGCAGGAGGCAGTTTTTCCTATGCCACTTGAAAGTTATGCGGATGCACAGGTGTCGGGCGTGGGTGCCAAGCTACTCGGGCGCATCCAGGCGGATCCGTTCAATTTGGTGGCAACGCTCATTTTTTTTGCTGCGATCGTGCACACATTTCTTGCGGCGAAGTTCCGTGCCGTTTCCCACCGGTTTGAGGTGGAATGCGAGGAGATGCTGACAGGGGGTGAGGCAGCGAATTTACGTCAGCTGGACAGAAAGAAATTCTTCTCTGTGGTTTTTCATTTTCTCGGCGAAGTCGAGGCGGTCTTTGGCATCTGGCTTATTCCGCTTGGGCTTGCGATCCTGACGATGAAGGGTCCAGGCGTGGCGTCGCATTATTTGAGCGGAGTGAACTTCACCGAGCCGATTTTTGTGGTGGTGATCATGGCCATCGCCAGCTCGCGCCCGATTCTGCACTTCGCCGAGGGCTCGCTGAAGAAATTTGCCGACTTCGGCAGGGGGACCCCGGCCGCATGGTGGTTTGCGATTCTGACGATTGGTCCGTTGCTGGGCTCCTTCATCACGGAGCCGGCCGCGATGACCATCTGCGCCCTGCTGCTGGCTCGAAAATTCTACAGACTTAATCCTTCGATGAACCTCCGATATGTCACGCTGGGCTTGCTTTTCGTTCATATCTCAATTGGCGGAACGCTCTCGCATTTCGCAGCACCTCCTGTCGTTATGGTGGCGAGCAAGTGGAACTGGGACATGCCTTTCATGCTTCTCCACTTCGGCTGGAAGGCAGCTATCTGCATCGTAATATCAAACACCCTCGCATTCGTTGTCTTCCGTCGGGAACTCCTTTCGATGAAGATGCCCCCTGTGCACAGTACGGATAAAGCCCCTAAAGTTCCTTTCCAGATCATCCTTTGTCATCTTCTCTTCATCGGATTTGTTGTTTATACTGCACACTATGCGGCAATGGTGGTTATTACATACATGTTCTTTCTGGCATTTGTCGCTGCCACGGAGAGGAACCAAGATGCCATCAATCTGCGAGGACCAGTGCTTGTAGGTTTTTTCCTTGCGGCCCTTGTCATCCATGGAGGTTGCCAGCAGTGGTGGATCGAACCGGTGCTCACGAGCTTGAATCCCACACAACTCCTCCTAGGGTCGACCGTTCTCACGGCGTTCAATGACAATGCGGCGATCACTTATCTGGCATCACTCGTGCCTGGATTTTCCGACCAAGCGAAGCTCGCCGTAGTGGCGGGTGCCGTGGCGGGCGGCGGGCTTACCGTGATCGCCAATGCCCCGAATCCAGCCGGCCAGTCGATTCTGCAATCCCACTTTGGCAAGAACGGCGTGAGCGCGATGAAACTTTTCCTCGCAGCCCTCATTCCGACAGCGATCTGCGTTGCAGTTTTCCTACTGCTCCTCTGAGGCCTCAGTGCTTCGGCGCCTTCACCGTACCTGCTTCGAGATCATCGCTTCGGCGCTGGATGATGCGGTTGCCGATCTCAAGAACCATTTCCTCGAGGAGAAGCCGCAGATGGCTGCCCGCACGAAAATCCGAAGGAGCGATATTTTTAACCCGGTCCGCATGAGTGCAGAGTTGGTAGCATTTTTTGAAACTTGTGCGCGTGGGATCTTCGGGATTGTAAACGGCAATCGCCTGGCCCCCATTCCGCCGCATGACCGTGAAGCACGGCACATCGGTAGGTCCGTCGCCGACATAAATCATGTTCTGAAAAGGAACCGGACGCAGTGCGGGATCCATGTGGTCGTTCACATCCTGATCGAGTTCCAGCATGCCTTTATTAATGCGGAAGAGAAACTGGGTCTTCTGGGTGTGGCTGATCGCGCGTTTGGGAAATGTGATGCGGTCGTGCTCATCGGTGGCGAATTCGCAACCGAAGATCTTGCGCACATATGGCGCGAGGCGGCTACCCTCGATGAGTTCCTTCATGCCTGATGATACAATGTAATGCTCCACCCGAATTCCGTGTGCGGCATGCTCCGGAGTAATCAGCGTGTTTTTCAAATCTTCGAACATTTCAGGCAAACCAGGATAAAAAGTAAGCCGCCCACCCAACTCGCGAAGGCGGGCGTTCGTCGGTCGATCAATCTCGAGGCAATCGAGAAGCACCTTCATGTAAGCCAGTTCGTGGTCGTAACCCTGCTTTTGCACCAACTCGGCGCATCGCTTCCAGAAATGGGAGGGGTCGATTCCAAAAACCGGAAAGATCGCCTCCTCCTGCATGTAGATCGGCGAGAGGGTCTGGTCGTAGTCGTAAACAATCGCAATCGTGTTCTGCGGAACGCTCATAATTTCGCGATGCTTCAAACAGATAGCCGACGAGTTGGCGACGAGAATCTGGCGACAGATTCCGGCCTACATCTCAAACCGCTCGTGCTGACGGGGCGGGTGGTCATCCGGAATCCCCCTACTCCTGCGCCACGCGAGCAGCCAGCGGGCATGGGCTATCTGTTGCTCGAAAGTCGGCGCGGGACAACTTTTCAAAAATGCCTCATCGGCCGCAGTGACCTCTGGAAGATCAAAAAAATCCCCGCCGGATCCCTCAGAGGATGGAGCGGAGGACGAGGTTTTTGATCTCTTCGTTGGCATAGCGGTCGAGGATGCCTTGGAACTCTTGCCCCTTGGTATCGATATGGCAAAGGGAAACGAGATTCAAAATGTCGAGCAAGTCCTTGCCTTGCCTCAAGCGCCCGGGATTTTTCATAGCGTGCAGTTTGAGGGCGATCAGGTGAAGAGGCTTGGGCAAGTTCAGCCGAGCAGTTCCGATGGGACACTCCACCCGTTCGTCGTAGAGTTTTTGAAATGTCTCCGGAGTAACAAGCATGACATCCATCGGGAACAAAGCGGGGTCGGAGGGCTCCAGTCTGACAAAATTCTCCGTCTGCCCGATCCACTTGTAGCCGATGGACTCCAAGCCGGAGCGCCAAGCGGGGAAGCTATCCACCGCGATCAGGAAATCCACATCGAGGGTTGTTCTGTTGTAACCGTAAAAATTCACCGCATGGCCACCTATCAAAAGAACGGGAAGTCCCAGCTTCCCGCTGAGGATCCCGACACTTTCGAAGATATCCATAGGGGATGGCGCGGCGAAATCTCCAGACTACTTCGCCAGTCCGAACGCGGCGTGGGCGAGTTTGGCGGCATGCTCGATCTGAGCCTCGTCGATGATGACGGCAATTTTGATTTCGGAGGTGGAGATCATTTGGATGTTCACTCCGCCGTTGCCAAGGCATTCGAAGAGTGTGGCGGCAACTCCCGAGTGGGATCGCATGCCGATTCCGACAACACTCAACTTGGCTATGCCACTTTTTTTGATCACTTCGCCGGCTCCGACATCCTTGGCTACTCGGTCAATGACTGGTCCGAGCTTTTCGAGTTCATCGGCTCCCATCGTAAAGGAAATATCGGTCGATCCGCTTACGGAAACATTTTGGACAATGACATCGATGATCACATTCGCCTCGGAGAGGGCAGTAAAAATGCGTGAGGCGGTGCCGGGTTTGTCGGGCACTTGGGTGATGGTGACCTTGGCTTGTTTGCGTTCGAGGCTGATGCCGCGCACGACGACATTTTCGAGTCCGATGGATTCTTCTTTCACTATGGTTCCCCTGTTGTTGTTGAAACTACTGCGCACCTCGAAGGGTACTTTGAATTTTTTGGCGAATTCGACCGAGCGGGATTGCATGACTTTGGATCCGCTGCTGGCCATTTCGAGAAGTTCGTCGTAAGCGATCACATCGATCTTCTTGGCATCCGGCACCACCCTCGGGTCGCAGGTATAAACGCCATCGACATCCGTATAGATCTCGCACAGGTCAGCCTTAAGGGCCGCCGCAATGGCGATAGCGGTGAGGTCGGAGCCGCCGCGTCCGAGCGTGGTGATCTGCCCCTCGAGCGTCTGGCCTTGGAATCCGGCGACGATGCAGACATTGCCCTCGTTAAGAAATTTTCTGACCTGCCGCGGTGCGATATTGGCGATTTTCGCCTTTGTGTGGACACCGCTTGTGATGATTCCCGCCTGGGCGCCGGTGAGCGAGACCGCCTTGCCCCCAAGAGCATTGATCGCCATCGCGGTGAGAGCGATTGTGGTCTGCTCGCCGGTGGCGAGAAGAACATCCATCTCCCGTTCGGCGGGTGAGGGAGAGACTTCCTTGGCGAGTTTGATCAGGCCATCGGTGACTCCCGACATGGCTGAAACCACTACAACGACCGAGTTGCCAGCCTGCTGGGTCGCGAGAACACGCCTTGCGACATTTTGAATCCGCTCGGGATTCCCGACCGAAGTGCCGCCGTATTTTTGAACAATCAGTGCCATGGTGAAAAATCAGCTTTGATCAAGAACCGCACGCACTGCGGCGAGGTTGGCATCCGACTCAGCCGGGGTGAATCCGCCGAACTTTACAGGTGTCTCGGTATCCTTCAACCCGTGACCGGTAACGGTGAGAACGACCTTGGCGCCTGAGCGCAAGGCGGAGGCGAAAGGACATCCACTGCAACGCGCATTCGAGTGGCATTTTAACAATCCAGCCACGCTGGCGGCGCTGGCGGGTTCGACGAAGACGCCTTCATTCGCAGCCAACCAAGCTTGCGCTGCGAGGATTTCCTCATCCGTTACGATATCGATGCAACCGCCGGAATCACTCACGGCATTGTTAGCTCCCTGCCAACTCGCAGGGTTGCCAATGCGGATGGCGGTGGCAATGGTGTCAGGCTTCTCAATGGGCTGGTTGTAAAAAATTGGGGCCGATCCGGCTGCCTGAAATCCGACCATTTTGGGCAGGCGCGTCGAGCGTCCGGCGGCATGAAATTCGCGATAGCCCTGCCAATAAGCAGTTATGTTGCCCGCATTTCCGACCGGGAGGATATGAATATCCGGTGCATCGCCGAGATCCTCGATAATTTCGAACGACGCAGTCTTCTGACCTTCTATGCGATGCGGGTTGATCGAATTCACGATCGCCACGCCGTCGATGCCGCCGAACTCCCGCACGATGCGCAGGGCGTCGTCGAAATTTCCACGGATCGCCACAACCTTTGCACCATAAACGAAAGCCTGCGCCAGCTTGCCGATGGCGATTTTACCGGCAGGTAAAATCACAGCGCACTGGATTCCCGCGCGGGCGGCGTAGGCTGCTGCAGCGGCGCTAGTATTTCCTGTGGAGGCGCATATGACCGTCTTGGCCCCGTCCTCCACCGCTTTGGAAATGGCAACCGTCATGCCACGATCCTTGAAGGATCCCGTAGGATTGAGTCCCTCGAACTTTAAATAAACCTCCGCACCGGCTTTTTCGCTGAGGCGTGGCGAGTGGATGAGCGGCGTCGAGCCCTCGCTGAGCGAGATCACCGGCGTGGAATCGCTCACGGGCAGAAACTGCCGGTAGCGATGGATAACACCTTTGTCATTGAGCGGCTCGTTCACGAGAAGGCCTCCATGTGAAGCAGAAGTGGCGTTCCTTTCACACAAGGAAGGGATGCCAACTCGTTAGCAGTTTTTTTCATCGATCCGTAGGGGGCGTCGTGGAGAGTGAGAATGAGAGGCACGGAGCCGTCAACCAAGCCTTCCGGCTGGATCACCGAGAGGATGCCGATGTCCGCTTTAGCCAAGGTGCCGGCGATCTGCGCCAGCACACCCGGGCGGTCTTCCACGCCGAGACGCAGGTAATATTTTGAAATTGTATCATCCACCGGCTTGCAGCGCCCGTAGAGATCATGAGAGGTGAAGCCGAGACAGCGACGAGGGGACTGCATAAAAGCAGCTGCCTCCGCGAGGTCGCCAAGGACAGAACTGGATGTGGGGTCCTGCCCCGCCCCGCGTCCGTAGAAAAGAGCATCTCCGACCACATCACCTTTGACGGCGACGGCATTGAAGACGCCATTCACCGAAGCCAGAACATGGGTTTTTGGAATGAGCGTTGGAACAACTCGCACCTCGATAAAGGCGTTTTCATCGGCCTTGATGGATGCGAGCAACTTGATGCGATAGCCGAGTTCGTTGGCAAATTGAATGTCGGCAGCGGTGACTTTTTCGATGCCCTCGACGAGCACATCCTTCGGATCGATCCAGAATCCATAGGCCAGCGAGGCAAGGATGATCGCCTTGTGCGCAGCGTCCCATCCATTCACATCCAGCGCAGGATCCGCCTCCGCATAGCCGAGTTTCTGGGCCTCCGCGAGGACCGGAGCGAAATCCAAGCCCTCATCCGTCATGCGGCTCAGAATGTAGTTGCTCGTACCATTCAAAATCCCATGAATCGCCTCGAAACGATTTCCCACAAAAGCCTCGCGTACGGATTTGATGATGGGAATTCCACCTGCCACGGCCGCCTCATAGAAGACTGGCACGCGCTTTTCTGCGGCGAGTTGGAAAATCTCATGCCCGTGCTCGGCTAGGAGTGCCTTGTTTCCGGTGATGACGATCTTGCCAGCGGCGATGGCTTTTTTCACGAAGGCCAGAGGAATATCGATACCGCCCATGAGCTCCACCACGACATGAATCGAAGGATCGGCCAGCAGCTCATCCGGCGAGTCTGTGAAAAGCTCCGCAGGTGCCTGCACATCGCGCGTCTTCGAGAGATCGCGCACAGCAATCTTGCGCACCTCGAACTGAACACCAATCCGTTGCTCCAAAAGGGCGGCATTGCGGAGGAGGTTTTTATAAACCCCAGCTCCAACCGTTCCAAACCCTGACAATCCTATGCCGATTCTTTGAGTCATTGAGAGCAGGGAATATCAGCGTCCCCGCATTGGACTGTAAAGACAGAACACGCCACCTAGCCTTGACCTGCGCGCAAGAATTGAAAGAGGCTCGGGCTGTGAAATCCGCACTTACCACCCTGTGCTGCCTTCTTTCGTTTGCGCTGCTTGCCTCGGCGCAGAATGAAACACCGCAGGACATCGCAGGTCCATTGTTGCCGCGCGAGACGCTTAACGGCGAGTGGTTTGGCCAAGGTGCCACGATGTCAGATCGCGGCGTGGAAGTTTTTGCCAACTACACGGCGGAAGTCTGGGGCAACACAGTGGGAGGGCCTCACACGGGATCGGTTTATACCGGGTTGCTGGATTTCGGGTCCGAGCTGGATTTAGAAAAGCTCATCGGCTGGCACGGGGCGAGAGCCAGCACGACATGGCTCTGGCTGAGCGGGCGGGATGCGAGCCAGGATCTGGCGGGCAACTTTCTGACGATTTCGAACATTGCCGGATTTAACACGCTCCGGTGTGCGGAGCTTTGGCTGGAACAGGATCTTCTGGATAAACAGATTTCCCTCCGCGTCGGACAAATCACGGCCGACTCGGAGTTTCTTGTCTCCGATTACGGCGGTCTTTTTATCAACGCGGAATTCGGTTGGTGTGCGCTGATGGGCTCCAACATGCCGAACGGCGGCGCGGCATTTCCTGTCGGCGCGCCGGGGCTGAGGCTCGCCTACTCGCCGAACGAGTCCTTCACTTTTCTCTCGGGGGCTTACCAAGGAAATGTCTTTGCGCAGGATGTGAACCGCCACGGATTCCGCTGGAGATTGGATGCCCAAAACGGATTCACCTGGATGAACGAAGCCCAATTTTACTGGGGCAATGTCGATACCTCTCGATTGCTGCCTGGTTTGTTAAAGCTCGGGGCTTGGCTTCAAAGCGGGCAATATGCGGATGCGCTGGCCGACTCCACCTCGTCCGGCAATTCGGGCTATTATCTGGTGCTCGACCAAATGCTGTTCCGTGAGAATGCGGAGGGCGGCCCCAAGAGCGACGAGGGACTCGGTTTTTTCGGCCGAACGGGATTCACTCCGCCCGACAGGAACGCGGTGGATTTTTTCTTTGATATGGGATTCACCTACAAAGGCCTGCTGCCCGGCCGTAGCGATGATTCCATCGGTCTAGCCTATGGCTTTGCCGCATTGAGCCCCGATGCGCGCGAGGATATCGAAGCGGCTGGCGGGGACGGCGCGGTGTCCGAGATGGTCCTTGAAGCCACCTACCAATGCGTGCTTGCTCCGTGGTGCATCCTTCAACCGGATGCCCAGCTCATTGTGAATCCAGGCGGTGACGATTCGGCACCAAATGCCTTCGTGATTGGAGCCCGTCTGGCTATTGTTTTTTAAAAACCATGATTCGAAATGTACTTCTCGATTGGTCCGGCACACTGGCCGACGATCTCGCCGCCGTGCTTGAGGCGACGAACCTGATCTTTGCCGAATATGGAAGGGATCCGCTAACGCTGGAAGAATTCCGCGAGCACTTCCGCCTGCCGTTTTCAGGATTCTATGCAGACCTCCTGCCAGACGCCACGGCCGAGGGTTTGGAGGCACTCTACGAGCGGTTTTTCCTGGGTTTGAATGACCGGATCGAGCTTCTGCCGGGGGCGCTGGATTTCCTCAGCTTCTGCCGTGCCACGGGCCGAAGGACGTTTTTGCTAAGCACGATCAAAACCTCGCATTTCAAAATTCAAGCCAGTCGGCTCGGTGTCGAAAAATATTTCGAGGTCGCTTATACCGAAATCATGGACAAGCGGGAAAAGATCCGCGAAATCCTCGACATCCACTCGCTGGATCCAAAGGAGACGATGTTCGTCGGCGACATGGTGCATGATATCGAAACCGCCCGCCATGGAGGCGTGCTCGATGTAGCTGTGCTCTCAGGCTTCGACCGCATCGAAAAGCTCATCCCGGCACACCCGACGATCATCGCCCGCAATATCGCGGCCGTTCAGCAATTGATGTGAGGCTCAGGAATAAAAAAAATGAGGCAATCGTAAACCAAGAAATGAGTAAAACCAGATGCCATTCCGCATGGAGCGAACGGTCCTTGGGTCAATACAAAGCTGTATTATTGCTATGAGCGAAATTCTCATCGATTCTCTGCGGGTCAAAACTTGGATCGGCGTGCCTGATCCAGAGCGGATGGCAGCTCAGGAAATCGAAATTGATATCCGCATCCATCCGAGGAGGAATTTTGCAGAAATGAATGACGATATCAGCCTCACCGTGGACTATGCCGCCGTCTGCCAGCGCGTCTCCGAGCTTGCCCGAGAGCGCCCAAGACGACTCATCGAGTCACTCGCCCAGTCAATCACCGAAATGATTCTAAATGAATTCCAAGCGACCTCTGTGGAGGTCGAAATTCGAAAATTCATCCTTCCGGAAACGAGATATGTTGGTGTGCGATGTATAAGCCAAGCCGCAAATGACTAGCATGAGAACGTGTCACGGAAATTCAGATCCGTTTTCCGTAAGTCAGGAATTATTTGGTCATGTCGGCAATTTACAGACGAATTGTTGCACTACTCACTCCTTATGAATACTCTATAAAATAGATCTAAAAGGCTCAGCTTGACGGACGGGTCTTTTCTGCGGGACGGTGCAGTACAATCCTCTGAGTGGCAGCCGCGCTCGATTCGCCATCCAAGCGCTGCTCCTCAAAATACTGAGCAAGAAGACGGGCTACCGTCTCGAAGTCGATATTATTTTTAGGTTCTTTAAGTCTAAGTTTTTCAGAAACTTCTCCATTTGTTACCCAAACTTTACCATCTTTAAGGAGCTGCACAATGATACTTGTTAAATATGCACTTTGACGGGGTAAGAGCATTTGATACTTGCAGAGAATTTCATGCAGAGAAAACTCTTGTTCAGAATGTTCCTGGCCGTCTTCTTCGCTAACCTTTGTGAAGACCCTAATTGTTTTGAAATTGACTTTACCTAGAGTGGTGGAAGAAGTTTTTACTACTCCATTCCAAGACGCACCAACTGGGGAGGCAAGCGCCTTCGGCATGCGCGTAACAGGTTGTGGATATTCTTTTTTGTTAAGTGGGATATGCCGAGCAATCTTGTTGAGCATTATATTTCCAGAGAATGGTTTTGCAAGGTAGTCTGATATTCCCAACTTCAAAACAGTCTCAACAATCTCCCTACTTGTCTCGGATGTCATAATGATAAACCGCGTGTCAGAAGAAGGGAGTTCGGCTCGCCATAATTTTAAAAATTCGATGCCGTCCATTTTCGGCATGTTAATGTCCAGCATCACGAGATCCGGCGTCTCACGCAGACAGCAGTCGAGACCCTCCAAGCCGTCATTAGCAAAGAGAAGCTGAAGATCGTAAACCTCGAGCTCTCGAGCAACTAAACTTTGAACAAGACAGCTATCATCAACACAAAGTACTTTTGGACAATTCATTATAATAAATTAATTTTTTTATGAATTCTAAAAGTGGCCCGTTGCATGTGTAACGATAACATTAATATCATTACATCCGGAAAATACGAGCGCTTTTATTTCTGTGAAAGTATTTTTGATGCGGTTTCGGCTGCAGTAAGAGACGAGAAATCGGCATAAAGTTGTAAAAGTCCCTGCTGGTCCTTAGCTTTACGCATGAGTTTAGGCTCAATAATGCCTACCAACCACTTGCTCGCGCGGAGTAGTCGAGCACTGGGATGAGGACCACGAAGGCGCTCCAACTCGGTGCGGGCGATATCCAGAGGTTGCGAAGGAATAAAGGCGTTTATGAGCAAGTCGGTGATTCGATCGAGACCAATAAGAGCAACGGGTTGGGAGAGTTCGGCAGCCCGAAGGTTCCAGTGCCGCAGCCAGTAAGGGTGGTCCAGACTCTCCATGAAGACGCGGAATCCTTTTACCCCACGTACCTTCACAGCCTGTCGTAAGGCGTCAAAACCGCTGGCGACTGCAGCGAGAGCTCCCAGGCGTCGGTGAGGGTGGTTTGATGGCCGTATACCTGAGAGTTTCCACATTTTCGAATCCAGCACGATCCGCGTCATCTCATCGCGAACTGTCCACCACTCGTCCCAGAGTGGCTTGAGATAGCGCCGGGTTACATCGTCCGCATCATCAAACGATCTCGGCTCCAAAAAACCGGCAAGGCCGAACAGCAAAGCTTCTCCTGAGACTCCGCTCGATCGGCGCAACTTGGCACGCTCGGCAACGAGCAAGAACGGGATTGCGTTATTTTTATAACCTAGGCAGGTGGCGATGGCATGAAACATCGCGTTATCAGCTCCGTGCAGCAAGACGGCGCGAGCATGGGCGGTGTGCTTGTTTCGAAGGCGAAATTCCGCTGCCTCAGAAATCATGAGGGCGGCTTCCTCGATGCTCACATGCTGTACGAACTTACTCTCCTGCAGTTTTGCAGGCTCATCGACCACCAACCGGGCTTGTGTTACTGCGCGATGCTCGAGGGTTCGGGCAAAAGCCTGCTCGCGGGAGCCCTCGATAAAAAAATGAAGTACGACCTCCGAAAATGAAGAATTGAGAGCGTGTCCATGGCGCTCCCAATCGCGGGCTTCATAGTCGACCTCGATATCGCCGATCTTTTCGCCATTGTTTTTAAATTGAATGACAGCACCTTTGAAGTCTGGCCCGGCTTCGCGGTTCCACTCACCGAAGTGGAGAATTTCAAATGCTTCACCATCTGTCGTGTGCCATTTCGTGCCGTATTCCCCATTGAAGAGTCTGGCTTGAATTTCGATTTCCCCCTGTCGCACGGACCCTTCTTGAAGATGATCTGCTTGCCGGGCTGACTCATAACGGAAACCGTGGAGTGCGTTCACAGGTCGGGGTAAGGGAGGTTTGGAATTTCTGCGGGAATCTGGGGCAAACTTGGAGCAGGCTTGACCAGCGAGGAGTCAATCCCCGTGCAATTATCCGCTGGAATGCAAGAATCGAGCGTGGCAGGGAAGGAATCGGCAGGCTTATGATCGGCGTCCGAAGATGCGGCTACACGCCGCATGGCAGCTGCGATTTGCAACTCCAAACGCCGACGCACCTGTGGATTGGAGGTGAGATCCAGAGCGTCGCGAAGCGAGTGCAAAGACAACGAGCCATTCAAAGCATCGAACTGCGCAGCTCCGAGGGCTTCGAGAAACATTCCATCGCCAGTTTCACGAGCGGCTTCATGGAGCGAGATAACGGCATCTAGAATGTTACCTTTTGCATTCAGAGTGATACTGCGAAAGCGCCGCCAAGGATTCGGCAAGCGATTCTTCGGATCGTAGAATTCATTCCAAACCGCATATGGACGATAAAGCGGATCTCCAATGACCACACCCATCCAAGAAAGGACACGCATAGACATGTAGGCGCTTTCGGCAAGGGTCAAGCCACTCATGAGTCGATCCTGAAAAACATCCAAGTTCGCCGTGAGCGAGAGGTAGGGCTCGTAAACATTTCCCAGCGTGGCTGCGGCACCGCGTGCAATGAGCGGGCCACACCAGTTATTGGTCGTGCTGCGAAGCGTGCTGGCACTTTCGGAGTGCAGGTGAACCGCTATGGCTCCGGGCTTGAATTGAAAATCCTGCCGCGCAAAAGGCCCTGTTGCATTGCACGCATACCAACCGAAATAAACAGCCGCGTCGGTCACAGGAAAGTCATCTGGAATTGTTGTCGGCTGGTTGTCAAAAATCGTGGGCACCCCGCGCTGGCGGAGGATCGCGACGAGGTGGCGCATCCAGTTATCGCCCTCACTGTAGCCACCGCTGCTGATGTCCCTGCCATCAATGTAGGCCCAACCCCAGAGCCCCTCTCTCTCCACCATGAGGGAGTCGTCAATCATGGCCCGCACCATCGAAGCGGTGGGGGCATCGAGGCGCGCAGGAAGGAGCATCCCTGGCAAAACCGAGTCGTCCAGAATCTGCGTAAAGCGTCCGAAATAAGGATTCTCCATAACACTTGAGGGCGTCCAGTCCTCGATGCCTAATCCAGCAATCTCACTATCAACTGATGCTTCGTTGCGCGACGAAATGGCCGATGGGATTTTGCGTGTGCCTGCGGGAGGAGAAATCGAGTGGTCTGCCGCAATCTTGAGCGGCATGCCACGCATGATGGCCACAAAGCGAATGGATGTCTCAACCACCACTTTTTTGTTGCCATGAAGGCGCATGCTTTTCCACCAACCGCTGGACTCCATTTTCTTCCGAAGCGGCACGGCGATGGTACGATCGAATTCTGCACGGCTGATTTCCTCCGAGGCTGGGCAGGAAAGACCCACAAGCTGGTCCGAAGGTATGCCCCTTTTGAGCGCATAATAACGAGCAAGTTCGCCGGACTCTGGATCGTTAGAATTAAACAACACAATTGTTGCAGCGGACAAATTATCCGCCGAAATAGCGGAAGTCGCCGCATTCAGCACCAGTAGAGAGAAAAGCAGAGCGCGTTTAGAAATGAATGCGAAGACCATCATAGGCGAGTCGAACATCCGGTGGCAGATTTGCTTCGGTTTCGGCATGACCAAGTTCGTGGCACATGTGGATGAGATAGGTTTGGCGGGCACCAATGCGGCGAGCGGCCTCGAGGGCGCCTTGGACAGTAAGGTGAGTCTGATGGGAATGATGTCTCAGCGCGTCAATAACGAGCACCTCAACACCTCGCGCCGCTTCTTCAGCAGCGGGCGGTACCTCAGCGCAATCAGTGTAGTAGGCAAAAAGCCGGCGGCCGGTTTTTTTAAAAACAAAGCCATTAGTGGTCATCCGCCCATGGGGCAACTCGACAGGCACAATATCCAGACCACCGAGCGTGAAAGGACCATTCACAGGCTGCGGATCGGGGCGAATGTAATTGGGAAAACGAGCTGAGCCGTCGAAAGCATAGTGGAAGACGCGGGCGAGGCTTTCAAGAGTTGGCGCGGATGCAAGGATTGGCATGTTTTTGCTCTCCAGCTCGCAAAAGCGCCGCAGATCATCAAAGCCAAGAATGTGGTCCACATGGGCATGTGTGTAGAGCACGGCATCCACACGACAAATCTCCTCCCGCAGGCACTGGGTGCGGAAATCCGGTGTTGTATCCACGATGAGGGAAAAGCCCGGCGTTTCGACCCAGATGGATGTGCGAAGACGCTTGTCGCGCGAATCTGCGGAATTGCAGACTTTGCAAGCGCATCCAATCACTGGAATCCCATGCGAGGTCCCTGTTCCTAAAAATGTGATTTGCACCTGTTGCATCGCTTGGAATTCGGAACAGAGGGTGGCATACTTATCGAATGTCCGCAACGCTGGCATCTCTTCGCATCCGCAATCTCGCTCTCGTGGAAGACCTCCTATGGGAGCCTCCTGCGGGGTTTGTCGCAATCACCGGCGAGACCGGTGCAGGAAAATCCATCATCCTTGGCGCGGTGAAGCTTCTGCTCGGTGAGCGCGCCGAGAAGTCGCTCGTGCGCTCGGGTGCCGACACCTGCGCAGTAGAAGGTCTTTTTCAAATCCCACCAGATTCGCGCGTGCATGGCATACTCGAAGAGGGCGGTGCGGAACCCTGCGAGGATGGCTCGCTCGTCATCAAACGCACGGTCTTCACCAGCGGCGCGGGTAAACAATACGTGAACGGCTCCCCCTGCACGCTCGCCCTTCTGCGACATCTCGGGGATTTATTGGTAGATCTGCATGGACCACACGACCACCAGAGCCTTTTTTCAAGGGATGAGCAGGTGTTTGTTCTCGACTCCTTTGCAGGAGCAGAGTCGCTTCGCTCGGAGTACGCCGTTCGGCGACGCGATTGGATGCATCTCACTGGTGAAAAAAAACGCCTCACGGAAAATGCCGAGGCTCACGCGAGAGAGCTGGACTTGTTATCCCACCAGGTTGCTGAAATCGACGAAGCCGCCCTCCAGCCAGGTGAGGAACATCAACTCCTCGCGCGCCAAAGTACGGGTGCCAATGCGCACCGCCTTTGCTCGATATGCGCCGACCTCACTTGCCTGCTCTCCGAATCCGAGGACTCTCTTACCTCGCGCTGGAGGGATGTATCCCGATTGATGAGAGAACTGCAGCGCCTGGACGCTCAAACCGAGCCGCTGAGCACCGCTGGGGCTGGCATTTTTGAGTCACTGCGGGATCTGGCCAAGGATATCGACCGCTATGCATCTAAGCTGGATGCGGATCCCAAGACTCTTGAGGCCACCGAAGCGCGGCTCGATACCATACAAAATCTCAAACGAAAATACGGTTCGACCGTCGAAGATGTGATCGAGTTCGGTGCGAATGCCTCCGCAAAACTTGCACAGCTTAGGAATCGCGAGGAACGGGGAGCGGGTCTGGATGACGAAATTTCCGAAGCTCGAAAAGCACTCGACTCGGCGTCAAAGAAACTCAGCCAAGCTCGGCACCAAGCAGCTCCCAAGCTGACTGATCTGGTAAAAACCCACTTGGCCGATCTGGGATTTGCTAAAGCCGGATTTTCTATTGTTTTTGAAGAGCTCGAGGAAGCCTCTCCGCTTGGCATCGAACAGGTGGATTTTCTCTTCGCGCCTAATCCTGGCGAGCCCGAGCGACCGCTTCGCGCGATCGCCTCCAGTGGTGAGATTTCGCGCGTCATGCTGGCCTTGAAAACATCGCTCGCAGCGCAGGACAGCGTGCCCGTGCTGATCTTCGACGAGATCGACGCGAATGTTGGAGGCGAGATCGGAGCTAAAGTCGGAGCCAAGATGAAGGAACTCGCCGCATCCCACCAAGTCTTCTGCATCACCCACCTTCCACAAGTCGCAGCTGCAGCGGAATCGCAATTCGTGGTATCCAAGGACACCACGGGCGAGCGCACCCGCACGAAGCTGGCACCCATCGTCGGCACAGAACGCATTAGCGAAATCGCACGAATGTTAGGTGGACAGGCTGAATCCGCCCGAAAACACGCGAAAGCCCTTCTCTTTGGAAAATAGTCCTTTTTCCACAATGACTCGAAGCTTACCTTGAACTAAGAATCCCCACCGTGCTTCGCTCAAATCCAAAAATCTCCGAGAACGTCTCCACGCCTCCTCCGAATGATGAGGAATTGAAGTTGGAACTGCGTAAACTCCGGCAATGGAAACTACGCATGGAGGGCGCAATGCAGTCAGCAGCGCAGATCCTACGCGAGTGGGATACTGCTGTGGACGAGACAATCTACTCGGGCGCCATGGAGAGGATTTTGGGAATCTTCCCTCACGAGATCGCAGGGCAATTTGAAATCTGGATGCTGCTCATCCACCCGGACGACCGCACAGCCTACCGCAGAGAAATCGAGCGCGTGCTTACTGAGGGCGGGCCGTTTGAAGCGGAATACCGGGCACGCAAGAAGATCGGGCACTACACCATTCTTCTCGAGCGGGGTTATTTCATAGCTCCTACAGAAGGCAGCAGCACCCTTCTTTGTTCAGTGATAACGGATGTGGCTGATTTGCGTGAGATGGAAGCTCGACTAAGCAGGTCGCAACGCGCGGAGGCATTTAGCAAGCTTACCGGCGGCGTTGCACATGATTTCAACAACATGCTCTCCGTCGTGATCGGCTACTCGCAGATCCTCATGGATGAAATGTCGAAAACAAGCGAGCTGACAGGCTTCGTGGCAGAAATCGAAAAAGCCGCACTCCGAGCCTCCTCGCTGACCAACCAGCTTCTGGCCTTCAGCAAACCTCCGGCCATTCGCCGAGGCTCAATCAATATCGGAGAGCTTTTGAATGATGTTATTAAAATGCTTCGCCGCCTGCTGGGCGAGCAGATCGAACTTGTAATCAACATCGAACCTAGCCTCCCCTTCGTGCAGGCTGACCGCAGCCAGATCGAACAGGTTTTCATAAACCTTGCAGTGACCGCACGCGAAGTGATGCCCCAAGGAGGCCAACTCAAGATCGCAATCTGCAAGGACAATATCCAAGATGCCCGACGCATTGCGCAAAAATCCTTAGCTCCTGGTAATTATGCTCGCATCTCGCTTGCCTTCAATCCCAAATCGGGCCGAGGAGTTTCCAAAACCCTCGAAAAAAACCGCAACATCGCAACAGTGGCAGATGTCATCGAAGAAAACGATGGAAGACTTGAAATTCCACCAATATCGAACGGCTTGAGCCGCCTGGATATCTTTCTGCCTAGTGTCCCGGAGTCACAGCCGAAGCCAGACATCCATGCTGTGGAAAGAACAACCGCTCCGGCCACAATCCTCCTGGTGGAGGACGACTCAGCCATTCGAAACCTCGCGCGCACCGTGCTGCAGCGCCTTGGCCATCGAGTAGTGGAAGCGGATGACGGGGAGACAGCACTTTCTCTTTTCGAAGAGAGCGAGAAGTTTGAACCGGATTTGGTTTTCACCGACATGATCATGCCTCGCATGGGAGGGCTACAACTCGCGCGCAAGATCCAAAAGAAACGGCCGGAAACAATTTTTCTCTTAACCTCAGGCTACCCGGATCAGCAAGAAATCGCTAAGGAACACGAATCTGATTTCGCCTTTCTCCGAAAGCCGTTTTCCGTGGGAGATCTGATATCCAAGGTCGGCAGCCTCCTCGAAGGGCGTAGCACTCAGCAGTAAACTAGCAACTGACGCAGAAGGGTCGAAGAGCTGTTGTAGTTACGGATTTTTACAATCGTGTTTTCATCGAGATGGTAGCCCTCTGCGACGAGAAGCACGCCTGTTGGACTGTAGATACCGCATGCTAGCTGCATGCCGACATCCAGCTCATCCACCATCACCTCGCGAACCAAACGCGGCAAGGGTGTCGCCTGGGCGCACTTGAGGAAAAGTCGCGCGGCATCAGGGTCGAAGGCCGTACCCGACTGCTCGAGAATCCGATCCACAGCCTGCTCCTGAGGCAGCCCGCAAGTCACATAATAAACAACAACAGCAAGGCAACGCGCCGTCCAGGGAATCATCTCACCAGCCAGTCCATCAGGAAACCCGGTTCCATCAAAGCGCTCATGGTGGGCACGAATCGTCTCACCCACCGGCTTCAGGAGATCCACAAATGAAGCCAAAGTTTGACCATGGATTGTGTGGTTGAGAAAGACCGTTTTTAACTCTGGAGACATATCATCCGAGTTGTTTTGAACGGCTGACATGAATCCATGCGGCACAGCAGTGAGGCCGATATCGTAAAGCCGTGCGCTCACATCAATCACATGCTTTTGCTCCTCGTTGAAATAGTGGGTCTGCGCCATGAGCTGACAGATTCCCGTTGCGGCCTTGGCCTGTTCGCCGAGGAGGGGATTGAATGTTGTAAGGATGCGCTGGCAGAGCTCAAGCGAACGGCTAAAGTTTGTTTTGAGAGCGTCATGTGAGAGGTCTATTTCTTTTTTGCTCGCCTCGAGTTCCTTGAGCTGACGCTCAAGTTGAAGATTTGCAACGGAGAGGCGCTCATTCAATTCTTGAGTTGTTTTTTCAAGAGCCCGATTGGACTCGATCAACTCGTAACGCTGCACGGCGTTGTGCAGGGTGGCAATCATCTCGGCGGAAATCCATGGCTTCGTGACAAAGCGAAAAATCTCGCCGCTGTTGACTGCTGAGGTCACGATATCCAAGGATTTGATACCCGTGATGAGGATGCGGGAGGCGGAAGGCTGAATTCGAGCGATGCGGCTTAACAATTCAGAACCCATCATGTCCGGCATGTTGTGGTCTGCAATGATGACGGCAAATTTGCGGTCCACCGCCAAATGCAGGGCCTCCTCGCCACTCGTTGTTGTCATGGATTGGTAGCCTGCCCGTGTCACCAGATCCTCAAGCACTTTGAGAATGATGGGATCGTCATCGATGGATAGAATAGCGTAAGATTTATTCACTGGTAGGGAGTCATTTTAGGAGTTGAGATTATGGAGAGGGAAAACCATCGCCACTTCTGACGTGTGCGGAGCGTTCCCTTTAAAAAATAGCAAGCGGCCACCAGCTTGGCCAACGAGAGCCTCTGCAGCGGCCATGGAAAGATCGGAGGAATTATCCCTTGCATAAAAATCATCAATTTCCGCTACAGAAAGAGCCACGCAGGGCAATCGGAAGGAAATGCCTACACCATCACCTAATGCGGTATATTTTTCAAAATTTGATTTAGACAAATCCTCTGGACTGAAAATAGATATCGGAATCTCAATCTTCCCCTCGGGATACAGTCCCCTCAGGCAGATGGCCAGAGTCAACAATGCCACACGGAAATCGTATTCCGAAACGTTAAGATGCAAAGCCACATCAGGAGAGGTCAGATTGATACTGGCTGTTTTTGAAAAAACAATGCGCAAGAGGTCAATCTGCCTTGCGACAAGCGCTTGGGCTTCGTGATAAGTTTGCTCACGCTCTGCAGCGTTGAGATAAATTTGCGTAATGCGAGCAAGCACATCATTAATGCGTTCAACACCAACTTGGATTTCCCGAACGCTTTCAGCAAGCGGATGAGCAGCATCAAGCACTTCTCGGAAGCCTTCAATATTGAAGTAAATGCCTGTAAGAATGTTATTAACCTCATGAATCAGCCTGGGAGCTAACCTAGCATTGATTTCATTCGAAGCGCGGCGCTGCAGTTTCTGTTCCAAGAAATCCAACGAATTTGCCTCGGAAGTTTTCAAATTAAGGATTTTGCTCATTGCTCTGTAGGGGCGAAAACCGGCGCTGGAGCAAGACTCGAAAAGGCCTCGTGGGCCACAAATGCAGCATAAAGGCGAGGGCTTTGAAGGATGATTTGGTTCCCGCTTCCCTGCTCACGCTGCCTGCCCTTGGGAATCTTGTTACTGATGTAACGCATTTGGAGTCCAGAGTTTGAAAATTGTGTAGCCATTTCAGAAACATCGGGCTCCGCTGAATCAAGAATACCATCAGCCATCCAGATGATGTCCATGGTCTTCAGATCCACAATCTTCGACCTCACCCCAATTGCTAGAGGACGGTAAGGACGGAATAGCGTAAAGTCCGTGAAAAGAACAGCATCAGCACCGTATTTCTGCCGTAGCATTGAGATCACAGGTGATGGGATAATCTCAGAAGAGGAAACCGCCTCGCGGTTGATGACGGATGCCATATCTGTGCGGCTAACCTGAACGATCTCGTATTTTACGAGTCTCGATAACTCTGCACGGAAGATGCCGTCCATGTCACGCTGGGTCTGGTCTATTGGCCTAGTCGAATAAATGGGAAGGACTGCCAGTCGACGCATTCCCGCGGGCCAGCGAATTCCAGAGTTTGCACTGAGCTCCTGCGTCGAAATCGACATCGTGGGATCCGAAATCTGCTGAATACGACCAGAACTATTGGGTTTATCTTTAACAGCACGCGAGCTGGATTGCGTGCAGGCTACAAGCGACAATGCAGCCAAAAGACATAGGGTTCGGAAAATCATGTTATAATTCGCAGCAATTTTCATGCCTTGTACAAAAGCACCCGAACACGCTCCAACCTTTGGAGGCTGACCGCAGCCAGAAAAATAGAATTTTTGGCTTGCTGATGAAAACTTTATCTAATTTGGATTGTATAACTCACCCAGTTCTCCGTATGGCACGGGAGTTGCTGGACACATTAAGTCTCCTATGTACCCTATCAAATCAACGAAACAAAAATCCATGCTTTCTGCCGTATTACAACGTGGTCTTTGCCTAGCAATGTTGGTCGTCATCTGGAGCGCGGTATCTCTAAATTTGAGTTCCTGCTCCTCGTCGACAAATAAAAAAACACGCAATCAAGTCACAGCCGTGCCGCAAAAATTGCCCCATCCCGCCCCGATGCGTGTTGCCCAAGATAGCAATTCACGCCGCAAGCCTCCGCTTCTTCCAAAAACTATAGTGAACATCCCCGACAAGGATGATGCGACCGATTTGGCGAGCAACTCGGATTCCTTGAACAATTCCAACGTCGTTGACAGCACGACGCCGAAGTTCATTAACAACGAACAGACGCAGGATTTCTTTCAAGGCGCAGGAGATGGCCCAGCAGGTGAAAGCGTTCTTGGCTCATTTTTTGACACCGTTTTCCGGCCCGCAAATGTGGCCAACCAACCCGTCAGCAGCACCTCTTACAAAGTCGAATAACCATGCGCAGCCACATCGGACTATCCGTCCTATTGCTTACAGTAGCAGCCCATGCTGAAATTGCAGCACCCCCACCCATAACTCCCGATGCCGCATCGCAGAGTGCATCTTCTGCAGCATTTGTTGAAAGCCACGCCGCACCGCCTCTTCAAAATCCTCTCTCTCCCACCTCAAGCCCCTCCAGCTTGGCTGTGCCAATCGAATTTGATGCACTTGAAGTCGAGCTTGAGGAAAATCCTTCCTACGCACCTAACCTCTTGGCAAGCGGAGCCAGCATAGAGGCGCTTGAACAACAAATGCATCAAGCCATCGAAAATGGCGACCCCGCAGAGGCGGAAAAATTATTCAACCAAATCCTCCGCCTTGCTGCTCCTGAGAAACAAAAACGCAATGCCCTGTTTCACATGGGCCGTAATTTGGAGGAAAAGCAAAAACAACCCGCCAAGGCCGCCGTTGTTTATGAACAGTTTGTCAACCTATTTCCCAGCGATCCGGAGGTCCCCGATATGCTTCTGCGTCTAGGTCGGATTTACCGCGAGAACGGCGCCTACTCCAGTTCCCTCAACAAGTTCTATAGCGTTCTCTATTCAGCTCTCCAAGTCAAAACCGGCGAGGCATATACCGACTCCTCCCTTAGGGCAAAAATGGAGATCGCACATACCCA
>Ga0164292_10001067_pt1 | contig 21874 bp, 12 predicted proteins | sample GEODES117metaG_FD_111486 | JGI IMG/M metagenome (GOLD analysis project Ga0164292, IMG submission 111486) | Eutrophic lake water microbial communities from Lake Mendota, Wisconsin, USA - GEODES117 metaG | ecosystem: Environmental > Aquatic > Freshwater > Lake | place: USA: Lake Mendota...
CCAGGGCCGAATGACCCCCGGTAGGACAGGATATCGTCCGCCCTTCCCTTCCAGCTTGGGAAGCTCGGCAATAAATGACGCTCGTGCGCTTTGAGACTCCACAAGCGGGCGGGTGGAAAATTCCTAAAGCCGCTTGCGGCGCGGTGCGGAACAGCATCCGGCTTGGCCTGCCGCCACACGCGGTCGCAGGGAGGGGAAGCGGGCCAAGCTGACTGCAGGCCGGCAAATCAGCCGATTTCAAGCGGGCAAGCTGGTGGCTGAGGGGAAGCCATCCGCAAATTGCGCCGCGCAACTCGGGTCCGCTTAGCGGTTTCCCAGCCGAACCAGAGGTGCTCACCGTTCCTGTTCATGCGCGGCGTCTGGCGCTAGCGCGTTCGAACCGCCGTCGCTGCCCGTCGAATCAGCTCATCCGAAACAACTCCAATCAGGATCACGGCGCCGATGATGACATATTCCAATTCACTTGGAATTTTCAACAGCACGATCATGTTGTACAGCGTCTGCATCAGGGCGGTCCCGACAATCACGCCGATAATGCCGCCTTCACCACCGCGCAGAGAGCAGCCGCCGAGGACAGCGGCGGCAATCGCCCACAGCTCAAACCAATTCCCGAAGCTGCTGGGAGAAATCGAGTTGGCGTCAATGGCGTGGAGAATTCCGCCCAAACCGGTAATCAGGCCGCACAGAATGTAGGTCAGGCAGATCATTCGCCCTGTGTTGATCCCCGAATACCGGGCCGCTTCCTGATTCTTGCCTAGCGCCAGGATATAGCGGCCCCAAATCGTCAGGTTGAGGAAGACCGCGGCCAGCAGGGCGACTCCCAAAAGGATAAAGAACACGTAGGGGATGCCGAACGAACCGCTTCCATCGGCTGCTTCCCAAACGACCCAGCGGCCGGTTGCCAGGGCATTCAAGGAATCCGCATACTCATCACCGAAGCCCAGCACCTGGTCGTTCGAAAGTCGACGGGAAAGTCCGCGATAAATCAGCAGTCCGCAGAGCGTGACCACAAACGGCTGTTGCCGCAGGCGAGTTATCAAGAGACCATGGAGTAAGCCAATCCCCGCCGCTATCAGCAACACCAGGCCAACCGCGCTCGGCACGCTCATGCGCTGGATTCGCTTGACGGGAATCGCTTGCCATTGGGTATCAACTTCCCCAGCCGAGTCTTTCAGTCGAATCTTCGTTTGTGGTCCACTGGTGCTGATTTCGGCAATGGTCTTCTCCTGAATTCCTCCCTTGGCCGAGACCAGGACGATGCGGTCCCGCGGCTCCAGCCCCAATGGGCCCGCTGCTACTGTCAATTCGCTAGGGGGGGCCTGGCCAGACTCATCAGCTGCTGGGGAACTGACTGATTCCAGAGGATAAACGGCAACCAACTTGCCAATGGCGGTCAGATTGCCATCCAACGAATCATCCCGCGAGGGCTTTTGGTCAAGTGTCAGCTCTTTCGCCTGGCGACCCTTGAATTCAGTGGTCCGGACCGACTCAATCCGGGCAATCAGGTTGCGTGCTTTCCGGGCATTAAACAGACGCAGCGACTGTCCGCTGTCGAAGGGGGTATCGGCTGGCACAACCAAGGTGCGGCTTTCGGCCGAAATGGACCAAACGTCGGCTTGGTTGATCGGCTGGTACTCAACCCGAAGAAAAATCGCCAGCAGACAGCCGCAAAGACAGACGAGCGAACCGAGCGAAAGGTCAATTCCGCTGGTCATGATCACAAACGCGACCCCCACGCCGAGAATCCCATACAGAGCTGTGCGGCGGAGCAGGTTTTCGATATTGTTCGGGCTGAGGAACTTCTCCGGCACGTAGATGGACAAAATGATCCACAGCGTCACCAACAGAATGCTGATCCCGACAATCTTGATTAACCCGGTCAAGTTCTCGTTCATGATTTCCTGATTCCGCTATTCCTGGGGTGTCGGCTGAACTCAGTTCGCCGCGGGGGCTGGCTGCAAGCCTTGGCCGGTCGCCAGCCGCATGATGTTGGCTTCGCTGATTTGATCTCGCTCAAGCTCCCCGGCGAGGCGGCCTTCGTGCATCACCAGCACGCGGTCGGCCAATCCGAGAACCTCTTCCATTTCGCTGGAGACAAACAGAATGGCCAATGACTTGGCCGCGAGCGATTCTATCAGCCGATAAATTTCCTGTTTGGCTCCCACGTCAATCCCGCGGGTCGGTTCATCGAGGAGCAGAACGCGAGGACCGACCGCCAGCCATTTGCCGATTACCACCTTCTGCTGGTTACCACCGGAGAGAAACTTGGCCAACTTCAGGTCCGAGTTGGTTTTGATATTCAGTTGCTGAATTGCCTCGCTCGCCGCTGTTCGCTCGCCGCTGAAGTTAATCCATCCACCAGGACCTGCCGCATCCCGCAGTTTGGCCAAACCGACATTTTTGCGAATGTTGAACTCAACGATCAGGCCCTGCTGTTTCCGATCTTCGGGAACCAAGGCCAGGCCCGCAGCCTGGGCTTCGCGAGCCGAGCGAATCGGTTGCGGTCGGCCGTCAATTTCGATGGTTCCGCGGAGCAGTTGATCGACGCCAAAAATTCCCCGCAGCAGTTCGCTGCGGCCCGCCCCGACCAGTCCGGCAACACCGACTATTTCACCTGCCCGCACGGCAAAAGAATTTGCCTGTTGAGGATAGGTTGTGGTCACCGCGTCCCGAATCTCGAGCACCACCGGCCCCAGCTCATGTCGGGTGCGGCTGTAGACACGAGTCACGTCGCGGCCAATCATCCGGCTGACCATGTTGTCGTGGGTGATCGCTTCGCCGGCGAGTTCTCCGGCATTTTTGCCATCCCGCAGCACGGTCACGCGACTAGCCAATTGCTTGACTTCCTCCAGGCGGTGCGAGATGTAAATGATCCCAACTCCCTGCTGCTGGAGCGAGCGGATCATGGCGAAGAGGGACTCGGTTTCTTTGGCGGAGAGGCTGGATGTGGGCTCGTCAAAAATGATCACTTTGGCTTGAACCGAGAGCGCCTTGGCGATTTCAACCATCTGCTGTTGCCCCACGCTCAGTTTGCTGACGAGGGTTTTGGGCGAGGTCTGCAGACCAACGGCATTCAAGAATTCGGTTGAACGCCGTTCAATCTCGCGACGCAAAATGAACGGGCCAACGCGCGGCTCCCGACCCAGGAAAATGTTCTGCCCGACATTCAGGTTGTCACAAAGATTCAGCTCTTGATGAATCAAAACCAGCCCCGCATCGAGCGCGGCTCGGGTGGACTCAAAGCGAACCTCTTCCCCGTTAAGGAGGATCTGCCCCGCGTCGGCGGTCTGCACCCCGGCGAGGATTTTCATCAGCGAGCTCTTCCCCGCTCCATTTTCCCCGATCACTGCCAAGACCTCGCCAGCCCGCAGTTGCAGGTTGACGTCGTCCAAGGCCTTCACACCAGGAAAGCTCTTGCTCAGCCCCCGCACTTGGAGCAGCCAATTGTTTTGGTTGCCGGTGTCGGACACGCTGCTGCCGGAAGTGGGGGAATTGCGGGCCATCAAGCGAGTTGCCGAAGGGCTGTTCAGGGCAGTCAACAAAAAACCAGCCGCTCGTGCAGCTGGCCAAAACGGAATTTAATTCGGCGAACACGCGGGTTAACGCGAGCCACCCCAGACCTAGTTGTCGCTGGAAAGCCGCTTCAGGTCTTCCCAGAACTCGTCCACGTTGGACTTGGTCACAGCCCGAGGGGCAATGTCGATGTATTTGGAAGCCGGAATGACCGACTTGTCCCCGTCGAGCAGCTTGGTCAGGACTTCCACGGACTTGTAGCCGTACTCGTAGGGGTTTTGGACGACTGTCCCGACGACGTGACCATCCTTGATGCCCTGCAGGGTCGCGGAGTTTTCGTCGAAACCAACGACTTTAATCGCCCCGAGCTTGTTGCTCTGCTTGAGAGCTTGAAGAATCGCCGGCGGATTGTATTCGAACAGTCCCACCATCACGTTCAGGTCGGGGTAAGCCGTGAGCGCATCCTCGGCCTTCTGCTTGGAAACTTCCATCGCGCCTTGGTCGGTCAAGGTTGCCACGATTGTGTACTTGTCGCTGGTGATCTCGCCTTCGACTTCTTCATAAGGGTCATCCTCGGCGCGATTTGGGCGGTCGAGCAGCTCGTCGATCACCCCCTGCCGCCGCTTCTTGGAATTGTCCTGCTCCAGTCTCCCGATGAACAGGCAGACTTTCCCGCCGTCCGGAATGGCCTGCTTGACCAACTTGCCAACCATTCGGCCAGCTGCATAGTTGTCCATCCCGATATAAACCAGTCGATTGGACTGGGGAGCATCCGAATCGTGAGTCAGTACGGGAATCTTCTTGCACCAGTCATTCAGCATGGCCGTTTGATTCGTCGCATCAATTGGGCTGATGGCCAAGCCTTCAATGCCGTTGACGATCAAGTCCTCGACAATCTGTTTTTGTCGAGTGGCATTGGCCGTGTCAGGCATGCGCACGTCCACTTCGACATCGAAATCCTTCTCTGCGGCGCGGCAGCCCTTTTCCGCGATATTCCAAAAGTCGGCCTGCTGGTTGGTCACGAAAGCGACTTTCCGTTTGGCTGGTTGGGCAGTGCGGCTCGGGTCCTCGGCCGTCGCCGAGTTCAGACAAACCGAAGCATGGATCAACAGGGCAACCGCAATCCATCTGGTGCCTGCGAACAACCTGTTGCCAATGGAGACTGATTTCATGCTGCACCCTAAAGGAAGTTTCTTGCTGTAGCCCGGTTGGTTGCTCTGGCAAATTCCCGGTTTGCTGAAGTGGAACCAAGTTCCTGGACCCTTGTAGTTCCTGGACCCTTGTCGTTCCTAGGCCCTTGTCGTTCCTGGGCCCTTGTCGTTCCTGGGCCGTTGTCCAAGCGACAAGGGAGCGGATTCACACCCAGCCAAGCCGCTATTCTAATCAGCCCGGAAATCGATCTGCAAGCAGCGGAAGGGAAAGCCAGCTTGCCCGTCGCTTTCGTCGGCCCAAGTACCTTCCAGTTGAATGGCACAGGGCCGTGAGAGCACCCAATGAATTGGCCAGCAAACGGCCAGAGGTCGGAACTGTGGTGCGCGCGACCGTTCCGTGTTGACTGTCGAATCGACTCCAAACATGTTCGTTCCCAGCCTGCCCATGACCGCGCAGTAAACGGGTCAACGCTCAATCACTTCCAGAAGTGGCAATCGCTCGAGCTGTTCAATCGCGTTGGGGTCGAGTGGAGTCCCTTCCAGCCCTAGGCCGCGGAGGGTTCTCAGTTTGAGCAAGTTTCGCAGGTCATTTTCATCCAGGGGGCAATTGCGCAGCTGCAACTGCTCCAGGTTCGGTAACCGCTGCAGCAATTCCAGTGAGCGTCGCTGGAATGCATCTGCCGGTATCTCGGCGGCAAAGATCATTTCCTCCGGAGAACGCCGCAGCAGCTTTACTCCCTGTGTGATGAGTTCCTTAATCGCCCGAGGGTCGTCCGGCAAATTGCCTGGGCCGAAGTTGCTTGTAAACTCGGCGTCACCAGTCAACAGCTCGCGCACTTCACCTTCACCAGTGGCAATAAAATACCGCTCACGCCCACCGAATAAAGGCGAGCGGATCAACAGGCGCTCGGAGGGTTGCGTTGAGCGGCGAAAGAACTCGATCAGCAGACGCTCTTGTGCGGGGAAAGGTACGGCGAGCTCACCCCAGCCCTCGATTTCGCGCACTTCGCCTCCTCTGGCCACGATGCCGCGGGGGACGTTACCAGCATACAGCACATGAGCCAGTCCCCGATCGAGCCAGCCAAGGTAGTATGTTGCCGGAATCAGCAACAGGAACGCCGCGACTGCCCTGTCACCCTTGCGTTGCGGCCAGCCACACCGACTCGTCCAAAGAATGGCCGAGCCGAGCACGGCAGTCGCCAGGTTCCAGGGAAGTACGCTGAAGTTGCGGTTGGCCAACCAAGGTGAAAACAGGACGACAATCCCGAGGTGCACCAGCAGGCAGAGGGGAATCGCCCAGCGTGGACGCCAGATGGCAAGCAACCCCAGCGTCAACTCAATAGCGATGACTCCGACCGCAAACAGCTCGGTCTTGCCCGCTGGTTCAATTCCCGCCTGGGTCAGCAAGCTCCACGGGTAATCGCTCCACCATTCTGCCGAGAGCGCCTTGTGTAATCCCGCCCAGAGCCACAACGCAGCCAGATTCCAACGCGCCAGTCGCCAGCCCAGCGGACTGGCCGTGGCCCAAATCAGCAAGGCGAGGCCAATGAATTGAGGCTGGAGTCGAAACTGGTCTGCTGCGATGGCGAGCAGCAACAGGGCGACGTGGCTGGTCCATCCCCACCGAGGGGTCAGGAGCGTCAAGGCCAAGGAAGCGCACAGCAAAGGGCCAAAATGCCAAGCTGCCAGTCCCGAAATCAAGGGCAATGGAGTAGGCTCGGCGCGCGGTTGCCACAAAGGCCATGTGATCGCCAGCGTGGCCACCTGTGCCGCTACCGCCAGGCACAGTCCCAGTAGTCGCTGACGAGAAAGATGCCACGACCATTCCGCCAAGCCGATGAGGCATTTACACTTCGGTTCGTCGACTCCCGCCGAACTTGCTTCATCAAGTGATGCCACTTCGTGCGGTTTCCTGGTTGGAGTTGTCAGTGGTGAGTGGCGAGTTCCCGCTTTCACTTCTTTCTACTGTTCTACTGCTCTACCCGCTACTCTCTCGCGCAGCGTTACAGTCCGAGGGCTGAGATCGCTTTGAAGTCTTGCTTGAGTGAACGATACAACTGCTGGTACTGAGGGAACATCCGGTCGTAAACCTTTTGGGCCGGCTTTTGGACTGGAGTTCGCGCGACAACTGAAATGGTCGCGCGGCAGGCTTCCTCGACATTCTTGAATTCACCGGCACCCACTGCGGCGAGCAAGGCAACGCCAAACGCCGGGCCTTGCTCGGCATTGATGGTGACGGCTGGCTGGCCGAACATGTCGGCTTGGATTTGCCGCCAGAGCGGACTTTTGGAGCCACCGCCCGAGGTCCTGATTTGCCGCACTGGCACGCCAAGGTCCTGGATAATCTCCAGACTGTCGCGCATCGCGAAGGCAACCCCCTCCATGATGGCGCGGGCCAAGTGACCGCGACCGTGCTTGAGGGTCAGACCGATCCAGCAACCCCGTGCGTCGGGGTCGGCATGCGGAGTCCGCTCCCCAGCCAGATAGGGGAGGAAGAACAAGCCTTCGCATCCGGGCGGAACGGCTTTAGCTTCGTCATTCAGGATTTCAAAAGAGCGTTTGCGATTGCCCAATTCATTGCACAAACGATCGCGGAACCAGTCGAGCGCACCGCCGCCAGTCAGCGAGACACCCATCATATGCCATTTGCCGCGGACTGCATGGCAAAAGGTATGCAGTCGTCCCAGCGGATCGATTTTGACTTCATCGCTGTGCACGAACATGATGCCGCTGGTTCCGATTGAGGTCGAGAGCGTTCCGCTGTTGACGACGCCCGTGCCGACCCCGTTCGCAGCGCAGTCCCCTGCCCCGCCGACCACCAGGCAGTCGGTAGTCAAACCCAATTCCTTGGCGGCGGCAGCCGTCAATTGACCGGTGACATCCTCGGATTCGTAGCACTTTCCGAAGAGCTCCACGTCGAGTTGCAGGGCGGAGAGCAGTTTTCGCGACCAGTCACGTTTGGCAACGTCCAGTAAAAGCATGCCGCTGGCATCGCTCACATCGGTCGCGTATTCCCCGGTGAGCCTGCGACGAACGTCATCTTTCGGGAGCAGGATTTTCTTGGTTCGCTCAAAATTCTTGGGCTCGTGATTGCGCAGCCAGAGAATTTTTGGAGCGGTGAAGCCAGTCAGTGCCGGATTGGCAACCAGCTTGATCAGGTTTTTGCGTCCGCCCGCCAGTGACTCGATCTCAGCGCACTCTGCGGCGGTACGTTGGTCGTTCCAGAGCAAGGCCGGGCGAATCACTTTGTTGTTCTTGTCGAGAAAGACCGAGCCATGCATCTGGCCCGAAAGACCAATTGCTCGCACTTCGGCTGGCTTGACCTTGGCCTTCTTCATCACCGCTTGGACGGTTTTCACGACTGCGGTCCACCAATCGTCCGGGTTCTGCTCGCTCCACAGTGGCTTGGGATGAAACAGCGGGTAGGTTTCGGTGGCCTCTGCCAGAATGTCGCCTGTGTTTGCAATCAGGAGGGTCTTAGTGCCTGACGTACCGATATCGATGCCGAGGAAGTAGCTCATAGGGTGTGCGAAAGGTGGAAAAGCGGAATGCGGAAGCGAGTCCTCTAATATCGGTGTCTGGATGGGGAAACGCAAGCAGAGCGAGCTCGAGCGCTGCGGCCAGCAAGTGGACGTGTGGAGCCGCTTTCGCCCATTGGCGCACCCACCATGCGGTGCGAAAACGCTGGTCAGCGAATGGTTTTCATCCCTGGAAGGATGGCAGATATTAGCCGGCGGTTGAGCGCCAGTGACACCGCCGGTTCGCCTCTTCGATCCCGGCGGGATCACAGAGGGCGTGCCATACGATAAACCAGCGGCAGGTGGATAGCCGCCGCGGTCACGCCACCCGATGTGGTTCACCTCCGCCGCCTGCGGTGCGAACTAAACTCACCCTGCCCGGCTCCTCAACCTCCACCGTCCACAAACCGTGGAACTGTTATCCCGATCTGATAAAATCCTTGCGTGGTCGCCAGCGACATCGCCTGTCTGGTCTGTCATCAAGTGAAAGAAATCTCAATGCCGCTATTTGGTCTGCAAGTTGAAGGTTGGATGGCCGCTGGGTTTGCCCGACCCATCAAGGATTTGAACTTGGTTTTGACTGTCGCAGTGCTCTTTCTGTTCGCCGGTTGCACCCCAACCGGCAAGCCAGAGGCTCGGCCGCGGGCGAAGGCCGAATCGGGACCACCCGCTTCCTTGGAAATTCTGGTGGTGGGTGATCCACAATTGGCTGGGCAAGTCGCGCGGGGCTGGCAGGCCGAGGGCCGGGCAGAAGCTCGCGTGCGCGAAGTGACCGCCGCTGATTGGCAGCGGGATTACGCGGTAGACCCACAAGTTGACTTGGTCATCTTTCCTGCGGAGTTGCAGGCCGAAGCGCTTGCTCGGCAGCTGTTTCTGGAGATTCCGAGCGACGTTTGGAATGGGCCTGATATCAATAAGGCCGAGTTGCTCTCACATTTCCGCACGGACCTGGCTCGTTATGGCAACAAGATTTACACCGCGCCGTTAGGAGCACCACAGCTCGTGCTGGTGTATCGGGCGGATGTGTTGGCGGCGCTCGGAGTTGCTCCGCCTCGGACCTGGACCGAATTAGATGAAGTGGTGGCCAAGCTGGCGGCAGTCAATGAACTGAAAGGAAGCGGAGACGCATCGTTACCCCGAGGCGTGGCCCAGCCACTGGGTGCGGATTGGGCGGCTAATGTGCTGTTGGCTCGGGTTGCGGCGGCTGTTTCAGGACATGGTCGCCTGTCGACTGTGGTGAATGTGGAGACGCTCAAGCCGCTGGTCGACAGTGAGCCGTTCCTCGGAGCATTGAGCGCGATGCGGCAATGGGAAGAGCTGCGCGCGGCTGCCGGGAAGGCTGAGCCCTATGCCGACCCAGCCGCCGTATTTCAGGCGCTGGTGGAGGGAGAGGCGGCGTTGGGCATCACTTGGCCGTCAGCTTTGTTTGCTGCTGCCGGGACCCCTGCCAGTCGCGAGTTGCGAGTCGCCCGTTTGCCGGCAGCTGCGCAGTGGTATGACGGCAGCGGCGGCGGTTGGCAACCGCATGGCGAAAACGACCAACCAGCGGTGGACTATCTCGGTTTCGCTGGATTGGTAGTGGGCGTTTCGCGAAACAGTTTGCACGCTCCCGAGGCGTTCAATTTTTTGGCTTGGCTGGGAAGTAAACGCACTAGCCTGCAATTGTCGACGCAATCATTCCGAACGGGGCCATTTCGTTCCAGTCAATTGGCCAACCCGGTGCGTTGGGCGGGCGAGAGCCTGATTCCGGAAGCAGCGGAACAGTATGCTGCGGCTCTTCGCCGAACGCATGAAGAGCGTTTGGTGATGACGTTTCCCAAGCTCCCTGGTCAGCGGGCTTATCTGCAAGCTTTGGCTGCGGCGGCAAACAAGGCAGCGATCGGGACGCTCAATCCGGTAGAAGCGGCAGCCGAAGCGGTGGCCGAGTTCAATCGCCTGACCGAGAGCCTCGGCGGTCAGCAAAAACAAAGCCGCTTGCTCCGCGAGGCCGAGGGTTATTGAGCGCGATTCGCAATCGCTTGATGTTCAACCCATCTATCTAGTTGCCCGGTTCGAATTTAGTCACGATCGACGTGCGCCGGGTTTGCTTGGTGGTGCGTTCATGGACTCCAAAAGTCACCTCGATCCCGGAAATCTGGTAGGGATAGGGGGGGAGTGTTTCCCGTTCGGTATTGTCATCGACCCCATTGAGCGAATTGTCATCCAACCCATTATTGGCTTGATCAACCCCCAAGGCTCCATCCTCATCCCGACCGTCCATTTCGTAATACCGGGTAAAGGTATCGACCACGAAATCCTGACCGGCAGTTGAGCTCAGCCAATTGGTGGAAGGAAATGAAAAGTTCAGGGATGTGTTTTGCGGGCTGGCTGCGGGAGCCGTCGAGAAGGCCGGGAAATTGGAAGCATATGGAATGTTGGCGTAATTCAGATCGACAAACCCACCAACCGTGAGCAAGGCTCCGGTGGAATAGCCCGGGTCGCTGGGGAGGAGAGGGATTTGGTTAACCTGATTTACCGGAACGTTGGGCGAGAAAATTCGGACGTCAAATGCGCAGGCGTCTGTGTTGGCCACATCGTTTCCGGCGAAGTTGGCTTGCTGGCCGGTCAGGTTGGCTGGGCCAGTGATCGAGAGTTTGAATGCTGCCAAGGTCGCGCGATCCAATGCAAAAGGATAGACGGCCGTGTTTGTGTTGAAAGGGAAATGAGCAAAACGGTTTTCGCGCTTGTCGAGGTCCTCCAGCGAGTTGGCGATAAGTCGATCCCGGCTGCCATCGCCGTCAGTATCCACCCAGCGGGCAGAAATGTCATTGTTGAGAAAGAACTGTTGGATTTCAGTAAAACTTGTCGCCGGAATTCCAGAGAGGTCGAGGTCTGGTCGAATTAAGAGCGCTCGGCGGCGAATAAACAAGTTCTCGTCGTAGTCCAGCCGGTTGTTTCCCGGTGGATTTTCCTGGTAGTCAGTCCACCAGATTACTTCGGCCAGGGAAGATTCGATAATCGCAGTCGTTCCATTGCCGGAGTTGAACAAGCGACCGCGAAAGGCTTGGCCATCGGAGCGAGTCGTCAGGCAGAGGATGTCGTCCACATCACCGAAAATGGCGTCAGCAGTTCGCCCCGCGAGCAAGGCGGAATTGTCTCTGGTCGGGCCTTCAATGTATTCGAAATAGCCGGAGGGTGAGCCAAACCGGGCCATCGGCTGCATGTTGGCAGTGACCCCTGCGAGATCGGAACGCAGGGTTTCCTGCGATGTCCGCAGTTGATTGGAAAGTTCAATCATCGCCCGTCCCTTGGCGATTTCTTCGTTGGCGTAGCGGAAAGCCTGCATCATCGCCAACAGGATGATCAGCGTCATGACCAAGGCGATCATGATCTCGATCAGCGTGAGACCGGAGCGGGGCTGACGAACCACGCAAGTGGGGCGAAGTGGGGCGAGCGGGATTAACATGGGCTCAGGATTCCTGGCGAACGGTTAAACAGAGAGCTACTTCTGCGAGGTGACTTCCCGCTGGATGACGCTTTCAACCAAGACGCAATTTTGAACATCGTGATCGCGGCCCGGTTCGAAAGCGACCGGAATGGAACGATCGATCAGGAAGAAGCCGCGATGTCGTTGGACGGTTCCCTCCTCTTGGCCGATTTCATTGACCGGCTTGCCAGTAGCCGGGTCGATTTCAAAGAACCCAACCGTCACCCAAACCGCATAGACGTTGGAACGTGTGGTAACGAGATTGCCCAACCGTTGGCGAATGTCATACCGGAAATAGGCATTCCGCGCCGGGTTGGCCCAATCGCCCGGCATGTTGTTCAGCTCAAATAATGGCGGCGAGGTTGGGGCCGCGCCAGTCAGACTGTAAACAGAGGAGCGAAACAGCGAAGCTGATGATGTTCTGGTCAAAAGCTTGGGGACCGGTACGCGGTGCACTGCATCGGCATTGCGGAAGAGATTGGGAATTTCGGTCGGCATGTCGGCAATGTTGCCGCGCCGAGACTGGTCGAATTGTTGCCAAGTGATTGTTCCGTAAGGATTCTGCGGCGAGTTGGGTTCGCCATAGCGTTGCATCAGCCCCAACCAAACCCGCTCGTCGGAGATCGTGTTCAAGTTGATTTTGCCTGGGAGGCGGTCAGTCGCTCCGGCAAACTGCGATTCGACATGGATGTAGTCAAACAGGCGGTGGAGCGCCGGCGGACCTTGTCGAGAAGCCGGCGGGCCGCTGGTGACAGAGTCGGCATAGAAATTGAACAAGTGGTTGAAGCGGTCGGCCGCATGCGGGAAGGCCGCATCCGGTCCCGAGCTGGCGCGGCTGGAACGTCCCGCATATGGATTGTCCGGTGTGGGGGCCAAGACATCGAAGCGGCTGGTCAGCAGCGCTGGCGGCGTATTGGGCACGTTCTGCAACTCAAGTTGAGAAGTGTAAGGACGATTATTCCAAGTCAGCCAGGGAAAGGCGTGATTGCTTCCATCTCGACGGTAGACCAGATCAAGATCGCCGAACGATTGAATCACATCACGCGAGATGAAATGCTGGTCCAGGCCACCGGCATCCCGTGGAGGCCCGACAGTCAACGAGCCATCCTGGGTGCCCTTCCACAGCAGCCGTTGTCGATTACCGCCGAGTCGTTCGTGGAATTTGCCACGCTCAAAAGAAGCGAGGTCGTCATCCAGAGTGTTTTGGCGATCTGGATCGTTTCCGGAATAAAGGCCATTGATGATGGAGACATCGCTGCCGATGTAGTCGACCGTCAAATAGGGATTGTTGACGGCATCGAAGGGTTGCGTCGGGTCAGCCAAACGCTGCAAATGCGCGGAAAAACAGCTGAGAATCTTTCCTTCGTCGCGCAAGCCACCACTGGGTAATGATGGCAGCGTCGGAATGGACGACCAGCGGGCCGCTTGGAATTGCTTGTCGGCCGGCGTGTCGAGAGTCACGGGTATCATCATGGCGCTGTCAAAAAACTCAAAGCCGTCAGCGACCGGATTAAGGATGTAGCTGGGGTTGACTGCTGCGGCTTCGACGTCGTAGCCCCGTTTGGGATCAGTCAGGCCGAAATTTCGTGGCTTGGCCCCGCCGCCGCCGACCGTGTACTGTTCTCCAATCGGAAGGCAAACTACGTTTTGTGCGACCTGCTCGCGCATTGCTGCGGAGCCGTTGTCCCAATAGTAAGTGCTGACGCGCGAGCCCACCGGGTCGAGAATGATCCGTCTAGTCCGGTCCAGAGCTCCGGGTGCATTCCAGGGACCTGCAGCAGCCGTCAAACGGCCAATGTAAGTCGTGTAGAGATTGTTCTGGGAGACTCCGGCGGAGCCAATAATCGCTCGCCGTCCCGGCTGGAGTGCCGGCACTTGGGCCAGAGCTGCAGGAGGGAAAAAGACCACTTCAGGGTTGCCGGAATGGACGGTGCTTAAAAAGCCGTTTCCAGGCCGACGGAAATACACAATCTTGACCACATCCGGGCTGGAATCGGTAATGTTACGTTCGTCGATGTTGCCATTGGTGTTGGTGCTGGAGTTAAGGATCCGCAATCGCCAAACCGGACTTTCTCCGTTGACCTTCTGCAAATCGACTCCGGCCCGAGCCGCGTTGTAAATGTCGGCCGGTGGAAGGTCGCTATTGGTCGCGGTGTCTTGGTTGGCCGAGTGAACCCAAGGGTTGTAAATCTCAAAGAAAGCGCTGGCGTTCGGGACGTAGCGACTATCCAAATCCTCGTCCCGCCTGGCCGGATCCGAGTCATTCAATGTGCCGCCATTTTGCTCCGTATCGAGGTCGTCCAAACGCTTGTCGTGCAGGGCAAAGCTTTCGGTCAAAAGCAGTTCCGGCCGTTCGCAGCCCCAAAGAGTAAGGTTGGGTGTCCAGCCGTCTTCTGGCGTCAGGTCGAACTGGAAGCGAGTGTTGATGCTGTCAGGGTCCATGAAATCCTTGACGTTGACGCACCACTGGGCGAGGTCTTTCCGAAACGAGAGTTGGTCATTCGCATTGGCCGTGCCATCAGCGTTATAGTCGTAGTCAATCGGCTCCGGGCAGACCAACAAAGCCAGATGGAACAGATGTCGAGGAAGCAGGGGATCGGCGATCGGGACCGCCGGGTTTCCAGGATTGTTGACCCGCTTGTTGAGGTTCAGCTTGCGTCCCTGAAACAGTTCGGCCGGCAGATCATCAGCGGTCGGGGTTCGTCCCCAGCGCTCACGGAACAAGTCAGAAATCAGTTGGGGCGATGCGGGGATTTCCCAGCTGTCAGACGTCAGCAAGTAACGCAATTGCGAATTGGAGCCGCTGAACAAGTCGGGCAGGAATTTCCGCAGACGCGGGGGCAGTTGCCGGGCATCAAAATCAAAGGCTCGCAGAACAGATTCGAGTTCATGTGGCGAATAGTTGGCGTCCATCCCGTGATCGTTCGGGGGAGCCGAGACAACATTTGGAGCGAGACCCAACCGCGGGGTGAACGGGGCCTGCGAAGCGTCCATCTCATAAACGGAGTCAACCAGTTCGTTAGGCAGGGTGGAATTGATGGCGTTGACGATCGGCATGCCGGGGGCAATGCTGACGCTGCCCCGAGTACTGTCGTAAGGGTCTTGCAACACAGTGAAGGTGACGTTGGGTACGCCAAGTTCAAACCGGCCGTGAATGTCCAGCGGCGAGCGGTACAACTGGTCGTTCACCAATCCAAAATTGCCGGCAAACGTGTTGAGCGGATAGTTTTGGAAGCGACCGCGGGACTTGGAGTCAACTAGGGTTATTGCGCCGGGCGCATTGTTGTTCCCGACTGTGCCGGCGGCCGGAACTTGCCCGTCACTGCCATAGCGTCCGACGACACCATCAAAGCCAAACAGCAGCTTGCCCACAGTTTCTTGGGTCAAGGCGTAGCTCAAGGATATTTCACCTGTTCCCAGCCCGACTCCGGTTGGATGCAGCAGACCGCTGCTATCGCGGTAGAGGCCGTGCGGTGAAAGCAGGCGGCGACCCGCATCTGTGAGTGGGTCCAGGTTGGCAGGGTCTCGTTGATACTGGTTGCCGTGGAAATTGACGTTCAACCGTCCATCCATGTCGAGCACATGGTAAGCCACCAACGGCTTGTAGACCTTACCCTTGATATCGGTCTGGACCGGAAGGTCAATGTCCATCCAGATGCTGTCGTTGACCCCATCGCCATCATTGTCGACGTCCCAGACGACGTTGCCAGATTGTTCATTGAAGTCTGGGATCCCATTGCGATTGGCGTCAACATACAGCGGATTGCCTGTTACCCCCTGCCGGTCGGCGAGGAAGCTGTAAGGAACCTGACCAAGAGAGCCGTTGACGTTGTAAAAGCCCGACTGTCCCCAGTAACGCACCAGTTCAGGGCGATAAAAGCTGGGGGTGATCTGAGGCACGCCACTTTGAAATCGCACGGCCCCGAGAAACATGTTTTGATAATCGACCGCGTCGTAATCCTCATTGGTGGAGCGGATATTGGGCGTCGCGGTGGCTCCGTTGAGAATCCCCAGGTAGTTGTTCCAAAGTTGGCTCCGGGTCTCTCCCGTCGTTCTGCTGACCCGTGAGTCCGGAGTCGAGCGGTTGGGCTTGAAGGCTTCCTCGCTGAGTGCAGGTCGGCGGAAATCAGTGACCGCACCGGTTGGCGGTTGATAGAGTCCGGCTCCCGAACCAGTAAACGGACGACCGTTGATGTGCAGGTCGAAAGTCGTAAACGTCGCGGCGGGTAACAGTTGGGCATCATCCCAGCCAAAACGTACGAAAAAGCGATATCGATTGCCGGCCGGAGGCGCAGGTGGGAGAACTTCGTAATTGAGAATTACCCCAGTCAGGCCAAGGCTCTTTCCAATGCGCACTCCGTTGTTGTCGTAGGCGTCCGTCAATGAGAGATAGCGACCATTAAAAGAGCCACTGTCCGGGAAAGGCGTGGTAAAGCCGCCGTCCAAGTCTGATTTCAGCTGATCGTACGGAGCCTGCAGCGTGATCGTCCAAATTCCCTGTCCCTGATTGGCAAGCGCAGCGACTGGAACGCCAGTACGGGTAAAGCCATATCCGTAGAGATCGCCCAAGAGTGAGTGTCCACGCAGCGGCGACCGTACGTTTTCCAGGCTCGGCTCACGCAACAAGTCCTGAAAAGCCCGCTTCACCAGAGTCTGCGCATCATCCCGGCGCTCGCGAACATGAGAAAGCACGGTGGCCGAGCGGCGGAACTGCGTTGCGAGCACCAGAAACGCCGCCCCCATCAGGAGGAACAGCACAATGATGCTGACCACCATCAGGAGAGTCACTCCACGGCGCGACATGCCCCGATGCGATTGACCTCTGCGGAATCCGGTTGCCATCTTCATGTTACTGCTCGAAAAAATTCTCATGACGGGGAGGAGTCACTGCTCGCACGCGTGAATGCGCGAGTTTCAGCGATAGCTCTAATTCGTTAACTGGAAAGTTCGTTCAATCACTGCCCAGACGTCCGGCAAGTGAATCGCAAAAGTGGTCGTGCCGGGAGCCGGCAGCAAGTCAAAATCCGGACCCTGAAGGGTTACTCTCCAATTGCCTGAAGCAACTGGTTCTTCTGTGGCATCCAACACGCGATAGAAATTGAGCTGCTGAATCGCGGTCCCGTTGGTCAATGCCATCCAATCACCCCGGCGAATTGCCGAATGCTGGGAAGATTGGGCATTTGATGCAGAGAACGTGTTGTTAGTCAGAATCAATTCACCGCCGCCGTAAAGCAGACGCTCCGGGGCTGTGTTGGTGACGTCGAAAACGCGATCGTAGGGACGCGGCAAATCAACTGTGGGCAACTGGCGGCGGCGGTACACCACCGTATGGCTGCGCCAGCTGCGGATAAAAGGGTCTCCCGAGCTGTTCGCGCCGACAAAGTCGGGAAGGCAAAACACGACACAGCTAATCTCTCCCTCATATTGCCGCCGCAGCAAATCGGTTCCGGAGACATCAAAGTACATCTCGGCCGGAGCCAATTCCGGAGTCGGATAACCTGCGGCCGCAGTATTGGTAGCATTCGGAAAGCCGGAAACCAAATCGTTCCGCCAGGAAAACAGCGTCCGGGCCAAGGTGTAGCTGGTAGGAGTGCTCGGCGCCATTAATAAATTGGTTCGTTCAATGGCAATGGTCGTCGGCGCGTCGGCTGCCGTCAGGGAGCTGACGTAAGGAAAGGCGTCGGTTGCCGGAGTTGCGGTTGTGCCAATCGGATCAATCACGAATCCATTGGCGATCTTGGCCGGCGCGGCGGTTGCGGCAGTCCAATAGGCAGGTTGATGAAAGCCACGCAGTTCGAACTCATCCGCAAAATTCTTGCCGAAAGCGGTCGCTGCTTCCTGGTCGAATCCTTGCTCCGCCTGGCCGACGGCGAACGGAATGATCACCATCACTCCGGCAACGCCAATCGTTGCCACCAAAATGGATGTCAGCACTTCGATCACCGAGATCCCGCGCCGGGCCCGGCGAGTGGCAAAGGGCGTTGATGGGTGTTGAGTGGTCATGGTCGTGCTTTAGGGGATGAGGCTGAAATGAATTGCACAGCCCAGAGGCGTGCTCATCTTTGGTCTGGTTGGCTACTGGTCGTTTACTCTGAAAAAAGCGGCTACTGTCCCGCAGCTTGGCCAATCAAGCGAAAGGACTGGCTTTGCAGAATCCGCTGTGGTTGGATTGCGTCGGGGTTGGAGACCGTGGTACCAACGGCAGCAATTGGTGCGACGAAGACGCCGCCATTCTGATTGTTAACGCTGACCCAAATGACGTCTTCCTGGTTAAGCAGGTCGCGACCGCCTTCGGCCACGCTCCGCGGAAGGCTGTCTGCGTTTGTATCAAAGGAGTTTCCAAACTCATCCGAGCTGACGCAGAGATTCACCGGGCTGGATGGAATCAGCGCGCCATCGACTTCGCCGTTGGAGTAAATCCGATCAATCCCGCCGTTGGGACCGAACATGATGATCACGTCATTAGGGTTGAAGTTGTTGGTTGAATCCTGGCGGTCTTCTGAGAAAAAAGTCCAAGTAACGGGACAGGTGTCCCGCGCAGACAGCTCCGCAACTCCCGTAGTTTGGGCAGCAGTCGGGCCGGAGTAATTCAGATTGATGTAATAACCGCGCGGTAGAGCCACTTCCGAATTGGGAGCCTTGACCAGCGGGCGATCAAGCCGGAATCGGAGCGGTTGATTGAGCGGGAAGCCTGGCAAGTGATTAGGCAAAACGCAGTTCAATCGCAGAAAAGCTCCATCGGGAGTTACCTGCTCCACGAACAGCGGTGTCGCGACGTTGCCGAGCTGTAGCGTCCACCCTGTCTTGATTTGTGCGGCCAGCGTGGCATCCAACGGAGTCGGGATTTGAACCAAGACAAAACCGTTGAGTGGATAGGTTCCGGGGTTTGAGGTGGTAACTGTTGCAAAGGAGGTTTCATCGTTACCCGTGTAGGGCGGGAGGCGACGCAACAAATAGAGCGAGTTGGCAGCGTAAAGCAGGTCGTGAACGCCGTTCGGAGAATTCACTTTGCGAATGTAATTTGGATTGCGACGAATCCCGACCGCAGCATATCCATCAACCCGGGCCCGATTGCTCGCGTCGACAAAAATCGACCCGGTAACCCGGGCGGCTTCGCGAATCCCTCGCTCGCGATTGAGCATTCGAATCTGCGGAATCACGAGGACAGCTACGAGCGACAAAATGCTGACGGCAACCAGCAGTTCGACCAGAGTCAGCCCACAGTGCATCCGCGGGAGCAGGACACCAGATTTATTCAGTGATTGGCGGGAAGTTGTCATCTGATGGGTCTCAGCGTTCATTTTGTCGGACGTAGGTTACCTGGATGACAAGCTGCCGGAAGTCCGGCAATTCATTCGTGCTCAATAAGGAATCAAGGCTTTCGCCCGTTCCATCGAATTGTCCGTTGCTGTTCAGGTCGGCAAAAATCCGAAACACCAATGGATCGCCAAACGCGTCTCGGATTAGTTTTTTCTGATCGCCAGTGTCGAGAGTAATCTCACTCGCGTTACAAATGTCGATGGCCCGCGTATCGTTATGCCAAGTGTTGTAAAGAATTGCATGCAGGCACTTTGCCCCGGCATCGTCGGAATCCATCCCGGTGAGTTGGCGCTGAGCGCTGGTTGCGCCGCTGGAAGGACGGAAACTCCCCAGATAATTGGTCTTCCAGGTAGCGGTCCAACCGGTAGTCCAGGGAATGCTCGCGGGGACCACATCGCTTGGTTGCTGCGGCATCTCGGAGCGAATCCAGTCGAGGATGGCTCGCTGTCGAATTCGCCGTCGGTCATTCCAGTCCTTTGACAAATCGCTGGCCCGAAAAGGCAGCGGTCGCGTCTCATACTCTTCCAGTTTGGCCGAGAGAACGGCTTGTATCTGTCCGACGAGAGAGACCGATCGGGCATGTCGGGACGTTTCTTGGGCGTCGCGCAGCACGACCAAAGCCAAACCCGCCAAGACTGCGATGATCGAAACGACGATCAGCAGTTCAATCAGCGTGAATCCGGCACGTCGGTTGGGGTTGCGAGCACTCATGGTCTGACCTTGGTAAGTCGGGGGGGCAGCAAAGGTTATTGGGTGATCGTCCGCTCCAACCGACCCTCTGAGAAATTCGTGATATTGTCCCGCTCTCGCGGATTGGCATTCGCCACGTTGGGCGTGTTGGCGGCAGTTGCCGAAAACAGCGAATCCATTCCCGGAGCAATCAATTGGAACTTGTCTTTGTTGTAAAACTCAGTCCCGTTGTTGTAGGGAGAAAGGTTGTAGATTCCATTGCTCGTGTTGACTGCATAGGGAGCTGGAATGGTGGTCAGGCTCTTGATTTCGAAATAAACAAAGGGAAGGCAAGTACCTGAGAACTGGGAGTAGGTTGCAATCGGTGCATTATTGGTGCCAACCAGAACCGCCGGATTGACCGGGTCGCGCAGGCGGTCCGTTTTGAAGTCATAGAAAACCTCCCGTTCCACGTTTCCTACGTTGTAAGCCGGAAGCGGGTTGCCAGTGTTTCCTGTCAACGGATACTGCTTGTTCTTGGCCAACCCTGAAAGCCAGAACACGTAGCTCGATTGCGGTCCAGCCGCATTCAGTTTCGAGCCGACTTGAGTCCACCACGCATTCAAATTGGCCGTCTCCGAGTGATTCGGAGCAATGCGGTTCAAGTAAGGGACAAAGTCATTGACGGTCGTGATCCGGGTGAAGTCGGGCGGGTAGAAGCCATACTTGGTCTTGAACGCTTCGATTGCCAAGCTCAGCTGGTTGACTTCCTGTTCAATCGCAAATTCTTGGGAACGGCGGTAGGCGGACATGACGCCCGGGACGATCAAGCCGACCAGGATGCCAATGATCACAATGACCACCAGCAGTTCGATGAGGGTGAAACCGCGACGGGCGGCGAATTGGGCTGCTAATTTGGAATCGGTTCGACGCATAACTCTGTCTCTCCCACTGGAAACCCAAAGACCCGATTGTTTCTGGCCGACCATTGGCTGCTGAGCCTGAATTCACCGTTCAGCAGTCTCAAAACAGGCGGGCCGTCTCAAATTGAGCTTTGGCCTAAATTGATTCGTTCCTCGAAATCCCTCGCGTTTTCAGCAGTCAGGCACCGCCCAACCACCCCTCATCTGGCATCAAGTCGCAAACCCCATGCCAGCATTCAGTTGTGACCCTCGAAATTCCAAAGAAACTGCCCGAATTTCCGGCCTAGCCTCTCGCTGGAACGGCTTTGCCCTGATTGGGGGCTCGCTCCATTTACTACCCAAGCCGACGGGTCAGGTCGGCTTGAGCGAAATCGTTGTTGCTTAATGATTTCAGCATGAGCGATGTCTGCTCGCTCACTGCTTCGGGACTGAGGGCCCGAGCCTAAATCTTCGCTTTGCCTCCCGTCAAACCACCGATGATCGAAATCAGCGGCAAGAAGAGCGAGGCGACAATGAAGAGCACCACGCCGCCGAGGAAGATAATCATCATGGGCTCGATCAGCTTCATCATGCCGTCGGTCAGCGTCCGGACTTCTTCGTCGTAGTAGTCGGCCACCTTGTAGAGCATCACGTCGAGTTCGCCGGTTTCTTCACCGACGTCGACCATGTTGACCACCAAGTCTTCGACCACCGGCTTTTTGTAGTTCAGGAAGTAGTAGCCCACGGCCGCCACGCTGAGGGCGATGCAGGCATACATCACGTAAAACCAGAAATCGACTTTGACAAACAGCACCGCCAAAGGCGGTAAGCTGAGCGTGGCCGCAAAAAAGAACGCCGTCACCGGATGAAAGCTGGGGCGGGAGTATTTCTTCAGCGGATTGGCGATCGTGTCGCCCTCGCGAATCGAGTCGGTAATCTTGGTGAAGACCTTTTCGAACATCGCATTGCCCGAGGTTTCGCGGGTAATGGTCAGTCCCTCGATGATCGGCACACCGCTGGCGATCAGCGCCCCGAGGGTCCGGGTTGTCCGAGCCAAGTTGGCTTTTTCGGCAAGCTTGCCAAACACCGGCAATTTAAGCAGGTAGAGGTGCCAGCCCATCCGCCCCGCCTTGAATTTGTTGACCAGGGCGACAAACAGGACCATCGCCAGGGGAACCAAGGGGAAAAGCCACCAAAGCTTCACACAGCGGTCAGAGATGGCAATCAGCAGCTCGGTCATCGGCGGCAAGTCGATCCCGAACTCCTCAAACATCTTCCGGAACTCCGGAATGATGAAGATCATGATGAAGACGAGGATACAGATCGTAAACAAAA